>Ga0213863_10000235_pt1 | contig 44075 bp, 41 predicted proteins | sample PICome_8_FD_160128 | JGI IMG/M metagenome (GOLD analysis project Ga0213863, IMG submission 160128) | Coastal seawater microbial communities near Pivers Island, North Carolina, United States - PICO497 | ecosystem: Environmental > Aquatic > Marine > Coastal | place: USA: North Carolina... | reverse complement strand
CCGCATCCAATGAGTCGAGCCACTCGCGCGCCTCCACTGGGTCCAAGTCTGAATTCATCCCCTACCCCTCTTGTTAGTTCCAAAAAAGAACTATATAAAAAGATTATTCTCAACTAAGAGTAGGTTTATTTTAAAATTTTTTCTATATAGTTCTATATTAGAACTTAATATAATAATTACATTGCGCTTTAAGGGGGCTTTTGCCGTTAGCGCGCCTGCACAGGCATGTCATTATGGAATTTATCGATATCATCGATCACAACCCCGCCATCTACCGTTGCAAAGGGACGCTCTGAGTACCGCTTACCCCTGAGCTGGATGACGATACGCGACGAGGCCTCGCTGAAAACGGTCTCTTCATAGAAACGCTGTACGTCTTGCAGCGTTGCCGCGTTCACCGCAGCAATCAACTTGGCGCGAGTGTCAAAATCATAGTGCTCAATAGCCCAGTCCGACACGAAAGGACCCGCTTCGGCCGAAAGATTTTTAGGGGGCTCTGTCAGCGCAGTCAGTACGCCGGCCTTAAACTTTTCAAACGACGCCTCCGGCAACGCGGCCAACTCATCACTATATTCCTCGGTATACGCGGTAAAGCGATCGAGCATCTCTTGCGGACCTTTAACAGGTGTTTGTATATACAAAATCACCATCGGATGCTTGTAGAGATCGAGCGCCCCGCCGCCGGCGGCATAGCCGAGCTGCTCCTCGGTTCGGAGCGTTTCAAACGCACGCACACGAAGATGGCGCGCCAATATTTGACTTAGTGCTTGGTTTTTGACACTCGCCTCAGGCGCAGCAAACGCATACAGCATGCCGAGATCTTCCACCGGCACCTCTCGATTCAAAAGAAGCGTCGTAGCAGGTTTGGGGGCGTAGATGTTTGACCGCGCATAGCGCGCAGAAGCGCTGGCGCTGACGGCGGTACTCAATAACTCATAAACGCCGCGAACATCAGTCTCACTGTAATTACCGAAGAAGGCCCCACGCACGTGACTTGCGCCCAATACCTGATCAACGAACGCATTAAAACCCTCCAGACTGGCCGTTGACGCCGCTCGCGCGAGGGAGGCGTCGGTGTATCGTCCCTGCCGCGTCAACAAACTCAACAGCGGTGTGAAGCGTGTGTAGGGGAAGGCGCGCTTCGAGTTCTCAATACCCCGCAAAAGGCGCTCGACTGCCTGCCCGAACTCCAACTCCGAAGGCTCAACGCGCAAGCCCGCAAGTGCTCGCTCGAGGAGCTCCGGCTGCTTGTCAGTAAACCCTGCGAGAGTTAGCGAAATCCCGTTGGACGCGCCCATGGACAAACTCATGCCGGCGATCGACGCCTCGGTAGCCAAAGGCGTTTGTTTTAAGTCATAGAGCGACTCCCAAAGAGACAGGTAAACGGCGCTCTGCGCACTGTTTAGGGCCGCATCTGTACTGAGCTGGATGCGCGAGAAGCCTTTCGGCAAGCCGCCAAAATGGGTACTTCCTTTGAGCCAGAACGTTACGTTCTCGTCAACCGAAACAGGCGTGACTGCGATAGGTGACGTCTTGATACTAAAGTTTTCAGGCAGAAGGCCATTCTTGCTGGGCAATTCAAGACCGAGGCGATCGACGCGGGCGAGTGCCTTGCTGAGATCAGGTTCGGCAAGATCCTCAACAGAATGCGGACCGACGTAAAACTCCAGCTCTTGGTCTGTCGGCTCTTCTTGCGAGATGTACCAAGTGTTCAGGCGCTCCGGTACGAGTTGAGAAAGAAGCGTATCCACCGCGACCTGATCAAACCCGTCAAACCGAAAAGGTGCGTCAATGACGTGCTCGATTGGGTAGTCCTGCATCGCTGCTGCGAGACTGGCAGCGTAAGAGAAGTCGTCGGTTTTTTCGAGAAAGGTAAAGCGATTCTCAAGCGACTGCTTATACTCATCGGCGTAACGATCGTCCACGCCCTCCTGCCGGAGTAGCTCAATGTAGCCTGCGACAATATCGAAGATCTCATCGCGTCGCGTCATGCCCTGCGGCGTCAATTGAACACTGATTTCAAACGTGCCGTAATTGCCGTATAGCGACTCGTAGCTGGACGTCATCAACTCACTGATTAAACCCATCGACTTGAGCGTGTCCGCCGGCGTGCCAGGCATCTCCGAGCCAATAACATAGCCTAAGTAGTCGCCGGGCTTACTTCGCCATTGCGCTTGATTATTATCAATAATATAGCTCAGCCGCATTTCTCGCAGATCCCGCTGAGGCTTGAACCGAATGAGTTTTCCAGACACGGCGGCCAAGTCCAACTCAGTCGTGACGGTAGGCCGATCAATCTCTTTATTTGGAATACGCGAAAAGTGTAACGCTGCGAGTCGCTCCATTTCAGCAACAGGCAAAGGGCTGATCAATACTAAGGACATTAGATTGGCCGAATAGTATTGCTGGAAAAACTCAATCGTCGCGGGATGTAACTCGCGCTGATCCTTGTCTGCCAAGGTGTCAAGATTACCGATCGTAAACCGATTAGCCGGATGATCCCCCAGCAGCTCACGTTGCAGTCGGTAAATCGAGCGCCCTTCCGACTCGCGACGCATTGACCACTCCGCGTTGACGGCATTTTTCTCTTTCTGAATATAGTCAGGGTCCAGTATCGGCGCGGCAAAAAACTCCGAGAGTCGGTGAAGCGCCTCCGCAAACGCACTGTTCTCGATGGTGATCATATAGTTCGTGATCTCACTCGAGGTGTAAGCATTTGAACTGCCCCCGTTCTCGGCCGCGAAATTCATATAGCCGTCGGGCTCAGGGAACGATTCGGACCCCATAAACAACATGTGCTCGAGGTAATGCGCCATGCCCTGAAAATCCATGGGGTCAGAAAACGCACCAACCCCAACACTGAGGGCTGCAGCGGACTTTTCAGTCTCCTGGTCCGACACCATAAGAACCTGTAGGCCATTATCCAATGTCACGGCTGCGTACGTCCGCTCGTCGTTAGGGCTTTTGTTTATGACCGCAGGCGGGGTTGGGTCCTGCACGGACCCACCACAGGCCATCAAAAAAGCGGCCAAAAACAGGGCTGATAACAAGCGAGCGAAACGCCTAATTTGCATAGTTACTCCTTTGTGCGCACGCGCGCTAAGATTCTGACCGCGGCCAAGAGACCAACAGCACATTGCACAAGGCGGCCAGGGGTATCGCGAAAAACACACCCCAGACGCCCCAAAGACCACCAAAAATAAGTATTGCGATAATAATAGCCACAGGGTGCAAGTCGACCGCCTCTGAAAACAATACCGGCACGAGTACATTTCCATCGAGCACTTGAATCAGCATGTAGAAGCCGACGACCCAGTAAAAGTGACTCATCAGACCAAACTGAAAGAAGGCGACCAGAACAACCGGTATTGTGACCAAGAACGCACCGATGTAAGGAACGATGACGCTTAGGCCGACTAAAAGCGCAAGAAGGGCCGTGTAATTGATACCAAAGGCTGCGAACCCGACGTAGCTCAGTGCACCCATAATCGCAATCTCAATACCCTTGCCGCGGACGTAATTTGCGATCTGCACATTCACATCTCGACCGATCTGATCGAGCGCTGGGCGCTCGCTTGGAAGAAAACTCAGCGCCCAAGTCATGAGTTGCTCACGGTCCTTTAGGAAAAAGAAGACCATGAGCGGAATCAATACCAGGTAAATCAAAAACGTGAACACGCCGGGAATCGAGGCTAAACCAAACCCAACGAGCGCCTGCCCCATGGACGCGACCTGCCCCTGGAGCGACGAAAGCATTTCCGTAATGGGTGCCTGCTCGATCACTAGGGGATAGCGGGCCATAATTTGTTCAATCTGAATCTGAACAGCAGCCATCATCGCCGGCGCCTCACGAATGAGACCCTCAAACTGACGCCAAGCCAAGGGGGCTACGCCGAGTGAAAACCCGAAGAAGACCCCCACAAAAATTAGGGTAGAACCTGTCAGCGCAAACTCGCGACTCAACCCCCACTTCTGAAGCTGATAGGCGACACCTTGCATTAGATACGCAAGGACCAGCGCCACAAAAACCGGCATGAGGACATCGCCCAATACGCTCAGCAACAAGAGCGCACCCAGCAAGATCATGAACAGAATCACCGATTCGTCACGAGTAAAGTGCCGGTCATACCAATTCTTAACTGCGTTAATCATCCACTGCCTCCTTCCCCTGCGACATAAAGGGTTAGCGCTATGGCCAACACCTCTTCGCGTCGCTCCCAACTCACACTATGACCTTCAAGCTTGGCAAAGGTTTCAAAATCACTGGGGGCCGCGGGGTCGGTCGCTAGGACCTCTATAGAATCACCTTGTTCACACATGGCGATCGCCCGCTTGGCCATCAATATAGGCATTGGACAGCGTTTTCCGCGTGCATCGACAGTCTCTACAAACGACATGAACAGAATCCCTCGCCCCTCAAACCACAGTATACCTGCTCAGGGAACCAACGGACGGTACTTTTGTCACACACAGACACACGTCGCGCTGCAAAGTCAGTTAACATTACTCGATGCCCAAACGCTTCCTACAATCGCTTGTCTTCGCCGCGCTCACAGTCGCGACGACCCTCGGAGGCGTCCGCGTTTTCGCGGACAATGATGATTTGAAAATCCCAAATCTGGGTGCCTCGAGTACGAGTCTGTACTCTGAGGAGTATGAGCGTCGTTTGGGCCGCTTGTGGCTTAAAGTGTTTCGTGCCCAGGCGCCCGTCTTGGACGACCCACTACTTTACGACTACGTTGAGAACCTCGTCTTCGAACTGGTGTTGCACAGTGACTTAAGAGACAGGCAGCTGCAACTTGTTGTCGTGGACAACCCAACGATTAACGCGTTTGCCGTGCCGGGCGGCATCATCGGTGTTCACAACGGACTCATACATCATGCGCAGACTGAAGATGAGTTCGCGGCGGTCCTCACGCACGAAGTTGCCCACCTCAGTCAACGGCACTTCTCACGTCAACGGGAACGTTCGCAAAACCAAAACATACTGACCATTGCCGGATTGGTCGCCAGTATTGCGCTGGCGGCGACCGCAGGCTCAGACGCCGGACTTGCAGCCATGACTGCGACGCAGGCCGCCGCTCAAGACTCGCGTCTTAAATACAGTAGAGCCAACGAGTCAGAAGCAGATCGTATTGGACTTAGAACACTGGTTGCATCTGGCAGGGACCCGCACGCGGCGGCCGACATGCACGAACGCATGCTCGCCGCACATCGACTGTACAGTACAAATCGACTCCCTGAATTCCTGCGAACGCACCCATTGTCAGAAAAACGGGTTGCCGACATGCGTAATCGCGCGCGTGCCGAGCGGCGCGTCATCAGACCAAAAAGCTTCGACTTTGCGCTCATGCAAGCACGCGTTCGTCAGCAGTTGACGCATACACCCGCTGCGGCGATAAATCTCTTTACCGATCAGACGCTTGAAGGTGGTACCGAAGCAGCCGCAGGTTGGTACGGTTTGGCACTGGCGTACATCGAGGCAGGTGAGCCCATTAAGGCAAGAAAAGCGCTCGACGAAGCCATGCGACCTGACCCTGACAATTTGGCTTTTATTCTTGCCAGTAGTGAAATAGACACTGCTCTGGGACAACACCAGAGCGCATTGCGCCGACTCAAAAATCGTTTGAGCTTGTCGCCCGGAAACCACCCGCTGACCATGGCCTATGCCGATGCGCTCTGGCAGGCCGGCCTTCCGCATGTCGCCGCCCAACTGCTCAAGGATCAAAGCAAGAGAAAGCCTGAAGATCCTGGCGTTTGGTATCGACTCGCGGAGGTTCAAGGACTCGCAGGCGATATCGTGGGCCTGCACCAGTCGCGCGCGGAGTACTTTATCTTGGTCGGCGCGCTTAATGCGGCGCAAACGCAGTTAAATTACGCGCTTAAGTTGGTCAACAACAACTTTACCCAGTCCGCCATGATCAACGAACGACTCCGCGACGTTATGGACATCAGAGACGAGCTAGAAAACTCTTAAGCCCGACCGACGACCCCCGTCCCCAACGACTGGGCAAACTGCAGCATGCGATCGAGTGGCTGCATGGCGCGCTCCCCTAAAACCGGATCAACAACAATCTCTCGCCCTTGCGGCTTGTCGAGCACTTCGGCAAGGAGCTCAAGCTCGTTCATCGCCATCCACGGACAATTCGCACAACTTCGACAGGTCGCACCCTCACCCGCGGTGGGTGCAATCAGGAACGTCTTATCAGGGGCGGTCTTTTGGAGCTGATAAAAGATGCCTTGATCCGTCGCAACAATGAACTTTTCGTTTGGAAGGTGAGCCGCCGCCTCAATGATTTGCGTGGTCGATCCAACGTGATCAGCCAGTTCAAGTACCGACGCGGGCGATTCGGGGTGCGCCAGGACTGCGGCGTCAGGGTGCACACGTTTGAGATCTAAAATACCTTTTGCTTTGAACTCTTCGTGGACAATGCAGGCGCCGTCCCAAACGAGAATATCGGCACCACTTTCTCGCCGAACATAGTCGCCCAAGTGACGATCAGGCGCCCACAAAATCTTTTTATCTTGCTCGGCAAGGTGCTCCGCCAAATCCAGCGCGATACTCGACGTGACTACCCAGTCGGCCCTGGCTTTTACAGCCGCAGACGTATTGGCATAAACCACAACCTCCCGATCAGCGTGGGCGTCACAGAAAGCGGCGAACTCGTCAATGGGACAGCCCTCATCTAACGAGCAGGTCGCCTCCAAAGTAGGCATCAATACCCGCTTATGTGGCGTCAAAATCTTTGCGGTTTCACCCATGAAGCGAACACCGGCAACGAGCAGCGTCTGCGCGGGGTGATCTCGGCCAAAGCGGGCCATCTCTAAGGAGTCTGAGACACATCCCCCCGTCGCCTCAGCCAGCGCTTGAATTTCAGGCGCCGTGTAATAGTGGGCAATAATCACCGCATTGTGTTGCTCAAGCTGGGAACGAATTTTCTCCTCGAGCTGGGCTTTGCGCTGCGGATCAATGCGCTTGGGTGCCGCCGCAAAATGTGACTGCACTCGCATCCTGATGTCTTGAAGCTTTTGATCGGCGATCGACACTCAAAAAAACCTTCCCAATAACCAACGCGCAGTTTACCTTCATATCATCACTGTGGCATCTGGCAATCCAAATTTTGGTGAAACGCGATGAGTTTTACGATACCCGATGCGTCTGGCGCAAATCGAGGCCGCGTCGCGAGATGCCGGTCAAGCGTTAACGCCGGATGAGTTAACGGAGTTGGAACAGCTCACTAAAGAGAGCTTAAAACAACTTCTCTCGCACTATGCAGACATTCGCACTGCACTCGCTACTGGTTCTTAAACGTCGGTTTGCGCTTCTCTCTCATTGCGCGCAGACCTTCCTGCAAGTCTTCTGAAGCACTGCACTGATCCGCCTGCGCCTGCGCATGCTGCCGATCAAACTGACCCTGCTCGACCGACTTGATGATGGCAAGCATGGCGCGCACAGATAAAGGCGCAAGGTCCTTAAGCAGTGCAATGATCTCCTCAGAGCGCTCGTTAACGTCGTCACTGGATACCATCCAGTCAAATGCGCCGTGCTGATGGAGCTCTTCAAAGGGCATTGGCATCGTGGTCAATAGAAGCCGACGCACCAACGTACTGCCTAGCCGCTGAGTCATCCGCTCGATGCCCTCAACCGGGTAACACAGACCCACAGCGGCGGCAGGTATTTTGAGCGTCTTTGTAGTGACGCCAAGTCGAAAATCGCAGCTGAATAAGAGCTCAGCACCGCCGCCAAATACATCGCCCTCAACAATGGCCAAGCTGGGAATATCGAGTGCGGCAATGGTATTGGTCATAGACTGGAAGTCGTCACCGTCCATGACACCGTCAGTGATTTCCTTCAAGTTGGCTCCAGCGCAAAACACCGGCCCTTCAGCGCGAACGACCAGCAAGCGACAGGTATCGGGAATGGACGCCAGCGCGCTTTTGACGGCTGTAATTTCCTGTGCCCCAATGGCATTTCGTCGAGACGGCGCACTGAGCGTCAGCTCTGCCACCACGTCATTAATCTTAAAACGGACTGAGTCAGTCATTCGTGATCTCCACTGCCTGTCTTTGCATTGTTACACGACTGATTTGCATAGACCGATGGACAGGTTCAAAAAAAATACCTAAAGTTCAAAACTTCGAACAGCGAGAATGTCATCGCTGCATTACTGGCTGACTGGACTCCGCTCATCGTCATGGAAAAAATCGCAGTTGAGAACAAAGTGACTTCGGGATCGCCCTTCAGTCGAGGTGCACAGCACGAAGCCAAACGCGCCGCGATTCTCTCGCGCGCAGCCAAACTGTTCAATACCAAAGGCGCTCGCTCAACGACGCTGGCCGACGTAGCGGATAAGCTCGGTCTTACGAAGACGAGCCTTTACTACTACGTAAAAACCAAGGAAGACCTGATCTATCAGTGCTACCAGAGCGCCATGGCCCGTCTCCATCTGTCGCTGGACGAGGTCGAACGAGAGACCGAAAACCCATTGGAGCGAGTCATCCGCTCAATGGAACGTCATATCGAACTGAGCCTGGACTCTCTCTCCGGTCGAGGAGACTACTACGCGGCCCCGCTCGAACTCGCTGTGCTGCCCAAGGAACAACGTGCTGAACTCAAGGACGATTACCTCCGAATGTTTAAACGCTTCAGAGGCTATCTGCGCGAAGGTATTTCGCAAGGTGTCATACGAGACTGCAACACCACCACCACGGCACGTGCACTGTTAACTGCGCTCGACTGGTCGTTTTACTGGCTTTACGAAATGCCCGAGTCGGAAACCCAAAGCGCCGCATCAACAGTTAGAACACTTTTTACAGGCGGATTAGTGCCTCAACACACCGACTTTAAGTGGCAGGCTTCGGAGAGTCTTTCCACGCTGAATATCAGCGAGGGCTTTAACCGCGAGGCGCAAAATCGCATCAAGCAAGAAGCCTTTTTAAGGGCCGGGACGCGGCATTTTAACCGCAAGGGATTTCACGGTACCTCACTCGATGACATTGCCGAATCCTTAGACGTTTCTAAAGGCGCGTTTTACTACCACTTTGCGAACAAAGAGGCGCTTCTGGCCCAGTGTTACGAGTTTACCCTCGATCAGTTTGACCGAATTACCGCGCAGATCGAGCAAAGTGATATCTCACCACTGGAAAAATTAGGAAAGGTCTGTACGGCCATTTTTGAATTACAAAACTCGGATCAAGGTCCCTTGATCAGGTATAATTCCATCACGGCACTGCCACCAAAACTGCGTCGTGCAGTGCTGCAGAGAACCGAAGATACTCACGACAAATTGGGACAACTCATGGCGTTAGGAGTCTCCGAAGGGTCTATTGGTGCTCAAAACGTATTGGTAGCTCGTCACTTACTGGTCAGCGCCATCAACGCCGCTGTCGATATCGATCAGTGGCGTAAGGTCGACAGCGCGACATCCGCCGCGCATGATTTTTTTGATGTCTTTTTCTTTGGTCTCCAGCCCAGATAAAGATCCGAGGTTCAGATGAATTCGAATGAAATTCCAAGGCTCACATTTGCTGAGGTCCTTGACGTGGTTACACCCAAGCGCGTGGGTGACTGTTGGTTTATTGGCGATAGTCTGAAGCCGCAGTTCCGTCTGTTTGGCGGTCAGGTCGTTGCGCAGTGCCTTTTAGCCGCTTACGAAACGGTAGAGGATCACTTTACGGCCCACTCGATGCATTGCTACTTTTTACGGGCCGGCGACGCCAGCGTCCCGATTGAACTCGAGGTGGATCCGATTAGAAATGGGCGTTCATTTTGCACACGCCGCGTCGTCGCGCGTCAGCGTGGGGAAGCCATCTTCAATACGTCAATCAGCTACCACGTTGAAGAGGAAGGGATGTCGCACTCGCTGCGCATGCCGGACGTGATTTCGCCCGAAGAAGCGATACGGTTGAATGCTGAACGAGACGGCCTACTGCCGCACTCACTGCTCGACCTTTTTGGCGTCGAGCGCGAGCGCATAACAGAACGACTACCGGAGGCGCAGGAGCCCGTGAGTCAGTCGTGGTACCGCGTCATTGGTCCTTTTGAGGGATGCCTTCGAACCCAGCAAGCGGCGCTCGCCATGATTTCTGACTTTTCGCTTTACAGCACCGCGTTTTCTGCATTTCCCTACGAACGACCTGAAAAAGTATTCGTCGGTGCAAGTCTCGATCATGCCATCTGGTTTCACGATATTCCGAAAATGGACGAATGGGTGCTCTATGACACTTACAGCCCGTGGTCAGGTGGTGCGCGCGGTTACAACCGAGGTTCTCTGTGGAGCAGAGACGGAAAACTCATTGCCTCGACAGCACAAGAAGGACTCATGCGAATTCGGCGCGATCGCTAGTTAACGCGCGTCTCCATCTGCTCCCCAAGCTGAACCAGCGTCAACTCACCCTCGTCAAGGGAGAGTTCATGGAACGACGCGTTGGCCGGATAAACTTGGAGAACGTCCGATCGACCCAGAATGTCAGCAATTACTGCATTGATGACCAAAAAATGGCAAAAGATGACGGTTGGGCCCGTGCATTCTTTGAGGCCAGACAATATCTCTGATCGCCATTCCCAAAGGTCATCGGATTGCTCACTCCACGTTTGCTTCATAAAACCCTGAAGCCACACTTTGCGTTCGCTCAGCGGGACGGGTGAACGCACTTCGGAAAACCGGCTATCAATTTCCACAACTCGCGAGTCGAGCTTGTCCGCCAATGCTTGCGCCGTTTCCTGAGCGCGCTGCAACGGACTTGAAATCAGACTGACATCCGGCGGCACCCGATGCGACAGCACGTCAGCCGTCGCCTCTGCCTGCTGCTGTCCTAGGGCTGACAAGCCAGGATCTGGGTCTTTTTCCCAGCTTGCGGCTGCCTCACCGTGCCTTACTATCCACAATGTTGTCATCGGTAGGTCACCAGTCGCTCACCACGCTGAGCGCCCATGAGTTGCAAGTGCGACACGTCATTGAACGTCGACAGTGAACACTTACGAGAATTAAAAATAAGGCGCGTGATCGAACAATTAAAGACGGGCTCATAAAACTCATACACCCGATCTGCAGACAAACCGAGTACATGGCCGACGAGCGTCGCGATCGTCCCACCAGAGGTAAAGATCGCCGACGTCGAACCTGACTCGGCTGACGCCCGCGCTGCCTCGAATGCACTGACGACACCCGCGCTGTAGTCCTGCCAACTCTGAATACCCGCGACCTGGCAGTTGGGACTGACCCAATAATTAAAAACGGTCTCGATGATTTTCTGGAAGGACTTGCTGTCTTTGTTCATATCCGCAATGAGCGTTGCAAATCGGGGGTCTTGCTCACACAGTAAGGGCGTCATCACCGCCATTTGCTCATCGGTTTGCACTTCGTTAAGCCGCGGATCGATGACCAGTGATGGCGCGTCCTCTAACTGCGCCAGAATGCGCTCGCCTGTCTCGCGCTGGCGCGACAAATCACCACTGAACGCCGCACTAAAGTGCACGCCACTCTGACTGAGGAACTCGCCCGTAAGGTCCGCCTGCCGTTGTCCGAGGGTGGACAACTGATCGTAGTTGTCTGCGCCAAAAGACGCCTGTCCGTGCCGAATAATAAGTAGGTCTGCCATAGTCAGGTCGCTTACTGCTTAAAACGCAGCGTGTTCGAATAGGGGAAAAAATCTTCAACGAAGCCGTTGCGCAGCTTGTCTTGCAGCTTGAGCCAAAATCCGGCGTCGTAGAGATCGTCATGGAACTGATCAAACGCTCTTCGCGCTCGCGCATTACCTGAAAAGAACAGCCGAAACTCCTCTGGAAAAACATCATTGGGGCCCACCGAATACCACGGTTGATCAGACATCTCGTCGTACTCGTCGCGCGGCGGTGGGATCTTCCTAAACGTCACCTCCAGCAACGGCTGAATTTCGTCGTAGTCATAAAAGACCACTCGTCCATGTCGCGTGACCCCAAAATTTTTCAGGAGCATATCGCCAGGAAAAATATTCGCAGCAGCCAGTTCTTTTATGGCGTTGCCATAATCAAGCATTACCGCCGCAACCTCCTCGTCGGTGGCGTCCCTAAGGTAGAGGTTAAGCGGCTGCATACGACGCTCAACGTAACAATGCTTAATAATGAGTGCCCGTCCGTTGACCTCAAGCTGCGACGAGCAGGTTTGTCGCAGCTCGTCCATGAGTTCCTCAGAAAACCGAGACGCCTCAAAAACGAGATTCGAGAACTCTTGTGTATCCGCCATGCGTCCAGCTCTGTCCCACCGCTTTACCAGCTGATACTTGTCGCGCACTTCCTGATGCGTCACCTCTTTGGGCGGCGTAAACCGGTCTTTAATAATCTTAAAAACGTACTCGTAAGACTCAAGCGTAAAGACGGCCATGACCATGCCCTTAATCCCCGGTGCGGGAATAAAGGCATCCTGAGTTGAACGCATGTGACGTGTCGCCGTACGAAAGTAATACGTCTTACCGTGGCGGTGGTGACCGAGGCAACTGTAAATTTCCGAAACCGCCTTACGTGGCATTAACTGCTGTAAAAATAGGACGTATTGAGACGGTATGGACGCGTCGACCATAAAATAGGTCCGCGTGAAGGAGAACAGTTTGGAAATAATGTCGGACCCCAACAGGCAGGCGTCCAGGTAAACAGTCTGATCACCCTCATCACACTCGGTGTGAAGCATCGGCAACACAAAGGGGATCTGGAGACCTTTGCTGGAGATACGACCGACAATATAGGCCGCCTTATTTCTAAAGAAGTGGTGTTCCAGTACGTGAAGCTCAAGGTCACCCTGACCATCAAATCCGACCGCCAACACCGCATCGCTCATTACCGTCGCCACGCGATTCACGTCGCGGTCAATATCTTCAAACGGCAACGAGACACGGTAGTCGTGCAGTAAATTCGCCACCGCCGCCTTAATATCTCCCTTCGTGCGGTACTGGTTCAAAACTCGGCGAACATCTACCGGTGGCATGTCGCCTTGCGGCGAAAAAACAAACGCATAGTCGTCTCGAATCCAACGGTGCTCAAAGACGGCATTGAAAATGCTGTTGTAAAACGTCTCCGCAATTTCGAAGTTCGTCATCCCACGAACAAGTTGCGCATAGAGGTCGCGCGTCTGAGTCCAAAACGCAAGGTCATCAACGCGATCTGCTGCAATGTACTGAACGACTTCAAGCGTCTCGAGCACCTGCATTTTGTAAATGTCGATGCGACGCATTGAGGCTTCTTGGGTCGCACGCCATTCCGCATTTTCAAATCGCGTGCGCGCTGAGAGCGTTATATTCTCAAACTCAGCAAAGTAGGCGATGAAGCCATTTAAGATTGTGCGGGCTAGCCGGGACTGTTTGTCCATGCCAGGAAGTCTACTGGCCAGCCGGATCCGTGAACAGACGTCTTAACTTACGCATGCCACCGAGCCATCGGTCGTAGCTTCGTGCTTTATTTTGGCGATAGTCCTCAACCTCGGGGTGCGGTAACACCAAGAAAGACTCCGCCTCGAGCCCAAGGATCACGGCCTCAGCAACAGCCTCAGCCGACAACATGCCGTCAACACCGGCGACACCGCCGCCCTCAGTCCCTGCTGTCATCGCAGTGTCTACCGCCTGTGGGCACAGGCAGCTCACCTTAATCCCGTCATCGCCGTGCGTAATAGCCAGGCTCTCGGCAAATGAAACTGCCGCATGCTTGGTCACCGAATAGGGCGCTGAGCCGATCTGAGCGAGCAAGCCTGCCGCCGATGCGGTATTGAGGAAGTACCCGTCACCGCGTTCGATCATGGCGGGCAAACACGCACGAGCGGCGTAGACATGCGACATGACATGGATTTCCCACATGCGCTGCCACAGATCGTTTTCAGCACCTGTGGCCCACCAAGGCGCACCGTCGACACCTAAAATGCCTGCGTTGGAACAAAACAGATCGATACGCCCAAACTCAGCCTCTACCGCCGCCACCATGGCCGCAATGGCACTCTCGTCGCGCACATCGACCGCGAACGACTGGGCGCCGATCTCAGTGGCAACGGCGGATACCGCGTCACCATTAAGATCGGCAATAATGACCGCCTCAGCTCCTTCATTAACGAAGCGACGCGCAAGCGCCTGACCAATGCCACTGGCGCCGCCCGTCACCACACAGACTTTTCCCAAAATCTTCATGATTAAGCGGCGTACGTCTGCTCAATGAACTTACTGCGGTGGAATGAACCATCGCCGAGCGTCGCATTAATCATCATCAATCGTTTCGCGTAGTGACCGATATCTAACTCATCGGTAATGCCCATACCGCCGTGCATCTGAATTGCCTCGCCGTACACCAGCTTGCTGTTACGATCGATCAGCACTTTAAGGGCGTGAATTGTCGTGTCAGCAGAGGCCGGATCGATCTCGTATTCACACAAGGCTTTAAACAGTAATGACTTCGACTGCTCGAACGCCATCATGGTGTCTACCATGCGGTGCTGCAGCGCTTGGAAAGAGCCAATCGCCACACCAAACTGCTCGCGCGTCTTGGTGTATTCAAGCGTCTTCGCATTCAGCGTCCCCATAATGCCCACCGCCTCTGACGCAAGCGCTAATAACGCGTCGCGAATGACCTCGTTGACCACCTCGAGCGCCGAACCGGCATCGCCAAGCAGGGCGTCCGCACCGAGCTGCACGTTATCAAATGTAATGTTGGCAACCCGCTGCGCATCCATCATCGGGTACAGGACTTTTGACACCCCTTGCGCATTTGCATCGACCAAGAACAGCGACAACCCATGCTCGTCGAACTGCTCACCAGATGTGCGCGCCAGTACGACCAGTTTGTCCGCGTTCTCACCATTGAAAACAACAACCTTTTCACCGCTCAAGGTGTACCCGTCGCCGCTGGACGTGGCAGACGTCTGACAGTCATTGAGCGCATAGCGACTCTGACGCTCAACATAAGCAAACGCACCCAGCGTCTCACCGCCGATCACACTCTCCAGAATGGATGTGCGTTGCGCCTCATCGCCGGCACGCGACACTAAACCGCCAAACAGCACGACCGTTGGGAAAAAGGGCTCAACCACAAGACCTTTACCCAACTCCTCCATAACCACCGACAAATCGATGACGCTGCCACCAAAGCCGCCGTCGGCTTCTGCAAAGGGAATAGACAACCACCCCAACTCGGCAAAGGTCTGCCAATTATCGCGACTCATGCCTTCCGCGCCGTCCACAATGGCACGGCGCGTGTCCCAGTCGTAATCGTCCTGTACAAATCTCGCGATCGAGTCGCGGACCATTTGTTGCTCTTCTGTGTAATCGAAGTTCATAGTGTCATTGCTCCGTCAGGAATCTGTCCTTACTCGAGACCAAGTACATACTTGGAGATGATGTTCTTTTGGACCTCATTAGAACCGCCGTAAATGGTTGCTGCACGCCCGTACATAAAGGCCCGTCGTGCGTCAGAACCAAACTCGTGTCCTAAAACGCTCGGATCCATGTTGGTCGGTAAAACGCCTTGGTAGTAGGCCGCCAATTCCATACGAAGCTCTTGCGTCGCCTGCTGGAGCTCGGTGCCCTTAATCTTCAGCAACGAGGACTCTGGACCGGGAAATCCACCCGCGGCCATCGTCGCCAGCGTGCGCAGCTCGGTAAACTCAAGCGCCATCAGTTCGACTTCAATATCAGCCATACGCTGCTGGAATCCAGCATCGTCTAACATGCGCTGACCACCATTGGTTTCCTTGGCAGCGGCGTCTTTAATCAGACGCATCGTGCGTTTAATGTCAGCGACACCTGCAATGCCAGTGCGCTCGTGAGCCAGCAGCGCCTTTGCAACAGTCCAACCCTTTCCGACCTCACCCACGACATTCTTCGCCGGCACACGGACGTTGTTAAACTCAACCTCATTAAGGTTGTGCTCGTTATCGATGCCGATAATCGGATTAACCTTGATGCCTTCGGACTTCATGTCCACCAGGATGAAGGTAATACCCTCTTGCTTCTTGCCGCTGTTGTCGGTCCGAACGAGACAGAAAATCCAGTCCGCATGTTGAGCATAGGTGGTCCAAATCTTGGCGCCGTTAATAATAAAGTCATCACCGTCGCGCTCTGCTTTTGTCTTCAAGCTCGCCAAGTCAGAACCGGAACCGGGCTCTGAATACCCCTGACACCACCAGTCGTCGCTGTTCAGTATTCGCGGCAAGAAATACTCTTTCTGCTCGTCAGAGCCAAACCCCATAATCACATTCGCCACCATAACGAGTCCGAAAGGGACAACGTCGGGAATACCGCGCAGTGATCGCTCTGACTCCCAGATGTACTTCTGTGTTGCTGTCCAGCCCGTACCACCGTGCTCTTCGGGCCAGTTCGGCGCAACCCAACCTTTGGCGTGCAGCTTTCGCTGCCACGCAACCATTCCCGTAGTGCCCTTAGATTTCAGGTGTGCCTGCATCTCAGCATCGAATTCTGTGTCGAGGAAGTTGCAGACCTCGTCGCGAAACGCGAGGTCTTCGGCCGCTAATGCAATATCCATTGTCTATGCTCCCATGAGTGTGCGTTCGTCGAGGAATGCCGACGAATTTGAACCTTGAGTAGGTTTTTTCAACGGAGAGAATCTAGGCGTTTTGGTACTTTTTTGCAAGAAAAAGGTGATATGACGCCCGTGCGTTCTCCACGCGTTAATACAGTATAGAAAAGAATTTACGCTGATACTCTGCGGCCAAGGGATCACCCTTTCCAATTGAGGCAATCGTGTCGAGATATAAGCGCTTGGCCTCGCCGTTATTCCAGTCGCGGTCTGCTCGCAACACGGTCAATAAATGATCCAGCGCGTCGCGATGGTGGGCGTCGGTCGTCAACTGCACCGCTAACTTCACTCTGACAGCATGGTCCCCTTCATCCGCCAAGAGCTCGGCCTCAAGCGCGGCTATTTCGGGCGACTTTCCTGCGACCCGCTTCAGCTCAATCTGCGCCATGAGTTGCTCATGTAGGGCGTCTCTATCGACCAAGCGAACCTCATTCAATACGGCCTCGGAATCATCTAAACGATTCGCTTCTAACAGCGCACCCGCATATGCCAATGTAATCTCTAGCAACTTGCTGGACTCTTCCCACGCACTTCGCAGCAGTCCAACGGCGCCCGCAGTATCGCCCTGATCAAGGAGCTCCGTGGCCTCTGCAACTTTCGCATCCCATGGCGAGGGCAAGTGCTTTTGTAGTAATTCACGCACCGCTGTCTCTGGCTGTGCACCGGCGAAACCGTCTACCGGCTGGCCATCTTTAAACACCATTACCGTCGGCAGGCTCCGCACGCCCAGCTGACCAGAGATCCCTTGTTGCTCATCAGCATTGATCTTGGCCAAAAGAAAGGCGCCCGCGTATTCGTCAGCGAGCTTTTCAAGGAGTGGCATGAGTTGTTTGCACGGCGCACACCAATCGGCCCAGAAATCGACGACGACCGGTCGATTAAACGACTCATCGATCAAGTATTGCTGAGCATTATTTTCGTCGATATCAACAACGTGCATAGGAACTCCTCGTTACGACAGGCCCAAAACGTCGGCCATGGTGTAAGAATTTGCTGGCTTGTCGGCTATAAAATGCGCGGCTCTGAGTGCACCGGTTGCAAATGCGCTACGACTGCTGGCTTTATGTGTGATTTCAAGCCGCTCACCCTCTGAGGCAAACAACACCGTGTGCTCACCAACAATATCGCCTGCACGCGTGACGGAAAACCCAATCGTCCCCGGCTCACGATTTGACGCGCGATCGTAGCGCGCCACCTGACTCAGGTCAGCGCCCATCGTCTGAGCAATTGCGTCACCCATGGCCAGCGCCGTGCCCGAAGGCGCGTCGATTTTGTGTTTGTGGTGTGCCTCATGAATTTCAATATCAGCATCGCCCAGCACCTTGGCCGACAGCTCGAGTAGCCGGTATGCCAGGTTAACGCCGGTACTGAAGTTTGCAGCGCGGCAGCTCGCCACTGCGCCTAAAGACGTTTCTAACATCGCTCGCTGCTCGTCGGTGAAACCCGTGGTGCCCATGACAATCGGAACCCCCGCCGCCGCGCACTGTTGCGCGTAGGCAAGGCTGGATTCGGGCAATGTAAAATCAATAACGACATCGACATTGCTCAGATCAAGCGTGCCACCAACGCGCAGATCAGGAATATCAATACCCAACGCCGATGCGACGCTTTTACCGACAAGGTCGCTAGACTGACGCGCACAAACGCTGACTAAGGCGGCGTTTGCATCGGAAAGAACCGCCTGCGCAACAGTGCGGCCCATTCGACCGCCGGCACCGGTGACCGCGACCCGCAGTGTCATCCGTTGAGTCCCTCAAAGAAGCTTTTTACGCCGTCAAAAAAACTGGATTGACGCGGCGATTGCTCTCCAGCAGCACCCAAGCTGGTTCGGAACTTATCCAAAAGTTCTTTCTGCTCGGCATTAAGGTTGACCGGCGTCTCAACCACGGCACGGCATAATAAATCACCGACAGGACCGCCACGAACAGGCTGCACACCCTTGCCTCTAAGCCGGAACAACTTCCCCGTCTGCGTCTCCGCCGGAATACGCAGCTTTACACGCCCATCCAGGGTCGGAATTTCGTGCTCACCACCCAGCGCCGCATCAGCAAAACTGATGGGGAACTCGCAATACAAGTTGCGCCCATCGCGCTCAAATAAGGGGTGCTGACGAACCGATATCTGGACGTACAGGTCGCCGTTTGGACCGCCCGAAGGACCTGCTTCGCCTTCACCACTCAGCCGAATACGGTCGCCGGTATCCACACCGGGCGGGACTTTGACCGACAGTGTCTTTGTCTTTTCGACCAAGCCTTGTCCGTGACAACTACCGCAGGGATGCTCGATGATTGTGCCGCGCCCGCGACACGTAGGACAGGTTTGCTGCACCTGAAAAAAGCCCTGCTGCATGCGCACCTGGCCACTACCACCACAGGTCCCGCAGGTGGTCGCCGACGTTCCAGATTTTGCACCTGTGCCGTCGCAAGGGTCGCAGTGCTGTAACGATGGAACCTTGATTTCTGCTGTTTTACCGCGGACCGCGTCTTCCAGTGACACCTCAAGCGTGTAGCGCAAATCTGACCCTCGTTGCGGCCCTTGTCGACGCCCACCGCCGCCGCCACCAAAAATATCGCCGAACACGTCGCCAAAAATGTCGCTAAAACCACCACCTTGGAAACCGCCGCCGCCCATTTGAGGATCAACGCCTGCGTGGCCGTATTGATCATAGGCCTGCCGTTTTTCGGTATCGCTCAGGATCTCATAAGCTTCTGAGGCCTCTTTAAACTTTTCGTCGGCGTTTGCATCATCCGAGTTGCGATCGGGATGATACTTCATCGCAATGCGGCGATAGGCCTTCTTGATATCCTGAGCTGAGGTCGATTTCGCCACCCCAAGCACTTCATAATAATCACGCTTTGACATAGTGCTTCCTGTTGCCAGAATCACGGCAACTCATTTAAAAAAAAACGGATTCCAACCCAAAGTTGAAACCCGTAGCGCGTTTACAGAGTTAAAAACCTGCGCGGTTCAACCCGCTTTGCTCAACGCTTGTCGTCTTCGCGAACCTCTTCGAACTCAGCATCGACAACATCGCCGTCGACCGCATCTTCTTCAGGAGCCTGCTCACCGGGAGCTTCACCCGCTTCAGCTTGCGCAGCATACATTTTTTGCGCAACACCACTGGTCACTTCAGTCAACTTGGTTGTTGCTGCTTCGATCACGTCTTTATCGTCGCCTTTAACAGCCTCTTCCGCTTCGGCAATCGCCGCTTCAATGGCGGTGCGCTCGTCATCACTGGCGTGCTCTCCCGCCTCTTCAAGCGTTTTCTTCGCAGCGTGGATCATACCGTCCGCGCTGTTGCGCGCCGAAATGATCTCTTCAAACTTCTTGTCGGCCTCAGCATTAGCCTCAGCATCGGCAACCATTTGCTCGATATCGTCGTCCGACAAACCGCCCGACGCCGTGATGCGGATCGACTGCTCTTTACCCGTTGCCTTATCTTTTGCCGACACGTTCAAGATACCGTTCGCATCCAGATCGAAGGTTACCTCGATCTGCGGCATACCGCGCGGTGCTGGTGGAATGTCGGCCAAATCAAACCGACCCAGCGACTTGTTTGTTGCCGCCTGCTTTCGCTCGCCCTGAACAACGTGAATCGTCACCGCCGTCTGGTTGTCGTCGGCTGTTGAAAAGACCTGTGATTTCTTTGTTGGGATCGTCGTATTTTTTTCAATCAGTGGCGTCGCAACACCGCCCATCGTTTCGATGCCAAGCGTGAGAGGTGTGACGTCGAGTAACAAGACGTCTTTCACGTCACCGGCTAAGACCGCACCCTGAATAGAGGCACCCATAGCAACTGCCTCGTCTGGATTGACGTCCTTACGCGGCTCCTTACCAAAGAAGTCTGCAACGGCCTGCTGAACCATTGGCATGCGGGTTTGACCACCCACAAGGATCACGTCGTCGATCTCGGTTTTTGACAATCCCGAGTCTTTGAGCGCAACTTTTAAAGGCTCCAACGAGCGCTTCACCAACGCTTCAACCAACGACTCAAGTTTTGACCGATTGAGCTTTACGACCAAGTGTTTTGGTCCAGTGGCATCAGCCGTGATGTAAGGCAGGTTCACCTCGGTCTGCTGGGAACTTGAAAGCTCGATCTTCGCTTTTTCAGCGGCTTCTTTGAGACGCTGCAAGGCAAGTGGATCACCGTGCAAATCGATTCCGTTCTCTGCCTTAAACTCCTCGGCGAGAAACTCAATGAGGCGAAGGTCAAAGTCTTCACCACCGAGGAACGTATCGCCGTTAGTCGCCAGCACTTCGAACTGATGCTCACCGTCAACTTCAGCAATCTCAATAATCGAGATGTCGAACGTACCGCCACCCAGATCATAGACCGCAACCGTGCGGTCGCCCTGCGCTTTATCCATGCCGTAGGCAAGCGCGGCCGCCGTTGGCTCGTTGATAATGCGCTTAACTTCAAGACCCGCAATGCGACCTGCATCCTTGGTTGCCTGACGCTGAGAGTCATTAAAGTACGCAGGCACTGTAATGACCGCCTCGGTCACCGACTCGCCGAGGTACTCCTCCGCCGTCTTTTTCATCTTACGAAGGACTTCAGCCGCCACCTGAGGGGGGGCCATTTTCTCGTCTTTCGCTTGAACCCACGCATCGCCGTTATCAGCCTTTACAATGCTGTAAGGGACCATCTTGATGTCTTTCTGAACCACATCGTCTTCAAATCTGCGACCAATAAGACGCTTCACTGCAAACAAGGTGTTCGTTGGATTTGTCACTGCCTGACGCTTTGCCGACTGGCCTACCAACACCTCGTTGTCGTCCGCATACGCAACGATCGATGGCGTTGTGCGTCCACCCTCGGCGTTTTCAATCACACGCGGCTTACCGCCTTCGAGCACTGACACACAGCTGTTTGTGGTGCCGAGGTCAATCCCAATAATCTTTCCCATCTCTTTCTCTCCTACGACCGGGAGGTCCCGGCAACTTATCTTGTCTTTGTAAATGGGTCGCTCTGTGCAAATTTCAAGCGCCCGACGTTAAAAACTTATGCACTCGACTTGGAAACCATGACCATCGCAGGACGCAGCAGCCGCTCTCTGAGCAAGTACCCTTTTTGCATCACGGCAATGACCGTGTTGGGTTCCACGTCAGGGTTTTCAACCATGCTCATGGCCTGAGCGACCTGAGGGTCAAACGACTCGCCGTGCGGGTCGACAGGCGTAATACCGTTCTTTGATAGCACATCGACAAGACTCTTCAGGGTCAGCTCTACGCCCTCGACAACGGCGGTCACGCCCTCAACATCTGAGCCCTTTGATGCCTCGAGTGCACGCTCGAGGTTGTCCACCACGGGCAGCAAGTCTTGTGCGAATCGCTCGAGTGCAAATTTACGTGCTTTCTCAGTGTCCAGTTCGGCGCGACGCTGCGCGTTGATCGCGTCCGCCTGCGCTCTGAGAGTGGCGTCTTTCGCAAACGCCAACTCCTCTTGCAACGCCTCCAGTTCACTCAGTTCATCGGTTTCGATATCCTCAGAATCAACTGCATTGCTGTCGGTCTGTGACTCGACTGCATCTTCTGGAATCTCGTTGTTTTCGGTTGACATGCGATCGCTCCCACACCCAGTTTTGTTCGATACCGGAAAGATGGGGAGTCGTTTTCTATTTTCAAGGCGCTTTTGTCTAACTTTTGGAGATATTTACGTTTTTTTAGGCTCCGCAACTGCTTTGATTAGCTGCAGTTGTCGATAAGCGCTGTCGACGAGGGCTGATGAACACGGCTATCGAGAGAGTGCCGCAGTAAGCAGGCGGGCTGTTATATCCACCAGCGGGATGACACGTTCGTAGGCCATTCGCGTCGGGCCAATGACCCCGAGGACGCCCACAGGCTGTGTTCCCTGAGCGTATGAGGCGGTGATCACACTGTAGTCGCCCAACACCTTGTACCCGGCCTCCTCGCCAATAAAAATCTGCACACCGTCGGCTCGGGAGCAGCGATCAAGTAACTCCAGTAAGTCACGTTTGCGCTCAAAGGCATCAAACAACTCTCGAAGCTTATCCATGTCATCGGCACCGGCCTGCTGGAGCAGACGGTTCTCACCGGCCACCACGTACTCCTCAGGCGCATCTTCGACGTCCATTGCATCCTTTGCCAGTTGCAGTGCCGCCTCAAGGTGATCGTCGATATGAGCACGCGCTTGCGCCATTTCCCCGACCAGCAACTGCTTAACCTGCGACAAATCGCTTCCCGCATGGCGGTGATTAATCCAGTCCGCCGCCGATCTCAACTGCGCCTCGCTAAGAGGACGCGACAACTCAATGACTCGGTTTTGAACTTCGCGCTCGTTTACCACCAAAATGACCAATACGCGTGAGTCGGACAGCGGTAAAAACTCTATTTGCCGAAGTTGTGATGCTTTTGGTCGAGGGACGGTCACGATGCCGGCTTGTGACGTGACCTGGGTCAAAAGGCTCGACGCCGAGGCAATGAGATCAGCAGAAGGCCGACTCGGATTTAGCTCGTGCCGTAATGTTTGAATAGCCGTTTCATCAATGGGGCCCATTTGCAGCAAACTGTCGACAAAAAGTCGGTACCCCTGCGCCGTGGGCACCCGGCCTGCAGACGTATGCGGCGACGACAAGTAGCCTCGCTCTTCAAGATCAGACATGACGTTACGGATCGTCGCAGGACTCACCGACAGGCCACTTTCCACATGCAGCGCCTTGGAACCGACGGGCTGTCCCTCGCGTATGTGCATGTCAACAAGCGTTCGCAAAAGCGATGCGGCACGTGTTGATAGACCTTCAGATGACATTCTGCTCTCCTCGACGTTGTGTTGTAGCACACACCCCCCAACGGGCAAAGCGCGAAATTGATCTGGTGTTTATCGTCCTGTGGTGTTCCGAATCATTGAAACCTGAGCTATAACGTCAGTGTGAAAGGGCCATAATAACGATGCTGACCGACCTATCCATTCGCGACTACGCCATTGTCCAGCGCCTCGATGTAGAGCTGCGCGGTGGCATGACCTGTGTCACAGGTGAGACTGGTGCGGGAAAATCAATTTTATTGGATGCGCTGGGACTGTGTATTGGCGATAGAGCAGACGCTCGAGCCGTGCGGGCCGGTGCCGATCGCGCCGAAATATCGGCCTTGTTTTGTGTCGAAGACCTCCCACTGGCGCGTGACTGGCTTGAGCGTGCGGCACTCATTGAGGGCCATGAGTGCTTAATTCGACGCACCGTGACGCAAGATGGCCGATCGCGCGCCTTTATTAATGGCACCCCGGCGACATTAGCGCAGTGCTCGGAGCTGGGGGAACTCCTGGTCGACATACACAGCCAGCATGCGCATCAGTCACTATTGCGGCGTGCTGTACAACGGGCCTTGCTCGACGCATTTGCATGCACCGAGGCCGACGCACACGCCGTGGCAGAAGAAGCGCAGATCCTTCGTGATCTCAAGCACGAGCTTGAGGTCCTTCGCGCTTCGAGTAACGAAGTGGCGGAACGCCGAGACCTGCTCAACTATCAGATTAATGAACTCGCAGAGCTCGCGTTTGGCGAATCGGAGCTTGAGACACTTGAGAACGACCAGACACTGTTAAGTCATGCGACGTGGATCATGGAAACGGTTCACGGGGTTGCCGGGCAGTGCGCAGATCTCGGTGATCAACTGCGATCCTCTGTTAGTGCCCTGACCGATGAACGACTCGGACCCAAGATTGAGGAAGGTCGCGATCTCATCGCGTCTTCTCAAATTCAACTGGAGGAAGCAGCATCGGAGCTGACCCGCTACCTCGACGCGATTGAACTGGACCCGCAACGATTGCGAGAGGTCGAAGCGCGTTTGGATGTTGCCTACACGCTGTCGCGCAAACACCGTATTCAGCCGGCGGCTCTGGCAGGGCATCTACAAAAGCTGACCGACGAGCTCGAAGGCCTTGAGCAGGGCGACCTGAGTATCGAACGGCTCGAAGCAGAGATCAGTAGTCGACAAGCATCTTGGACTGAGCGCGCCAAAAAACTCACTCAAAAGCGGACAGTGGGTGCAAAGAGACTCGCAAAACGCGCGATGGAACTATTGGCCCAGCTCGCTATGGATCGCTGTAGCGTTGAAGTTGGCTTTATCGATCTTCCGCCCGAGAGTATCGACCCGCGTGGCCTAGAAGAAATCGAAATCTGGATTGCGACAAACCCAGGCAGCCGGCCCGGACCGCTGAGTCGAGTCGCATCGGGGGGTGAGCTCTCTCGAATATCACTCGCGCTGCAAGTGGCGGTTGCGGATAACGCCACGGCACCGACGATGATTTTTGACGAAGTCGATGTGGGTGTAGGTGGTGCGATTGCCGACATCGTCGGGAAGTTACTCAACACCTTGGCCGAGAACGTACAAGTGCTGTGTGTGACGCACCTACCGCAGGTAGCAGCCAAGGGGCAACATCACGTTAAAGTAAGCAAAGCGGGGGACAAGGTTGTGACAACAAAATTAGACTACTTGTCAGAGGATGAGCGTGTTGAAGAGCTCAGCCGAATGCTGGGCGGCGCAGTGGTCACCCCAGCGACGCGCGAGAACGCCCGAGAGCTATTGGCCGCGCGCTAGCGCTTTTTTCTCACGTAAAGAACCAGCGAATGATCAATAATCTCAAAGCCCTGCTCGGCGGCAATGGCGTGCTGACGTGCTTCAATTTCGCTGTCGACAAACTCGATCACTTCATTAGTGTCCACGTCGACCATGTGGTCGTGATGATCGTCAGTGGCAAGCTCGAACACAGAGTGACCCGATTCGAAGTTGTGTCGCTCCACCAAGCCCGCCGTTTCAAATTGAGTTAACACCCGGTAGACCGTGGCAAGCCCCACGTCATCGCCCGCGTCCCGAAGTCGCTGATACACGTCTTCAGCACTCAGGTGAGCACCCTCATCGGTCGATTCGCTCAAAATCGACAAGATATTGATTCTGGGCAAGGTGACTTTTAGCCCCGCTCGCTTTAAATCGACATTTTGGTTCGCCACAGTATTTCCTCGAAGATGTTGATTAGGGGTATGATGCCAGTCGTCTACATTACAGGAAAGTCTGCCTTGAAACGTCGTTCGCCTAATCTCTTTACTTCGCCGCTATTACTGTCCCTCATCGTATCGCTCACGACTGTGGCCGGCTGCAGCAACATTGGCTTTCCTGGTGTTTATCGGATCAACGTGGATCAGGGGAACATTGTCGATCAAGACATGGTCGATCAGTTGAAGCCTGAGATGACGCGCCGACAGGTCCGATTTGTCCTGGGGACGCCCATTATTGAAGATACCTTTAATAATGATCGCTGGGACTATGTGCGGGTGCTTCGTCGGGGCGACGACGTACTCTTTCGCACGCAGCTTACGGTGATTTTTGAAAATGACGTGTTAGCCGACGTAGAGGGTGACTTAGTCAGCGAAAATTGGCCTGAGCCTGAGCCAGAAGTGGACGCAGATGTGGATACAGATGCGGAAACAGACACAGGGTCTGAGGGCGAGGAGAACACTGACGTCGAAGTAACTGCTGACGCCAACCGTTAACCGCGCTCTGCTTTCGCCTTTTCAGCCCTCGCGCGACGAACGGCTTTAGGATCCACTAAAAGGTCTCGGTACACTTCAACACGCTCGCCTTCTGCCAACACGTGTGTGCCGGCAACGGCCTTCCCAAAAACACCGAGTCGCATTGCCTCAGGCTCCACCAAACCATCGAAGAAACGACCTAAATTGGCCTGCGCAACGGCTTCGGTCGCCGTTGTCCCGGCTGCAACCGACAATTTTTCAATGCGTTGCTTGTCGGGTAAGGCATAAGCCACTTCGACGTTCAACATCTCGGACATAGGGTTTTAAACGCTCTGTTTTTGCAGTTGATTGGCTCGCTTTACCATGGCGTCGACCATGTCGTTCGCAACGGTTTCAAACAGCCGGCTCGCGGCCATCTTAATAAGTCCTGTGCGCAATTGAAATGTCAGCTCAAGAGATACTCGACACGCCTCGTCACTCAGGGCCTCAAAACGCCACTCACCGCCTAAAGAATCAAAAGGCCCGTCTTCGAGTGCCAGAGAAATAGCGCTTGGTGGCGCGTTGGTGTTTCGCGTGACGAAAGACTGTTTCACACCCGCCTTGGAGAGCTCAAGTCGGGCGACTACCCCTCGCTCTGTTGTCTCAAGAATCTCTGCATCGCTGCAACCTGGCAAAAATTCCGGATAGCGCGCAATGTCGGCGACAAGCGCGTACATGGTCTGTGCCGAATGAGCCAGTAATGCAGTTTTATGAATAGTCGTCGCCACAGCCTGCCCTTCAACCCGCCACGCGCATAAACGCCAGAACGCTCAGCGTAAAACACAACACGGGGGTGAGCCACCGCACGACAAAAAACCACAGATAAAAAACGTAAAAGGGTTCTTGAAATGTCTCGGTACGAAGAATGGGGCGCGGCACGCGCCAGCCTGCAAACAGAGCGGTCAGGCCCAATACCGCGGGCACAAGCACAGGTACAAGCCATGAATCCACGGTCAAGCGGGTCGCTTGATGGGTTATTGCTAACGATGCCGACAGCCACAATCCCAAGGCGACAAGCCCCATAGCAAGGGGTCTGGGCACGTAAAGCTCACGCCGCAAAATCGAGACCATAGGCTCGACGAGTGCAATCAACGCCGCCAAACTCGACAGTAGAATTGACACCATGACGAGGACACCGTAAAGCTCACCGGTCGGCAAATTGACGAAAGCGTAGGGAATCGCCACCACAAAAAGCGCCAACCCTTGTGTCATTTCAACGTCAACCGCCGCCGTTATCGCAACGATAATAATCGCCAGCAAAAGCATGGCCGCCGTATCGAGGATTCCGACCGCGATGACCGATCGAATCAAGGGCAGTCCCCGTGGCGAACGGCTTCCAAAGACCAAACCTACGCCAACCCCTGCGCCCAAGCTGGACAAGGCCGCCAATGCGGCCGTCACCACGCCCTGCTGCGTTAATTGCTCGGGTCTGAATTTGAAAATCCATTCGTTAGCCGCTGATAAATCTCCAACCTCAAACGCAAAGCCTAAGCTTGCGTAGATCATGAGTAGGATCATCGGCATAAGTAACCACCCAGCGAGCAGCAGGACCACCTGTGGTCCGGGCAGTGCCGCACACATGACGACGAAAATGAGCACACCGAGTATTTTTAAGTGGTCAGCGGTTTGAATGTTACTCAGGCTCGCCACAATGTCGGTGGCACTTGCTGAGTTCCACTGATTCTCGTAGACCGCAAGGGTCGCCTCAGCGCCTAACACCATCGGGACGAGCAATAAGGTTGCGACCAGAAACGCCAACAATGCCTGCAACGCACCGATCCAACGCCAGCGCGTATCGCGCCCCGCGAGCGATGCAACCCATTGGACTGAGCCCATAGGAGAGCTTCGCCCCATACTTCCAATGCTCAGTTCCACCACCAATACAGGACACACAACCACGGCAAGCACGGCGAGGTACACCAACAAAAATGCACCACCACCCTGCTCGCCAATGACGTAGGGCAAACGCAACACGTTACCCAAGCCAAGAGATACGGCTAACAAGGCAAAAATGAGCGTCGTACGCCCCCGCCACGGCTGTTGAACGTTACTGTCCAATTCGACCTTCCATTGAGCTAAGTTACGACTATAAACATCAGACACTGACATGAGCCATGCGTATAATGAAGCCATGGGTAAAACAAAAAAACCGTCAGACAACACCATAGCGCAGAACAAGCGCTCGCGTTTCGAATATCACCTATTAGATACATTCGAGGCGGGAGTCGCCTTAATGGGGTGGGAGGTCAAAGCACTTCGAGCCGGGCGTGTTCAGCTCACAGACGCTTTTGTGGTAATGACGAAAGGCGAAGCCTTCCTGCTGGGCTCGCAAATAGCACCCTTGGAGACTGTTTCAACACACTATGTGGTGGAGAAAACCCGCTCGCGCAAACTACTTCTGCACAAAAAAGAGCTCGCTAAGATCAATGAGGCGCTGACACAAAAAGGTCAAACCTGCGTGTGCACAACGCTGTATTGGAAAGGTCATTTAGTCAAAGCAAAAATTGCGATTGCTCAGGGAAAGAAGTTACACGACAAGCGTGACACCGAGAAGCAACGTGATTGGCAGCGCGACAAGGCCCGCATTGTGAGAGACAACGTCAAGCAGTGATCTTAAGAACCTCAAGCAGTCACCTTAAAAACCTCAAGCAGTGACCTTAGGAGAGCCCTGCGTAGGTGTTCCATCCGCCCAGAACCAATGCGACCACCAAGGCAATTGGCCGATAAGCCGCGCCGCCAACGCGGTGAAATAAGCCACTCCCCAACTTATCGCCCAGCACCCCAAGCGGAATAGCCAAGAGCAATAAAAGCAAAGGCGTTGCGGTGACCATGCCTGCAACACTGAACATAAAAAACGCGAGAACATTGGAAGCGAAAAAAAATGCCATTAGAAAGGCTCTCGCCGCCGCCGGTTCTGAAATAACCGCCATGGCGTAGACCACCACGGGCGGACCTGGAATAGCAAACGCACCGTTCATCAGACCCGATAACACGCCCGTGGCCGACGTCACCGAGGCGGGCGCCTTTCGCTGAGCAGAGGGCTTGATAAATGCCGTAACGAGGGTGGCCGCGATAACGCTAATGCCAATCCACAATTGAAACTGTGCCTTTGACATGCCGCTTAATAGATAAACACCCACCGCCGTGCCCACCAAAGACCCCAAGATCATGGGCACAAACTGATCCGCTGGAAATCGGCCCCACCACTCTTTGTAGCTCGTTGAACTCACCACGATGGTGAGGCTTGCAGCCAGAACCACCGCCTCGGCAGGCAGAAGCAGCAAAGAGAAAACGGGAACGGCGATCATGGCAAACCCAAAACCCGTGAAAGCCCTTAACAGTGCCGCCAAAAATGCTGTCCCGACAACCGCCGCAAGTTGAAGTGGCGGCAGTATCTCAAGTATCGAATCCATTTAGTGATGCCCATCCCTGTCAGGAGCCGTATCTTAGGGCAATGATCCCGCGGACTCACTTGAAATTTTAAGCATCACTAATAAGCCGCCGGATCCCTCGTGCGCTTACTCAGGTGGAGATTCCGGTGCAACCCGATCGCCGCGATCCTTAGAACGTAACCGTGCCTTCCTGCCGTCGGAAAGTCTCTGCGGGCTCGGCGGTCTGAATAAGTACGGCGCGGCCTTGAGGCGCTGGTCTGTCTCGAGTGAGAGCAAGACATCGACGCCAATGTCGTGAATAAGGACGTGATATCGGGCCGTTGACTCTCGCATTGCTGACAGGCTTCGGGTCAGCTCCTCGCGCGTCATCGCCTCCGACTCGATCACACGCCGCAGTCGTCGCTCTGTTTTCCTTAAGTCTCTGCGCGCCAGCAAAACATCCTTTGTATGCGCTTTTATCAAAGGGCGCACGGTTTCTCTCACTTCCGGCGACACCCCTTTAAGGGCCCAGCCCAGAGGTTTCGGATGATTGTTGCCTTGCTTGATAAAATGCCCACCGATCAAACCAGCAAGCAGCAAGTTTATGGCGACGGAGAGAATAACTAACCCCAGTAATGCTCTGTGACTCATATCAATTTACTCCTCACCAATGACAGTGAAGCTGTATTGCTCAGCATTAGACCAATCTTCTGACGGCACATAAGCCATCGTCCCCAGTGCAACACCGACACTCAATGTCACACTGGCCGCCACCGACGACCGCCACGAGCCAAACGCAAACAGATCTGCAATACGCTCAAGAGCAGCGCCCAAGCGCGCCTCAAGAGCCGGTTTTTGCGCATACGACTGTGAAATTTGCAGCGCGACTGCCTGAGCATCGAGGCTAGCTGTCACCGCCGACTGATTAAGCCACTCGTCCAACGTCTGCTCTTGTGTGTGCAGCACTTTCAAACCGTCGCTCTCGGCCAGCGCGCTCAAGACAGCTTGCCGCTCTGCATCGGGCCACGCACTCTGCTCCGCGCCCAAGGCCTCTATGAGCAAGCGTGCTCGACGGTGTGATTCGCGTTCTGGACTCATTGGTCTGTCTCCAAGTGCTTTTTTAAGTTGCCACGAGCCCGACACAGCAGTGACTCCACGGCACGAACCGAGGAACTCATGATGAGCGCTACTTCACGGTTCGTAAAATTTTGATAATAAGTCAGGACCAGCGCCGTACGCTGGCTCTCGGGGAGCTCGTACAAGGCGCCATCGATACTCGCAACACCGGGCATCTCGTGCGTATTTGGTGCCTGCGCAGCCGCCTCCTGAGCGTCCTCAAGAGTCTTGTATCCGGGCTTACGCAAGAGATCGATGCATCGGTTGTGCGCAATGCGATGCAGCCAGGTGGTCAGCCGTGACTTCCCTGGTTTGAAGCGATCGGAGCGCTGCCACAGCACCAACATTACGTCCTGCGCGACATCTTGCGCCAAATACTCATCACCCAAGATGCGCCGGGCATAGACCTCCACAGCAGGCAAGTGACGCGCCACCAGGTCCGCGTAGGCGCGACGGTCACCCTGGCACACACGCGCCACCAGCTCTGATTCATCGCGACCCACTCGATCGGTCTCGACGTTTTTCAGGACGCGTCTGAAGGACCTCTTCGCTCTGAGTTACTTTCTTTCAAGCGTCTGTGGTCCCGACCCCTCTTCATTCGACGCTCCGCGTCATCTCGAGAGCCTTTGAACTCGCGCTTTGTCAGCTGCCCATCGCCGTCAGCGTCTATTCGATTAAACGCCGACATTCGCCGTTCTTCAGCGGTCAATACGCCGTTACCGTCGGTGTCCTCTTTATCGAAGCGCGTAAGCGCCTCTTCAGCACGATCACTAACAACACGACTCACCTCGTCGCGACTGACCTCACCGTCTCCATTGAGATCCATACGCATGTCGGGTGATCCACGTCGCTCAGGCATTTTGAACTCGTCTCGACTGATCATTCCATCATCGTTTGAATCGAGCTGCTTAAGCATTTTGGTCACCCGTTTGCCGTCAGGCTTTCGATCGCGATGATCGTCAGCGACGACGGGGATCGAGAGTGCCATACCCACACACAGTAGAGCCGTTGTTAGTCCTTTCATTGGTCTGTCCTCAGCGCCAAATTGGCGTTTTTTGTCTCTGATCATAGTAATACGTCTAACACCGAGAGATCCCGTCTACTGCGCAATCAAACATTTTTTGGAATTTGCGAAATTAACTAGCGAACAGTATGGATATGCTCTAACCAACACCATTAAAAGTCGTGCACTGCAAGCTCATTTAGGGCGTGTTCAGAACATCCAGCTGCGATAGGAGTCCGCTATAGCAAGTCAAATGCAATTGTTAGCGCGCTGACTGTTTCTGCGAGCTCATCGGATCCGTACGGCTGGACCGTGCCCACACCCCAAACGGGGCTGGGAAACACCGCGTCGTCTTCAAAGCGCACCACGTGATGTACGTGAAGCTGGCGAACGACGTTACCCAGCGAGGCAATGTTGAGCTTGTGCGGTGAGTAAAGTTGGTCAAGCGCCTTAGCCAGACGAATCGACTCACCCATCAAGAGGTGTTGCTGCTCATCAGCCAGCTCATGGAGCTCGGCCACACCAGGCACCTTTGGCACCAGAATCACCCAAGGGTAGCGCTGATCGTTCATCAGCCTCACTTGGCATAGGTGCCAATCGGCAATCAGTACCGTGTCTTGCTCAAGCCGGGCGTCGAGTTCGAAGGCGTGTGGGTCGTCCATCACTGGACCTCGGGGGAAAGGACTGAAACAGTATCACCGATGGCGATGTCCCCGGACTCAATGATCTTGGCGCAGAGCCCGCCGTGCCCAAGCATTGCGACAACACCACCCTTACCTAGGTTCTCTTCCATACGGGCACAGGGGTGACACAGTTGAGTCGCTTCAAAGACGGCGGTGCCAATAGTGAAGCGCTGCCGCCGAAGCGCGTTGAGGTTAAGGCCTTTGACCACCAAGTTGCGTCTTAATAAGCCAGGGTCGATATGCGCTTGCTTGAGAAACTGTGCCGCCTGCTGAATAAACTCTTCGGAAATCAGTGAGATCTGACGACCCGAACCGGGTGTTTTACCCATGCGGTGGTCGCCCTCTAACCCCAAGGTCGCAACAGCGCGTGTCGCCTCTAGCGACTGCAGCGGTTCGCGCCGTCGAGGGCGCACGCCAATCCACGTCAACGTGCCCGGTGCAATATCGAGCGCGTATCGATCCAGCGGATTGGGTCGTTTCACCATGACATTCCCCTATAAAATAGCGTTACCAACAAAGAATACGACAAGTGCGACCAACAAACCGCTCAGCAGATCTCTTTGCCACAAGGTAACGACCGCCATGACGGTGAGAGTCACGCACTCGATTAACCCCGCCTCGAGCTGACCGTCTTTGCCCGTCAAGGTGGTTGCAACGAGTGCCGCCATGACCGCCGGTCCAACATGATCGAGTATACGGACCACTCGCACAGGAAAAACCACACCGGAGAGCAGTAATATAAACGACGCCCTCATGAGGTAAGCGCCGATGCCCGCAACTAGAATGCCACCGAACACACTCATGACACTCTCGACTCATTGAAGGTGGCCACAGTCAGCGCGATCAGCACCGCAACAATAAGCCCGAGTTGATTGTCCATTCCAGCAAGTACGAGCGCAGCGCCGCCGCTTACAAGGGCTGTCACCACCTGACACCGCCGTTTAATGCCCATGAGTAATAAGCCGAGAAAAAGTAGCGGTGTTGCAATATCGATGCCCAAGGTGTCGGGAATGACCGGAGCCAAAACAATGCCTAGTCCCGTAAAAGCGACCCATAAACCCCAAAACATAAACCCCGCGGCCAAGTAGTAACGCCTGAAGTCAGCGTCATCTGACAGCTCTTTGACTTGGGTCAGCGCAAACACCTGATCAATAAGGATGTAAGGTCCAACCCACCGAAACCACCCGGGCTGCCCTTGGAATCTCGGCGCCAAGCTGACCGAGTACAAAATATGGCGAGCAGTCACAATCAAGGTCGTGGTAACAGCTGCAGAGATTGCAGCACCCTCACCAATGAGCGTTATAAGCGTCATCTGCGCTGCTCCACCAAACATAATAACCGAACTTGACCAACCCAGAATCTGAGGCACCCCCGATTCGACCACCATGACCCCAAACAAGAGCGCAAATGGGAGCACTGGTAAAAAAAGCACTGAAACGTCCTTCACTGCGGCGATAGCAATTGCTGAAAGGCCATTGCTCATATTTTAACTCCAAACATCATCTCTTAGGTCTACCCTCTCGATGGACCTTGTCTAATCTCAACAATATTGCCTCGCCTTACTCTGCACCATAAAAACCAACCGTCGCGCTCTGGTGCGTTTTCGCGCCACATCTATCTGTTATTTGTTTCATTGGCAACAAAGAAATAAGTTCCATCAGTCCAAAACTTAAATATCCATTCTGCTTTCAAGATCGAGTTTCACTGGAGCTAGCTCTAGTTTAGAACCGGTCTCACAAAGCGCATGCTCGCAAAACATTTGAATGCGGTAGTTCCTTAATGCGCTGATACAAGATGAGGACACCATGTCGCAAATTGGTCATAAACGTGACGTATGGTAATCCGGAGTATTTAAGACTTTACGCATCGCTCAAGAATTCCAATAATGTAAAGTGGAAAAAAACTCTTGTTTTGCTAACTTTGAAGTTAAATTAGGTCCTTTAGATTCAATATTTTGGGAAATCTAAAAATGAGATTTATTACAGGTTTATTACTTAGCACCATGCTTGGCTTGCTCGGCTGTGCCGATCAGGAATTGGACATCAAGCGAATTCCGTTGACGACAATCTCTACAGAGGCTGAAGTTTTGATGCGCCAGCTGATCCTGAATGAAGAGGAGTTCAGACAAGACGAAAACGAAGATCTACTCTCAGAAATATTATCACTGGACCCTCATTTCACCTTCGCAAAAATGTATGCGCCAAGATACCAACTTTCTGACCCCTCGGCCGCAAGAGACACTTTTATATCAGGCTATGAAAATAGAGCCGGGGTTTCGCCAATCGAAAACCGGATAATCGAGGCTATGCATGCTGGCTTCATCGCCGAAAATAACCTCGACCGTACTCGGATCTTAGAAGAAGCAATAATTGATTATCCAGATTACTACAAGCTTCGATTGCTGGCTGCTCGAAGTAACACTGCGCTGGGGGACCCGATTTCAGTTGAGCGGCGACTCCTTGAAGCAAAGGAATTAAATCCCAATTCGTTCGAGACCCACATTCGACTAGCGACCCTGCATTTTCCTGTAGGCGACGGTTTTGTGATGCTATCGGTCGATGATCGAGACTTGGATAAGGCCAAAATGTATTTACAGCAGGCTCAGAAAATTTTGCCCAATAGTCCCACTCCTAGTCGTTTTTTGGGGAACATATACAGGGATACTGGTGACCTCGATGACGCACTCGACGCGTATGTGACAAGTTCGAAATTGATTAATGATCAGGAGAGTCAACCGTTTGCCGGCACACAACTAATGATTGGCCATACCCTAATGTTTCAGGGTAAGTACGATGAGGCAAGGAGCTCGTACAAAATCGGGTTCGACGTGTCTCCAGACCTCCAGTGGAAATTTCTTATGGGGATGTATGGTGCACAAAGCTATTTGTTCGAGAGAAAGTACGGAGAGGCGGTAGTCAGTATCACTGAGAATAAAAACCTTTCGCAAGAGTTTGCGGATAGTGACGAGCAAAAGCTGCGTTTTGCCATGTGGGCTGAAGAAGCTAAATTTCGAGCTTTGAGTCATAGTCTCAACGAGGAAGGTGCTCAGAAAGCTGTCGATGCGGTAAAGCGACTATCAAAACAAATATCGAAGTTAGAAATCGATCGTGCTGATTCCCCACAAGAAGTAGAAAGAATTAAAAGGAACTCAGAGCAAAAGATCGCGTCACTAAATATTTGGAAAGATATTCTTTTCGCGAGATTTGATAGCGCGAGGACTCACCTTGATCAATTACAAAAAATTACCCTGTCCGACTTGTCCACGGATCCGAACGCAATGGTTCCCTACTACAAATTTCAAGCCCATCTGCATTTAATGGAAGGCGACCCGAAGCAGTCGATCGAAACTTACTCGAAATTTCCCCGATCTTATTTAGATGACGACGTATACCACTTATATTTTTATGCCTTGGCTAAAAAAGCGATCGGGGATTTGGACGAGAGTAGAACTATTTTTGAGTACATCAGCGGCTACTATTTTTATGATTGGGGATCGGCGCTTGTCAGAAATCTAGTGGAAGATCAACTTGCATCTTGGTAAGTATCTAGTGAAGCTAGTATGTAAGTTAATAATACTAGCCGCCATATTTAGCGGTAGTTTGAATTCAGTCGCACGTGCCGCAGATACAGCCGATCTAAGCTCACGAACAGTAAGCTCCATTACCTTAGATCATCGCGGAGCAGTCTGGATAGGGACCGATGAGGGGCTAAACCTTTATACCAACGGAAATACGTATCAGTTTTATTCAGACATAACAGACACAAAGTCTTTATTAGATTCTGATATTAGCAAAATTATAAGTACGCCAGACAGATCTGTTGTCGCGCTCACCGCTTCTGGACTGAGTTTCTACAATGAGTTGTCCTTCGACTTTTCACAGGTCCCTCTCGACTCATTACCAACAGGTTTGTTCCTAGACCCCATCGGAGACAACTACTGGGTAACCACAGAAAAATCGGGTATCGCTATAGTCAACAAAACAAAAGAAAATATCGCAAACTTTAGAACAGACCCGTTAAATCCTTTATCGATATCAACGTCTGATTTTGAAGACATCAACGAAGGGAATCTGAACTTCTCAAGCGATGAGAAGGTCTACATCGGTACTCGCAACGGCTTTAACGTATTTGACCGAACACTGAAAACATTCAAACGGTATTTTCAGCGCGCAGGATCGCCATTACTCTCCAGCCACATCAAAGCGTTGTGCGAATTAGACAACGACTCTCTGCTGGTAATCACCGATCTCGGGGTGAATGTGTACAACACAGCGACAGATGAGTTCGAAGAAGAGTACACCTTGTTTGAAACCCCTGTTATTTCTGTGACTCCTATTCAAGGAGAGCACTTTTTAGTTCAGACCCGTCAGGATATCCGCCTGGCCTTTATCACTCGGTCACGGCGGTCTATCAGCGTAACAGAAGAATTTATAAGCAGTGGGCCAGCTGATGAGGCCTTCGTGAAAGGTGGTGAGATTTTTGTGTCCTCGGGGCGCCAACTCAAGGTATTTAGTGCGAAACCTGAGCACAAGGCTACATATGAGCTCGCGGCTCCTATTACGAGCATTCAAAAAGTTAGTTCAGGGTTGGCTGTAGGCACATTAGACGGTTTGTATACCATCAGCACCTCCGACAAAGTTGTAAAATCCAAAGAAAGCAATTCCCTACTTTATGTGCATACTGATAAATCCATGCGAGCTAGCGTATATGAGGATCGAATTGAGCTCGCGCACAACAATAAAAGTCAGTTACGAACTATGAAACTGCCGGATGGCGTGAAAGCGGCCCCTTCCAGCAACTTCACTACAGCCAAGAAAACTCTAGCCATTAACAATGAAAATATGCTTACCCTCATTGATTTAGAAACAGGAAGTGTTCTTGGTTCGAATATAGCGATTGGCATTGAAGGTACTCCTGTTTCAAACCTAAAAGGTATCGATGACTTTATATTCGTGGCTACTGGAAATGGAATTCAACGTTTCCAGCTGCCAATTGGTCCTTATGAGGCAAGCTATAAATCGCAGTTCATCGAGAGCATGATAAGCTTTGAATATAATGCCCTTCTCAATAACAAAATCCCGAGGTCTTTTTTTGATATTGAAAAAATCGACGGTGAATACTGGATCACCAGCCCAGAATTTGGATTATCGGTACATAACGAAGACCTGAATATTCAATCCCGTAACTATCGCTATAAAGAAGGTGATAATAAAACTCTAGCCTCCAAGGCTGTTGATAAAATCTTATATGACATTGAGCATAACACCGTTTATTTAGGTACTAGAGGAGATGGTCTTTTCAGATACAATTTGGAATCAGGATACTTCGAAAATATTTCTACGGGTGATGGTCTGCTATCCAATAATGTTTATGATTTATTACTAGACTCGGAAAACAATATCTGGCTTTTAACGGGCGAGGGAATTAACTATATAAGCGAGAAATCGATTCTTAATATTAATTATGAAGACGGGCTTATAACAACAGGCTATCTTAAATCCGCATTACATCAAGTAGGCAAGAAAATTTATGTGGCGGGTCCTGAGGTCGACCAATATTTTTTTCTGGATAGCATCAACACACAATCGAAGCCTGGAAATGTTCATCTAACAAAGATTGTTGGCTTAGATAACGTCAATAAAAAATACCCCCTCGAGTTATCCGTCGATTCAAAATTGGAGATTCCGCATCAGATTACTGCGCTCAAAATAGATCTTTTTTCGGACCAATCTTACAAGTCCGACTTAACAAACTTTCAGTACACACGAAGCGGGTCTGATGTAAAAATTAATAATGGCAATAATCAGACTATTGAGATTTCCTCTTTACCTTATTATGAAACCTCGTTTACTTTTTTTACTGTTAATGGGAATCGCGCCCTTAGCTCAAATCTCCTTTCGATTGTTGTAATACGAGATCCCCCTTGGTGGTTAACCTATCAAGCTCTAATTCTTTACTTGCTGATAGCTGTTTTAGGGGTCAGCGTGCTGGTTAAGTACCGTGAGGGTCGCCAAAAGCAACTATTGGAGAATGAGCGGAAGTCCCAAGAATTGGAGGAAGCAAGAGCATTACAAACCAGCTTGCTACCTAAGGTCATCCCTACCAGAGAAGATATCGAAATCAGCGCTTATTTGAGATCCGCGAACGAGGTCGGCGGCGATTACTATGATTTTTATGTCACGCCCGAGGGACTGTACGCAATATGCGGCGACGCAACTGGGCATGGAGTCATATCAGGCATTATGGTCTCGGTAACCAAAGCTGGACTCAGTGGAATACCACTAACGTCTCCCGGCGAAATTTTGCGCCAGCTTAATTTGATTGTAAAACGGGTCAATTTTGGTCGACTAAGAATGAGCCTTAATATCGCTAAGATTCGCACTTCTAGCGTTGAGTTAAGCTCTGCAGCTATGCCACCGACTTTTTTGTACTCAGCCGAAAATAACGAAACAAACGAGATACTAGAAGCAAATCTTCCACTAGGCGGATTGAGCGGGGAGACCTACGACACCAAGACTTATCCATTTGGTTGTAATGACGTCTTGGTTATGGTGTCTGACGGACTACCGGAGTTGCCCAACGACGCTGGAGAGATGCTGGATTACCCTCGGATATTTGAAGCCGTGAATAGCAATGCAAATGGAAGCGCTGACGAAATCAAAGACGTGTTGGTGTCTCTTGCAAACGACTGGACATCTGCTGAGTCCATTCCCGATGACATAACAATTGTCGTCTTGAAACGAAAATAGACCAGTTTCAACGCTGGGATTGAGTGCATGACCAAATATCAATAGGAAGAGACTTCCCCTTTACCTTAATTGGAGTCTTTTCCGTGAAGCGACTTCTCTCGCAAGACATGCGCTCATAAACTGAACGGGATATAAGCAGTTCACCTGCCAAAGCATTCGAACATAGCCTCGATGCAAGGTTTACCTCATCGCCTATTACGGTGTAATTCATCTGACGAGTCGAACCTATATTGCCCGACACCACTTCCCCAAAATTAATCCCAATACCCATCTCTAAACGCTCAAAACCCTCCAATTCAATTTTTTGATTTAGCTGCTCGAGCACTTCGAACATCTTCATAGAGGTTGCAATAGCGTTATCGATATCGCAGCTGCTCTTAGATGGCACTCCATATAAGACCATAAGCTCGTCGCCAATGATTTTATCAAGCACTCCACCATGTTGAAAAACTAAATCTATCATTACTTCGAAATATTGATTCAAAACATATACTATTTGTGGCGGAGTCATCTTCTCTGACATCCGTGTAAAGCCTCTCAAATCACTAAATAAGATACACACTTCCTGTTGCTTTCCACCCATTTCAAACGATTCACTGTCGTTAAGAACGGTATCGACAATGTCTTTTGAAACATATCGCTTAAAGGTCGCAGTAATCTTACTAAGCGCAGAAAGATCTTCGAACGATATAACGAAGCCATCTAAGTGCCTTGACTCAGTATAAACCGGTGCGAAAGTCATATTTACATTTCGAGAAATACCCCCTCGATCGATTATCATCGCGTTTTCAACAAATAATTGCTGGGGTCCCGTCTCTAGGTCCTCTAGAAGTGAAATAAGTTCATTATTTTGATCAAAGACCATTAAATAGTGCTGGTCACGGACCTCGCTTTGACTAACACCCAAAATGCTTTCGGCTGCCGAATTGAGGTATTCAATCTCCCCTAGTTGATTTAATTTAATCAGTCCCGTCGTCACCGAGGACATAATGCTATCCACCAATTTACTACTTTTATTAAGAGAGTCGAATAGACTGATATTTCGATGTACCAAGCTAATTTTTTTTGTGAGGCTATGACACAAGCGCAAATCTCTTATATTGAATCTCATTAATCCATTTCGAGTTTCTTTATCGATTGCTATGACGCAACCAACCAACTCATCATGGTCGATGATAGGGCACACTATCGAGTTTTCCGTAGCGGAGGAAAGAAGTGAGTATCCGTCCTCAGGGCCAAAGATTGCTCCAGTGTGACGATACTCGTCATTGGTTAACGCTTTCAGTAAGCCTCGCTTACTTGTAAACAACCCCTTGGGCATCTCTTCTTCGCTAATGTTCAGTGCAGAAATAGGACTGAATACACCCGAACTTGGATCTCGAAAAAGGATCATACCTTTTGACGCATTCAGAACAGAAATAATGGTAAATAAAAGTGTGGTGTAGGTTTCGCTTGTAATTGAAGGCGACTGATCCAATATGCTCATTATATCAATGAGTGACTCCACCTCTAACGTCTTGTAACGAAGCTGGGACGATGTGCGAGCTAAGAGCTTTTGATGCCGACTTCTTAAAAGGGTTGTTTCAATATCACTCAGCAATCTCTGATTGAGCGCCGACAGCAAGCCTAAGCTCTCCGCGATCAAAAATCCCACAGAGGTTCCATCTAGTAAAATGGGAAAAACCTGAAACTTATCAGCGCTCTCCTCACCTGACACCACTTGAGATATTATTGGATGTAGCGAATCCACCTCAAATGGACGCGTCTCGGTTGAAAAATCAACCAATACAGGGTCATCGGAAAATCGACTTGAGCCTCCCGCACTAGCAACAACGGTTTTCGCGGCAAAAAACATCACCTCAAGAAACCCTGGGGCGGCTTGCTGCTTGCCCTGCTCTATCAAGCGTACCAGCTCATGCCCGCGTCCTATTTCATCTCTTTCAGGGGACAAAAGCCTAACTCCCTTTACGACATGCCCTGAATAGCAGACTCCTGCGACTCGAAGGTTTCGCAATATTTTGTGAGCCCCATGATATTGAATGTTTTCTCAACTATCGGAGTTAAAGAACAGAATGCTAAACGACCATCCACTTCTTGAAGCTCTTCGATTAGCTCGATCATAATCGATGCACCAATACTGTTAACTATATTAGATAGCTCTAAATTTATTACGATTTTGGCCGTTCCCTTCACAATGTTCTCTTTAGCAACCTCTAAAATTTCCTCACCTAAATCCTTGTTTAAATAGCCCTGTGTTTTTAGAACCAAAATTTCGTCGATGCTTTCAACATTAATTATGCTATTCATTGCTCTCTCGATTTTTAACCATGGTAACTGTCGTACCGGTATGATCAGATTCAAAGCTTACTGAATCCATAAGCTCTTTAATCAACATGACGCCCCAACCACGCTTTCGCTCACCAGAATTTAACTTTGATTCAATATTAGGGATATCAACACTTCCCGTATCGAAGCCAGCACCCTTATCTGTGACTTTTATCGTTAAGTTATCTTCACTAATTAAAAAATGAATAAAGATCTCACTGTTAGTTTTGGAATGCTCGAAGGCGTTGATACATGCCTCTATCAGCGCCATCGAAATTTCGCCACTTTTCTCTTCACCAAGCTGCATGTGCTTTGAAACTACCTCAGCAGTTTGAGTTGCAACGAGCTCCATATTCTGAAGAATCGGCAGCTTTAACTCTACCACCGCGTTTTGTTCTTGTTTCCCTGTCATCACAGTCACCTTAGGTAGACGTTTTACACCATGAGTATATCGAATGTACCTCTGTATACGTATCTCTAAAAGATGCCCCCGAATAGTTGCGCGCACAAAATGATTCGACAGTACCTGTCTCTTCTTCTACGCGCCTAATGTTACAAAACGAATTATCTTAGAGCGTTGGATTCACTAAGGCGTTGAGTAGCTGGGGATAATGTAAATAGGCGGGTTAGAGTCATTGGGCCTTGCGGACTAGTGTATACTCAGGGCATGGGGGCGTTACGGATTCGACGACGGTAACGAAACCTGCGGTGCATGCCGTGATGGTAGCCAATCACGTAAATCCAAAGCTGCAAACTATTAGTTGCCAATGACGACAACTACGGTGCACAACTGGCTGCGTAAGTAGCCCTTTGTAACACCATCCAGGTGCTTCGGCCCTGGCGGTCTATAGCAAGGTGCCAGTACCGAGCTTGTGACTGTCATATAGAACTGGACCGCAGTCGGTTATGTCCCGGGATCGACTGTCAAACTTTACGGGGCTCGCGGCCAACGTCCTGACCGTTGGGCTGTTTGCCGTTAAATTAATTAACGGAAACTAAGCATGTAGAGCCAAAGGCAGAGTACTGGCGGACGCGGGTTCAACTCCCGCCGCCTCCACCAAAAACCAAAAAGGGTCGCCCGTCAGGGTGGCCTTTTTTGGTTTTAGCGGCCGTGACAGCTGAACCCGCGCCCGAAGGGAAGGGTCACCGAGCAGCGCGCAGGCGTGGCGAACAGGCCGACGGCCTGTGAGGCTCAAACTCCCGCCGCCTCCACCAAAAACCGAAAAGGGTCGCCCGTCAGGGTGGCCTTTTTTGGTTTTAGCGGCCGTGACAGCTGAACCCGCGCTCGCAGGGAAGGGTCGCCGCAGCAGCGCGTAGGCGCACTGATTTCGCTTAGCTCATATTGATGATTGAGTGGCTTATTGAGGTGCCTTACTCGGGCATTCCAGCCTGCAGCGCGAAGTCGTAAGCCGCATCTACGAGGGGCGCGACGCGGTCGCTCATGGATTTTGCGTGAGCCGAAGAAGCGGTTCCGTCAATCACGCGCTTCTTAATGCCCTGGGTAATGCCAGCCGCGCGGAAGAGGTTGTAAGCGAAATACCACTCCATTGGCGGCATGGGGTAATTAGTGCGCGTAACGTAGCGATCGACCGCCTCTTGCACCGACGGAATGCCCAGCTCTTCGAGGTTCAGGCCAAGCAGGCCCGCGCGGCCTTCAGCAGGTTGCAGCCAGTTGAGCATGAGGTATGAAAAGTCTGCAATTGGATCGCCAAGTGTTGACAGCTCCCAATCGAGTACAGCGATAATGCATGGCTCAGTCTTATGATAAATCACGTTGTCGAGGCGATAATCGCCGTGAACGACAGAGCTTCCATGCTGCGGCGGAATGGTTTCAGGCAGCCATTCGATCAACCGCTCCATGTTGGGCATGTGCTCGGTTTCCGAGAGCTTGTATTGCTTAGACCAGCGCCCAATCTGGCGAGCGCAATAATCGGTCGGTTTGCCATAGTCCCCCAGACCAATCTCATCGGGCTTGTTGAGGTGCATATCGGCCAGGGTGTCGATCAGCGAGTTGTAGATGGCCCGGCGCTCGTCAGGTTCCCTACCGGGGAGGGCGCCATTCCATAGTGAACGACCATCAGCCATGCTCATAACCAAGAATTTGGAGCCTAGTACTGCAGAGTCTTCGCAGAGACCATAGGTCTTGGGCACGGGAAAACCGGTTGGGTGTAGACCCGTCATCACTGCATATTCGCGGTCAACCGCGTGCGCCGATGGGAGCAATTTGCCAAACGGCTGACGGCGAAGGACGTAATTGGTGGACGGCGTCTCAATCTTATAGGTCGGATTCGACTGGCCACCTTTGAACTTGGTGTAGCTGATCGGGCCCTTAAACCCCTCAACGTTGGCCTCAAACCAAGCGGTGAGCGCCTCCATATCGAGCTTGTCTTGGTCAGACACCTCTACGGTGCCAACCATTTCCGTGTCGAAATCGATATCCATCTATTATCCCCGAGTGTCCTTTTGCGCTGCAGGACGGGTTTCACTACCCGCCCAAACGTGATTAGCGCGTCGCTCCCATGTCACCAGAGCTAAGCTTACCAGTGTCATTTGCTTTCTTTTAGACGCTGGCGATCGGGATGGGCCATAGATCCTCGCTTTCATCGCCCCAGCCAAGTCAAAGATTGCACCCACGGTTGTAATGACCGCTGGTCAGCTATATAGTTGACCAGCGGTCATTTAATATTTTGGAGCTCGTATCGAGGTGGGCACCGCAACCCCAGAAGCCGCAGGGTAGAGACACTCATGAATTCAGTCG
>Ga0213863_10000233_pt1 | contig 44170 bp, 27 predicted proteins | sample PICome_8_FD_160128 | JGI IMG/M metagenome (GOLD analysis project Ga0213863, IMG submission 160128) | Coastal seawater microbial communities near Pivers Island, North Carolina, United States - PICO497 | ecosystem: Environmental > Aquatic > Marine > Coastal | place: USA: North Carolina... | reverse complement strand
GGGGTGTGTTTCGCGAAGGCGGAAGCCGCGATTATAATTCGAAGCGTTGTGGGTGTCGTTGGGCGACGGCACATGAGGGTTTCTGGCAAGGTAGCGATGGGGTAGAGGAAGGGCGTAGCGGACCGAGGTTCCGCCGGATGAAGGGAACCGGTCGCCAACGTCGTTCATTGTCAGGCCAAAGGTGTGCACGCTGCCGTTTACCCGTTCGATGGCGCTGCCGTCGGCCCGAATGCGGAAATCTGAGTTTCCCACTTCAAACGGGACCTTGAGCCTTGGCCCCGTGATTGTTCCTCCACCGCTGCCGCTGCCGATATAGATCCAGCCGTCGAGTCCCCAAATCGGATTATTGATACCACGTTCGATAGTGTTGGTGGCAAAGCCGGTGAAAAGGGTCTCCCGGACCTCGGGTTCTCCATCGCCATCGCGATCAGCGAAGAACATGATATGTGGCGCACATGTCACGATGATTCCTCCATTCGCGGGCACAATACCATAGCATGGTGGCAGGTCGTCGGCCCACACGGTGGCTTTGTCCATAAGGCCATCGCTATTTGTGTCGGTGAGTAATTTTAAGGTCCCGGTTTGACGCTTGGCGGCCGCTTTCGCGATAGGTCCTCCCTGGAATTCCCAGCGCACGCGACGCACGGTTTTATCGAGCTTCCCAGTCTTGTTCAGTTCTTCGGTATCAATATGGCCTTCAATATTGTAGCCGTGCAACTCGCAGACGAAAACGCGGCCCTGCTCGTCCCAAGCAATGCATGAAGGTTCCTCAACGACTGGTTCGCTGGCTACGAGCTCGATACGAAATCCCTCCGGTAAACGGATATGTTCTGCGCTTTCTTTTGGGGAAAGTGGCTGTGGAGCATCGGCGGCTTTTTTGATCTCGCTCGAGCAGGGTGCTAGGAAAACCCCGGAGGTGATCGTGAATATAATGAGGTGGATTCTCATAGCGTGTTTCGTAGGTATTTGTCTCGGTCTAATGTGGCAAGCAACATCGGAGACACTGAAGGAGGCGCCACCGGAGGAATTGGCTCGCTCCGGCATGCCGATAATAATAGGATTAAGAGTGAACGTTAATACACAAAAGTTTCAGTGAAAGGATATCTTAGTTTTTGTTTTATATTTTGGGTTTTCGTTTCACGTGGACTTTGCCAAGAAACGGCTCTAATCACTTTAGAGAACGTTCCCTCAGCAAAAAGAATCGTAGCAGACGAACCACTCCGGAAAAAATTCTCCGCCGAACAAGCGGCCCGCTATCTCGACAACACTTCGCTCGCATGGCAAAAGCGGCGGAATTGTGTCACTTGCCATACTAATATGGCTTATCTCATGGCTCGACCCGCCTTAAGCGAGGTATTAAAAGACTCTGGCGAAGTCCGAGGGTTTTTTGAGAGCTACTACTTGGAGAGGTGGGGAAAAGGAAATACCCCTCCAAAGCACGCATACAATCCGGTGGTCGTAGGGTCGGCCCTTGCTTTTAATGACGCTCAAACCTCAGGAGAATTATCGGCCGTAACTCGGCAAACGTTGGACATGATGTGGAAGACGCAACGGAGTGATGGTGGATGGAATTGGGCTAAGTGTGGATGGGCTCCAATGGAGATTGATGACCACTTTGGTGTAACACTAGCCGCTCTCGCTGTCGGAATCGCACCGGGAGATTATCGGGAAAGCGAAGCTGCCAAAAAAGGAATGGAAAAGATACGCCAGTTCCTGAAAAACAATCGGGCACACTCTCTCCATCACCGTATCATGCTCGCCTGGGCATCTTTGCGGATCGATGGCCTAATAGAGGACTCGAAGCGAAAGGAGATCCTCAAGGAAATGCTGTCGAAGCAGCTCTCTGGCGGGGGATGGGCTACACCGGCATTTTTAGTTGATTGGGAGGATTATGAGCGATTGGATAAGAAGCCGCACGATCCCAGTACACCTGATGCTTATGGCACTGGCCTCGCGATTATCGTGGCCCGCGAAATGGGCATCCCTGCCAAAGATCAGCGTATTCAAAAGGGAATAAAATGGCTCAAGAACAACCAACGCCAAAGTGGGAGTTGGTTTACCCGCTCTCCCGCAGAAGATAGTAAGCATTATATCACAAATACTGGCACCGCATTTGCAGTCCTAGCCCTCCAGTCGTGTGGCGAATTCGAACGCTGGCCTTTTGGGAAATGACTGGGTGATATCGTTGTTTAGCGAGCGATCAATATGGCATTGGCCATTTCCGAGATCGGATGATTTCCGTCGTGAATTAGAATGGCGTATCGAAGGCGAAGTTTTTGTCCCTTTTTGATGAGGGTTTTTTGGTAAGGCTCTCGCCGCTCCTTGGGTTGTTTTACGAAGGGGTTAGAAACAAGGACGCCATAATCACGGCTGTGAGACCAAGTAGGTAAGGGGTTTTCAGGATGGGGAGCAATAATTACTCCAACACGATCTCCTGCAATCTCTCCCGAGTAGTCAATCCACTGGAAGTTTTTCCCCCAGGTTTGTGCTCCATTTTTTTCTCCTCGATTGTTTAAGATCTGCCCATTTCCTCCTTCGACCCGAAGGGGGCTGGCGATTCGCAGTCCAAGGCCGCTTTCTTCCTGGTCCCCAAAGCTGAAGTCTCGCTTATTATTGTAGAAGGTAGTATCCCAATTCAGAAGGATACCGTCTTTTGTTTCTTGAAATCGGTAGTGAGAATCTTGGAGGCAGATTGTTTTTTGACCTTGCTCATCGAGATAACGATCACGAGTCGAAAAGGAGGCTACTCCTTGTTTTACAGAGGGTTTTTCTAAAAATGATTCAAATTGGACCTTTGATTTCAGGCGCCAATAATCTTGGCCGTCAAGCCAGCCGAAGCTTATCCAGAGCCCCGGATGCATCACGGGGTGATCGACCCCTCCTTTTCCTTTGTATCCTGGGCTGAGATCCTCTGGTCTTTTTGGAGGAAAATTTCGTGTCACAGGCTTCCCAGATCGGCTCTTAAGATTGATAAAGGCTCTGCGGGAAAGAATTTCGTGATCGAGGAGATAAGTTGTAATAGGTTGTTTTCCAAGAGACAGTTCTAGTTTATCTTCACTAAGCTGAAACTTAAACGAGCCACTTTGGGTTTGATCCTTCGAGATTGCTTTTGGTTTTTTGAGAGTGAGAAGATAAGCGGTAAGGTCGGCAATTTGTTGACTCGTTAGCGAAGCAGAAAACCCGGCTGGCATGGCAGAGACCAAGAGCCTTTTTTGACTCTCAATTTCATTTCGCTGAATCGTGATTTTTCCACCTCCTGGCGTTGCTAGTGTTAAAGATTGAGCTCTTTCTTGCAAGATCACCCCAGCATGAGTTTGGCCGTTTTTCATTGAGATGGTTTGCGCGTAGAAGCCTTCAACAATATTTGCGCTCGGATCAATGATTGACTGGATGAGCGATTTTGCATCAGCACGTGAACCAATCTCTGAGAGGTCGGGGGCATGGTTGTTTCCGAGTTGGCCAACTTGATGGCAGGACGAACAGTTAGCTCCATTAGTGCTGAAAAAGAGATCTCGCCCGCGTCTTGTATTGGCATTCTCGAGCAGCGGCAGAATCGACGATTCATCAGAAATAGAGCCATCTGGTTTTAGAAGCTTTGGCCGGACAGCGATCAGATAACCACCCTTTCTTGCGGTAAGGCCATCTCGATTTGCTCCAAATTCTACATGCCCTGCTGGAAGTTCGGTTTCATAAACTTTTAGCCGTTTGGGGTTAGTGCTATTGACTAAAAGAGAGGTTTTTTTCCATTTCCCCTTAGCCCAATCTGGCAAAGCTTCTCCACGAGCATCATCAATCAGATAGACGGTTGATGGGTAGCTCAAAGAGAATGAAAGTTTAAAGTCATTTTGGGCGTCTGCATCGGAGCACGCTGTCTGTATAAAAGTTAGCTGTTCTAACTCCGGAGGTATCTGAGTAATTGAGTAGCCTCGATCTGTGTAGAGTTGAGCACCGATTTGCAAAAGACCGGCCCGGTATTTATTCCCGCTGCTTGCCCTAAGATTTGAAAAGGGAATCACAATGGGGCCGGTTTGTTTTTGAAGCGCGCGATTTTTGGTGAGTGGCTTCCCTCGATGTTCAAATTGGTATTTCCCGCCGAGGCGCTTTTTTGCGAGGCCGGAAATGAGAGGTGAGGGGTCATTGAGAAATGGTTTGATTTCCGCCTCACTCAGTGCGTCTTGCTCAAGGAGCCCGAGGAAGGCAGCAAGTCTGATGCTAGCCCGTTCATCATCAAGGAGATCTCTACGATTTTTCTCGGGCATCAGCTCCATTAAAGCTCCCCACGTGGCGTAAAAGACAATGCGGTCGGTTTCCCGAGAAGCCAGATCAATCAGGGCTGCGGTCTTTCCCTGAGCATCTCCCTGTCTAAGCGTTAAGACCGCTTCTAGCCTAACTCGTGGCTCTGGATCATTAAGAGCCTCAACGACTTCTTGGGTGATCGTTTGATGAAAGGCCTGAAGACGCAGCGATTGAATTTTCTGATTCGTATTCAAATCAAACCAGTTTTGGTCTGGGGAAATTCTCCCGATCGTCCAAATAAGCCAAGTTTCCAAAGAGGTAGTATTACCATCTTTGGAAAGGCGCTTTAGTAATAGAGGGAGAATTTCTTTTCCTCGACGAATAAGTTCCTCTTGGGCGTTTGTGCGCCAGACTGGCAGGTGACTGCCTAGTTTTCCGATGAGATCTTGAGCCGAATCATTTCCCCACACTGGGAGGGTGTTATTTCCATTAGAAGGGGAGAAAGCACGAGGCCAGAGACGATAGATGCGCCCTTCATTGGCGATCTTTCCTTCTTCAAAGTGAGCCCCATATTGTCGGCCCCAGCTACTTATCCAAATAGCCCCATCAGGCCCAATTTCAATATCAACTGGGTCGAAGCTACGTCCTGAACTTTTGGGCATAGTGCGACCGCCCTCGGCATGAGCGAGGATTTCAAGATTTTCGCGGTCAGCTTTTCGCCAGGCACCATCCCATTTGGTTCGGTAAATTCTCGTCTCACGATTCAACCAGTCATTATAGAAAAAAACATTCTGATACTTTTCGGGATATCCCGGAACCTTACAAAAAACTATACCTGTTCCTGATCCTTCAAAGAGAGGGCCGCTTGAAGGTGCCGTGGGAAGGTGTCCATCACCTTTCCAATCAAAACTCCAAGCATGTCCCCAACCAAAATGTGAGCCAAAAAATGGGGCGATAATTTTATCTCCCATTGTTTGGTCATTGTCTGTTCCAAGCCAGTCGAAACGATCATCGAAGGCAATATCCCAAGGGTTTCTAAATCCTCGTGAGATAATTTCAAGTTGGCTGCCATCATCTTTACAGCGCAGAATTCCACCTGAAATTCCCCAGTCATCGCGTGGATTATGGTAATTTTTTTTGTAGGTTTCAGAAGTGAAGATAATCGGGGTAGGGTCTTCAAAATGTGCCGAATCGGCGATCCCCCAAAGTTCGCGAAATGGGGCCGGGGCAACTCGTTCGGGGGGCTCGGTTAATCCCTTCGAATTTCCTTTCGACATATAGAGTTTTCCGTCGGGGCCAAAATTTAAGCCATGCAAGCCATGCTCTAAATTACCAAGGTCGGTGTAGACTCGAGTATATTCATCGGCGATATCATCCCCGTTGAGGTCACGAACGATAGTGAGATCTGGGGCATTTGCGACCCAAAGGTCCTGCCCTTTCCAAGCTAGCCCTTGAATTGAGTTAAAGCCGGTGGCGAACTGCTTTCTCGATTCGGCCTCTCCATCAGAATCTTCGTCACTTAAAATCCATACAGAGTCGCCTGGAGTATCCTTCGTTGGTGATCGATATTGAGGCCCCATTCCAACGCAGAGTCTACCTTGCTGGTCAAAGGTGATAGCGCATGGGTTTCGAACGAGAGGGTCTTGCGCAAAAACTGAGATCTTAAAGTCAGCACTGATGATGGGGAGTTCTTCATCTCCAGGGAGTGGAGCTCCGAAGGAAATGGAAATCAGAGTAATAAGGGATTTAGCCTTTTTCATGAATTTTCTCTAAAATAGGTTTTGGGTGCGTTCGTGTAATACGATGAAGTTCATCAAGGGTGAACAGAATAATTTCAGTGGGCACGTTATGTGATTGAGGACTGTGTGAATCTGAGGGGTTTGATACTTGAGATGTCCCTATTTGGCTACGGGATTGGTCTCTCCGAGCAGCTTCGAAACTATTGGTTCCATCGCCTCTGCCCATGCTGCGTATCCTTTCTGGTTGGGATGCGTCCCGTCAGGAATGAGATCGGGTTTCATTCTGCGGCCGTCGAGGAAGGTCGCACCGATATCTCGGTAATGTATCATTCCGTCTTCATCGCCAATATTGCAGATGAGTTTATTGACCTTCATATTCTTTTGCCTTGCGGTATCATCATCGTTGCCGCCACGCGGAAAAATCCCCAACACTAAAATTGTTGTCTTCGGTAACTTGATCCTTAGTTTTCCCACAATCAGTCGAATGTCCCGCGCCGTAACTTCGGGCGGGCTACTACTGTGGTTGTTAGTGCCGATCATTAGGATGGCTAGCTTGGGCGAGATGCCATCGATGTTCCCATTCTCCAATCTCCACAACACATGCTCGGTGCGATCACCGCTGATAGCTAGATTCACGGCGTTGCGTTTTGCGTAATATTGATCCCAGATTTTTTTGCCACCAGACTCGCCTTCCTTGTCCCACCAATGGGTAATCGAATCGCCGATCATTAATAGGTCAACATTGCCCTTTTTCACACGCGCGTTAAAAGCGCGGTGTCTTTCGAACCAAGGAGTTTTGTGCCAGCGTGGCTCGGGGCGAGCGGCGATCAGATCCTCGTTACCATCGGAGGGAGGTGTTCGCCATGTTGGAATACTAACGTGGTCGTAAGTCACGGTAGTCGTGACTTTGTTGAGTTGCGAACAAGCAGGGAGACCTACATAAAAAGTTTGTGCCATGGGAATCTCGACAGAGCCAAGATCTTTCCAGTTGTAACCGTCTGCGGACATGTAGCCAGTGAAGCGGTTACGGAAGCGAATCAGGCGTAACCAGTAAGGCGTACTCAAACGGTTTTTTTTGATGACATGCTTTTCGCCCAGATGTCGCGCCTTGTTGGTCGTTGTTTCACCACCCTTTTTTGATCGGGTGACTAGTGCGCCGCTCCAGTGTGGCAGGAGTAACACTGAGGCGTGACGCGAATCAGCAGCGAGGGTCTCACGCATCATCACGCCTGGTTTCGTCCACTGGGAACTCATCGGTCTGACGACACGCGCGGTGATCGTTCCGTCGCCAGTCATCGGTGCGTAGGCGAAATGGAAGGAGTCATCTGTGCCGCCGACATCATGACCTTCGCCCTCCATGGTGAAGGTTTGGCCATTAAACTCGCTATAGCCGGGGAGGCCGACTTTGCCAACATCCATACTCATAAAACCACCTGGCAAACCTGAACTCGCTGCGAGCTTTGCGGAGCTCGCACTTGTGCCGACCGCATTCGAGGCAGTAATTGTATAAAAGTAGAGCGTTCCAGAGTTTGCGTTTGTGTCATGGTAGCCGGGGGAGGAAATCTGGGTGGCAACTTTTTGGTATGGTCCTCTGGAGTCTGTTGAACGATACACCGTATAACTTTGCGCATCGACACAGCTGTCCGGTTCTACTGACCCCACCCAAGTAACGCGAATTCCTTCGCGAGTAGTGCGAGCGATGAGACCCGCTGGCACGCCGGGTGGTTTAGTCGTCTTGGTTGTTTCGAATGGTGGTCTCCAGTGAGTGAGCGTGCCGAGTCCGATGTGATCTCCACTGTGGCCCTCCGGTCGTTTCTTTGTGACGACTTGAGCGGAGTAAGGCGCCTCGATCCTCCGGCGTTTTACGTAGTGGTTGAACGGGCGCTCGAAGATCGGGTAAAAGTTACCGCGACTGGCGGGGGATATTTTGGTGTAAGGATTATTACGTCCGCCGATTCCATACTTCCCAGTGCGATCAAGGTAGGGCTGGTAATCAACATCCTCACCAAGCCCATACTTTGCGCAATATTCAAAACCCGCAAGAATACGATTGTCTCTCCAGCCATAGAGGTCAACGCCTTGGTTCCACGCGACCTCGGCCGCGCAAGCTAATAAGCCTAGTCCCAGCTGTGCATAGTGCTGGGCACGCGAGGATTCTTGACATTGGCCACTCGGGGAGACGATCGTATGAGGAATGCTTCCGTTGCCTGCTCCAGCAATCGCGTATCGGACCGTCGTCTCAAACAATTGACGATCATTACAGAAAATGGCGATTGCCATCTTGGTTTGTAATGCGGCGGTTTCCCAGTTGCCATTAGCGAAGTGGGCGTAGTGCTTGATGGTGGGGTGCCAAGCGTCCATGAGCCATTTCTCGCAGCGTTTGGCATCTTCTTCCGGCCAGCCAGAGCCCGTGTGGCGGAGGAGTTCGGCAGCATTGACAAACTTAAAGCCCTGGAGTCCTGCTGCTAAGACGCCATCGATCCCAGTCACTTTTTTGAGTGAGCCGACCCAGGCATCAATGATCTCAATTGCTTTGTCGGCATGGGCCTGTTCGCCCGTGATAGTCCACATCAAAGCATTCTGGTAAGCCGCCTCCGCATCGCTTTTGGCTTCGCCCATACGAATTGTTGGAGCTCTTCCGATTTCAGGAAAAGGTCCTAGTCTACGATAGCGAGCCTGCGATCGTGGGCTGGCTGATAGCACTTTGAATCCCTCAAAGATTGGAGATCTCTTCTGTGCTACGGCAACCTTCATGCGATCCAGATCAGCTTGGGAGTGGAGAAGGCCCGGATGGATAAATGCTTTATCAGCGAAAGCCCCACCGATGATCGAAGCGAACAGTAATATTGGATAAAGAATATGTGAAGAGGCCGCGCTCATGATTGGGAATCCTAACTGCCCAAATCTCGATTTGAAACGTAGAAATTTGCAGTGGAAAGGCCGGGTGCTTATCTGTCCTCGGACGCGAAGAAGTCTTTTATCGCAGAGGTGAATTGGGTCATGGCGGTGACAGCTTCATCAAAGGGTTCGGAGGTATGCAGAAATCCGTGCAACATAGCGGGGTGAGCTTGTTCGGTGACTGGAACCCCTGCGTTACGTAACCGCTCAGCATAAGCTTGGCCTTCGTCGTAGAGCACATCGTAACCAGCGCTCAGCAAATAGGTAGGAGGAAGTCCGCTCAAGGAGAGCGCTTGTAACGGACTGGCGAGCGGGTGCTTCCGCTCTGCGACGTCAGGGACATACTGATTCCAGAACCAAGTCATAAGATTCTTGGTCAGTCCGTAACCATCAGCGAACTTGTGGTAACTATCAGTTTCTGTGTTAGCATCGGTGATTGGATAAATTAACCATTGTGAATGGATCGGCGGACTATCTTCGTCCCGGGCTTTGAGCGCTACTGCAGCAGCAAGATTTCCTCCCGCGCTGTCTCCAGCAACAGCGATACGAGAACGATCGATTTGTAGTTCGGAAGCATGATCTGAGACGTGCTGCGTTGCGTTGTAGCAATCATTGATGGCGGCGGGGAATACGTCATTAGGAGCCGGACGGTATTCGACAGAGACGACGGTTATACCCGCTTGGACGGAAATTCTCCGGCACAACGTATCATGAGTTTCAATATTCCCTAGGACCCAGCCTCCGCCGTGGAAATACATCACACATGGTTGCGGACCTTGACCGGCTGCACGGTAGAGGCGTAGTTTGGGGCCATTTGGCACCTCGATATCTTGTTGGGAAGCAGCTTCTGGCGCGGTGCCAAAAATGTCAGTTTGACTTGCGAAGATTTCTTGGCCTTCGGCGGCCGGTAGGTCTTCATATTTGGGTGAATTTAGTTCCGCGATTGCGGCAAGAAAGTCGATAGCTTGTGGATCTAGGCACATAACGAGGCGAGGCCAGTCGGCATCGGCTGATTCGAATGGTAGAAGAATGGTGTCTGATCCTCTATCCTATTTTAATCTTTTTGATTTCCCCGACCTTCTCTTTTGCGAGTTCTAACGCAGGATAGGGTTTGTCTTCGATCATGAGCTGGTCAATTTGAAGCCATTTGTTTGGTGTCATGTACACTAATTTCCCATCGCATTCGTAGGGCGTATTCAACTTGAAATTACGGGATGTTGTGGGCTCATCAATTGCTTGGCATTCATAAACTGGGAAATGATTACCGTTAAGAACGATGTATGACTTGAACGGCTTCACCAAATGCCTGTTTACTAACAACTGAGCGTGTTGTCTGAAATCGAGTTCAAAATCTTTTTCATGGGGGACATAGTTGTAAGTGTATTGGCTCTTGTCCTGGGGGGTTCTGGGTATGGTGTTGGTCTCAATATCATCGAGCAGCTGCTTGATCATAGGCTCATCATTTTTCCAGATCCGATCATAGAGTGTATCGACCGTGTCGCCATCTTCTACTGGCACATACGACTTATAAGCGATTTCACCGGTATCCAATCCAGAGTCCATGAAGTGGACGGCCATACCTGATTTCTCATCACCATACCAGATTGTCCAGAAGCCTGGATGTCTACCGCAGTGACGGGGCAGGAGGGATGTGTGGAAGTTCACAACGCCCATAGGGGGGATATTGAGAAATTCGTCTGGTAAGAAGAATTGATACCCTATGACAACAATGACATCAGGTGCCCATTTACGCACTTGATCCATAATCCCATCATCTTTGGGCTTCCCACAAATAATTGGGATGTCTTGTTCTTCAGCGATCACATGGATGGGTTTGCTCGAGCTACCTCCTGATGTCGTCGTCGTGATCCCTTCGGTGGGTGATTCTAATATACCGACAACATTGGCATCATTATTAACAAAATACTCCATGTGAATCGAAGTGAGCTCCCATGTACGAGTACCAATGATGACAATGCGTTTATTTCTCATAAATTGTTAGGAATTTTTTACTAGGAAGGGGGGGCGTCGCCGTTGGACAGACCGGGTGAGGAAGGAGGAAAGACGGGCCGGGGCAAAAATAAGATAAAGAGGGAGTGGATCAAGCCTTTAGAGGTGTCCGGTATACTGAGAAGGAATGAGACGGAAAAAGCTTAGGGAAGTTCTTTGATGCGGACGTTCCGGTACCAGATCCGTTTTGCTTCATCTTGGAAGCTAATATATCCTTCATCTGGGCGATCTTTCATCGCGGATTGGCTTAAGTCGAGATCTTGGATAAGGTCCCCGTTAAGAATGACCATAAGTTGACTGCCGTCTAATGTAATCGTGTAGCGGTTCCACTCTCCGGCTGGCTTCACTGCCATTTTTTTGGGAGCAGATGTTCGGATCACTCCCCCACAATCGTGATGCCCAAATTTCTTTTTCCCGTGGGTGTCGAGAATCTGAACTTCAAAACCATTGTCGACGTGATTTTTCAGATCGCCAATCCGCATGAAGACTCCGGAGTTCCCCTTTTTGTTGAACTTAAATTCGAGATCGAGAACAAAGTTTTTGTACCTACGTTTTGTCGTAAGGTAATCGGGATAGCGCTGCCACCCACTTTCACCGGGGCGAGGTTTTAAGGTGATGACGTTGTCTTTTTCGACAACCCAGTTTCCATTGGTTTGCCATCCGGTGAGGTCTTTCCCATTAAACAATTCTACAAAGCCATCTTCTTCGTTCAGTTCAGTGATTTGAATGTCTTTGTATTCGACGTGCATATTTTGTCCCCCATGGAGCTGGAGGCCAAAGTGGCCCTTGAGCCGGCCTTTGTCCTTAGTCAATTTAGCCGAAAGGACGTTGTTAATTTTGACTTCGATATCGCGGCCAATCGCGCGGAGCTCAAGGGTCGTCCATTCCCCGGCCTTGTAGCCTCGTTTTTTCACAGCTTCGGGATCGGGTTTTTGTACCCAAGCTCGTCCGCCTGTTTCGTAAAGGCCTCCAGTTTCCTGAGATGTGTCGATCTCAACTTGGAAGCCGTTGACGCTTACGTTGGTTTCGACACGGTCTGAACGGAAATAAAACCCACTGTCTCCCGATAGAACCCGGAACTTTGCGGTTACCACAAAGTCAGAGTATTGCTTAGCGGACAAAAGCATTCCATGGCGTTTTTCGCTCTTGGGGCTCCGGCCAACGATCGCTCCATTTTCAACAGACCAAGCCCCTCCAGGTAGCGCAGTCCAACCTTGCAGGGATTTGCCGTTGAAAAGAGGCGTTGGTTTAAGATCTGTGCCTTCTGCGGCAAACGTGAATTTCGTCAAGATGAGACCGGAGAGAAGCCACTGGTTTAAGACTTTCATGGAGTTGCTTACTCCTTTCGAGAGGGCATTTCTGTCAACAGGATTAATCATTTTTCAGGTTAAACTGTTGAGCGCTTCATTTTTGGGAATCAAAAAAGGGAATTGCCGAGATTTGGATTGAATAGAGCCCCCCATCTTAAATCTAATTAACAATGGTGCCTTTTATCAGAAATCGTAGGGTGGGGGAATGATACCTCCGATTAAGTCTTTTGAAGGGAACCTAGGCATTAGGCTCTTTGTCGGCCTTTTTCTCTTCTCAGTTTTAAATGGCGCAGAGCCAGCCGACACGAACTACCTTGAGGAAAAAGTGCCTAAATACCGGCTCCCTAAATTATTAAAGTCTGACCTAAAGGGGGTTGAAACGGTAAGAGAATGGTATGAAAAACGACGTCCTGAGCTTCAAACCCTTCTTGAGACTCATATCTACGGGAAAACGCCTACTAGAGATCTTGGCCCTTTTCAAACTCGGATTGTTGATATCGATCCGCAAGCGCTAAATGGAAGGGCCACACGAAAGCAGATTTCAATTACGATTGATGATAAGCTTCAGTTGTCGATTGACCTTCTTGTCTACCTTCCTAACCAAGCAGAAGAACAAGTCCCCTGTTTTATGGGCCTCAATTTTTACGGTAATCAGACCGTCCATGCTGACCCAAAGATTCGAATTAATCCTCGATGGATGGCTGGAAAGTCTAAAATCGGAATTAAGAATAATCGAGCGACTGAAGCTACGAGAGGTGTCTACCACGAACGTTGGCAAATCGAACGACTCATAAAGAGAGGCTATGCTGTTGCTACCGCTTATTGTGGAGACATTGATCCAGATAATTATCAACACGATTTTTCTGATGGCATTCATCCGCTCTTTTACCGCGACAATCAATCCAAACCTGATCCGGGTGAATGGGGCACTATTGGCGCTTGGGCATGGGGTCTCTCGCGGATCCTTGACTACATCATTGAATCTGAATCGGCTATTAATGCAAAACAGGTTGCGGTCATCGGGCATTCTCGTCTCGGTAAAACTGCCCTTTGGGCAGGTGCTCAGGATCAGCGTTTTGGCCTTGTGATTAGCAATAATTCAGGATGTGGAGGAGCTGCTCTTTATCGCCGCGAGTTTGGTGAGCGAATTCACCACATGATCAAACCTGTCGGCTATTGGTTCTGTGGTAATCACGCGAATTTCTCTCATCGGGAACAAGAACTCCCAGCCGATCAACACATGCTCTTAGCACTCGTGGCCCCCCGTCCTCTCTACGTCGCGAGCGCCACTGAGGATCAGTGGGCCGATCCCAAAGGAGAGTTTCTCGCCGCGCTCGCTGCTTCTCCTGTCTATGAACTTTTGGGAAAGACTGGCTTGCCAAGCCCACAAATGCCGGAACCCAATACCCCAGTTCAAGGCACTATCGGCTACCATCTTCGTAATGGGGCACATGCAGTCACAGCTTATGATTGGGAACAATACTTGTCCTTTGCCGACCGCCATTTTAAGCGCTAGACTTCTCGCCTAGGATTGCTGGAATTTGCTTTTGGTCTCAAGGAGGTTTATACGTAATTCTTTGGAATAATTAATGAAACGAGTGCGAGTGATCTGTATCGGAATGCCTGTTCTATTGGTTTTTCTGGTGTGGGTGAGTCGGCGTCCCGTGGAGTCTCGATATGAGGAGGCGGAAGCAGTGCAGCAGGTTCAAAAGGAGGAGCATTTTGAAACGATTGATGTTGTTTGGGAAGCACCAGAAGAGTTTCAGGAGTGGGTGAAAGCGTATCGTAATCCTGATATGCGGATGGATTTGGGTGAAGGCTTGATTCTTGCCCAAGAGCGAAGAGTGACAATGAAACGCTTAATTGTTACTAATCCGGAGGAGGCTTTGCGGATGGCGATTACGGATGAGGATCGAGTGGGGCTTCCGGAGGAGATTATTGAGTTACTGGAGTTCTCGGTTTCTGATGTAGGAGAGTTCGAGCGTGTGGTGAGTTGTTACACTGGCGGGTTCGTTCGGCCGATTGGGGCGCCGGACGAGGAGTGCTTTGTGAAGATGGATGAAAAGCGCTATCGAGCATTTACTTATGGCCGCCGGGCTGAGTTGCAGACTAAAGATCGGATTTCGGTGCATGGGATTTCCATCGATGATGTGATGGCGGTTTCACCCGATCCAGTTTTACGAAAGGGATTGCTGGCTGAGTCTTTTGGTAAGCAAAGACAGTTTGCGAGTGAAGAGGAGCTTGATTCTTATATCGCAATGACGCTGGCGGATGAAGATACTCCGGGTCCAGCGGTTGTTCGAGGTAGTGAATCTTTAATAGCAGAAAGCACATGGACGGAGGGGAACAAGAGAATCCTTTATTTACGAGTGCGCTTTGCGGATCAGGATTCAGCGTATGAGCCGGTTTCTCTAGCAACGGCACAGAGTCATCAGGACGACGTTGCTGAGCATTACCGTATTGCGTCGTATGGAAAACTGAATGTCATTACGGTTTTTCCAGACGTCATCACTTTGGCAGAAAACAAGTCAGGGTATGTCGGGCAGGGACTGGGTAAGATGATGGACGAGGCCCGCGATGCTGCGATTATTCTTGGGCAGTCAAAGGGGCTGGACTGGGACTATGGGAATTATGATTTCTACACCATTATTTCGGATGGCGGAATTGGTGGTTATGCCGGAATAGCGCAGGTGGGTGGAAGAAAAAGTCACCATCAGAAGGGCTACACTTCCTTGCGGACGTCGGGCCACGAATTTGGGCATAACTTGGGTTTGTCGCATGCTTACTATAACTATACGAGCGACTTGAGTCCGCGTGGATCGACTCCGAGCAATGGGGCCGGCTTGATAGAGTATGGACATCGATTTAGTTTGATGAGCGCCCAGAATGGAAGTGATATGAGTAATCCGGCTTTGCCGCATTTCACGGCGCACGAAAAGTGGCGCTTGGACTGGGTCACTGACAGCGATATTGTTGATATTACCACGGGTGATCAGTCGGGGACATATCGACTTTATCAAAACGATCATCAAGACGTCACGGGACTTCGGGCGATTCGTATTCCGTCAGGGGGATTGTATTCGAAATATTGGTTGAGCTATCGTACAGCTTGGCGCCGGCCGAATCGAAATTCTGATAATGATTTTTTGTTGAATGGGATTCTATTTAATTGGTCAGGTAGTGGTGGAGGGACAAGCACCTTGTTGGACATGACACCCTACTCCGATGAAGGGTCGAAAGGAAGTGGTTCGACGGCTCGAGATAATAGTGATAAATGGGATGCACCTCTCATAATAGGGCGGACTTACACCGATTCGGAAAGTAATGTCAGCGTTACCCCGATCGCCCGTGGTGGAACAGGACCTGATGAGTATATTGATGTGCACATCCATCTGGCGACAGGAACCGAAGTTTCTCTTTTGACCGAAAATGACGCCTGCACCGCTACTGTTCCCGATTCTCAGACTGCAACGGGAACGGACTGGACGGCACTGGACTTCGATGACAGTGCATGGCCTTTCTCGGGATTGTTGGGAGTGGGCTACGATACTAATTCCAATTACCTCCCTTATTTGGGGGTAGATGTAAGATCGTCGATGAGAAACAACAGCGAGTCCTGTTACATTCGTGTTCCGTTTGCCATTAATGGAGGACTTGATCTGGCGGATATTTCCGCGCTGAAACTTCGGATGCGATATGACGATGGTTTTGTGGCTTATTTGAATGGAGTGAAAATTGCTGAGGATAATGCTCCGGGCTTTCCAGAATGGGATTCGGGTGCAACGGGAAACCGCAGGGACAGTCTGGCGGAAGATTATCAAGAATTCATTGTCGACTTGGGGCTGGAGGCTCTTGTGCCAGGTGAGAATGTCCTCGCGATTCATGGTCTGAACAACGGCTCGGGGAGTTCGGACTTTTTAATTCAGCCAAAATTGTCAGCGGTTTTGGAACGAGGAGCCAACCATCCCCCGACGGTTTCTCTTACGGCGAATACTTTGGCTGTGCCGGTGGGCCAGGATATCGTTTTTACGGCGAGTGGAAGTGACCCGGATGGTGACACGCTGGCGTATGCGTGGGATTACGATATCGAAAATGAATTTGCACCGGAAGGTATGAATCAGGCGGAGGCGGTTCGTCGATGGACCAGCGAGGGATGGTATACGGTGACGGTGACATGTTCGGATCACAAAGGGGGTATCTCTAGAGATCGGGTATTAGTCAAAGTGGGAAACCCTTCCAGTAACGGAGTGGTGAGTGGCCGTGTTTTGCAAGGTGGCCTGCCAGTGGTGGGAGCGCGGGTCTTCGTGGAAGAATCGGGTCAACAGTCAATCACGATGGAGGACGGAACGTATCTTTTGGCAGGTCTTTCGACTGCGTCGCAAATAACAATTAAGGCGATGGAAGATGGGGAGGTCTTTCAATCATCGATGGTAATGCCTGTCACGCCTCGACCGTCTCTCGAAGGGTTAGATTTTTGGGGTCACTTGTCAGTGGTTCCTCGAGCGCCTGCGCAAGTATTGACGGTGACGCCTAGTGATACTTCGGCTGACATCGCGACCCCTATACAGCTTACAGCACAAGTTTGGAATAATACTCAAGCTGAGGAAATTTTTGTGCCATTGGGCGACACTTGGAAGTATCTTGATACTGGGGAGGATCCAGGAAGGAGTTGGATAGATGCGAGTTTTGATGATTCTACTTGGGCGTCTGGCGTGGCCGAGTTGGGTTACGGTGACAGCCAGGCTACGGTGGTGAGTTATGGTTCGGATGCTTCGAACAAGCACATTACAACTTGGTTTCGTCGGAGGTTTTCGGCGACGGATGTGAGCGAAGTGTCACGATTGAAGTTGTCGGTAAAGCGAGATGATGGCGTGCGGGTCTTCTTGAATGGCTCTGAGATTGCTCGTGATAATTTAACCTTGGGGACCGTGAGTTCCGAGACTGAAGCGTGGAATGATATCTCATCGACCTATGAGGGAATTCTGATTCAGTTTGCAGTTGACCCGGAATTGTTGGTGGAGGGGGAGAATATTATTGCGGCGGAGGTTCATCAAGAAGACGCCACGAGTAGTGATTTGAGCTTCGATCTCGAATTGAGTGGGTCGCGTAATCTTGGAGAAGCGACGCCAATTTGGTCTGTGGCTCCAGTAGGTGCCAATGTTTCTCTCGACGGTGAGTTTAGCGCCAGCCTTCCTGGAACTTATACTGTGACAGCAGTTTCTGATGGGGTGGAGGCTACGGCGTTGATTTCGGTTGCTTCGGATAATGCAGTTTCCATTGAAGCTCTTGACGGTTTTCTCTGGGAGAATGGCACTGCGACATCCACTGTTAAAGTTACGCGGGTTGGTTCGATAGAAGAGGCTCTTGAGGTCTCTTTGGCAGTGAGCGGTGATGCAAGCAGCGGGGTCGACTTTTTAGGAGTACCCGAGAGTGTGATCATACCAGCAGGGCAGGCGAGTATAGATTTTGAGGTTTCAATGATTGATGATTCGATACGTGAAGGACGCGAGGCAATTTTTGTAATACCGGTCGCAACGGACTTGTTTGCTTTGGGATCGGAAGGAGTCGCTTCGATCACGATCATTGACGATGAATTAGCGGTAATTGAAGTTCCTGATGCAGGTCTTGATGTGACAGTGGCCGTCAATACGAAGACAAATTTAGCTGGGCTGATTCAATCGCGGCAACAATTTGTGGTATCGGGAGATTACTGGAAGTTCGATGATCAGGGCTTTGCACCGCCGATTGGCTGGGAAGGTTTGCCGTATTTTGACAAAGATTGGCAGGTCGGATTAGCGAAGTTTGGTTATGGTGACAACGATGAGACAACTACGGTTAGTTACGGTGGAATAGATAATCAAAAACAGATCACAACTTATTTTCGCCGGAGATTTTATCTCAGTGATCCGTCTGATTATTCCGCACTTACCACAAGTCTCTTGGTTGATGATGGGGCAGTGATTTATCTGAACGGGAATGAAGTAGAGCGCATCAATATTGATCCTGGAATAGTTACCTATTCCACTCCAGCTCAGGAGGCGGTTGGAGGAGATGACGAAAAAACTTTTTTCGATTGGGTTCTCGATCCGGCGGACCTCGTAGCCGGGGAAAATGTGATTGCAGTGGAAGTTCATCAACGATCGCAGACGAGTTCAGACCTAGGGTTTGATTTGACTTTGGATGGAACGCTTGCGAATGGGCTCTCTTTGGGTCGTGTGAAGTGGACGAGGAAATCTGGCCCGGGGACGGTAACTTTTGGAGATGATGCAAGTCTAAGCTCATCGGTGCTTTTTGATCAGGTAGGGACTCATGTCTTAAGCCTCGAAATAGAAGGTGGCGAGGCTGATGAAGTCGTTGTCTTTGTCGAAGCGGTGCAAGGTTATGCTCAATGGATTTCAGCTTATTCTCCCATTGATGAGGCGCCGCTGGCAGATCCGGACTTCGATGGAGTGTGTAATCTCATGGAATATGCCACCGGAGGTAATCCTAAGAAAGTAGGAGACCCCGCTATTTCGACCCTCGTTGAAGACCCGACCAGTCCGGGAGACCTTTTGTTTACCTACCGCCGTTTGCGCGGCATTAATCTAGGAGATGTCTCAGGAGAAACTGGGAATGGGTATTCGGTCTATGGGCTCAATTATACGGTGCAAGCATCCAATAATCTTACCCCGTGGTCTTCGGCGGCTGCTTCCTTGGCGATGCAAGTCGAAGGAGCGCCGGTCGATAATGGAGATGGAACAGAATCGGTAATGGTTCGTCTCACGCCACCTTCTACTTCGAACTCTGATTGGTTTGTCCGATTACGGGTAGAAGAGGAGTAAAATCGGGAATAAAATTCCAAGGCTAAATCTGGATTGGGAGGACTATTTAGTTTTTTGATTCTTGCTTTTTGGGTTGGCTCGTATCTTCCATCCACTTCAGCGAGACAAGAAAGGCGTCGAGTTACCTGAGCCTCTCTCATCACGCTGTCGTTCCCACCCCAAGGGTTGAAACACCCGTGTTTTTAAGAACGTTACAACGTGAGGAAGTTGAGGATACGACAGGCGTTGGGGCATGGTAATCATTGTGAATGCTAGTGTTGTAAAAACAAAGATTGCATCCTACAACACGTGCTTAACAAGTGGAGAAGCTAAGGGGTGCAGAAAGGCCTCTAGCTTAATTAATTTATGAAGGTCCTACTTTTGGTTAAAAACTTTGATCTTGGTGGGACCGAGGTGCACGTTCGGGAGTTGGCGAACGGGCTGGCAGAGGCAGGACATCGAGTCTTTGTAATGTCGAGATCTGGCAGGCAGGTCGAGTATTTGAATGCGGAAGTAACTTTCATCCAGCATCGCTTCACTGATTTTGGCTTATTGGGGGCTGTATCTAAAGTGCGGAAACTCATTCGGTCTGAAAGGATCGAGATCATCCATGGACATCAGCGACTTCCGATCCTAATTTCAGCGATTGTAAAAGTGCTCACTGGCATTTTTTCTGTTGCGACGATCCATGGTAGGCTATCATTAGACTCTCGTCCTGGTTTTATGCGCCGGTGGATTGACAGGATGATTCTTGTTGCTCCGAATCGGTTTAGCACTCTTAGAGAGAGTGATGCAATTCGCGCAAAATGCTGCGTAATTTATAACGGAATAAGTCTTGAGGGTCGCATACCCTCGAGGAAAAAAATTCAGGGTCCCAATCTGCTTTATGCAAGCCGAGTAGATCGTCGTCATGGCCAAGCTTTGATTATCATTTTGAAGAAAATTTGGCCTTCGTTGCTGCAACAATTCCCTAGAGCAAAATTACATATTGCTGGCGATGGAAACCGGCTAGCAGAGGTGAGGGAAGTTGCTAAACCCTTCACGGAAACCTCGGAACAGTCGGTGGTTTTTCACGGATTTGTGCCATCGCTTGATCCTCTTTTTAAGGAGACGTCATTGACTTTGGGCGTGGGGCGAGTGGCGATTGAATCGTTGGCGCTCGGAATACCAGTGATTCCGGTAAATTCTGCGTATTGGGCGCCAGTGGTTTCGCGGGATAATTATGAAGCCCTAAAAGCAGATAACTTTGTGGGGCGTCCTTTTTATGAGTTTGAGCCTGAACCGCTCCTTGCGGAGCTCCTATGTGTGCTAGGCGATTTGGACAAGGTGTGCCATGAAACTCAGAATTTGAGTGAGGAAGTCTATCAAGATTTCTCCTTAACGAGAATGGTTGATCTTATTGAAGAGGTTTATCAAGAATTGGTAGATTGAAGAATGTGATAGCTCCAGATTAGTGCTAGTAGTTTACTTCTCTCGCAGATCAACGCGCTGGGAGGCTAGATAATCCTCAAAATCAACAGGAGCTCCAGTCTCAACAGATCGATGGGCCGCGTTAGCAAGCAAATGCCCTAAAATACATTCATTTCGAGGGACGTTTGTTAGTTGGCCTTGTGAAAGCGCTTTGGCAAAATCCTCAATCTCAGCAGTGTAAGCTTCTTTATATCGCTCTGGGAATGACTCATTGATCGCTGGAACCTCCATTCCCTGTGAGGTATGCATCTGGACTGTATGATTCCGCTCATTTTCAGCGATCGCCATGCCGCCCTCCCCAAAGATTTCTAACCGCTGGTCATATCCATAAATCGCGTTTCGGCTCGTATCGATCGAGCAAATCAAACCTGTCTTATATTTGAGAATCACCATTACGGTATCGAGATCTGGAATGTTCCTGATGTCTTCATCGTAAGCGTGGCCATAGGCGAAGATCGAAGTGGGAGGTTCATTTCCTAAAAGAAAGATCAACATGTCGAAATCATGGATCAACATATCGTGAAAGATATTACCCGAAATCTTTAGGTAATCTAATGAAGGCTGGGGATTGTCTCGCGAGCTTGTCTTAATAATTTTTACCGGCTCAAGGGTTGCAACCTTTGATTTGAGAGCGCGAAAATTTCGGTCATATCGCCTTTGGAATCCCAGAAATAGCGCCTTTTCTCGCTCAGCTGATAGGTCAAAACAGGTTTGGATTTCAGCAAGAGATCTTCCAAGAGGCTTTTCTGTAAAGACATGTTTGCCAGCTTTTAAAAAGCGGGTCACACATTCAAAATGATACTGTGTGGGTGGTGAGATAATTGCGGCATCAAGCTCGTCATCTGCTAGCGCCTCTTCAATATTTTCTAGTAAAATGAAATCATTGTTTTGAACAATGTCATCCTGTGTCGAGAGACCTGGATCAACAACATACTTCAACTCAATAGAATCAAGGTTCTTAATCGAAGCTAAATGGAAACGCCCAGCTCTTCCGAGCCCCACAATACAAACCTTCGTACTATTTTTCATTCTATCCACGTGTCATTTTTAACATCACTCGTTGCATTTAAAATGCAATCGTGTCGGGCAGATACTTGGCAGCAAGGTCTTCATAAAAGGGCCTTAATTCCGCGACATTGGGAGGGACTGGTGACTTGGAATAGAGATCATAAGGATTAAAACGCTTAACCCATTCAAAGAGCGAGTGATCATGCTCATTCATCAAATGGTCATATGCTCCTTCTTTATGCTGTGCGTAAAACGAGTGATAGCGGATCATATACAAGGCGGGCTCAGGTAAATACTCCTTAAGAACGTAGTATAAATATTCGTCATGACCCCATGAAAGCTGGACCTTATCGAGGCCGCAATTCGGCTCATAAATCCCATATTTTGTATTAAAACGTGGATCGCGAAAATCGGAATTTTCTTTGAAGAATTCGGGGTAAACAATGGATTGGGAAAACTGACACCCCACTGGGAAAGTATCACCTACTACCGCCCATTGCGGCTCCCCGAAGAGGCAAAGAACCTTGCCTAGGTCATGTAAAAATCCGGTGAGAATGAACCAATCAGGATGACCATCAGCCCGGATTGCTTCGGATGTTTGCAACAAGTGCTGAGTCTGGTCCAAATCAGTATCAGGATCAGAATCGTCGACGAGGGTGTTCAAGAACTCAACAGCTTCCCACAGGCTCATCTTCCGTTTTTCAAGCTTCGTATATTGCTCTTTTTTCTGAAGAACGAAGTCGTAATTCTGATAAAGATGGTTTAGGCGGTAAAATTCCCGCACCGTATCTCTGGCCGGATCGTTATAATCTCGAAAACCCTCTTCTCCTTTATCTTTATTTTCAGGGTAGCGGCTACGCAAGTCATCCTCCCATAGGTCTTCCATATCAAGGGTCGTATCTTTTAGGTTTTTCATGCTGGTGGCTATGGAGGTTAAAATAGGAGCGATAATGCCTTGGAGAATTTTGTAATTAGGAAAGATTTCTTGGGGACCACTAACTAGATGAGCCAGCCTAGCCAAATATAAATCCCCACAATGAGTAAAACCAAGATGCTGCTAAAGGCCTTGGTGTGTTTCCATTCTTCAATTTCTACAAGTCCTTGATCCTTCGGTTGGAATGGATTCTGGTTTGGATAAAAATGTGTCACCGCAAACATGACTGCCACATTTAAAACAAATTCAATACCCCAAATATGAACAAAGTGAATATCGACCTTAAAAATGAATGTGGCACTGATATAAAAGGCAAGCCCCACGCACATCGCAACTTTCGCTCCTTGAGCTGAAATTTTGGGTAGAAATAATCCAGCGAGCATTACCGAGGCAATAGGGATGAAAAAGATTCCATTGAGTTTCTGAAGGAGGTCATAGAGCCCGTCTGGAGCTCCCGCTACCAAGGGTGCTATTAAGATTGCTACAATCGCTAAAACAATTGAGACAGTCTTCCCTGCGCGAACCATCTGGCGATCATTTGCGCTGGGATTCATGAGCCTCTTATAGATTCCCATGCTGAAGATGGTCGCGGTGCTATTTAAAACACTGTTAAAGGTACTGAGGACCGCACCCATCACAACCGCCGCAAAAAATCCTACGAAACTTAAAGGGAGGACCTTTTTGATCAGCTCCGGATAAATGAGATCTTGGTTATCAAAAAAGCGATCTCCAAAGTAATAGAATCCAATCACTCCAGGTAGAACGATGATCACTGGGACAAAGATTTTTAACAAGCCCGTGATTAAGAGCCCCTTTTGAGCCTCTACCAAAGATTTTGCACCCAGGGCACGTTGAATGATGAATTGGTTCATTCCCCAGAAATAGAGTTGGTTAATCACCAATCCAGTGAACAAAGTTTCGAAGGGTAGGATCGAATCTGAGGCCCCTACGACATTGAATTTTTCGGGGCAATGCTCATAGACCTTCATTAAGCCTCCCCAGACATTACCATCCCCGATATTCCAGAGCGCCAAGATTGGGACTAATAATCCCCCTAAAAATAATCCTATGGCATTGATAGTGTCACTATAGGCGACCGCTTTGAGGCCACCAAAAATGGCATAGCACGAACCTACACAGCCAATCGCTATAACGGTGTACCATAATGCGGCCTCCTGGCTGATCCCAAAGTTTTCAGAGATGTTAAAGATGCTCTCTAAATTAATAGCTCCCGTATAAAGAACGATAGGTAATAGCGTGACCACGAAAGAAACGAGTAAAAACAAAGCCACCATTGTCCGGGTAGTGGCATCAAATCGTTCTTCAAGATATTGTGGGATAGTGGTCAGTCCCATTTTTAAATAGGTGGGTAAAAAGTAGGTGGCTGCAACGACTAAGGCTAATGCCGAAGTGACTTCCCACGCGATGATGATGAACCCATTTTTATAGGCGCTCCCATTCATCCCGATCAAATGTTCGGTCGAAATATTGGTTAAGAGCATCGAGCCAGCAATCACGACTCCGGTCAGGCTTCGACCACCTAAGAAGTATCCATCTTGGGTAGAGAGTTCCTCTTTCCGCAAGCGGAACCACGAGTAGAATGCTACGAACGCGGTAAAGCCTATAAATGTGATAAACACTTGCATCGCTGTATAATGCGATTTGAGGAAGCTGCTAGGAAGTTAATTCCTTAGGCTGGAGGAGGGTTTCCTGGGTCCAAGTTATTCCTCTTGTTTTTCGACCCGAAAGTAGAGGGCTTTCGGATTATCAAGGTCAGTAAGCTTAAAAGTTTTTGAGGTGGTATCACCCTCATCAGCCAGAATTCCATCATCAAGATCGGCATCCCAGTTGATAAGATCTGTGGAATATTTGACGGCATAGACTTCGCCTATGTTGGAGTTCCAAGTGAGGGTGAATTCGTCCGTGATTTCGGAGAGATCAACTGAGGTAATAGCGAGTTCCTTGGCTGGCCTTTCGACCGCAAGAGGCCCACTGGTAAAGACTGTTGCGATTTCCTCGGGGCTCAGCGCCCTATCCCACATCGCGACATCATCAAGAATCCCCGTGAAGGTTTCCTTCCCACCCCGAAGATAGAGCGGAGCGGTGGTGTTGTTTACTCCTTCACAATATCCGCCCTCGCCAGCGATCCCGGTTTTTGGATTGAGGGTTCCGTTTTCGGGTAATTTGCCATTCACGTAGATGCTAGCGGTGTCAGTAGCGCTGTCATAAACGCAGACGATATGAACCCATTCCCCATCCTCGTAAGCACCAGCAGGAAGCCTGCATTCAGTCCCCCATCCGCCATAGGCCTGCCAACCACCGATCCGAAAGCGAAGCGGGCTGTCTTCGGTACCCGTTGGGCGAACCAAAATATCGAAACCTGAGGTGCTATCAGTAAAAGACTTATCCATGATGGTTCCCCAACTGCTCTGGTTATCGATCATCCACCAAGCTAGGGTGAGGTCCTCGGTAGTTGAGATGGCCTCTGCGGGACATAAGACTTCATTGCCTCCTGCTCCCTCTAAAGCGCCCGCGCCTACCTTGCCTGGCTCGAGCCAAGTGCCACCGTTGAGTGTTCCGTTATATCCCCCAATGATATCTTCCGCAACCTCTCCACTTAAATCGTCAAAAGGCCAGTAAGCGATCAAGTTGGCTTGGGCCAAGGATGCCGAGAGTAAGGTCAGGGAAACAAGCGAGTTTGTGAAGTTCATTACTAGTAGGGATTTTCTTTTGAAGAACAAGGAAGGGAGTTGGAATGTTTGCCTATTGAAGCGACTGCGTCATTTAATAGTTTCTCACTTTTAGCAGCGTTTCATTCTTTCAGCAATCACACCGATGAATATGAAGATCCCTAGAATGACTGGGTATCGCAGCGAAAGATTAATCTGCAGATAGAATTGTTTCAGGACACTTCCGCCGGCGAGGGTTGCAAAGCCATAACCGAAAGCATTTAAGAGCACGAATCCTGTCACACGGATGATAAAATGGTTCGGGCGTAGTAGCCTCCGAAAACAACGGTCGATAGTGTCGCTACAGAGGACTAAGACCGTCACGATTTGGGCCAGACAGATTTCGAAGAGATAAGGTTGCAGGAGGCTCGCAAGCTTAAGAGAGAATTGAGCGATCATCTTTTTAAAGGTCTTTATCTATTAATCTAGGCCCCTCCAATTTGAAATAGTTTTCCCGTTCAGGGAAGCTCCAAAAATTACTTCAGACCATGAATTCCTCAAAAGGGGACCCTAGTGAGTTTTTCAAATGCAGTAGGCGCTTCCCCGCAGAGATCGCATGCGTCCTTATATGAAACTAACGCGTTGAACCACCGTCGCCCTTGGCCTTTATTGCCTCCTTAAGAAGGAAATCGAGAGCGGGTTTAGCGTTGGGGTCAGCGAGGCGGTTTTTCTGTTCCTTTTGATCGATGGCGAGGTTGTAGAGTTCGATTGGATGAAGCTCGCCGTTGTAGGCGAAGCGATGATCGAGGAAGAGTTTCCATTGGCCAGGGATGGGCGTAGCGTTTGAGCGCACTGCGACAACGGCGCGCTTGTCGGATTTCTTCTTGGAGGCTTCGTTATGATCGTTTGGGAAAATCGGCGCGCGCGGGCTGGTTTTTTCTCCGCGCAGCGCAGCGAGTTGCGAGTGACTATCTTCTGCGCCTTTTTCTCCCTTAGCAAGATCTGGAAGAGGCTTGCCGATAATTTCTCCGAAGGTGGCGAAGAGGTCGTTGAGCGCAAGGAGCCGGCGGCTTGTTTGGCCTGGTGTTTTCGCATTTCCATCGCCGATTTTTCCGGCGGGCCAAGATGCGAAGAATGGCGTACGGTGACCGCCATCGTAGGTCGATCCTTTATTACTGCGCAGCGGGCCGGTGTAGGTCTTGGACCTGTTCTCTGATCCATTGTCGCTTGCGAAGATGACGAGAGTATTCTCGATAAGCTTGTGTCCCGGATTACGCGGGTCTTCATGTCTCTCGAGATAGTCGAGGATCAGACCGAGTTGGACATCGTTTTCGTAGACGAAGTCAAGGCGTTTGAGACCGGTCTTCTTTCCACTCACAAACTTACTCGCACCGGTAACTTTTTGTCCGGCAATGGCAACGCAGGGGGTATGCGGGGTGTGATTGCTCGGGGAAGCGAAATAGAGGAAGAAAGGATTGCCTTCTTTATGTGTTCTGCGGAGGAATTCGAGACTAGCTCGGTGGAGCTTCGGACCGATGCCTTTTAGGGCATACGAGCCGTCGAGTTTCTTCGATGTCGGGGAGGTTGCCCCGAGAATATGGCTGTTTCGTATCCAGCCGGGGCCGATACTTTGGTCAGGTGTGTTTCGTTTCATCCCATCTGGTCCAGACGTGGGATGGCTTCGTGAAATCCCGTAAAAGAAGTCGAAGCCGTGATTGTTCGGACCGTCCGCGATTCCTTTCGTGAGGTCAGCATCGTCCCAGCCGTCTGAAACCGTTCCATCAGTTTTGCGATACCTTAGACCGAGGTGCCACTTTCCTACGATTCCGGTGCGGTAGCCCGATTGGCGGAGAAAGGTGGCCAAGGTTGGCCGGTCTTTTTCGATGAGTGGATCACATTGCACACCAAAGAGAACCCAGTGTTTGAGGGAGGAGCGCCAGCAGTAACGGCCGGTCATGAGTGCGTAGCGTGAGGTCGAGCAACGGCTATGCGGGGAGTGAGCGTCAGTGAAGCGAATTCCCATGTTTGCGAGGCGTTGCATGTTAGGCGTATGCAGTTGCACGTCGTCGCTATTACCGCACCAGTCCTGATAGACGGAGGTGTCTCCTAGACCCATATCATCGGTAAAATAGATGATGATATTGGGTTTCGGAGCGCTGAGAACAAAGAGGCCGGAGCCGAGGAGGAGAAAGATGGAAAGAACGCGTCTCACAGTAAAATTAAGGTGTTTGTTTGTTTGGGACTTGCAAGAAAATGCTGCGGGCCCCGACTTCTGATCGGGATCTGGATGATCATTGCTGCGGAGACATAGAGGATTTAAGAAGTAATAGAAAGTGGGCTTTGCAACCGGTTCGTCAAGTGACAGACTAGGGTGTGTCGCAGTTGATAATGAAGAACCGATTCCGCCACAAAGGATTGATTGGAATGATCTTTTTTGGGATTGCGGTGGCTGGGTTTGCTTGCCAGGTGCCGGTTTTCCGTTTTGCATTAGAGCGCTGGGAGACGGACTCATACACGGTTGTTATTGTTCCCGGAGCGAGTGGGAAGTTGTCGCCCAGCGAGAACGGAGTGCTTAAGTTTCTGCAATCGAGAGGGGGGGCTAATTCGGGGAATATGAATTTGGAGGTTAAAATTGATTCCAAAAAATTTGGCGAGAGTTCCGCTGCGTCGATGGAGCTTTTCTATCCTCCAAGATCGGCCGGGCCAAGAACCCCTCCAATCTGGTCAGGAGCCCTGACTATGGAAAATGCCAAGACTTTGGTTGATTCGTCGGCACGGCGCGAAGTGGTGAGTCGGCTTCTCAGCGGAGAATCAGCGGTCTGGGTCCTGATTGAATCGGGTAATAAAGAAAAAGATGACCGCGCGATGATAGAGATCGAAAAGGCTATTGCGAAAGCTGAGGCCGAATTGAAGATTCCCGATGGGGTGTTGACAGTCGCGGAGGCACGCAAGGTTTCGGCAGGGAACGAGCGCGATTTGAACGCTACGTTACGTTCGTCAATCCCACTAAAAATACAATTTTCTCTTATACGGATTGCAAGAAGCAATCCAGGGGAGTCGATTTTCCGGGAGATGTTGTTGCACATGGAGTCAGACCTTGGAGAGTTTCGGAATGAACCGATGGTGTTCCCGGTATTTGGGCGGGGCCGTGCTTTAGAGCCACTTATTGCCCGTGGAATCAATCGCGCCAACATCTTCGAGCATTCTTCGTATTTTTGTGGAGCGTGTTCGTGTGAAATCAAGAATCAAAACCCTGGAGTCGATCTCTTGATCTCAGCGAACTGGGAAGCCGCGATTGCGGGGAATGAGGTGGTGGTTGAAAAGTCACTTCCCCCTCTGCTAGGGATTGGGGCTTTAACGGGTAAAGCTACCGACGGAGAGGAGGTCACAGAGACTACCGGATCCGTTTCCTCGGATTTGATAAGCCGCCCGTGGATAATGGTCGGTGGGGTGATACTTTTAATGTTAGTGTTCGGGAGTGTCCTGATTCTGAGGAACAAACGATATTAGTAATATATAGTCAGAGATGGTGTTTTTTATGATGATTAAGGTTTTCTTAAAGAGGACAATTATGGTTTTAATTTTCTCTGGCTTGGCTCTTGGGGCGGACTGGCCAATGTGGAGAAATGATACCGGGCGGACAGCTCAATCGGCCGAAGTGTTGGCCGAAAATTTGAGCCTTCAATGGTCACGTAGATTGCCTCCTTTGAAACCAGCCTATCATGATAATCGCTTGCAATTCGACGCAGGTTATGAGCCGATTGTGCTTGGGAAAAGACTTGTCGTAGGATCCTCACGAGACGATAGCGTAACAGCTTTTGACACCGAAACAGGCGAGGAGGTCTGGAAGTTTTTTACCGATGGCCCGGTTAGGTTTGCTCCTGTTGGTAGCGAAGGAAGAATCATTTTTGGATCCGACGATGGCTGTCTTTATTGCGTCAGTGGCTCAAACGGGGCGCTGCTTTGGAAAAAACGAGCAGTACCATCAAATCGGAAAGTCATTGGGAACGAGCGCATGATTTCGGTGTGGCCGATCCGGGGAGGTCCGGTTCTAGACGAAGGCCGTGTTTATTTCGCTGCAGGGGTTTGGCCACTTGAAGGAACTTTTGTTTTCTGTGTCGATGCCTTAACGGGCGAAACGATTTGGCGAAACGATCGATCGTCTTACCGCTATGGAGTCCACCCTCATAATGCTAGGGCATTCGGAGGATTAGCCCCCCAAGGATATCTTTTGATCGACGACGAAGCTAAGCAATTGATCGTCCCGAGCAGTCAGGCTTATCCGGCCAAGTTTGATTTGCAAACCGGAGAGCTAAAGTCCTTTGAACTTCCGGCTCCAGGCCGGCTTCCCGGCGGATGGTTCGCGTCAACTCCATCTGAGCTTGAGCGACAGAAGTTGAAGCGGCGTGGTTTGTTATTCGACAATGAAGTGAACTACCGGGTTCACGAAGATAAGCCGCACTTCAAGGGAGAGAAAGGAGTCAGGAACAAAATTACGGTGGCGGGACGTGAGATGCATTTCGGCGAAGGATTTCTCGAAGTAGAAGGAGAATTAATTCACTCTATGTTGGCGGCGGACGGAAAACTTTTTGTAGTAACCAAGGCAGGAAAAATCAGCTGTTTTGGAACCGGTTCGAATCAGCCGATCAAGCATAAGATTCCAAAGGTTAGCCTTGCTAAAATTCAGAAGCAGAACCCTTTTGCGAAGTTGGACCAGACCCACGGCTACGCGCTGCTATTAGGCGCCGGGGATGATTTGGAGCTTATTGGATCTCTTCTGTCGGAGACCAACTTCCGAGTGATCGTAGTCGATCCGCGGCCTGAGAAAGTCAGAGAGCTGCGGGACGGCCGATGGACAAGTGCTGCAACGGGTGAGCAACTCTCAATTGTCGAGGATGATCCGACTACTGTCATTTTACCACCTTATTTTGCCGAGTTAATCTTAATTGGTAATTCGACTAGTTTTGAACCTGCCCAATTGAAGCAAGTGTATGAATCCCTCCGTCCATTTGGAGGCAAGCTGATGGCACGATTGAATCAAGAGCTGCCAGATGACCTTGATCTTGAGGGTGCTAAGAAATTCCAGACCGAATCTGGCTGGACTATAATAACGCGTGAAGGAGCGCTTTCTGGCTCGGCCAACTATGAAGGAAATTGGGAAGAAAGTTGGGATAAGAGAGTGCGTGGCCCTCTCGGGGTCTTGTGGTTCGACGACTCCCTGAGCCATTTTAAGCGTTCGCCGCAACCGAAATTTATCGACGGTGTGATGATCTCAACTCCAAAGGACTGGACTGATGAGACAACCCGCACTGGCAAGGTTGATTACCGTTTGCTAGCACCCGTTTTTTCTGATGTCTACACGGGGAGGATCCTCAGTGATAACGAAGCTCCTTCATTGCGAAAATCATTTTCAAATATTGACCTCGAGACAGTCCAGCCAAGCCAGTATCGCCCACCCAGACAAAAGGACGATTGGCAACCAAAAGCTCCACAAGCTGGAACACGCACGAATCCAATGACTCTGGAATCTGAGCCCCGCGTTTTCCCAAAAAGCTATGGATGTGACGGAGGAGTGGACTACGGGCTGCTCTACACCATGCGATCAGGAACCCCGGCATTTTATGATAAGCAGATTGAAAGTGGCACTATCAACATTAGCGGTCCCCGGTCTGGTTGTACGAACAGCATTATCCCAGCAAATGGATTGTTGAACCTGCCTTACTTTTACGAAGGGTGCACTTGCAGTTACCCCCTGCCGATGGCGGTGGCTTTAGTGAGTATGCCGCCCGAATTCGAGCAGTGGGCTTCGTGGGGAGAATTACCAATCGAGAAGACGCGCGGGAAAATCCAAGTGATTGGGATCAACCTAGGAGCGCCGGGTGACCGCGTTACTGAAGATGGTACGATATGGCTGGACCAACCGGAAGTGGGAGGGCCTTCTCCGGAAATTGACTTTGTGACCGTCCCACCGTTGGCCGAATTAGAAACATTCTACCATCATTCGCTTTTTCACGAGGGTGGTAAAAGCTGGCCCTGGGTTGCTGGGTCCGGCGTGAAGGGACTTCAATCCGCGATTCTTGGAGGTCTTAAGCCGGGAAGCTATAATGTGCGCCTTATTTTTTGTGAACCGGATGGCTCAGAGAAGTTACCGGTGTTTTCGGTCGGAGTTAATGGAGATCAAATTATCGGTGAGTTAAATGTCGTAGAAAAAGCTGGAGGTGTCAGAAGAGGATACGTCCTTGAGGCCACTTCCGTCAGTATCGGAGAAGAAGGAATTCTCCGGATTGATCTTGGTCCGAAAACTGGGAAGACCGTTCTTTCCGGGATCAACTTACGGCGTAGCAATCAGTAGATTGATAAAATGTATTTTCCGCTGAGCCAGGACTAGGGGAATTCTCGAGAGTCACTTTATTGGATTATCACGCCATCGAGGAAGAAGGTCTGTGGCTTACCATCCGAGCTCGTAGTAAAGTAGAGCGCAGACTTAATACGGGTAAGATTTTTACCAGTGAGATTAATTTCAAATTGTTGCCATTCGCCGGTGAGGGTGAGATCTTTTTTATCACTGAAAGTATCGTGGTAACGCTTATCCTTTCCGATGTTTCCGATGCCGATGCTGACTTTCTCGCCTCCTTCTGCGCCGCGCGCCCAGAAACTAAGTTGGGTTGCGCCGGTGAGATCAAAGCCGCCGGGAGTATCACCCCAATCACCAGCGGGGTGCTGCCAAACCACACCTGCCCAGCCGGATTTGCTTTGAAAGCTAATTTTTGTACACTCTTTCCCAACTTTAGGATTCTCGGTCGAGGCTTCGTCCATTCTTAGTTGCGCTGTGTTGCCCATCCAGCCACTCGCAGCCCAGGGTCCATTTTGTGAAGCCCCGGTAATTTCCACGGGAGTGTCGAGCGATTCAGCCGGAATGGGCTTACGCTCACCTTTGATTTTGATGGAAATATTACCGGTCGCAGCAGAGCCCCTACCATCTCGGATAAAGGCGTAGATGCGGTAAGTGCCACCGCCTTTGGGAAGTTTAATCTTAGCTTGTTCGCCCGTTGTTCCGGGAAGAATTGCTTTAGGGAATTTCGGGGGAGCCGCGCGCAAGTCTCCGCCTTCGGCCACTTCCTTCCAGTCTTCAGTGAGGATCCATTGCACATCAAGCGGGTCGTTTTCGGGATCGGTGGCTTTGAGGTTTACCGTGATAGTCGATCCGGGATCGAGCTCTTCATTTGACTGCCCGAGCTCAAGTGACTCGATGACAGGGCAGAGATTTTTGGCGGCTTTGCCAGTCCAAAGCTGAGTGAGCTCATCGACCGAAGCTGTTTTTTCACCGGTCGAGAGGAGCATACCAAACCAAGTCGCAGAGGCCTCTTGTTTTGTCCCCCACATGAAGGCAAAGCTGCCGAGACAGAGCGGGTCGGCGGTGAAAGCTTCGTATGATTTGCGATAAGCAGCAGCTTTCTGGGTGCTCGTGATTTCGTCTGGCATATCCCATTTATTTTTCGGTCGCTCCCAAGTTCCTGCAGGGCCGAACTCAGTGATGAGGTAAGGTTTCACTCCGCCGCCGTCGCGATAGCGCTTGGGAAGCGAAGGTCCGCCACCGTAGGAATTGATTCCGTGAATATCGACGCTTGGGCAGAAGCGATTGAGCCCGTCGATCTGCTTTTTCCCGATCTCAGCCGTGACCGTCATGATAGGATGGTCTGGGTCGATTTGCTTTACCTTACGAGCTAGATATTCGATCTGAGTATAAATGGCGGGGTTGGAAGATTTTCCGAATCCTTCCATTTCGTTTCCGAGCCCCCAAAGAAGGAGGGCTGGGTGATCTTTATATTTTCTAACAGCCGCGAAGAGGCTCTCGGCTTGGTTCACATTAGAGTCCCAATCAGTGTAGCTGAAGCCATGGCGTTCGTGGCCAAGCCAGAAACCGAGGGCTACTTTGATTCCTTTGGTATGGGCATCGTCGAGAATGGCTTGGGTGTTTTTATCGATACCCCAAGTTCTTACCGCATTTCCACCGCTTGCCTTAAGTTTTCCTAAATCCCCATCGCCACCTACGCCATGAACCTGAAAGGGTTCCCCTTCGACGAGCAAGGTGGCTTTTCCACCTATTTTCTGGATGGTGACTTTTTCGGCTGGAAGCGAAACAGAAAGCAGAAAAAAGTAAGAGAGGATGGGAAAGGCTTTCATAGGGCGATGCATAAAATTGCATGGCCGGATCAGACGGTCAAATGATTATCGTTGGTAGACCCAATCGCAGAGTTTTTATAATGGTGGGTTAGACTACTCTTCCACTCTAAAGAACAAATATTTTTGGTTCTTGATCCCCTCAAAGAGTGAGAATGTGACGGTAATTTTCGACGGATCTTCGGGTTTTTCATCACTGTCACTCAGGACTTCATCATCCAATTCATTACTCCAGTCTATGAGGTCAGTAGAGTATTTAACCCTATAAGAGGGAGAGTTAGTTTTAGGCCAAGTTAAGGTCACTTCCGATGTTTCAGGTGCATATTGAATATTTGTAATGTTCAGGGAAACGGCCGAAGAGGTATTCACTTCTACGATAAGATTATCGAATCGAGCAAATCCGTTTGTGTCGCCCCCTTCACCGGCTTGTCCTGCAAAAACCAGAAAAAGCTTTTTTCCAGCATCATCAGCTGTGGCGATGTAGACCCCATCATGATTGACTGTTTCGTAGGTGTTATTGGTCGTGCTTAGTCCAGAGAGGTCCACCACCAGAGGGGTAGCTTCGCCTTCTATTGTATCATCGTCTGTCGTGAAAAGGGTGACGGCAACATTGTCTAAAGCGTCGTTCCAATTGTAGGCATCGCGCCACTCATATTGAATATCGAACACATCACCGGCTGAAATTGTGTAGCCATTAGGGCCGAATACGGATCCAAAATTACGATCGCCACTTAGGGATAAGACGGCATTACGGGTGCTATCCGGAGAAGTTAAATTCGTGCGGGTACACTGCATAGTTTGAGCTCCACCCACGTTTACCCAGTCGGGAGTTGATTGAAAATTATCGTCAGTCGTGTCTCCGTCTGCATTGCCGGCATTTAGATTCCCATTCAGAATATCTCCACCGATGAGGACCGTTGCCTGTGCGAGATTCAAAGACCCAATGATTATTCCGATTTTTATAAAGCTAAGAATAATCTTTTTTTCATAATACTCGTTTTTGGGCCTAGATAGTTTTTTCATGATAAATGGGGCAGATACTGAAATTTATTTCCAGATCCTTATGATCTGTCCATATAGCAAAAGGCAATTCGCTGTGAGAAGAAAAAATACCCTCTGAGGTAATCTTCTCCTTCCTAAGGATAAGGACTTTGAGATCTATGTTTATAAAGCTAAATTTATGAATATCTCTTTCATAACAGGTTGGACCTAGACTCAAAATATCTCTACCTTCGCAAGCATGAAGCTGGGGACAATTGAAAATATTTCTGGGATCAAGTTGGGGATTCTTGGGACCCACCTTGGTGTTCTTGAGGCTTTAGTTCCAAACGAGGAGGGTCTGCTACCGCGAGATAAAGATGGAGAATTTGTCGTGGTTTCCGGAACAAAGAAACTTCTTGAACTTTCCCCCGTTAGAGTGGATCTCATCCAACTCCTTTCATTTGGGAACACCCTACCTTCGGAGAAAGATGCGCTCATTGCGAATCTCCGAGAACTAAATATCGAGCCCCAATTAGTGATGATGGTTGGGGGAGTTGACCCCATGAATCCTGATGACGAAGGTGAGGCCGTGGCTCAGCTACTCCACAACATTGATGCTGCTAAACGTAATCAAACAACTGAAATCAATTCTACTTCAATCGAGCCGTGGATGGAGGGGACACCTCCCTCTGACGAAAATGATTTCCAAGATAGAGTCACACAAAATATCAAACTCCACCTTCGAGCATTCCAAGAGGCAGATCTTGCAAACTCCTGCATTAAGAACTGGAATCTCGAATTTTTACGCCCTGGAGAATTCGCGACATTTACTTCACTTGAAAAAATTCGACCAATTCTTGATGGTTTGAATAAAGAAGTTGGTCGTCCATTTTTCAGAGCGCTCATCGACGCCGCGCACTGCGGAGACTCGGGACTCTCAATGGCTGAAAATGCACAAATTATTTCTGAAATGGGGGAGCATGATCAGATTGGACCATTTCATTGTTCTGCGCCTACAACTCGTGGGTGCCTCTCTTCGGACGACGGGTGGGTGAGCGCGCTCCTTAGAGCCAATGCGGAAACTGGAAAGCTTCCCAGCGCGTTCGTTGAGCTATTCCGCCATGACGACCAAGCTTTTGCTGAGCTTCGTGAGTTGGTGGCCGGGCACGGAGTCGATACCACGATGGGGAGAACCTACATTGAGGTGGTGGTTGATGGGCTTGTTGATACAGTCCGGCGCCTTAATAACCTTAAAAATCGTGGGGTTATTTAAGCGGTCTATCTCGAGATTTGCTCCTTTGAGCGAGGGGTTTACGAAGCGCCGCTCCTAAATCAAAAAAGAGATGAAAATCTCTAGAGTTTATAGCCCTATCTTATGCGCTGTAATTTTTGTTCTAAAAATTCAGCAACTCGTTCGAATGGATCAAAACCAAATGCTTCTCCGATGGGCTTACGGAGATTGGAGTTGGCGTTGATGTCATAGAAGACACGGCGACCATCTGGCGTTTCGAGATATTCGATTCCTGCAACATCCATTTTGGCGCTTTTGATAATCTGTTTCCCTGCTTCGAGAGCTTCAGTTGGAAGATCGAGGTAGGGATGAAATTCGACCGGTCTAGCGTCACCTTCCTGAGGGTCGGGAATGGCGCAGGCGCCTTTTTCCTCGGCTTCGACTGGATGACAGGCCTCGGAGGGGCAAAGATTGTAACGGCCATGAGTCACGACTCGCATCGCATAGAGAAGTTCTTCTCCGAGAAATTCCATACGGACGATGCCAAAGTTTGGATCATGAGGCAGATATTCCTGTAAGAGCAAGAGTTGATCGGGATCCCAAAGGCTGGGATTCTTGGTGAGTAATTCGCGAAGTTCATCGAGGGAGTCGAGTTGATTCATGCGAGCGCCGCTGCCTCCTTGCTCTGGTTTTAGCATTGCCGGGAAAGATAAGTCATTCCGGGCTGCCAAGGCCTCAGCGTCATTGAAAATGATAGAGCGGGGGTGATCGATTCCAAGTTCGTTGAGCTTAGCAATTTGCGCGCTTTTTGAGAGTTCAAAGGAAAAGACATCGATGCCATTGAGGACGTTAGCTCCTTGTATTTGAAGGTTCTTGAGTAAGGCTAGCGTGAAAGGAACAACTCTCAGGCGGCCTCGGACGTAAGCACTCGGGCTTGCTTGGTTGAAATAGAGTCGTGCTTTTGGGAGATCGTGTCCGCCAAAGGCCGCAGATTTAAGATCATATTTTTCATAAGAAATCTCACGTTGGTCGAGGACATCAAAGAGTGGTTGTTGCCAGGCCTCATTTTCAAAGAGGACGACGAGATCTAGAGCGGGAGAGGCTACCATGCGAGCCGGACAATTGGCGATTTGAGCTGAAAGTCGATCTCGATTTCCTTGTTTTTGAAAGTGCCGGAATGGCAAGTGACTCGCGAGATGAAAGACTGGTAAGTATTTACTTTTGTTGGAGAGGGAAGCTGGTGCTGTGTTTGAGAGTGGATTAGTCCAATGCTAGCTCGACTTGATTTTGGAAAAGCTCCAAATCGGGATCATCGACGTCTTTCATCCAATGCCACAGGGCCTTGGTCATGGCGCTGACTCGGCTCGATTGATTGTCACCCAGTTTATCGAGTAGGTTCGTTAGGCAGTCGGGATCTTTTCGTAGGTCATAGAGTTCCTCGCGAGTGCGATGGAGATAGAAGTCAGCGCGAGCACGGACCTTCGGGTCTTTAGCATTCTTCATCGCCTTGAAAGTGAGGCCGCTCATCGACTCGTTGCGGAACTGTGTCTTGCCGTCTGACCATCCGTTCCAGATATAGAGGAAGTCACCATTATTGATGGCGCGCATTGGCAGGTGCTTCCGTGAGTAGGGGCGCTCATGGAAGGTGAATACCCGGTTACGATTTGCTTGTTTGAGACCCTTCATAAGGGGGAGCAGGGAAAGCCCGTTGGCACCTTCTAGATTCTCGACACCGGCGGCAGCGAGAAAGGTCGGGGCGACATCGATGGTGCTGACGAAATTCTTCTCATCGGTCACTCCGGGTATGATGTGGCCGGGCCAGCGCAGGATGAAGGGTGTGATGTTCGAAGCAAGGTAGCAATTGGTCTTCGCATAGGGTAGAGGCATACCGTGATCGCTCAAGAAGAGGACCAAGGTGTTGTTGGCTTGGCCGCTTTTTTCCAACTCATCGAGGACTGCTCCAACCACCTGATCGGCACGAGCGACGGATTGAAAATAGGTTGCCAATTCGGTTCGGATTTCAGGAAGATCTGGAAGGAAGCCAGGCACCGGAACTTGTTTTGGATCGATCTTTCGTGGGAACGGGATCTTTTTAAAGGAATCGCCTTTTGCCCCGGCAAAGGGACGGTGCGGGTCGGCCGCGTTGGCCATGATAAAGAATGGTTTGTCGGCGTCATTGGCTTCTTCGATTGAAGCACGGATGGCCTTGGCATAGGCACTGGCACTTCGGCCTCCGCCGAGATTCTTTTGTTTGTCGATTCGGTGGAAGGCTTTGTGACGAGAGGGTACCACGTGGATTTCCTTGCCGATCAGACTGTTGTAATAGCCGGCTTTCTCAAGCGCTTCGGGTAGGCTTGGCACTTCGGGGTTAATCTTGTCGAACCCAAGTGCACCGTTGGTTTGCGGGTAGCGGCCGGTCATCAGGACGGCACGACAAGGCATGCAGATCGCGACGTTCACGAAGCCACGGTCGAAGCGAATCCCTTCAGAGGCAAGTCGATCGATGTTTGGAGTGATGTTCACGATGGGACAGCCATAGGAGCCGATCGAGTCACGATTCATATCATCGACGGTGATCAGGAGGAGATTCGGTTTCGCGGCGAGAGAGGTGAAGTAAGCAAAGAAGAGTAGAAAACGCATAAGTCATGAAATTTGGATAGAAAACCGTTTGCCTTTGTTATCAGGTCTGGCCGAGGAATCGGGAGTCAAGAGAGGGAATTAAAAATAGTGTATGCCCACCCTGCAATAGCCGAATTCTAATGCAAACATGATCAAGGTTTATCTTTGCGGGAAGAGTTCTGCGGCTCTGAGCATCCGTCGCTTAATGATTGTCTAAAAGACAGATTGCTTTGGGCTCTGTGATTTTGTTAAACCCGCAAGATGAATCATTTCTGTTCTTCTGTTCTTTCTGGAGTCCGTCTGGGAGCCGCTACTCTAAGTGCTATTCTCACTGGCGCTGCTATATCGGAAACCGTGAGTGTGAGTTCTCTAGCTGATCTGGGGGCTCCTTCCGAGACTGTGAATACGACCGGGCAATATTCGACGTATCAAAATCGGAATGTTGGTGATGTCACCCAGGTTAATACAAAGGATGCTACCTTTGCAGTCTTGATTGATTTCATCGCAGGTGATAGTGCCGTTAATGGTGTAATCTGGGAGACCGGAGGGGCTACAATTGGAGTAAGCGTTTCCTACAATCAAGCTGCAGCTACTGTGAGCGTGTATCATTCATCGAATGGTGGAAATGCCTTGGGGGTAGTGACTCATAATTTGACTGAAGCGCAGATTTCAGGGGGAGACGTCGAAGTTGTGTGGGCATACGATGCTAGCGAAATCGAATGGGAGCTCTTTGTTGATGGAGTCAGTTGTGGAACGACTTCCGATACGACTGCAGTGAACAGTCTGAACAACTGGAGCGGCGGAAACGCGGCGGGGCTTAGTATCTTCGGAGGAAACTTTGCTGCTGGAAATGGTGATAATACGAACCTTGCAGCGATTGCTAATCTTGGAGACACCGCAACGATTAATTTAGACACTGGACTTCGTTTTTGGGCAGGAACGGACACAGCGCTTTCCAAGCCAACGGAGAATCCCGAACTCCAGATTGAGACGGTGACGGTTACTGAAGACGGAATGACGATCACTTGGAATGGGCAGGATGGAGAGGTTTACCAAGTTTGGCGGTCTTCTGATCTGGAGACTTGGGTCGAACTTGATGATAGCATAACAGCGGGCCCCGAGGGGGGCAGCTTTCTTGTCGAAGGAGAGGGATTGATCGCAGGACGAATGTTTCTGCAAGTTCGCCAATTTGAGTAGGGCGGTATTGACTTGTATTGATTAACCCGAGCGAGCGTTTTTGGATTTACCTGTCGTAAAGTGGGCTCAAGAGGCTCTTATGCCGAAGTAGATGTTAGAGAAAGAAGTTGTTAGGAAAAGAACGACTTGAACGCATTTTTCATCACATCGTGTCACCAGTTCGTCCGCTAAGAAAACACCACTATTGGAAGTTGTTAGTTTAGCTATTAGTGCCGTTATTTTTGGTGTCTAATTAATTTGTAGATACGCTTTAGTGAACTCTGTAGAGCTGCTAAAAGGGTTTTTCGCTCTTTTGTATTTAAGAGTAAGTTCCAGCCGAGAATTATATTGGTTAATAAAGTAGCTGCTACGACCAAAGAAAGCCTTCCTAGCGACGCATCTAAAAACAACTGACTCATTCGCCCGGTGAAAACGCTTGCTGTAAGGAGAAACATTAAAGGGAGAAATACCTCTTTGAGCCAGATGGATGGTGAAAATTGGACTAAGTGTTTAGCCCAAAATACCCTTCCAATCGAACATAGTGACATGGTAATCAGGTAAGCCCAACAAACGGAGATTGGTCCTAAGCCAAGATATAAAAACAACCAAGCGACAGGAAGAGTTAGAAGTAGAAAACCGCCCAGCATAATTTGATATCCGGCTATTTTCCCACGAGCTGAAACGGACAACATTTGACCTACCGTCAAGCGATCGATTATAAAAGTACACAAAATTAAGGAAGTCATGCCGCTTGCATATACGGGTGGCGTTACTAGCCATAGATTTAGAACGTATTCAATTTCTAGAATGAGCGGGATTGCAAACAACAAGGTTAAATAAGCGCCAAACTTGGAAGCCCGGTTTGCTTGTATAAGCATTCTCTCTCGATCTCCTCGCCCTTCATTTGCGTTAATTTCAGGGCTAAACGCTCCTATCAAAGAACTCGATAATTGCTGTGTAGAAGATGATACCGTGTTGCTGATTGTGTATGAGGCATTTACTCCTGGATTACTGATCGGATTGAAATAACGATTCAATAAAATTGCAATTCCTTGGCCTCTCAGGAGTTGGCCTAATCCGCCAAATAGATTCCATCCAGAAAAACTGAGTAACTTCCTGAAACGCACCCAATCCAACCAAAGGTCAAATTGGATGCGGCATTCCTCATATTTTTTGTAAGCACGCCCGATTTGCATCAATACGAGTGAAGAAGAAATCGCAACTGAACAAATTGAAAAGAACAGCCAACTATCTCCAGAATAGTGCCAGACCACATAGGCCAAGATGAAATTTGCGATACTTCCCGCGATTCCCCAAATCGCCATTTCTGCAATATCTTGCTTAGCAATGAACATCGCGCGAAATGGGGCGAAGCTCATACTGATAAAAGCTAAGATCAAAGATAAACGAAAAACCCAGTGCGCTGTAGCCAATCGATTATCGGGAATTGTGATATAATGATCTAGGGCCCATTCTCCGATAGGCCAACCAACCGAGATTAAAACTAGGGGTGCTGCTATGTGTAAGAATAAGCTGACATTGAACCAACGTTGCGTCTCACCTTCGCTGTTTTTACCGATCGAAAAAGCAAGAAAACGTGCGGCGGCATTGGCCAGAATATTATTTAGGAATTCTACGAAACCGATCAGCGCCCCGACCACAGCCATCAAGCCAAAATCTACTTGTCCCAGACCCTCCAGAATCCAACGACTGCTTAAAAGCCCCAATGCTACCGCGAAAATACTGCGACAGTATGTGACGCTCGTATTTACCAATAGACGTTTAGAGGCTAACATCTTACTCGCAGAACCTGCATTAAATCTTCAGTTGAAGCAAGTGCAGCGAGTAACGAAGTCACTTATGCTCCTTTCGTCATTTTCTATCGGTCACCTTCATCTAACTCTGAGGAGTTGAAGGGTATTTCGCCGAGAAGGTGTCGATGTATTGTTGCTCTAAAGTTATCTCCGATGACCACAGAAAAAATTGAGGTTTTAATCAACAATTCTGATCTCGTGTTCGCATTTCCTGAATGCTATCAAGTGGAGAAGACGTACTACTCTTAATATCTTCAAGATATGCCTGTGGTCTGTCGATTTATTTGAAATCCAAATTAGAGATTTTTTAGAGAAATACGCAGGTGATCTTCTGAAAAGGTTTTCAGCCAAGCGTAACAATGGAAAAGAGAAAGCTCTCCACACAGAGCCACAATTCGGAATTTTTAAATCTTGGTGCTCTCTTGCCCAATCCAATCGCTCCGTGACTGGATTGGAAATAAACTCTGTTTTAGGAAACCGAAATGTTGCGGAAATAATAATGCAATCTCGGCGTTCCGAAAACAGGCTTTTTCGAAAGCCCATTTTCAGTTCAGAGACGTTTGCTTCGATACGCTTACCGTTACATAAATAACTTACGCTTTTGAGGTATCTGCTGATAAACAAGCCCTCAGTTTTCCCTCCGCCAGCATTCATCGCAACTGCTCCTCCAACGGTCGCAGGAACGGATGCCAGATTAAATGGCCCTTCTCGACCCTCAGAGTAGAGATACCGGAGAAGTTTGGGGACATTCGTTGACGAACTTACCTCGAAAAGATCCTCTCCTGCAGGTCTGATGAAATCGGGTAAGCAGTTTCGGAGAATTACAGTAGAAATCTTTTTCTTTCGGAAATATGTGTTTGAGCCATTGCCTAATGTGTAACAGGTAAGATTCTTACTCTGTGCATATTTTATCGCTTCATAATAATCTTCAGCTGATTTTATATCGATAACATTCGCAAATTCATGATCTGTCTTGTACCAGGAAAATTTTTTTGTTCTGATATTAACGATCTTCATATCTTGATTTGGGAATAGGATACGGCCATAAAGTTTTCCGTTGGGAAATAGCGGGTGAGTTGCCAACAAGAGCACTTATCGGAGCATTGAAAACAGAGGGGAAAATTTTGAAGAGCATGGGCATGTTTGTCCTCGGTTTTCTGGCAGCGTGCAGTTTACTTTTTTCTCATGGAGGATGTTTAACTTACGGTCAAATACTAGCGTCTCAAAGCACCTTTCTTAATTACTGCATGATTGCGAGAAAATAAGCAATCGACTTGCTTCTTCATGGCTATCCAAGCCGCTAGCTACGCGATTCTGGACACTAAGACTATTATTTTTTCCGAGTAGATCTAAAAACACCGCTAGCGCGATTTTTCTGGTCGCTAAAGGATAGTTCTCATTCATGGGGCATTCATTTTCAATCGGTATCCTCCTTCATCTAGCTCAATGAAACCTCTGTATTTTTCTTCAAACTGGTCAATGACTCTTACAGTTCTTGCCGCCATATCTCTTTCTCTTCCCCTCGTATTTGGCGAGGACACAAAGGCTTCCCCTGATCAGGATAAATCCGACGACTTCTGGAATTCCGTTTACGAAGACAATCACGTCGTGGAAATCGATATCTCCCTCACCAAGGAAGCCTGGGAGTCCATGCAACCTGCTCAAAACGAACGCGGAAGAGGTGGCCCGCCACGAGGAGGGGTTCTTCCCGACGGCCCGCCACAAGGTCGGTCCAGACGCCCTGATGGCCCGCTCTCCGGCGGCGGTCCTAGCGATCGTCGAGGCCCCAGTGGACCACCTCCCGGCGGTGGTGGGGGAAGAGGTGGAGCCGGAACGAGCTTCGAATATGTCAAAGCTGATATCACGATCGATGGCGAGCAATTCAAAGACGCGGGCCTGCGATTTAAAGGAAACTCTTCTTACCGCTTCTCCTCCGATGGTCTCAAAAGACCTCTGAAAATCGACACCAACCGCTTTGTCACCGAACAAAAGCTTCACGGCCGGACCAAATTCAATTTGTCGAACTCCTATTTAGATCCCGCCTTCATGAAGGAGAAGCTCGCTTACGAGGTCTACCAAGCAGCTGGAATTCCGACACCAGGCACGGGCTGGGCCAAGGTGAGTCTTTCCATTGAGGATGAACTAAAGAAAAAAAATCTGGGAATCTATGTTTTGATCGAGCAGGTGGATGAAAACTATCTGGAGCGCAAGTTTGGTGAAAAATCGAAGGATAGTCTCCTTATGAAACCTGAGACCCATGCTAATTGGCAACACCCCGGTGAAGAGATCGAACAATATAAGGAGGTTTTCAACATCAAGGAAGGGGAAGATAATAAGGAGCAGATCACCCAATTCGGTGACTTTCTCAGACTCATTGGGAAGGTGTCCAGCACTGAGTTTTCCAACCAGATTGGTGAAAAAATGGACCTCGATTTTTATGCGGGCTACCTCGCCGCCACTAGCCTCCTCGCCAGTTTAGACAGTTACATTGGAGCGCCTCACAATTACTATTTGATGGTTGATCAGGCCGATAATAAGGTCCGTCTTTTTCCATGGGATGTTAACGAGGCCTTTGGAACCTTCACCATGGGGACGACTCCCGAGAAGCTCGCCGAGTGGGATATCACGCGGCCCTGGACCTCTAATATTCCTCTCTTGGAGCGCCTCTTTACTCATAAGGATTTTTCCAAGCTCTACCAAGAAAAGTTGAACAAGCTCATGAAGGGTCCCTTCACCGAGAAACATCTTTATAAGCGAGTAGATATTTTTACGAAGGCCCTCAAACCGTATCTTAGCAAAACAGAGCAAATCGCATTTCGTATGGGGATTGAAGGCGATAGCTCCGGAAAAAACTCCGCTGTTGAACGTGATATATTTGCCATTAAGCCCTTTATTAAACGGCGTATTAGGTCCGTCAAAGCTCAGCTCGCAGGGAAGAGCAAAGGAGTGAAAATCGAGCGTCGCGGTGGTCGCCCCCCGCGTCGTCAGGCGCCCCGGGAAGAGTCAAGACCACCCAAAGATTAATATTGTGCTATAGTAGGATGGGCTTCGCGCGCACCTTATAATGAATTTAAAAGCAGGATTTTTTTGGTGG
>Ga0213863_10000232_pt1 | contig 44346 bp, 46 predicted proteins | sample PICome_8_FD_160128 | JGI IMG/M metagenome (GOLD analysis project Ga0213863, IMG submission 160128) | Coastal seawater microbial communities near Pivers Island, North Carolina, United States - PICO497 | ecosystem: Environmental > Aquatic > Marine > Coastal | place: USA: North Carolina... | reverse complement strand
ATTGCCGCTACACCCCCCCCAAAAAAAACTCATTTTAATTTATTTAGTGGTTTTACATAGGAAGAAAACCTTGTAAAAATGTTACAATAGAAGATTTTAAAACCTTCTATTTGTTCCATCTATTTCAATAATTCTTTCAGAAATTAAAATGACAAAATCTATTAAATGTAGAAATAGAGTTTTAAAAAAAGATGTAAATTTACATAGCCTTAAAAGGATATTTATGAAGCCTCATTTTGAGTTAAACAACGTTACCCGTAAGTTGCCCAAACATTTGCACAAGTTTGTTGTAAATCAACCTTACGAGGAATATACTCCCCAGAATCAGGCAGTTTGGAGGTATGTAATGCGTATGAATATCGATTATTTAAGCAAGGTGGCACATGCATCTTATGGAAAAGGTTTGGAAGCTACTGGTATTTCTATAGAAGAAATACCAAGAATGGACGGGATGAATCGCATTTTAAAAGAAATTGGTTGGGCTGCAGTTTCAGTAGACGGTTTTATACCCCCCAATGCATTCATGGAATTTCAAGCTTATAATGTACTGGTAATAGCCTCAGATATGAGAACCATCAATCATATTGCTTACACACCTGCACCCGATATTATTCATGAAGCTGCAGGACATGCACCAATCATTGCAAATCCAGAATATGCAGAATATTTAAGACGATTTGGCGAGATTGGGAGCAAAGCAATTTCCTCCGCTAAGGATTATGAAATGTACGAAGCAATCCGACTGTTGTCCATCTTAAAAGAGAACCCCAATTCTTCAGAAAAAGAGATCCTAGCAGCACAAAAACATGTTGAATACTTACAAGAAAATATGGGAGAGTTGTCTGAGATGGCAAAAATAAGAAACTTACATTGGTGGACGGTAGAATATGGATTGATAGGTACTGTTGACGCGCCTAAAATTTATGGTGCAGGTTTGCTCTCATCGATTGGGGAAAGTGAGTGGTGCATGCAAGATACAGTCGAAAAAAGACCCTATTCCATTGCAGCAGCAAGCATCAATTTTGACATTACAAAACCACAGCCACAATTATTTGTGACTCCAGACTTTGCGTATTTGAGTTTGGTGTTAGAAGAGTTTGCAAATACGATGGCAATAAGAACGGGAGGGTTGAAAGGCATTCAAAAAGTCATAAATTCTAAAAATTTAGGAACCATTGAATTGAGTACAGGAATTCAAATTTCAGGAATTTTCACAAAGGTCATTCAGCATAGCAATAATGAGGTAGTCTACTTTCAAACATCAGGACCAACCGCACTCGCTTCAAGAGACAAAGAATTAATTGGCCATGGTGTGGCAGATCACAAAAATGGTTTTGGAAGTCCAATAGGAAAACTCAAAGGAATCAACCTTCAAATTGAAGATATGAGTCCAAGAGACTTAAAAGCTTATGGAATTTATGAAGGCGAATACATAAATTTAGAATTTGAAAGCGGTGTAAAAATTCAAGGAAAAGCCATTACGGGAACCCGAGATTTAAGGGGTAAAATTTTAGTAATTTCCTTTACAGATTGTACGGTCACCTATCAAGATCAAATTCTTTTTGAACCAAGTTGGGGAATTTATGACATGGCGATTGGAAAGGAAGTAGTTTCTGCTTATTCGGGAGCAGCAGATCAGAGTTCTTTTGAGGATTTATCGAAAGTTTCTGAAACAAAAACAAAAAAAATAAATTACACTGCACAAGAAGAAGAACTCTATGCCTTGTATGCAAAAGTTAGGGCTATCAGAGCGATTTCTCCAGTCCAATCAAAAGCACTAAAAGATATTTTTGACAGGCTGGTCAACGAGCATCCTTCCGATTGGCTTTTGCCATTAGAGATTTATGAATTAGCCATTGAAAACAAATGTGATTTTTCAGAAGAAGTCTATAAATATTTACGCAAACTACAAAAGAATGCCTCTTTTCAAAAGTTGATTGAAAATGGGCTACAGTTAATAAAAACAATAAACGATTAAACAACTATTATGGGATTATTTGGAATCTTCAGTCAGAAAAAAGAAACAAACGACGTAAAAGACTATTTAGCAAAAGGAGCCGTTATTTTAGATGTGAGGTCTCTTGAAGAATGGGATGAAGCACACGGAAAGCAAGCAAAGCATATTGTATTAACAACGGTGCCATTGCAGTTAGAAGAAATTAGATCTTGGAACAAACCAATCATTGCTGTTTGTAGAAGTGGCGCACGAAGTTCGCAAGCAACACAGTTTTTAGTAAGCAATGGTTTGGATGCAATAAATGGTGGACCTTGGCAGAATGTAGATCAGTACATCATCGAGTAAGCTAGGGTTTTTAAAATTTTATAAATGGAAATGCCGTTTCTATTTTTGTAATACTCGCGCTCAAATTTGTTAAGAATTTTTGATGTTGTATGCTGTTCACATCAAACGGTTTGTGTGACAATCCTTTTTGGATGCTGTTTATTTCTTGCATCGTTTCGCAGGCTTTTTTAGCAATCCAAGTGCTTGTAAAACGCTCCCATATGTACTGGATTGCAGTCGTATTTGGGTGAATTAGATCCTCTGCATAAAAGCGGTAATCACGCAATTCATCCATCATTATTTCATAGCTTGGAAAATAATGCAACTTGGTGTTCTTGGAACGCTGAAGCAGGGCTTGTATTGCTGCAATTAAATGCGATTTGCTTTGTGTGTTTTCAACAAAACCATCTTTTAAATGACGAACTGGGGACACTGTAAAAATGATATTTACTTGGGTATTCACCGATCGTATCAATGCAATAATTTCTGACAATGTTTCAGTAACTTCCTGAACGCTTAGTAATTCTTTAGCAAAATTTTTCTGTGGGATCTTATGGCAATTGGCAACAATTTTATGCGATGCAGTATCTCGATACACCCAAGATGTCCCCAATGTAATAAGTAGGTGAGTAGCTTCTTTTAAAGCCAAATTTGTTAATGCAGTAGCTTTGTTTAGTTGTAATAAAACATCCTTTTTTACAAGCGCACTTAGTTTCGAATGCGCATCAAAACAATGCCATCGATCATTTTGAAAAACCAAATCTTTTTGAGTATACGTTTTTTCGTGAATTGCATTTGCAACCAATGTTTTGATTGCTTTGGGATGGAATAATATTCCAAAAGGATTTTGAACGTTTTGAAACTTGAAATGATCTAATTGCGCCCCAATATTTTCCGAAAAACAAGAGCCTAATAGTACCATTTTTGAAGCATAAGAAATTGGGTTATTAGCTTCTTTTTGTACGATTACTTTTGTTTGTAAAATCATTTTTTTAACTTAGAAACTCCTTTGCATTTTCCAATGCTTGCGGTATTCCTCCGGGGTTTTTACCTCCTGCAGTTGCAAAGAAATTTTGACCCCCGCCACCTCCGTGAATGCATTTCCCTAATTCTCGCACTACTTTACCAGCATCATATCCTCGTTCGATAACGAGTTCTTTCGAAATATAACAGGTCAACATTGCTTTTTCACTTGTAGGTGCACTTGCAAATACTAAAAACAAATTGAGATGTTTTTTACCTAAATCGAAAGCCAAGGTTTTGATTCCGTTTGCATCCAAATCTACTTTGGTCGCCAAAAATTGAACACCGTTTATTTCTTGAAGTTGATTGATAATCGTTTCCGAGACATTTTTTGCTTTGTCTCGAAGGAGTTGTTCAATTTGTTTTTGCAAAGCAGTATTTTCATCCTGTAATTTCTGAACCGCTTTTATGGGTGCTTTCGCATTGTTTAGCAATTCTTTTATTTGAAATAAGGCGTCATTGTTTTCGTCATAAAAATCCCTTACTGCTTCACTTGTAATTGCTTCAATTCGTCGGATTCCAGCAGCAACGGCACCTTCCGATTTAATTTTAAAATGCCAAATATCTCCTGTATTTTTCACATGTGTTCCACCACACAATTCAATCGAATTCCCAAATTTTATAGCACGAACGGTATCGCCATATTTTTCGCCAAACAACGCCATTGCTCCATCGGCGATAGCCTTTTCCATCGAAATATTTCTACTTTCTTCTAACGGAAGTTTTAGGGCTATTTTCGCATTTACATACCCTTCAATAGTCTTTAGTTCTTCCGCAGTTACTCTTGAAAAGTGTGAAAAGTCAAATCGCAAATAGTTGGCATTTACAGCAGAACCTTTTTGCGCTACATGAACGCCCAACACTTCTCTTAACGCTTCATGTAAAAGGTGGGTTGCTGTATGGTTACAAGCGGTATTTTCGCGTGTGTTCTTATGAACTGTTGCGGTAAAAGGATCCCTGACGTTTGTTGGCAATTTTTTGGTGAAATGAAGGATCACATTGTTTTCTTTTTTGGTATCTAAAATTGCAATTTGGTTTCCTTGGGCGTCTGTAAAAAAGCCTTTGTCACCAACTTGTCCACCTCCTTCTGGATAAAAGGGAGTAGCGTCAAAGACCAACTGAAACATTGCTCCCTCTTTTTTAGAAACAACCTTTCTGTAGCGTGTAATTTTTACAGGAGCACTTAAGGTATCATACCCAATAAATTCTTCTTTTGCATTGGCAACTAAAAGTGTCCAATCCTCGGTAGACATTTCACTAGCAGCTTTTGATCTGTTTTTTTGCTTTTGCAATTCGTCTTTAAATCCTTTTTCATCGAGCGTATATCCTTTTTCAGAGAGAATCAACGCTGTTAGATCTACTGGAAAACCAAAGGTATCATAAAGTTCAAAAATTTGATCTCCAGCGATTTGCTTACTGTCGGCATTTTCAATGATTTTGTCCAACAAGATCAATCCTTGGTCCAAGGTTCTTAAAAAGGAGTTTTCTTCCTCCTTAATTACATTTTCAATCAACTGTTTTTGTTCTGAAATTTCGGGAAAAGCGGCTCCCATCTGTTCCGAGAGTGTCGCCACTAATTGGTAGATAAAAGGTTCTTTTTTATGTAAGAATGTAAATCCATAACGCACAGCTCTTCTTAAAATTCTTCGAATTACATATCCTGCACCTGTATTGCTTGGCAGTTGCCCATCGGCAATAGAGAAAGCTACAGCTCTTACGTGATCTGAAATCACACGAATGGCAATATCTTGTTGCTCCTTTGTGCCATATGTTGTGTTTGTAATTTTTTCTACTTGCTTGATTATGGGTTGAAAAACATCGGTATCGTAATTCGATTTTACGCCTTGTAAAGCCATACATAAACGCTCAAATCCCATGCCAGTATCAATATGTTTGTGTGGCAAATTTTCTAAACGACCATTTGCTTTTCTGTTGTACTGCATAAAAACAAGATTCCAGATTTCCACCACATGTGGATGGTCCATATTAACCAATTCTATGCCTGGCGTTTTCGCTTTTTCTTCTTCAGATCGAAGATCGACATGAATTTCAGAACAGGGTCCACAAGGTCCTTGTTCGCCCATTTCCCAAAAATTGTCCTTTTTGCTTCCTTTTACAATTTTATGCTCTGGAATCAATTCTTTCCACAAGTCGTATGCTTCTTGATCTAAAGGGAGCTTGTCTGCATCATCACTTCCTTCAAAAACACTGACATATAAAATATCTTTATCAATTTTATATACTTCCGTTAGCAATTCCCATGCCCAAGAAATGGCTTCTTTTTTAAAATAATCACCAAAAGACCAATTTCCTAACATTTCAAATAACGTATGGTGGTAGGTGTCATAACCAACCTCTTCAAGGTCATTGTGTTTTCCAGAAACACGCAAACATTTTTGAGAATCTGCAAGTCGATTGCTTTTTGGTTTTGCATTGCCTAAGAAAAATTCTTTAAAGGGAGCCATACCAGAATTCACAAAAAGTAGTGTGGGGTCATCTTTGGTAACCATGGGAGCCGAGGGTACAATTGTATGAGATTTTTCTTTAAAAAAATCTAAAAATTGAGCACGGATTTCTTGAGATTTCATAAAAAGGGATGGTTTCAGATTGAAAGAATTAGGTTCATTTGTTTTTAAATATAACAACTTAAAAAAGGAGTTGTAAAAATTTTGTAAATTTGAAAAGTTTTCTTTTGGAAAATCAGTTTAAAAAACAAAAATAGTACATTTAAGATTATGGCAAAAGTAAAATATTTTTATGATGCAGACACCTTGTCTTATAGAAAAATAGAGAAGAAAAAAAGTGATTACTTTAAGCGCTCCGTATTTTTTATTCTCGGCATATCTTTGGTAATGTTTATTGGTTTTGTGGCCCTAAGTCAAGTGATTATAACGCCAGCACACAGGGCCGATAAAGATGAGCTTGAAAATTTAAAACTGCATTATACCCTTATCAATAAGCGGCTCGATGAAAGCGCTACAATTTTAGGGCAACTCCAAGAAAGAGATAATAATATTTACCGCACCTATTTTGAAGCAGATCCAATATCTGACGATGTACGAAAAGCAGGTTTTGGTGGGGTCAATAGATACAAAGCTTTGGATGGTTTCGATAATTCTGAGATGATCAAAGGGCTTACGAAAAATGTAGACATCCTCTCCAAACAAATTGCTGTGCAATCACAGTCCTTAGATGAAATTGTCGCATTGGCAAAAGAAAAAGAAAAAATGTTGGCATCAATTCCAGCAGTCTTGCCCATAAAAAAAGGTTCTTTTTATGTTGCATCGGGGTATAAAATGAGAATGCATCCGATTTTAAAAATCAGAAAACTTCACAAAGGAATGGATTTTACTGCACCAAGAGGAACCCCAATTTATGCCGCTGGAAATGGGAGAATATACAAAGCCCAAAGAAGTAGTACTTTTGGTAAAGTTGTATACATTGACCACGGTTATGGGTACAAATCCATTTATGCACACATGAGCAAAATGACGGTAAGACGCGGGCAGCAAGTCCGAAGAGGAGATATTATTGGATATGTTGGAAGTACCGGGTTGTCTGTGGCACCTCACTTGCATTACGAGGTGCATAAAAATGGTAAAGCTTTGAATCCGATTAGTTTTTATTATGGTGATTTAACTCCCGAAGAATTTTTAGCCATTCAACAGTCTTCAGAAGAAGGGCAGTCATTCGATTAATTCAACTTCATGCACATAGAATTACCAGAAAAAAGATATTATAAAATTGGCGAAGTTGCAAAGGCATTTGATGTAAACACCTCTTTAATTCGTTTTTGGGAAAAAGAATTTGCCATTATCAAACCCAAAAAAAACGCGAAAGGCAATCGGCTTTTTACCCAAGAAGACATTCAGAATTTCAAGCTAATCTTTAATTTGGTAAAAGAACGCGGTTTTACTTTAGAAGGAGCCAAACAGAAGCTAAAGAAAAATCCCGATGAAATTGTCAAAAATCATGAAATTATTAGTAGATTAGAAGCAGTGAAATCAGCACTGAACAAAATTAAAAATCAACTATAAAACTTCAAAAAAATGCCGAAAAAGTATATTGACCTAGACACTTTAAAATATATACTTTATGATGTTCGGAAATTAGAAAACTTATTAGCTAGAGAACGTTTTGAGGACCATGATATGGAATCGCTAGATTTGTTCATTGAATCTGCCAAAGAATTTTCTGATCGAGAGTTGTATCCATATTTTAAAGAAATGGATGAAACACCTGCGCACCATAAAGATGGAACCGTCATGGTTCACAAGCAAGTAGATGTTATGATGAAAAAAGGAGGAGAATTAGGTATTATTTCTGCCTCTTTTGATTATGATGCAGGAGGAATGCAAATTCCCTTCATGGCACACCAAGCAGCCGTATATATTATGGATGCTGCAAACAATCACTTACCAGGTTATGTAGGTTTAACTCAGGGAGCTGCAGAATTAATTATTGAATTTGGAAGCAAAGCCTTAAATGAAACCTATGTCCCAAACATGCTTTCTGGAGCTTGGGGAGGAACCATGTGTTTAACAGAGCCACAAGCTGGTAGTTCATTGTCGGATATTGTAACAAAAGCGACCCCAACTAGCGATGGTTTTTATAAAATATCGGGACAGAAGATTTTTATTTCAGGAGGTGACCATCAGTACGCAGATAATATTGTGCATTTGGTGCTCGCAAGAATAGAAGGAGCGCCTCAAGGAACCAAAGGGATATCGTTATTTGTAGTTCCTAAAAACAGGCCCAAGGCAGATGGAACTTTGGAATTCAACGACGTCATGACTGTTGCTGATTTTCAGAAAATGGGACAACGAGGATATTGTACCACGCATTTAGGTTTTGGCGACACAGACGATTGTAGAGGTTGGCTCGTGGGTGAAGAAAACAAAGGACTGGCACATATGTTTTTAATGATGAATGCGGCAAGAATTGCGGTAGGTAGAGGTGCAGCAGCCATTGCTATGGCCGCTTACAGAACTTCGTTACAGTATGCAAATGAAAGACCACAAGGAAGAAAATTAACAAGCTATGGAAAGAAAAATCCAGCAGAAAAACAAAGTTTGATCATCGAACATCCTGATGTAAGAAGGATGCTGTTGTTGCAAAAAGCCATAGCTGAAGGTTCCTTAAGTTTGGTTTTATTAGCCTCCAAATACCATGACATTATTCACGCCTCTAAAGACAAGAAAGAAAAAGAAAAATACAATTTATTGCTAGAGATGATCATTCCAATCGTAAAAACCTTTCCATCAGAAGCAGGTTCAGTATCTGTAAACAATGGATTGCAAGTTTTAGGAGGTTATGGTTTTTGTACCGATTTCACATTGCAACAATACTATAGAGACATCCGAATTTCTGCCGTATATGAGGGGACAACCGGAATTCAATCACAAGATTTATTGGGGAGAAAAGTTACCCTACAAAACGGAAAAGCTCTAGAGTTATTGGCGGCAGAAATGATGCAAACCATTTCGGCGGCATCTCAACATCCAGAATTGGCACCTTATGCAAAACAATTGGCGAGTACCTTGCAATTGTCCCAAGAGATCCTTCAAAAACTAATGCCTTTTGCTATCAAAGGAAATTATGAACGTTATTTATCGGATGCCAATTTATTTATGGAATATATGAGTTTGGTTGTGCTCAGTTGGTTGTGGTTAGAAATGGGGGTAAATGCAAAAGATACTTTAGCCTCTGGGACTTTAAAATACGATCTAAATTTCTATGAAAGTAAAATTCATACCATGAAATTTTATTTCAAATATGAACTCCCAAAAACAAGCTCGTTAGCAACTTCATTAATGAGTGATGAAGTACTGACAATTAAACAAGACAAAGAATACATTGTATAATGACATCCATTTCAAAACAATTTAATTTAGCAGGAAAAGTAGCTATTATTACAGGATCAAGTAAGGGAATTGGAAAAGCAATTGCCAAAGGGTTGGCAGAAAATGCTGCCCAGGTAGTGATCTCAAGTAGAAGTCAAGAAGCCTGTGATGCTGTTGCCAATGAATTGAGAGCAGCCGGATTGAAAGCCATCGGAATTGCTTGCCATATTGGAAAAGCAGCTCAACGAGAAAACTTGGTGGCACAAACCATGGAGGCATTTGGCCGTATAGATATTTTAGTAAACAATGCTGCAATCAATCCCGTTTTTGGACCTATAGAGGAGGTAGATCCCGCAATTTTTGATAAAATTATGGAGGTCAATGTAAAAGCTCCTTGGAGTTTGTCAAACCTCGTATTGCCGCATTTGCAAGCTCATGAGAATGGGAGTATTATTAATATTGCTTCTGTAGAAGCATTAACCCCAGGATTCGGTTTGGGGATCTACATTACAAGCAAAGCAGCCATTTTAATGTTGTCAAAAAATCAGGCAAAAGAATGGGGGAAACACGGCGTTCGTGTCAATGCTATTTGTCCCGGATTGATCAAAACAAAATTTAGTGCAGCCTTGTGGCAAAACGAAAAAATACTTGGAAAGATTCAAAAAACACTTCCAAGCCAACGCATGGGCATGCCAGAGGAAATGGTCGGTTTGGCTTGTTTGTTGGCTTCCGATGCCGGCAGCTATATGACCGGCGGCGTCTACACGGCAGATGGCGGTTATATGATTGCAGGATAACTATTAAAACCAATTTAGAAAGCACGCTGTTGGAAACAGCGTTGCCTTTTTAAAAAACTAAACCCCAAATTATGAATTTCGAATACTCAGCCAAATCGATAGCGTTACAAGAAAGGTTAAGCGCTTTTATTGAAGAACATATTGTTCCTGTAGAAGCAGCTTACATTGCTTTTCAAAGTGATCCCAAGAACATGTGGCAACGTTTTCCAGCAATTGAAATGTTGAAGCAGAAAGCCAAAAAAGCCGGTTTGTGGAACTTATTTTTACCAAATAATTATGGCGATTTAAGTCCAGGGCTGACCAATTTAGAATATGCACCCTTGGCAGAAATTATGGGAAAAAAAATCTGGATTTCAGAAATTTTTAATTGTGCTGCTCCCGATACTGGAAACATGGAAGTGCTCGCGAAATATGGAAATTCAGCTCAAAAAGAAAGATGGTTAACTCCATTAATGAATGGTGAAATTCGCTCTGCATTTTTAATGACAGAACCAGAAGTTGCCTCTTCTGACGCTACCAATATTGAAACCGCTATTGTTTTAGATGGCGATGAATATGTGATCAATGGAAGAAAATGGTGGTCCTCCGGTGCCATGGATCCCCACTGTAAAGTGGCTATTGTTATGGGTAAAACCGACGTAAATGCGGCTAGACATCAGCAGCAAAGTATGGTGTTGGTTCCCATGGATACGCCCGGTTTAGAAATCATCAGACCACTTTCGGTTTTAGGATTTTATGATTCACCAGAAGGACATGCTGAAATACAGTTGACCAATGTTCGTGTGCCCAAAGAGAACTTAATTTTAGGAGAAGGCAGGGGTTTTGAAATTGCACAAGGACGCCTTGGACCTGGTCGTATTCACCACTGTATGCGACTGGTGGGTATGGCGCAATACGCCTTAGAAACCATGTCGCAAAGAACCCTGGAAAGAGCTACTTTTGGAAAGAAATTTTACGAATATAGCAGCATCCGACATGAAATTGCATTGTCGCAATGTGCCATAGCGCAAGCAAGATTGTTGACCCTATCTGCAGCTGATAAAATGGATAAATTGGGCAACAAATCTGCAAAAGACCTCATCGCTATGATTAAAATTGTAGCTCCAAATATGGCGTTAAAAGTCATTGACCGTGCCATGCAAATTCTAGGAGGTAAAGGCGTTGGGCCAGACACCTACCTACCGCATTATTTTGCCATTGCAAGAATGTTGCGTTTGGCAGATGGTCCCGATGAAGTACACCTATATCAATTGGGGAAAAGTTGTATTAAGAAATACGGAAATCAACACATATGACTCAGCAAAATGTTCGAAAAGGAGAGGAGTTAAATACGGTTTTGTTGAAGAAATTCATGCAAGCACAACAGCTTATCACTTCGGTAGAAAGTGACTTGTATGTGGAACAGTTTACCCATGGATTTTCTAATTTGACCTATCTGTTGCGAATTGAAAATAAAGAATATGTGTTAAGAAAGCCCCCGATTGGCGCGATCAAAAGAGGTCATGATATGGGACGCGAATTTAAAGTACAAAGTGGTTTGGAAAGGGCTTTTCCAAAGGTGCCAAAAATGTATGCATTTTCAGAAGATCTAACTATTTTAGGTAGTCCGTTTTACCTGATGGAAAAAATAGAAGGCATCATTTTAAATTTTAAAGAAGCCAAGCGAAGAAAGTTAGCCCCCAAAGATTATAAGACCATCGCAAACTCATGGTTAGATACTTTAGTAGCCTTGCATAACGTAGATTACAAAACCATTGGGTTGGCCGATTTAGGAAGGCCAGAAGGCTATGTAGCAAGACAGGTAACCAATTGGAGCAAACAGTATGTGAAAGCAAAGACAGACGACTACCCAGAAGCGGAATTTGTAATGCAATGGATGGAAGAAAACCAACCCACACGTTATGATCATTGCTTAATTCACAACGATTATAAATACGACAATGTTGTTTTTAAAGACGATACTTGGCAAGAGGTGACTGCAATTCTAGATTGGGAAATGGCTACTTTAGGAGATCCTTTAATGGATGTAGGGACTTCTTTGGGGTATTGGACGGTAGCTACCGATCACGAATTTGTAAAACAAGGAATTCCATCGCCCACCATTTTTGAAGGCAATCCTGTTCGCAGTGATCTTGTAAAAATGTATGCTAAAAAATCGGGAAGATCCATTGATAATTTCGTATTTTATTATGTGTACGGTTTGTTTAAAATAGCCGTTATTGCCCAACAAATTTATTATCGATATCAGCAAGGTTGGACCACAGACCCGCGTTTTGCTAATTTGAACAAAGCAGCCGAATTATGCTGTAAATTAGCCATAAAATCGATAAAAACGAACAAAATTGACTAAAAATGGACAATAATCATCAAGAATTGAAAACTAAGGGATTGCATGTTTTAGCGAATTTTGATGCAAATAGCCCTGTATTCATGATGAATTATTTACAATATAAAGACCAGGTTTCAGAAACTGGAAAATCAGGAAAAGAAACCTACAAAGCCTACCTGGAAGCAGCCACTCCATTTTTTAGGAAGGTAGCAGCATCTATTGTTTTTAAAGGAAAACCAATGGCTACCCTTTTAGGAGATGAAGCGACGCCTTTATGGGATGAGGTTTTAATTGTGAAGTATGCCAATAAAAATGAATTTTTTAAATTGCTTCAAATGAAGGAGTACCCGAGTGCATTGAGAGCCGCTGCATTGTCAAATTCAAAACTAATATTTTGTAAATAAATATGGAAGTAAAAAATAAAATCGTCATCGTTACTGGTGCAGGATCTGGAATCGGAAAAGCAACTGCAATTCATTTTGCAAAATTTGGAGCAACCGTTGTTGTGTCAGATCGACAAGAAGAAGCTGCAAAGGATGTAGTTGCGGGCATTGTAGCTGGAGGAGGCAACGCAATTTCTATCCCCGCAGATGTTACCAGTTTTGAAGCCGTAGAAAACTTAGTTGCGCAAACGGTCAAAGAATTTGGAAGGTTGGACGTCATTGTAAACAATGCCGGAATAGGACCTAATTTACTAAGAACACACCAATCCACATTAAAAGATTGGGACAAGGTCATTGCTGTAAATCAAACCGGTGTCTTTTATTGTATGAAAGTTGCTTTGGCACAATTTTTAAAACAAGAAGGTGGAAACATTGTAAATATTGCCTCTTTGGCGGGTTTAAAAGCTTCCCCAAACAATATTAGTTATAGTGCTAGTAAATTTGCTGTTGTGGGAATGACCAAATCGGCAGCGATGGAATATGCCACTAAAAACATTCGTGTAAATGCAGTTTGCCCAGGATATACAGAGTCGGCTTTATTAACGCAGCTCATGAATGCCAAGCCAGAAATGGATGCTATTTTAAAGAGTGTGATCCCAATGAAACGCTATGGAAGGGCTGCAGAAATTGCAGATGCCGTAGTATGGTTGGCCTCAGACAATACCCAATTCATGACCGGTCAAACCATTACTTTAGACGGAGGAACTTCGCTTTAAAAATAACGGGTCAGGATTCTCTTTTGGGAAGATTAAAGCGCCAAAACAAACAGGTACATTAGTAATCCCCATCCCAAGACTAGTAACAATCCGCCGAAAGGAGTCATTGGCCCCAAGAAGTGCAATTTTTTGTTGTTTGCACTGGAAAGCACCAGTCCATAAATTGAAAAGGAAAACAAAACGGTTCCTACGATCAACAAAAGAAAGATGCTGTTTTTTAGGGTTGAGTCCAATTCTAATTGGAATCCCAACACAAGCAGTATAAGGGCATGATACATTTGATATTTTACACCCGTTTCAAAACTTTGTAACTGTTCGTTCGTCAGTTTTTTCTTTAAGACATGTGCTCCAAAAGCACCAAAAATAATTCCTGTTGCACCAAAGAAGGCTGCAAATACCAAAGCGATTTCGTTCATAATAGAAGGTTTTTTTAAAGCGAATTTAGATAGTTGTTATACTCTTCAGGTGTATCAATATCCAATAAATTTACGGTTACTTGAGGGGAAATAACCTCTTTTTTGTTTTTTTGAAGAAATTCTTTTGCCCCTTTGTCTCCTGATATCTTTAGGAGGTCGTTGATAAATTTCTTTGGAAAAATGGCAGGAACGCCATAATTGTATCCATAATTTGCTGCAATGATTTTAGTTTTTTCTTTTGAAAATAAGCTGGTCATTTCCTGGTAATAGGCAGGTTCAATTGCAGGCTGGTCTGCCAATTGAATAAAGATTCCGTCAAATTGAATGCCTTGTTTTTGTAGGTATTTGATGCCAGCAATAATACTAGAACTCAATCCTTGGGCATAGTTTTTATTGATGATAAAAGCGATTGATTTTGGCGAGATGGTTTCTTTTATCTCGCTAGCATGGGCACCCAAAACACAAACCAAAGCGGTATTTTTTATTTTTTTTGAATTGGCAATTGCGTTTTCTAAAAGCGTAGTGCCTTTCACTTTTAACAATTGTTTTACGGCTCCCATACGAGAAGCTTTGCCAGCTGCTAAAATAAGAATTGCCAATTGCATGCTTAGGAGGTGTGAATGTTTCCGGTAATTTCCTTCAAGGAATTGGGGGTTTTGTTTTTTAGGGTTGCTAAAATTTCTGCTAAGATAGAAAGGGCAATTTCTTCGGGTGTTTGTGCACCAAGATTCAAACCAGCAGGGGTGAAAATACGCTCTAAAAAATCTTCTGATATTTCAGTATTGTATTCAAAAAGCTCGTTGAACATTTTATCTCTCCTTTTGGCTGCTCCTAAGATCCCTAGATAAGCCGGTTCTTTGGCTACCAACTGCAGCACATACTTTACATCTAGTGCATAGTTATGGTTCATGATCACAATTCCTGTATTGGTATCAATTTTAGAAAAATCGAGCATTTCTGGAGTGCTGCCAATTACGGAATTGGCTTTTGGGAAATCAAGATTGCTTTTAAAATCTTTGATGGAGGTGATAATGTCTACTTGCCAACCTAGCAATGCGGCCATTTCACAAAGTTTTAGTGCATCGTGTTCTGCGCCAATAATCAACAGTCGGAAAGCTGGACTTAGGGTTTGTTCAAAGGAAACCAAGTTAGGTGAGTCTGCTGCAGCGGTTTTTTTGGCGTAAGAAAAGGATGCTGAATGCTCAAAAGTAAATACAGAACCAAAATCTCCAATTGCTTCATTTTCTTTCGTGAAGAAGGATTCAATTTTTAAAGATTCTCTTTGTAAAATGGCATCGGTAAACCTTTTGTAAAACGCCGCTGTAATAAAAAAAGGTTCGATTAAAATGTATAATATTCCTTCACAGCCTAATCGATAGCGTCCGTCATAGGTGATTACTTTTGCTGTTCCATCTCGAAAAACGGACTTGCTTCTATGAAGAATTTCTTTTTCTACACAGCCTCCGCTCACGGCTCCAATCATTTTATCATCTTCAGTAATAAGCATCCGAACACCGGGTTTTCTATAGGAAGAACCTTCCAAGGCTACCACAGTGACCAATACGTTTTTCAACGCTTTGTCTTGGTTTCTTTTTGCATGTAAAATAATTTCTTTGAGTTCGTGAATCATTGATAGGGTCAAAAAAGATGCTACTAAAATACTATTTTTTTTAATGTTACGAACTACAGGACAACATGGAGCAGCCTATTTTGTTCTTTGCCCAATCGGGTCTTTTTGCAAACCATTTTTCTTTTTCGGGTTGTTCTGAATAGGGTTTTTTTAGCAGCTCAAACAGTTCATTTATCAATGAATAGTTTCCTTTGTTTGCAGCGTCAATGGCCAACTGTGCCATGTAGTTTCGCAGTACATATTTCGGATTTACGGCATCCATTTTTTCTTTTCGCTGGGGATGTGATCTTGTTTCTCTTTGCAGTCGAGCATGGTATTTCTCAAACCAATGGTTCCAGCGACGCTTTGTTGTTCCAGTGATATCCTTTGGGTTGTAAAAAGCTTTTTTAACCCCTTCCAACCCTTCAGTATCCGCTGTAATATCCGACAACAATCGAAAGAAAATTGTCATGTCTGTGGGAGTCAATTGCAGAACTTCTTCCAAATCTTGTATTAAACTTAGATCGTTTTCCTCTACAAGTTGCAACCCTAATTTCGATTGCATCATTTGTAGTGATTTCCGCTCGAAGTCAATTTTATATTGGTTTAAAATGGCTTCTAAGGGTTTTGCATCTTCAATGATGGGATACAATGCATTGGCCAATTGGTACAAATTCCATAAGCCCATATTTGGTTGATTTCCGAACCGGTAGCGTTTGTTTTGACGGTCTGTTGTGTTGGGGGTCCAACCAAAATCGAAGTCTTCCAACCATCCATATGGTCCATAATCAATGGTGAGTCCTAGTATGGACATGTTGTCGGTATTCATCACGCCATGGACAAAACCCACCCGTTGCCAATGCACTATTAGGTCCAATGTGTTTTCAGATACAGTTTTAAAGAATTCAATATAGCTTTCTTTTGAGGGACTTCCTATTTGTGGAAAATGATGTTTTAGGGTATAGTCTAACAAGATTTGCAGGTTTTTAAGGTCTTTTCTTGCTGCAAAAATTTCATAATTTCCAAAGCGAAGAAAAGCGGGGGCTACTCTTGCTACAATGGCACCTTTTTCGTAGGCTGGATTGCCATCATACAAAACATCACGCAAAACTTGATCTCCGGAGAGGCTCAACGACAAGGCTCGGGTGGTTGGTACTCCTAAGTGAAACATGGCCTCACTGCATAGGTATTCTCTGATGGAGGATCTAAGTACGGCCAATCCATCGGCGTTTCTTGAATAGGGCGTTTCGCCTGCACCTTTTAGTTGTACTTTCCAGTTTTTATTTTGGTGTTCAATTTCAAAAAGATTAATGGCGCGTCCGTCGCCTAATTGTCCGGCCCAATTCCCAAATTGATGACCTGCATAGCACATTGCAAAGGGTTTGGTTGCTGGATATACCTCATTTCCAGTAAAGATGTTTTTAAAGAATTCGCTCGTTGTTTCTTCCTCTGAAATCCCCAATTCTAAGGCCATTTCTTTTGAAACGTGGAGCACTTCTGGATTGGCTGTTTGCTTGGGTGTAACGAAAGAATACACTGCGTTTTCTACCTGCCTTGGAGTGTTTTCGAGGTTTGTGTCTGCTGGTAATTCGTTAAGAAAGGTATTTTTTAACTGAAGTTTCATTGGGCTTTCAAAAAGAGGTTTACAGGGATGTTGTGGTTTGGCTTACTTTAATAAATCGGCATGCAGTTTTCTTAGTTTTGCTAGTTTTGGTTCTATTACATAGGTACAATATCCTTGTCCATGGTTGTTTTTGTAAAAATTTTGGTGTTCTTTTTCTGCATCATAAAAAACAGGAACTTCACAAATCTCGGTAACAATAGGATTTTCATAATAAGCTTGTAATTCTGTGACTACTTGCTTTGCAATTTTTTGCTGAACCGCATCATGGTGAAAAATTACGGAACGGTATTGGGTTCCGCTGTCTGCTCCTTGCCGGTTTAGGGTGGTAGGGTCGTGTGTGGTCATAAAAATAACCAAAAGGGCTTCATAGGAGAGGCGGGTAGCATCAAAGGTGATTTGAACAACTTCAGCTGCTCCGGTGAGTCCTGAGCAAATTTCTCTATAGGTGGGTCTTCCAGGAACCTTTCCGCCGGCATAGCCAGAAACGACTTTTTCAACCCCTTTTACCTCTTGAAAGACAGCTTCGGTACACCAAAAACATCCTCCGCCAACGGTTGCGATCTGTAGGTTTTTAGCCATGGTTATTTTTGTTCTAAAATTAAGGTTTCTGAATTGATGCAATAGCGCAATCCACTGGGTTGGGGTCCGTCTGGAAAAACATGGCCTAAATGTCCGTCGCAGGTATTGCACATAACTTCTACACGAATCATTCCAAAAGAAACATCTTTGTGATATTTGATGGCGTTTTCTTTGATGGGTTGAGTAAAACTGGGCCACCCAGAACTCGAATCAAATTTTATGCTAGCGTCAAAAAGAGGGGTATTGCAACAAACACAATGGTATTTTCCTGCTTCAAAAATACTGCAGAGTGCTCCAGAATTCGGTCTTTCTGTTCCTTTTTGTCGGGTAATCCGGTATTGTTCAGGGTTCAGTTGGGCTTTCCATTCGGATTCTGTTTTTTCAACGCGCTTATCGGGTGTTGGATTTCCTTTTGTTGTGAAGTGAATCACTTCTTTCCATTGTAGCATTTTGTTGAATTTTAAGTGGATCTATCTACTTGCAAAAATAAACACCGGTTTTCAATTAATAACTTTTTTTGGGATTAAAAATTCGATAATGATTTCTTTAAATTCCAACGAAGGACTTTGAAATAAATTTTTATTTTACAAAAACGAAAAATTTAAATTTAAAAAGCTAATTTAGTTTTTTTATGATCTAAAATTTCTTTGCCAAGATAAGGTTATTTTACAAAGCAATTTTTGAAATTTTTCAATGAAACTGCGACCGTTTTTTGATGTCTTGTCATCTAAAATAGCGCAAATAAAAAAACAGCAATTATTTTGAATTATCAAAAGATCGCATTCGAAAAAGTAACCCAAAGCATCCGAGCTTTTAAAAGCATTTCTCTTGAAGAGATGAATGCAGTTTCTTTAATGAAAAGAAGGGATACAAAGTATACGATCCCGATAAAATCCTTAGTTCCAATTTTAATGGAACTACAAAATGAGTATCAAGTATTGGAAATAAAACACCGAAGATTGATGCACTATGCTTCGGTTTATTTTGATACTCCTGCTTTTACATTTTATTTCGACCATCATAACGGAAAAATTCGTAGGACTAAAATAAGACAGCGTAAATATGTAGATTCTGAATTGACTTTTTTGGAAATAAAACAAAAAAATGGTAAAGGAGAGACCCACAAATCAAGGATTGAAATACCAGACTTTGAATCCAATCTGTCAGAAAAATCAAAGGAATTTATTTTAAAAACAACTCAAAAAAGCATGGAGTTGAAGCCTGTTTTATGGAATCATTTTCATCGAATTACACTTGTGAATCTCAAGGACAACGAGCGGGTAACTATCGATTTAGGATTGACTTATTCGATGAATGAGATCGAAAAAAAATATGATAAATTGGTGGTTATTGAAGTAAAACAGTCGCGATTTGATAGAAATTCTCGGATTGTACAAACATTAAAAAAACACAGATACAATCCTTTTAGTATCAGTAAATACTGTATTGGAATGGTGCATTTGTATCAAGATTTAAAATACAATTTGTTTAAAAGTAAAGTACTAAAAATTAATAAAATATCATTCTAGTTATGGATTACATGAACATACCCCTATTTGACGAAGACTTTTATAAAATGGCCTTCCTATTTTTTATCAATCTTTTTTTTCTGACCATTATTATTCGCTGGTTTTATTATGGGAGTACTCCTAAAAAAAACTATTTATTTACCTATTATTTGATCGGTCTTGTTGTGTTTTTTCTTTGCTTTACGCTCAAGAAATACAAGTTAGATATTGGTCTTGCCATAGGTCTTTTTGCCATCTTTGGGATTATAAGATATCGTACAGAGTCCATACCAATTAAAGAAATGACCTATCTATTTATTGTCATCGGCGTTTCTTTGATGAATGCTTTTGTGAATAAAAAGATGAGTTATACAGAAGTTGTATTTGCAAATGCTGCCATCGTATTTACAATTGGTATTATTGAGCGAGGATGGAATTTAAATTATGAAGTGACCAAAGAGATTGTTTATGAGAATATTGAAAATATCAAACCCGAGAATTACGAATTATTGAAGTCGGATATCGAATTAAGAACAGGAATAACCGTGAACAAAGTAACTGTTGAAAGGATCGACTTTTTAAAGGATACGGCAATTGTGATTATGTATTATAATATTAAAAATTAAAAAATGAAAAACTATAAATTTCAAATCGCCCTCTTTTTAATGTGCTTTTTTTTAGGATTAAATATCTTGTATTCTCAAGAAGCAGCAACCAAAGATTTTGAGTTGTGGAATGCTGTGGGTATTGAGTATTCTGTAAGTAAAAAGTTTAAAATCGCTCTGAGTGAGCATTTGCGATTGAAGGAAAATGCTCAAACAACCGATGCCTATTTTACAGAATTGTCTTTGGAGTACGAATTGTTAAAAGATTTTGAAATTGGTGTTGGTTTTCGACATATTACAAAGAATGACAATCAAGGTGCAAAACAAGGTTTCGAAAATCATTTTCGGTACAATATTGATCTTTCATATAAATATGATATGAATAGATTCACGGCATCGCATCGCATTCGCTATCAAAATAAAAATCACTTAGGGGTAGATGAAGCAGGCGGAGATTTAACTTCTCAAAGTTTAAGGATAAAGTCGGGCATAAAATATGATTTTAAAAAATCGCCTTTTACACCGTCTTTTTCATTAGAAATCTTCAACAAGTTTACCAATACCGATTCTTTCAATATAAGTAAATACAAAACGAGTAAGTACAGGCTAACCTTTGGTTTAAGCTACAAATGGGATGAGGTTGGAAAATTTCGACTGTTCTATCGACGCGAAAACAACATCATTGAAAAACAGCCTAAAAATGTGAACATCCTTGGGTTGAATTATGTGTACGCAATAAATTAAAAAAGGGCTTTATTTCTGTCTGAAATAAATGGTGATGGGTACTCCGGAGAAATCATAGATTTCACGCAGTTTGTTTTCTACAAATCGTCGGTATGGATCTCGTACATATTGCGGCAAATTACAGAAAAAGACAAACTGTGGTGTTTGTGTTGGTAACTGCATGCAATACTTAATTTTCACATACTTTCCTTTAATGGCAGGTGGTGGATAGTTTTTAACGATTTCCAACATGGCATCGTTAAATTTACTGGTCTGTATTTTTGTTTTTCTCTTTTGAAACACTTCAACAGCGGTTTCAATGGCTTTAAAAAGACGTTGTTTCGTAAGGGCAGAAATAAATACAACGGGCACATCTGTAAAGGGCGCTATTTGTTCTCTAATGTTTGCTTCGTAATCTCTTAGGGTATTGGTCTCTTTGTCCATCAAATCCCATTTATTGACCAAAACGATCACTCCTTTTCGGTTTTTTTCTGCCAACCAAAAAATATTTTGATCTTGGCTTTCAAATCCACGCGTAGCATCAATGATTAAGATAACCACATCTGAGTGTTCAATGGTTCTTACGGCACGCATAACCGAGTAGAATTCCAAATCTTCTTTCACTCTCGATTTTTTTCGAATCCCTGCAGTATCTACCAAGTTAAAATCGAAACCAAATCGGTTGTATTTGGTGTCAATAGCATCTCTGGTTGTTCCAGCGATGTCGGTAACAATATTTCTTTCTACGCCTATTAAAGCGTTTATAAAAGATGATTTTCCTGCGTTGGGTCTTCCTACAACTGCAAATCTTGGCAATTCTTCTTGCGCAGTATCCATTTCTTCTGCTGCTGGAATTTCTTCTACAATGGCGTCTAAGAGTTCTCCGGTTCCACTTCCGTTGATTGATGAAATGGTATGATAGTCTCCCAAACCTAAGTTGTAAAACTCAACAGCATCTGCATCCCGCATGGCATTGTCTACCTTGTTGACGGCAGTAAAAATTGGTTTTTTTACTTTTCGAAGCAATTTGGCAACTTCTGCATCCATTGGCGTAATTCCCTCTTCTACATCTACAACAAAGACAATAATATCGGCTTCTTCGATGGCTAAGTTTACTTGTTTTCTAATCTCTGCTTCAAAAATATCATCGGAACCAATGATGTATCCCCCGGTGTCAATGACAGAAAATTCTTTTCCATTCCAATCAGATTTTCCATAATGTCTGTCTCGGGTAACTCCACTAACGGAATCTACAATTGCGTCTCTTCTTTGTGTTAGACGATTGAATAAAGTAGATTTCCCTACATTAGGCCTTCCTACAATTGCGATGATACTATTGTTCATTTTGGTTGAAAATTTTTGCAAAGATACAATATCCCAATGAGAAGTAATTGTAATTCGAATTAGTTATTTGGGGCTTTTTTACTGGGTGAAAAGGGGGTGAAAGCGGCTCATTATTTTTGGTTGTACCCAAATCTTTTGAGTTGTGTATTGTCGCTTCTCCAGTTTTTATTCACCTTTACATAGAGCTCGATGTATACTTTTTTCTCAAAGAATTTTTCCAAATCTTTTCTGGCTTCTGCACCTACTCTTTTGATGGCAGATCCTTTATGGCCTATAAGAATGCCCTTTTGCGTATCACGTTCTACCATAATGACAGCGCGAATTCGAACAATCTGTGCTTCTTCGATAAATTCTTCGGTTTCTACTTCTACAGAATAAGGAATTTCTTTTTTGTAGTGAATTAATATTTTTTCACGTATTTTTTCGTTCACAAAAAAGCGTTCGGGCTTGTCTGTTAACTGATCTTTCGGATAATAAGCAGGTCCTTCCGGGAGTAATTCGATGATTTTCTCGAACAAACTGTCTACATTAAACCCTTCCAATGCCGAGATCACAAAAACTAGGGCATTGGGTACTTTTGCTTTCCAATAATCGACCTTCTCTGTTACTTCTTCTTGGGTAGAGGTATCTATTTTATTCAGTAATAAGATGACTGGAATGCTACTATTAATGATTTTGTTAAAAAAGGCTTCATTTTTAAGTTCTTTCTCGCCAACTTCGACCATATAAATCAAAATATCTGCATCATCGAGTGCCGATTTCACGAAATCCATCATTGAAGATTGCAATTCGTAGGCTGGTTTTAGGATTCCTGGGGTGTCTGAAAGAACAATTTGGTAATCGTCATGATTGACAATTCCTAAAATACGGTGTCTTGTCGTTTGTGCTTTGGGGGTGATGATCGATAATTTTTCACCCACTAAGGCATTCATTAGGGTTGATTTACCCACATTTGGATTCCCAATAATATTTACAAAACCTGATTTGTGTACCATCATGCAAAGATAGTTTCTTTTTCATTTTCAGGAAGTTTTTTTAAATGAATTAAAAAAAATCAAATAAAAATTGACTCCCTGCCTCCAAAAAAAAACACTCTTAAGTCATTTTGTGACTTAAAGGTGTTTTTAACATTTATTACCTTCGAAATAAAACAAAATTTTTTTATTTCCGAGCTGTTTTATTAATTATTCTAGGTTCTTAAAATCCAGATCCTGGAGCTTCTGGGCTTGATGCTTGTGCCTTTTGAGGACTTAATAAAACATATGTTCCAATGGCAGTTAAGGCGGCATATTTCCCAAAAGATCCAATCTTTTTTATAGCCTCTTTGTTTTCATTGAGTGTGCATAGACCCTGCGACAAAAAATTTACAGGGATTCCTCTCTCAGTGGTGTAATGAATAAAATTTATAATATCTCTGAGGTCACGACCGCAACGATCAATTTGCCAAACAGAAATTGACTTGATCAATTGTCGATCTGTTAGGGTTTTTAAGGTTGAACCCTCGGGTCTTTCAAAAATTGGAATGGCTCCCGAACATTTATCTTCGATAACTTTATCAAATTCATTTTCTTTTACTCTTTGGCGATCCGTTTTCTGATCTACGCTCGAAACTCTTGTATATAATATTGTAATACTCATAATTTTAAGGTTTACCTATCTATACCCTAAAATTATAGCAGCAACACCCCTCATGCCGCATAAAACCTATATTTTATCGCTATTAAAACACTCACAAATCAAAGTGTACGCTATTATTGTGATAATTTAATTCACAGATAAATAAGGAGTCAATAACGCTGAAGTTAATTGGTGATTATAATAAATTTAATTAGTGATTCCTGTATCAGTTTATTTGTTGATATAATTTACTTGTGCGGATAATATTTGGTTAAGGATCACCGTCACGGGTTGATCATAATTATTGTTATCCGCACGAGACACACAGAATCATGAGGAGACAGGTGACACTGTGGATTATTACTTGCAAACTACCTAACCACCATATACACCCCATAGAGGTCCTCCTGGCCGGACCTCCCTGAGAAGCCCCCGCTTAATTAAGGGTAAAATCGACTTCTCCAGAGGGGAGACGGTGATCAAATTCATATTTTTCTGGATTTTTCACCTAAAATCGAGTTTTTTAAAAATAAATTTTTTCAATTTTTTCTAAAAAAATCAGTTTTACACCTCACGAAGTTTATCCAGAATTCTCACCATTGCATAGGTATCCAACTCGCAGTACTCTAATAATTGTCTTCTTGTTTCTTTAACATCTCCTTCAAAAGTTTCGTTTACCATTGATAGAAATATATTGGATGCAGTACCGCCCTCTTTTATGGGAAGGTCATCATATGAGAGTTCAGGAACAAGTGCGGGTAAAACATACTTTATGGAATAACTCCCTCTCATTTCGGGGGTATAATACCACTTCTGTTGAAACGGAATCATTAAGTCTTTAAGTCTATTCACAATCCCTCTTAACTCATTAGAATACTCAGGGAATACATCGATTAAATCATTGAGTTTCCCTCTTTCAAAACCAATATTGTAGACTAATATATCTCCACTGGTACCACAGTCCTGAATCAGTTGTTCTATAAATCCATTTCTTGGATCTTGAGATGGATCTGCGAGGTATTCCCTATGTTCTATTACTGAGGTTAAAGTCTCTTGAATATGAAGTGAATACTGAAATACTAATTGTTGATAGGGTCTACTACCATTATACTTTGGAACCGCAGGACCAATTGTTTCAAAGTCCAAAAAGTATAAAGGATAAATTAATCCATTTGTGAAGTTTCTTATCTCTTCAATATCAATATGAGTGGTCCCATTAACTTCTGATTGAACCTGTAACAATTGATTTGGATTCAGGTCTGTTTGACTTAAATCAATATCATCCAATGTGATTACTCCTTGATGATATAAATCGAACTTCTTGTCCTTATTTAGTCTTGAAATATTAAAAATCGAGTAGTCAGGGATGTGTTTCCAACACGTTCCTTTAAAATCACAGTCATAAGGTTCTGAACAATGATTTCCGACATCTACATTTGGTGTTTCAGGACTCTCAATCACATTTTCATCTCTTTTTTGTGGTTTGGTTTCTTGTCAATAAAATGGATTGTAGATTTTACAATTGGATTTTTCAAAGGTTTTAGAGATTGATTCTTAATAATTCAGAAATATTAATGATAACAAGTTTGATTGAAATTTACAAAAATAGATCTCGAGTCTGTGTTAGATTTTTGTGCTACAAAATCCTATGAATTACCATTAAATGCAGGTTTTGTGTTTGAACTAAAAACATCTTCCTTTTTTTAAATAATATTCAAATAAACCTTGCAAAACTTAAAAACTATCGTATATTTGCACTCGAAATCGCGGGATAGAGCAGTAGGTAGCTCGTCGGGCTCATAACCCGAAGGTCATTGGTTCGAGTCCAATTCCCGCTACTACACGAGACGGACTAGTATTTTTACTAGTCCGTTTTTTATTGGAATCATCCTTACCTCCTGTAAATGAATGGATTAACCTAAATATAGGATTCAAATTTGAGGTTCGATATGTTCTGTCGTTCGGGTCTATGACTATCCCCTCTGGAAACAACAATTTTTGAAGTGATAATTTGGTTTCATATTCTCCAGACACCCATATTTTACTGAGGTTTCTACTGAATTCAATTAATTCTGAAACCTTTTTATCCAGGTTCGATATTTTAATTTGAAAATTGTCCAATTTTTCTTCAATTTCTATCAATTCGGATGTTACAGGACCAATAAAACGATTGTATAATTCTTTATCTATTTCACCAAATGCAAATCGACTATCCAAAGTTTCTTTTTTAGTTTTTAACTCATTAAATCGTTTTTTAAGACCTGTTTGGTCTTGATACAATCTCTTACTCTGACCACTCACCGTGAGTTTCATCTGTTCTTTAAAAACTTCTACTAAATCTTCCTTTAATGCAAAATTCACAAGAAGATTTTGAAAAATATTGTGCAGACCATCTTTGATTGACTTTTTAGAGGTATTTGCATTCATATCCTTTGATTTACACTCAGAATTTAAACACTTATAGTAGTCGTACTTGCCTTGTGATTTGTAACCAGTCATTTTAGAGTTACAGGAGCCACAATAGAGTTGATTCTGGAGAGGTCTATCCACCTGAGCGGTATAAGGTTTATATTCATTTTTGGGTTTTACCTCAAATCGATCATTAATGGTTTTAAAATCCTCTTTGGATACAAGTGCTTTCCAATTTCCTTCTATAATTTCTCCATTCAAGAAGGAATTTTTGTGGATACCACAATAAAATGGGTTTCTCCACATTGCACTGACAGTTTGTTTTGAAAGTTTAAGTCCACGTATTGATAATTTTTGTCTGATTTGATAATCAGGTATGTTTTGAAGTTTCCAATCCCACGCTAATTTCAAAAGTTTTCCTTCATTATTAATCTTCAGTTCTTGAATTCCTTGCACAAACTTTGTGTTCTTTACTTTGGGACCATAATGATCATATCCTCTAGGTGCTTTTCCTAACCAATTACCACTTTTCACAAAGCGTTTTAAACCTGGGATTGTATGTGTTAATCGTTCTACATTTTCCTTACGCGCATGAATTAAGGAATAATGAATTTGTATCTCACCTTCTTCTGTAGTTGTATCTAACTCAGTAGATACTTCAATAAGATGAACTCCCTGATTCCGAACAAGATCATTTACAAGTCCAATTGCGCTACCTCCACTTCTTGAGAATCTACTCATTTTGTAAATCATTATGGCGAAAGGTTTTTGTCGACTTCGTTTCACCTCATTAATCAGTTTCATGAACTCTTTACGCGTAAAGTCATTCTTTGCAGATTCATAGGTGTTTCCAAATTCATTAGTGATTTTATAATTCCTTTTTTCTGCCAATTTATTTGCTGATGTAATTTGATTCTCCAAACTGTGATTTGAATCATATTGTTGCTTGGATGATACTCTAGTATATACCCAAACATTATTATTTTTCTCTTTTTCTGGTTCACTTTTAATAAACCTTTTGAAATACTCGTTATTCATTATTTTAAATTATTATGGTTGCAAATAATGCAACTTAGGTTATACAAATTATTGATGATTTCCATGACAACTTCATCAGGCGTGTCATGATTACCTGTTAATTGTCGAAACCTATCAAGCGACAGTTTCGATACATCTAAATTTTCCACATTTATAGAGGATTACTCTATCTGCATTAGATTATAATACAGTTTATACCATCTGGCGTTATCCATGGATTTGAATGATAACATACCTCAACCCAATTACTCATGGTAGGGTTATTCCATTTGCTATGCTATAAAAATTATTCGACCTGCGCCGCCTTAATACTTATTTAATATTGCTTCAATAGTTTCTTCATCTTCAATTGTAATTCGGTATCTAATCTCATCCAACTTCTGAATTTTTTCTTGCCATAGAAGGTCATTTAGTGTTCTAATTTCAGGTCCACCAGACTTTTCTTCAATTTCCTTTATGGCTTGGTTATAACCTACTTTGTGATGAAACTCTTGCTTCTTCTTTTCATGATCTAATTTCTTTTTTGCAAGTTCTAAACGTCTGTCTTCTTTTCTTTTAATTTCCTCAGATGACAAACACGTCATTTCATATATTTTTATGATACTTTCACCAGAGTCAAGTCGATTAAAATAGTGCGTTCCCATGGATTCATTATTTAAATACGTCTCATAGATTTTGATAAGTCTACGAAGAGTTGATGGTGAAAAATTTAAACTCAATATGGAACAAGCGAGATGGAATCGATCTTTTGCTACCTCACCGAAATCATCAATTGAATCTAAGGGTCCAATATCAACTCTTTTCTTTCCCTGCGAGGTACCGATTAAATTAAGTAAGTGATATGCAGACTTGGAAATCTCAAGATAGGAACGTTTGATGCGGGTGTTCCTCAGTAATGACTCTAAGATAACATCTGCATCAGTAATTGAAATCTCTTGTACTGGTACAGTTTCAATTTCTAAATTATTAGTCAATAAAGTCTGATACCTTACATATCCATCAACGATATAGTACTTGTGGTTTTCCCTGATGACTTTAAGAGGCTCTATAATTCCATAAATCTTAATCGATGGTAAAAACTTCTTAAATTGTTTAGGGTTTATACTTGATTTTATCCCAATTAGTTTTGGGTGTAGTTCTAATGTCTCAAGTGGGACATTTTTAATAATGATATTCATTTGTTGTCAGTTTAACAACATCTAATCCTACTTAAATCATTCTTTTTCAGATTAGTTTATTCCCTCCAAAAAGGAGATCAATAAAATAATAAACAAAATAATTGAGAAAGTCAACCTCCTGTCACGTGACAGGAAGTAATAAGTGCTTGACTTTAAAATTTAATTTCTTTAATTTTTTTAAACGTGGGGTGTAAACAAGCGGATTAGATCCCAATACGTATAAATTAGTTTAAACCATTTTCAAGCGGCTGCTGCAACAGTTTAAGAGGTGGGTATTCAACCTGTGTTTTCATTATATGAAGGAAAAATTCAAGATCGAACTCCAACTAAAATAATCGATTTTAACACCTTAATTAATATTATTAAAACCAATCCCTACAAAAGAGATTATAAGGTCATTAGAACTCATAAAAAAGGGGATATAGACTACAATCAAGGGAAAAAAGAACTTGTTCGATGTCACCCAAATTGTGTTCTCAAGTTTAATTCAATTAGTGGATCAAATTTTGAAAAAAACTATGAAATAGGTTCAGGGTACATCTACTTAGACATCGACCATCTTGACAACCCTTTAGAATTTAAAAAAGAGTTCATTTCAAAGTATAAAGAGGTGGTTTCAATGGTATGTTTATCCAGCGGCGGTAGTGGTTTGTCCGTTTTGGTGAAAATCAACCATCTGATTACTTCTAAACATGAGTATAAATGCATCATAGACTTTTTGAAATCTCAACACTTCAGAGATGTAGAATTTGACAGTGGATCAGATAAATTATCTCAGATGTGGTTTATTTCTCATGATCCAAATGTGTTTGTAAATACAGAGGTTTGTATTGATGTTACTGAAGGGTTAAAGTGCGTAAATCAAGGTATTATCCATAGTGTTGTTAGTAATAATACATTGTTCTACGCACTTGAAAAAGAGATAATGTATTTATCCATTTCTGATATCAATTCCAATCTGATTACCAGAACCAAGTACACAAACAAAAAGGATATTGATATCGAAACAATCCCATGGAATGATATCAAAATCCCCAGAGTTATTAAAGATGGTAATAAAAGAAGAATATACACCAGATTGATCCATTCACTATTCCATTTAAATCCAGAAGTAGAACCCAAATGGGTATTGGGGTACATCTATAATGTTAATCGAAATTGTGCTGACCCAAAGATGAGTTATAAAGATCTATTGTCCTTATTCAATATGCAGTATGGATATATCAAAAGTGATCATTATGAGTATCAAAATTATAGATACAAGACTTTACATATTAGTCCTGATGCAAAATTAACTTCAGGTCAGAAGTCAATTATTGCGAACAAGTTAAATGGGTGTATTAGAAAAAATAAGACCAAATCAAAGATTGCCACTGCAATCAATCAGTTATCTAACGAGGAGAAGGATTATTCTGTATCATCCATTAGTAAGATGACTGGTGTGAGTCGAAAGACAGTTGGACTTTACCTCAATGATTTAGATCCAATTGATATTGATGACCTAATTAATCAACTGACCAGAGATATTAAGTAGTGTTTTTCTACGTATTACACTATTTATTGTTAAACCCATTTAGATATGAAAAAAGACGTTATGATTTCACTGCGATTAACGCCAAATCAATATGTTACTTTATTGGAAACATTGGTGAGAGAGAAAAAATCTAAATCACAATTTATTAGAGAATCCATTGAACATTCCCTATTAAAAATCAACACCAAAAATTGTCGGAAAAATGAGATTTTAAAGTGGATCGATGAACTTTAGGTCACACGACAGGAAGTTTGGATCTTGATATAATAGATCAGGATTTGGTTTCAATTTTAATTGGCACAATGACTGTTGGGAAATTGTACCGTTTGTATAATAACCACAGTTTTTAATTATTTTTCAAGTAGACCTTAGTAAGTGTTTCACCCATAGTGTTACATAGAATTTCCTGCGGATGGTTTTCATATCCAAAATGTTCTAATTGATTATGGTACAAGGTGTTTTTCGCCCGTGATGTGAGAATGTAAAAGTGGAAGAACTCATGAATTACAGTCCTAATCAAGTCTCTACGTATGACATTGTTATCCCTATAAATTGTAATTGTGTTATTATAGAAACAATATTCCCCCGAAAGATGAGATTTACCCTTCACTAAAGTTAGAAGTGGTTTTTGTTTTCGAATTGGATATAAATAGAGACACCAGTTCAATACATCCTCTGCCAACTGCAATTGCCAGTCTTCCTGATCTCGCATAAATAACATAAAAATCTCGTAAATTATAGTCAGAATAAATAATGCCCCAACTATGATGAAGTAATATTGGAAGAAAGTATCCATTAAATTAACTAACCGATGAGTTCCATAACCGAAATCTACAGCAAGAATTCTATTCTGCCTAAAATATGTTTAAAAAGTTATCTGCTTATACTTTTATCATAAGTATAAGTTACTGAAATTGGTCTAACATCAACACCTGCAATAGGTTGCAGTGATTATACCCCATTGAAAGACTCCGACACCTTATACTTTTATTAAAAAATGCGGCATAATCGAAGTTTTGCGCTTATGTTAGCCGGGTTAATTTCTAAAAAATTAAAAATGTCATTACAAGGTCAACGAACAACAACCGGTGCAATTCCGTGGGAAGATTTTAAATCACTAATTGGAAAATTGGAACGAGATGGGAATTATAAATACTGTCTCCTGATTTCCATTGGTGTATTCACGGGGTTACGAATAGGAGACATACTTAAACTACGTTACACCGACTTTTCGGGGGGAGATATATTATCTGTGATAGAACAAAAAACAAAGAAGACACGACGAATTAAATTAAATCACGATTTACTCGAAATAATATCTCGTGTCAAACGAAAACAACTGATAGATGACGACAATCAGTTTATATTTTTAAACAAGTATGGAACCAAACCCATTGATAAATCATGGGTGAACGTTTCCCTAAAAAAAATATTTAGACAGTATAAAGTACATGTTGATGGGAATGTATCCACCCACATGTTTCGCAAAACACTTGGAAACAGAGTTCTTAAATTGAACAACTACAGTAACCAGTCTATTGTTCTTTTAATGGAACTCTTTGGTCATTCTTCAATGGGAATTACAAAAAGATATCTTGGTGTCAGAGAAAAAGAGGTGATGGGTGTTTATGAGAGTTTGAGTCTGTGAAAAAAATCACAAATTAAAGTGTACGCTATTATTGTGATTAATGGATTTTGCCGATTAAAATTGGTGAAGGATCATCTCGTGGGGGCCCTCCCTGCAGCATCCCCTGCCGTATCCCCCCTTTATTTAGGTTAAAATCGACTTCTCCAGAGGGGGTGAATACCCCACTCCAGATTTTTCTGGATTTTTTTGGAAAAACTAAGTTTTTAAAAAAATAAATTTTGCAGAATTTTCTCTAAAAATCAGTTTTACACCAGAAGTAGTTCCTCCAGAATTTTCACCATTGCATAGGTATCCAACTTACAGTACTCCATAAGTTGTCTTCTTTTTTCTTCAACATCGCCTTCAATAGTTCCATTAACCATGGAAAGAAATGTGTTTGATGCGGTACCACCTTCTTTAATATCAAGGTCGTTATATGAGAGTTCAGGAACTAGAGCAGGGAGAACTGACTTTAAGGAATAACTTCCTCTCATTTCGGGGGTATAATACCACTTCTGTTGGAATGGTATCATTAAGTCTTTAAGTCTATTTACAATCCCTCTCAACTCATTGGAATACTCAGGGAATACCTCTATTAGATCATCGAGTTTACCTCTCTCAAAACCTATATTATAAACAATTACATCTCCAATATCACCACAATCCTGAATCAGTTGTTTTATAAATCCAATTCTTGGATCTTGAGATGGATCTGCAAGATATTCACGATGTTCTAATTCAGATATGGGATCTTTTGAATGTGAAGTGAAATTGCAAATACCTGTTGTTGGTAAGGTCTACTTCCATCATAAATTGGAACCGCAGGTCCAATGGTCTCAAAGTCTAAAAAGTATAAAGGGTAGTTCAATCCATTTGTAAAGTTTCTAATCTCTTCTTTATCAATATGACTTGTTCCATTGATTTCGGATTGAACCTGTAACACTTGATTTGGGTTTAAATCTGTTTGACTAAGATCAATATCATCCAATGTGATTACTCCCTGATTATATAAATCAAACTTCTTGTCTTTGTTTAGTCTTGAAATATTAAAAACTGAATAGTCAGGGATGTGTTTCCAACAAGTTCCTTTAAAATCACAGTCATAAGGGTCTGAACAATGATTTCCAATATCTACATTGGGTGCCTCAGGACTCTCAATCACATTTTGGAGTCTTTTAACCTCGTTTGGAATTCGGGGGAGAAACTCTAAGACTTCATGATATACTGATTCAAAGGTAAACAATTGATATATATCTAATACTCCCTCTCTCGTGTATTGGTTATTGATATGAACAATCGATATGTCTTTAAGATCTATTCCTGAATTTGTAATTGTATAATATTGAATGGCAGCATCTTTGATATATGTTTCGGATACTTTGGTTGAACTTTTTACTTCATACGCTTTCCAACCTTCTTCATCTTTTACCAAGATATCAAGCGCAGCAAGAACACCGTTGTATAGGAAAGTAGCCTCATAAATGATTGACTCCCCCTGAGAAATAAACTCCTGTGTTTTCCCTACTGATTCAAACATTTTAAAATGATTCTCGGGAGAAGCATCTACACCATTGGGAAATAGTTCTTGCGCCAGTATCCCAATATTGGTTCCTTGATCAAAAACGGCTTGCAGCGATGTTGGTGTAGGGTCATTTAATTTATAATGGTGCTTATATAGATAAAGCGACTTCTCACACTGTAGTCCACTAATAAATGTTGATTTGGAGAGTCTACTTTTCATAGACCTAATTAATGTGTAGAAAATTGAACATCTCTACTTCATTAGATTCAAAATAATTAGATGTAATTAAAAGGTGTAACAGTCTTTTTGCCTCACTATATTCGGCAACCCAAAACTTCTTATAATCTCTCAAACTGCTATCCTTAGCTTTATTTAAGTGTATATGATTTCTTAGCTATAATTTATGTAAAACGTATTTCATAATTTCGCAACCTTTCTTTTATCTATAGCAGTTAACTAAGCATATTCAGCAGTCTGGATTAATTCCTTGGTAATAGCAAAAATTCGTATTTTTTTGATTGAATTGTTTTTGCACCCTTTTGAACGGTATTTCAACTTTTTTCCAATTAAGAAATCATAGGTTTTAAAAAAAAATATATATAATCATGAAAAATTTAACACACAAACTATTAATCCTGTTATATTTTATAGGTTTTATTTCAAGTGCTCAACCAAGCCCTAAGAAGAAAGCTCAAAAAATTACTAATGAAATTACAAAAATATAACTATTTTTGATAAAATAGTTGTTTTAAAAAGCTTATTTTTTTATTTTTGGTTGATTTTGAATTGAATTTTTAAAATTTGTGGAGAGAATCTTGTTCTACAGATCTTTTTTCAGTTTAATATGTATTGTATTGTTCATTCATCTAAATAATAGGTTGTTTATCTAAAATTTTGAGGGAGAAGCATTTAATTTTCTCTTCTTTATTTTTATTTTAAAATCCCCCATTGTTATGTCTCTTTCATCAAACTTAGTTTCTCTTCTATGTTGTTTGTTTATTTCTTTTTCACTTTTTTCTCAAGAACTTTTCATTGGTTCAGCTGGAGAAGTTAGTGTAGTCCCAGGACATTACTTATATTTAGATAATGATGTAACCATTGATGCCTCCGGAAATCTAATTGCCCAATCTAATGCTTCAAGTAGTGCATCTTTATTGGTGTCTGGCAGTGTTACAGGAAAAATTACCTACAAAAGATATATTCCTGATACCAATTGGCACTTGGTAGCACCTCCTGTATCTGGGCAAGCTATTCCTACATTTGTAGGAGATTCTGCAAATGGGGTAACAAGCCATCCTTCCAATGGAAGTTTTGCTGTTGCGTATTACCAAAATACCAACAACGCTGGAGAGCGATGGACTTATCATCACGCATCTCCCTCAGCAGCAAACCAAGAAACACTTACAGATTTTGTAAATGGGCAGGGCTACAGTACCAACAGAACATCTGCTGGAGAATTTACTTTTAAAGGAGGTATGCTTACAACAGACGTAACTGTAGCTCTAACCACTGTAAGTGGTTCTCATTATTGGAGCAGTGTAGGAAACCCTTATCCAGCGTATTTGCCGGCAAATTCTAATGCTGAGGAAACCAACGTATTAGGGCAAAATATAAATGTATTTGATCCTAGTTATGCAGGTCTTTATTTTTGGGATGGTACTGCTTACCAAGTAATAAACCAAATTTCAGACGCTCTTCATATTGCACCAGGGCAAGCCTTTATGGTTAGAGCCAAAGACGACAGCGAAACCTTTACATTTACAAAGAGTCTTACAAGCCACCAAACAGGTACAGACAGCTTTTACAGAAATGCAAATACAACACCCAATATTGTTGTAAGCTTATTTAACGGTACGCAAACCAAAACTACAGAAATTAAATACCTAGCTAATACCACCACAGGGTTAGATGTAGGTTATGACGCAGGCGCTTATCAAGATGGCCAACCAGAATTTTCTTTAAATACTCATTTAATTACAGATAGCACCGGCTTAGACTTTATGCTACAGTGCTTACCAAACAACAATTACGAAGATTTAGTTGTACCTCTATCTGTAGGAGCTAACGCCAATATAGAGCTAAGTTTTAATGTAGCCTCTAGCAACTTACCGCAGGGATTAAATATATACTTAGAAGACAAGAAAAAAAATACCCTAGAAGATATTACCTCTAGCCCATACCAAGTAACTACCACACAGCAGCTAAACGGGATAGGGCGTTTTTATTTGCATACCTCTTTTAGTGTGTTAAGTACAGAAGATTTAGCCTCTTCTCTAAGCAGTATAAATATGTATACAACAGAAAAGTATACCCTAAGAATTACGGGTTTAGAAAACCAAGACACCTCTACCATTGTAGTATACGATATTTTAGGAAAACAAGTGTTTACCCAAGCCTTTACTGCCACCAATGTAAATGACATAGCGCTACCTATATCTCTTAAAACAGGTATTTACCTTGTAAATCTCTCTTCTATGAAAGGAGTAGTCTCTAAAAAAATAATGATCAAGTAACAAAAAAATTAAATGAAACAAAAAGAAGAACAAAACAAAGATATTACTAGAAAAGAGGCCTTGTCTAAAATGGGCAAGTATGGCAAGTATGCCGCCTTAACTGCTTTAGGAACATACATGATTCTTCACCCAAAAAAAGCACAGGCCACTAGCCCAGCAGATGATCCCGGATGGAATAGGACTCAGGATGGAGGATGGGATTAACCCTAACCATAAAAATATATTTACACAACAAAATTTTAATAAAGAAATTAACAAAAAATAAACTTATGAAACAAATAACTACATTTATAGCGGTAGTATTATTAGCTTTAACAACATATGCCCAAGTGGGTATTGGAACCACTTCACCAGACAACTCTGCAGCCTTAGACATTACATCAACCACCAAAGGGTTGTTACCCCCAAGAGTAACCAATGTCCAGATGAATGCCATTACCACTCCTGCAGAAGGTCTTATGGTATATTGTACAGATTGTGCTACCAAAGGCTTGTATGTATTTAACGGTAACTTTTGGCAAAGTTCGGAAAATTCAAATACAGTTTCAGTAGTAGAGGTAACCTCTTCTACCGGTAAAGTATGGATGGATAGAAACTTAGGGGCCTCTAGAGCAGCTACTTCTTCTACAGATTCAGATGCTTACGGAGACTTGTACCAATGGGGTAGAAACTCAGACGGGCACCAAAGTAGAACTAGTGATACAGCTGCTGAAGCTGTAGCCAGCGGAGATGAAGGAAGTAATTTTATTACCGTTTCTAGTTTTCCAAATGACTGGTTAAGCACACAAGACGGTAACCGTTGGGATGGGAGTACCAAAGGAGCGCATGATCCTTGCCCAAATGGATATAGAGTACCCACAGGAGCTGAGTGGGATGCCGAACGTGATGATTTTTCTTTTAATAACGCTACCGGAGCTTATGAATCTAATCTAAAACTTCCTGCTGCAGGCTACCGCCGCTTCGCTAATGGTTCGCTCCACTTTGTTAGTAGCAACGGCTACTATTGGAGTAGTACGGTTAATGGCACCGGTGCCCTTAGCCTCGCCGTCTATAGCACTAATGATGATGCCAACTTGGGCAGTAGCAGTAGAGCAAGCGGCTTCTCTGTACGTTGCATTAAGGATTAACTTTGTATTAATTTGTGCATTATGGCACTTTAACTTGCCATCCCTTTAGGGTGGCAAGTTTTTTTAATACTTGAGCCTGCACTTAGCGCAGTCAAAGTGTAAGCGGTCAAAAAAAAATTAAAAAAACATGTGTTTCTCATAAGATAGTGATTGTTGGCATGACGATAAAACAAAAAATAGAACTTGCGGCACAGCCTAACAAGTTATACCTTTTTAAAGAAGGCATGTTTTATAAACTGTACAACCAAAATGCAATGTGGTTTGTACAAAATGAAAAACCTTATAAAGTAACTAAAAAGTTTCTGAAAACAGTAAACCAAGATGTATATAGTATAGGCTTTCCGCAAGCGGTTTTAAGCCTTAATAAACTACAAATAAACTTAAAACCAATTAAAGAAGAACCAAATTATTTGTGCTACCAAGTAACCCAAACAATAAGAGAGCAAGAGTTTGCAAGCTGGTGTAATACTACACTTACTAATCAGGTAAAACTACTAAGTATAGCAACTACTCAAAACATAGTGCAACAACAAAAAAACATTTTGATGTAGCCAATAATACGCCAATTCAGGCATTAGAATTTGTTGTAAAATTAAAATCCTTGCTGTAATGGATAAACGTTTTCAAAATTTATATTACCAACTGTACCTGTCGTACTTAGAGGCACGCAAAAACAAACGCAACATCAATAACCAATTGGCGTTTGAGATAGATGTAGAAACCAACCTATACAACCTGGCAACACAAATACACACTAAAACTTACACCTCAAAACCAGCTATAGCATTTATAGTTTATAAACCCGTACAGCGCGAGATTTTTGCTGCAGATTTTGCAGACCGTGTAGTACACCATTTAATATATAGGTGCATCTATCAAAAAGATATAGACCCTTTTTTAATACATGATAGTTATAGTTGCCGTAAAGGCAAAGGTACTTTGTATGGTGTAAAAAGAGCATCGTATTTTATGCGGTCTTGCACACAAAATTATACTAAAGATGCCTATGTTTTAAAATTAGACATTTCGGGCTATTTTATGAACATGAACCACCAAAGATTATATACTAAAGTAGTAGAGTTTTTAAAACCCGGTATAAGCTATCTAGGCTTAGAGTATGGGGTAATACAATACTTATTACAACAAACCATTTTTACCAATGTAGCTACCAACTGCCGTATAAAAGGCAGTAAGACTAATTGGCAAGGGTTACCAAAAGACAAAAGTTTGTTTAGCAAGCCACAAGGTTATGGTTTGCCCATAGGCAATTTAACCTCACAGATATTTGGTAATGTATATCTTAACAGTTTAGATTGGTACATAAAAAAAGAACTTAAAATAACATATTATGGTAGGTATGTAGATGATATGGTTTTTGTGCATCAAGATAAAAATGTATTAAAAAATAGCATACCACATATTCAAAAAGAGTTAGATAAAGTAGGGCTCACCATTCATCCAAAAAAAAAATATTTACAACACTATACCAAAGGGGTTTTATTTTTGGGGCATTATATAAAACCTTATCGCCATTATATAAGCAACCGCACCAAAGCCAACTTTTATAAAGCTATACAAAAGGTTAATACATTAGTGTTACAATCGTTTAAAATAGAATGGGCAACAATGCAACAAATAATAGCCTTATTAAACTCGTATTTGGGCATCTTAAGTCATGCAAAAACCTATAATTTAATAGCAAAAGCTACTAAACGCTTATGTGCTAAATTTCATTATTTTTTTGGATTTACAAAAACCTACTCTAAAACTTATATTAAAACAGACTATTGGCAATGGCATTATACACTAGCTTACCCGTTTATAAATTAGACTACGATTTGTTAATTAATATCCATAAAACAACAAAAACATTTACCAGAGAACATAAATACACGTTGGGCGAAACATTAAAAAAAGAAAGCATACAATTATTAGTGCAAGTATATAAGGCAAACAAAAGCAAAAAGGAAATAAGGTTAAACAATATAGATACAGCAAGAGAACATTTAGAAATAATACGTTTACTTTTTAGAGTAACAAAAGATTTAAATATTATAGGTGGTAAAACCTATGTAAATAGTAATTTAAAAATAGAAGAATTATCAAAACAATTAACTGCATGGCAAAAATATACAGCCAGAGCTAATACATAAGCCCTAAAAAAAACTTAGTATTAGGTGTGCTTTTTTTATCCTAACACAACCCTTATAGTTAGTAAGGACAGGGTTGCAAAACCAATTAAGGTACAATGGTTTTTGTGTCTTAATTTAAAAGATTGTGTTAAACAACCTGTTGCAGGCAACCGCAACAACAGTAATGGTATGCTCAACAATGTTGGTAGCAACGGTAACTATTGGTCTAGTACGGTTAGTGGCACAAATGCCCGTAACCTCAACTTCAATAGCAGTAATGCCAACATGAACAGTAACAATAGAGCAAACGGCTTCTCTGTACGTTGAATTAAGGAAAAAAGTTTGTTGTGCAGTTAAAAAATAAATAAAAATTAGACTTAAAATGAAAATAATACTACTCAGCATTCCCTTACTATGGAGTGTAGTACTAACAGCCCAAACCCTAACAGGCAATCTAAAACACCATGCTGGGCAACACATAAGCCTTACAGGTTTTAATTATTACAATAACTACGAACTGGCAAAAACCACGGTAGATAGTTTAGGTAATTTTACCTTAAACTACCCAAAGACATATAACGGTATGGCAATTTTAAGCACCCAAGACAACAGTAGTTTGGTGCTTTTGCTTACAGAGCCAAACATACAGCTAACCGGTACTCACTTGCAAGACCCAGATGGTTTGTCTTTTACAAACAGCATTGCCAATACAAACTTTGTACATTATGCCAAAGCCCAAGGATTGCGCAACAACGTTATGTCTGCCTTACAATATTTAGATAATGTATACCAAAAAGAACAACTGTTTACCAAGCGTAAAAAAATAAAAAAGGCCATTAAAGAAGAACAAGCCTACATTATAAATGAGGATGCTGTTTTTGTAGCAAATTTAGATAAAGAAAGTTACTTGCGTTGGTTTATACCTTATAGAAAACTGGTACAAGACATGCCTACTATAGTAAGAAATCAAACCCATCGTATACCAGAAGCCATACAACAGTTTAGAGCCACAGATTTTAACCAACCTAATTTTAAAACCAGTGGTTTACTTAAACAACTTATACAAGGGCATTACCTTCTGTTAGAAAATATGGGACAATCTTTAGATAGTGTATACCTGCAAATGAACGTAAGTACGGATGCCCTTATTAAAAATTTAAAACAAAATGATAGCCTATTAAATACAGTATCTAATGAGTTATTTAATTATTTTGAAAAACGCAGCCTGTTTAAAGCTGCTGCTCATTTGTCAGAGATCTTACTAAATACAAAAGACTGTTCTTGCAAACTTAAGGATGCCTTGGTTAAAAAACTGCAGAAATATGGGGTATTAAAAATCGGATCTATTGCTCCAGATATCGTATTTCCAAATGGGCAAAAATTAAGCAGTATACCTACACCAAAATTAGTAGTGTTTGGGGCAAGTTGGTGCCCGCATTGTACAGAAGAATTAAAAAAACTCGAAAACTATGCGCCGCTCTGGAAGAAAGACTACAACATAACCGTTCTTTACCTTAGTTTAGATACAGACAAAACCGCCTTTACCAAAACCCATAAAGCAAAACCGTGGACTTCTTATACCGAGCTAGCAGGTTGGGAATCTTCTTGGGCACAATCATATTATGTAAATGCCACACCTACATACATATTGCTGGGGAGTAACAACGAAATAATGCTTCATCCTGTATCGCTAGACCACATAAATGCGTGGATAGATGCAAATATATCTACTAAAAGATGAGGTATAAATATAATTTGGAAGAACCAAAAATAATATATTTATTGGTCTTTGTGACAAATATTAAGCCAGTTTTAATAAAATGTAAAAGATGTAAAGGAGACAATATAGTAAGAAAACGTAGAAAGAAAATAATAAAACGATTATTTCCTTCCAGTAAAAAATACAAATGCATGAATTGCGGAAAAAATTTTATGAAATGGTTTAAATTTTGATACTTTAAAGCAAATAAAAATTATATTATTTTGCCTCGAAATACTGATAGAAAATAAGATTGCCGTGGTTTTTAGTTTCTGAGTGTTAATAACACGATAATTTATAAAGTTGTTATAGCTACTCTAAAAATTTGTTTAATTCACAACTAGAGATGTTAAGTTGATATGTATTTTAAATTTTATTCCTTTAAGAGACCCGGTATAAATGTAACAACGGGAGGGTAAATTTTCCTAATCTATTGATAAATCAATATCCATAATTACAGATTACTAAAAATTTAAATTATCCTATTGTTTAATTGATGAGCATTTACCATAAGAAAAGCTGCTTGACAAAAATCTCTCAAAGGATTATAAAACAATTTTTCAATCAATAGAAATAAAAATCAGAAATGCAATATTTTATTTCAATAATTTTCAGTAGTTGATATTTAACTATAAAACCTGTGCTTTCATCTAAATAAATAGTTTATTTAGTCATTTAAAGACTACTTTTAAATATAATTTTTATAAGAGATTATATATACACATTTGTATTTTGGTAATAATCAAAGATTTCTAATCTCTAGTGTTGATAGGTTTAGGCTGGGTATAGTAAATGTAATCTGAATTTCGCGGGGGAAGCAAGATTATATAGTTATTTTATAACATATCCAGCCGTTTTTTCAGTATTTCATATTTATCATATCTAATTCAAATAAGATCAAGATTGTGTAAGGCATCTCAAGAAACGTTTGTTATAATTTAATGAGTCAATTAGTAGGAGAAAATAGTAGAGATCGGTGGTATCCAAACTCCGTCATTGAGTTAAAGGACTATCTTCTTTCATGCAAAAAGTTAAATAATGATTTGATTTCTGGTTTGGTATAAAACCTGGCATATAATATTCAATATATAGAATATTTAAGGAAAACACTTCGTGAGTTAAATCTCTCAACAGTTCTAAAAACCCAAACTATAAAATCATTTATTATTACCTCTTTATCAATAATTGAGGCTTTAATTATTGAATTTTCTTATTCAAAAAAGGATGAAAAGTTTAAAGTCGTTATTGAGAAATTTGAAAGAATGACTGATTGTCCATTTAATGATATAGATATTCAATCCTTAAGTGATTTGAGAGTGCACTATATCAAATTATATTTTTAATTCTCAACTCAAAGAAATGAAACAAACAGTTTTGGTCTTTGACACCAATGGCAAATTAGGGACCCGTGTTGTCATTCAAACATTAGATAAGGGTTGTAAGATCAAAGCCTTTGTCAGAAACCCTGAAAAGTATTCACTTATTAAAGGTCAAGATATTGAAGTTGTCAAAAGTGATGCAATGAATATTACAGATTTTAAACACGCTATGGAAAGGGCTGATGTAGTGGTAAGCTGTTTAGGTAATCCTCCAAAAAAAGGGATATACATTATGGAGAAAGCACATTCCAACATAATGTCAGCAGCATCCGATTCCTCTTCATCGCCACGTTGTCTGATGATATCGAGTATCGGTATAGTCGGATCTTCATGGCTTGTGAAATTCCTTCTTCAAAAAATCGGAGGCAAAGAAGGATTTACAGACTTTGAAAACGCCGAAAAAAAAGTACTTGAAAAAAAGGATGTATCGTTTGTTGTTATCCGTCCCGCAGGACTCACAGACAAACAAGGAAAGGGAAAATATAGCTTAATTACCAAGCCAACTGTTTTCTTTCCAAAATTCATATCTCGTTCTGATGTAGCTACGTTTTTTATCAATTGTATTAGTGATACCTCTTATGATGGAAAAGCAATAATGATAGAAGGCATCTAATTGATTTTGAATAGAGACATACTAATTTCATCTACTTAATAATGGATGACTTTTATCTCATTTAATTCATTCTTGGATTGACTTGTGCTGCAACTTCGAGTAATAGGGGGAGCAACTTATAATGATATAACCGTTATACTGTTATAGTGTAGAAGTTTTTAATCTTTATAAAGAATTAAACATAGCTACTAATAATAAAAATGAAAATAGCTTATAAACAAACACATCTAAACGTGAATTTGACTTTTGGACTTATTTGGTTGGTTTGGTTCTTTGTTGGAGTATTTGGAAAAGAAGAACCGAATTGGACTGACTATGGTTGGATTTTCATTTCTCTTATGTATTTGGGAATATATTTTTACCAAAAGAATTACAAATATTTGACCATTGAAAACGGAATTATAAACGTAAATGGACCATTCGGAAAAAAACTAAATCTGACTGAAATAAAACGAATTAAAAAGTTTGCTGGAGATTATATCCTAAAAACGGATAAAAGCGAATTGACAATCAACACGCAGATTATTGATCTGACATCACTTAATGAATTAAACAGTGAGTTGGAAAAACTGAACGTGGAATGGTATGGTGAACACCCAATATTCGAACACGAGAATACCAAAGAAGGACTAATTGATTCACTTCCTTCTAAATTAAACGAAGTTTACAAACGTTACCTCGATATTATTGAAGAAGGAGAAATAGACATAGTTCAATGCGGCTGGTCCAACTATCGAATGTCTGAAAAGAAATTGATAGAATTATTGGAGAAAAGAATTAAAGGGGAAAAAATAGAATTACCCGAAGGATATTAGTCTTGGAATTAAAAAAATAATATGATGAAAAAATTACATACACTTGAAAAAGTAAACTTGAGAGAAATATGGAAACATGAAGCTCATAATTTTACACAATGGTTAGCATTAGAAGATAATATTAGTCTTTTATTGGACGAAATTGGTGTAACAGCAGAAAATATAGTTACAGAGGATAGTGCGGGCAAGTTCAATGTTGATATCACAGCTGATGAAGTAGGTACTGAAAAGAAAATAGTTATCGAAAACCAACTTGAGAAAACTGATCACTCTCATTTAGGTCAATTATTAACTTATGCATCCAGTTTTGATGCATGTATTATTGTTTGGGTAGTTGCAGAGGTTCGTGAGGAACATAAACGTGCAATCGAATGGTTTAATGAGCACATGCGTGATGAGATTTCCTTTTTTCTTGTTCGAACTGAAGTATATCGAATAGGAAACTCTGAACCAGCAGTTAAATTTAATGTCGTTGTTGAGCCTAATGCGTGGTCTAAGATTTTGAGAATGAAAGGGACTACTGAAAAAAGAATTACAGATACAATGATTAATCATTTAAACTTTTTGGAAGGATTTAAAGATTATTCATCTAAAACTGACACCAAATTAAGAATTACAAGAACTCCAAGATCACAGCACTGGTATGATATATCTATTGGAAAAAGCGGGGTTAATCTTTCTTTGACAAGAAACACAAGAGACAAAAACGTAGGTGCTGAGATATGGATAGGGGATAGTCAAAATATTTATAATAAATTGTTTAAGAATAAGCATTTATTTGAATCTACAATAGGAATTGATGTTCAATGGAATGAACTCGAAAATAAAAAAGCGTCAAGAGTAAGATGCATGTACCCGTGTGATCCTGACGATAATAATAGTCATGATGAATATTATCAACGGTTAATTGATACAAGTGAAAAACTTCAGAAGGCGTTTAAAAAGATCATTAAATAACTTTAGACTGTTTGTTACATAGTGAATTGATCTCTGACAGAATTCTCTTATCTCTTTCTACCCTAAGATTATGCATTAGAGACTTCACTTGACTCTCTGTGAGTATCACAACTCTTTTCTTTGATTTCATTGGACTTGCTTGCATATAAATAGTCCATTGAAAGGTGAAGTTGAGCTACAACGTCATTCGCTCATAATAAGACTCATTATATGATGGGTGTCGATTAAGTCTCTTGGAGTTAAACTTATGTTCGATATTTCCAATGAGTTATCTACTAAAACAATA
>Ga0213863_10000228_pt1 | contig 44545 bp, 71 predicted proteins | sample PICome_8_FD_160128 | JGI IMG/M metagenome (GOLD analysis project Ga0213863, IMG submission 160128) | Coastal seawater microbial communities near Pivers Island, North Carolina, United States - PICO497 | ecosystem: Environmental > Aquatic > Marine > Coastal | place: USA: North Carolina... | reverse complement strand
TGCTAAAGGTGGTGGCTCTGTTGGTGCGTGGAAAAATTATAGTGGTTTGACTGATTGGGCAGATGGACAAGCAACAAATGCTATTATGACAACTGCAAGTGCAACCTTTCAAATAACAGAATGTCAACTAGAAGTAGGCGAACAAGCCACACCATTTGAGCATAGGTCATTTGGGGAAGAACTAGCTTTGTGTCAGAGGTATTATGAAGTTATAGATAGAGTATATCCTCATGTATATTATACTAACGTAAGTATAGCTAATTTCTTTTATGTAACAAAAAGAGCAACTGCTAGTATTACTGCTGATACCAATCCTGCTAGTTTAGACCTTAATGTTGTTGGAACAACTATGGGTTATATTTATAAAAGTGGAACTCAAACTGCTCCACCAACAAATATAAGATTAGATGCAGAATTATAGGAGATACAAATGAATATTACATCAGCAACATATTACAAAGCACCTTTAGATAATCCTAATAATGAAAACACTGCTGTACAGATAGTTGCAGATAGCTCTACTTGGGCTGTACCACTAGACCCTGCCAACAGACACTACCAAGCAATCCTTGAATGGGTAGCTGAAGGCAACACAATAGCTGAAGCAGATTAAGGATGAAAATGAGTATGCAACCTGAACTAAAAGTACAACTAGAGCTAGATGCCCACGAGAAAGAATGTGCTATCAGGTATCAGATGGTCAATGACAAGTTAGAAGGCTTAGACAAAAGAATGTGGCGAATAGAAGCTATGTCTATGGTGGGAACTTTAGGTGTGGTAGCTTTGGTTGTCGCAATAGTAATGAAATAGGATAAAGATACATGGCAATGTTTAAAGGCTTTAAGCCACAAGGATTACAAAAGATAGCCACACGTATGGGTTATGCAGGTAGCATGGAAAAGTTTGATGACTACTTGAAGCAGAATCCTGACAAAGAACGTGAGATGATTGTGTACAGAAGTAAAGCACAAGAGATGGCTAAGGGTGGTGCTGTAGTCAAACTGCAAACAGGTGGTACTCCAACACAGTCTACCCCTTCTACTACACCTATACAACAAGCATACGTACCCACATTAGGTGAAGCAGAAGGACAAGTACCTGCCTATGGCACAGCTACTGACCCAAAGACTATAACAGATGCAAGTGCTACACTCGCACAGACAGGTGCAATACCTGTAGGTGCTGTAACACAACCTGAACTAACACCTGTAATGCAAGAGCAAATCATTACTCCTACTACAGGACAACTAACAAGCACACCTGTAGCACCTACATATGGTGCAGAGACAGCACAGGCAAGTGCTCCAACAACTGTTACCTCAACTGCCATGACTGCTGACCAAGCTAGTGATGACGTACAAAATGCATTACAGGCTAATACAGCAGCTCAGACAGATGCATCAGATACTAAAGCACAAGTTGTAGCAGCTCAACAGACAGCTACAAGTGTATCCAATGTAACTGCCGCACAAGGTAGTGCAATCACATTAAACAATCCTACTACTAGACAAATACAAACAGGTGAGTTAATTGACGGTGTAGCTGATGCAGAGAAAGCTAAAGCATTTACTGAACAGGTTGAAGCTGCCACATCTACTCCTAGTGAACAGGCAACTGTAGCAGGACAACTAGCCAATTTAACTGCTAACTTTGATGCAACCAATCCACCTGCATGGGCAGCAGGAGCACTTAGAGGTGTTCAGGCTATGATGCAACAAAGAGGTATAGGTGCATCTAGTATGGCAGGACAGGCAATGGTTCAGGCAGCATTAGAGTCTGCACTACCTATTGCTAATGCAGATGCACAGACAGTAAGAACATTTGAGTTACAAAACTTATCTAATAGACAACAGAGAGCCATGTTAGCTGCTCAACAACGTGCAACATTCTTAGGCTTAGAGTTTGACCAAGACTTTCAAGCGAGGGTACAGAACTCTGCTAAGATAGCTGACATAGCTAATAGAAACTTTACTGCTGAACAATCTATAGCATTAGAGAATAGTAGAACAGCTAATACAGTTAATCTAAACAACCTATCTAACAGACAAGGTGTAGTCATGGCTGAAGCATCAGCACTTGCACAGATGGATAGTGCTAACTTAAATGCTAGACAACAAAGTGCCATACAAAATGCTAACAACTTCTTACAGTTAGATATGGCAAATTTAAGTAATGAGCAACAGACTGCACTATTTAATGCACAGGCAATCAATCAGTCTTTGTTGACAGACCAAGCTGCTGTAAATGCTGCTAGACAGTTCAATGCTACATCAGATAATCAGACAAATCAATTCATGGCTAATTTAGCTAATCAAGTATCTCAGTTTAACTCTACACAGACTAATGCACAGAATCAGTTTAATGCAGGTGAGTTGAATACATTATCAAGATTTAATGCAGAGGTAGCTAATCAACGTGACCAATTTAATGCACAGAATCAATTAGCTATTGCACAGAACAATGCAGTGTGGAGAAGAGAGATTGCCACAGCAGATACTGCTACAATCAATCGTGCTAACGAATTAAATGCTAAAGCAGTACTTGATGTATCTAATACGCAGTATGATAACTTATGGAATTACTATGCTGACACAATGGAGTGGGCATGGAAGAGTGCTGAAAGTGAGCAAGAAAGAATAAAAGATTTAGTAGTGGCTAACTTAGATAAGGAAGCTAAAGAATATCAAGCACAGCTTAATTCAGCATCTCAGGGTGGTGCAGCAATAGGTAACTTAATTGGAACATTAGGTGGTGCAGCACTACAATATGGATTTGGTAAAATATTACCCTAACAACAAGGTATAATAATGGCAATAACTAACTTTGCAGGACAAATATATAATAAGTTTGATTCTATAATTAAAGAATTAGAAGATAATAATAATGAAAGTAACAAGCCTAATAAGTTTTCAGGTGGTGGTTTACTTACTAGAAATATGGGTTCTACTTTTGATAGCGAAGATATCACAGGTATGGATGTGAAGGAAAGCCAACTCATAATTCCTATAAGAGCTATGCAAGAAATAAGAAAACGAAGGATAAAATAGAATGGAATTAGCTGATTTAGAACCTAGATTAGAAGCACCTATTCCCGGAATGTCAATGACACACGAAGTAGGTGCTAGACCTTGGCAACAACCTGCTCAATACACAGACATGGAAGATGTAATAGATTATTATATAACTAGAATGTCTGATGATTCATTTAAGACACAGTTAGTAAATGTAATAGAATCAGGTATTCCCTTAACTAGTTTAGCTAATAATATACAACTAGCTAGTGTTATGCAAGGTATTCACAGCATAGATACAGGTTTGCTGATTATGCCTGTGCTAATGGAGTTAATGATGTTAATAGCTGAACAAAATGATGTTGAGTATATAACAGGTATGGAAAGAAATAAAAAAGAAGAGATAAAAGAATCTGTAATGCAAAATGCTTTAGCTAAGTTTCAAAAAGAGCAAGATAATGAAACGGATGACGAGGTTTTGGATAAGGTTGAAGTCATGCCACAAGAGGATACTATGAGTGGTCTTATGGCAAGGAGAGTTAAATGAGTATATTTGGCAGTCTTGGAAAACTATTTGGCTATAAAGGTGCTAGTGCAGAAGCATTTGGTGGTTCATTTGCAGAGAAAGCATCTACAACTTTTACAGACAGGTTCAATAAATCTATAGATTCTTTTGAAAAACAAGTAGAAGAGACAGATAAATTATTATTAGCAGATGAATTAGCAGAAGCTAAAATATCTAAAGAAGAGTTAAGTGAAGCACTAAAAGGTGTCAAAGAAAAGGTAGCTATTGGATGGAGTCCGGGAGTTGCTGCAGCTATACATTCTGCTCCTGCTGAAACACAAAAGATAATGATTGATGCTGCTAATAGCATGGAAGATAAATCACAAGCGTCATTAGACAAACTGTGGAAAACATCCGTACAAATAAACAAAGAAATACCACAATTAAGTGTTATGGATGCTGCTAAATTATTAGTAGGTAACCAAATACCTACAGAATTTAATTATGAAACAATACCTCAAACAGACAATATGCTTAGTAGACTAGGGTTTAATGTAGATTTTCGTCAGTCTTTAAAAGATAGAGTTGCAAGTAGACCTAACATGAGACCTGATTTAACTGTAGATACAGAAGCTACTATACCTACAGGTGGTCCTTCAGCAGAAGCACTTGCAGCTTCTGAAGCATATAGGAAAACACCTAGTACTTCATACAAAGGTCCTAAGAGTTTTGAAGAAATAGCGGCAAGAGCAACTACTAGCATAAATGCAATAATGCAAAAAGAAAATATAACAGCAGACGATATATCAAAAGTTAATGGTTTAGAAGTTATTGTAAATGATGCGTTAGTAAAGTCAGGTAAATTTTCTTTAAAGCCTGAAAAATCTATATTTGCGAAAGCTGAAACAGGTGAGGGAGTAGGTATTTCTCCAATACAAAAACTGTATTTAATGCCTACTTTTATTAATAATGCAGCTAAACTTTTAAAAGATGGAGGTGCTGGTGATATTGCATCTCTAGAAAAATACAAAGAAGAGCTAAGACGTATTAGAAAGAATCATGGTGATGATTTTGCTAATCAATGGAGTGCGGCAGTAGATAAGGCTATAAAATAAATGGGTTTAGCTGAAGATATATTAAATGAAATAAGACAAGAAGAAAAGAAAGAAGATAAAAAACCTGATGGTGTTGATAAAATAGAAGCACAGGCACAGGCAACTAAAGATGAACCTTCTTTTTTCTCTGAAACTTCTCGTGCTCTTATAGGTGGTGCACGTGATGCAGCTCAAGGCACTTTTGATGTCATTGATATGGCTGCTGATTATCTAAACAAAAAAATGCCTATACCTTATGAGATGAAATTTGGAAATGATAACAATAGGTTAGAGCTTAGTGACTTGCTCCCTAGATTTAGAAAGCTAAATGAACAACAACTCCTAAAGGGTAATCCTTTAACTCTCCCTGAAATAGATGAAAACGAAACTGTTGCTGGTAAAATAGCAAGAGATTTAACTCGTTTTACTGTTGGTATGATAGGTGCTAAAAAGTTTGTATCACCATTTTATACTAAAGGTATGGTAAAAACACTAGGCTCTAAGGGTATAAAAGGTAAAGTTGCCAGAGGTTTTGAAAGTATATTAACAGGTATAGCAGGTTCACAACTAGTGTCCAAAGGAGATGAGGGTAGACTATCAGATTTATTGATACAGATACCTGCTCTCAAAGAAAATGATGCAGTTATGAGTGCCTTAGACTATTTAAAGACAAACCCCAAAGACTCAGAAGCAACTAATAGACTTAAAATGGCTATAGAAGATGCTATCATATCATTGCCTGTTGAGGTAGGGTTAAATGCAGCAAAAATTGTATTTAGAAATAACAAAGAGCCTACTGCACAAGCATTAAAAGATGAAGGTGAAAAAATATTAGATGCTGCGTTGTTAAAAGAATCTGCTAAAGACACTCCAATAGATGTGACCAAGCAGATGAATAAAATATTGACTATGCCGCCTAAGTTTAGTAAAGAAAAAATTCCCGGATTGCCTGATACAAATATTACATTTACTAATAAAGCAGGTAAGCCTTTATTCTCAGGTGGAGAAGATGGGGTAGAAGATTTAGTTTTACAAGTAAGTAATAAATTACGTGAAGCTAAAGCTAGAGGCACAGGTCAAACTAACAAAGAGACTATAAAAAGAGCTAATAACTTAGGTTTAACTAGTGAAGTATTGAAGAAGCTACCTCGTAATATATCATCACCTGAACTAGTAACAGCAACAAGAACATTGTTTATTGCTTCAGCAAACAATGTAAAAAGAATAGCCGATGAAGTTGTTAAAGATTCATCACCTAATATGAAAGGTACTTTAGAGTTAGCATTATTAAGGCATAGAGCTATACAAGAAAAGGTTGCAGGTTTAGCAGCAAATGCAGGTAGAACATTACAGGCATTTAATATTGATATAGGTAATGATATTCTAACCAAGAGCAAAATGACAGATGACTTAGGTGAATTATTTGGTAGTGACATAAATAAAGTAGCTAGAGCTATATCTATGGGTGGTGATTCATCTATAAATAGTGTATTAAAGAGTAGATTTGATTCTAATTTTACTGATAGAGTTAACCAATGGGTTTATGCATCGTTCTTATCTAATCCTGCTACGTACTTTGTTAACGCTGTAGGTAACGCAGGTACAAATTTATATGAAACATTTGTAGCATTGCCTATAAGTGCCACTGTAGGTGCTACACGAGTAGGTTTTGGTAAAGCAGGTGATGCAACTAGAAAAGCATTTGGTTTAGATGTTAAAAAGAGAGACTATAAAGATGCTGTTTATTTTAGAGAGATAATAGGTAGACTACAGGGAACTGCCTTGTCTACAATACCTGCTGTTAAAAACTTCTTTAAGTCTATGTATAACTTTGATTTACCACCTGAATTAAAAAGAATGACATCTTCTGAATATGAAGAATTTGTACAAACAGGTATAGGTAAATCAGATTCGTCTGGAATAGCTTCTAAACTAGTTGGTGGTGTTCTACGTGTTCCGGGAGCAGTTTTATTAGGAACTGATGCTTTCTTTAAAACATTAGCTAAAGGTGCTTTTGTTAATCAAATGGCATACAGAGAAGCTGCTAAAAAGGGATACGGAGTAAATCCATTACAGAAAATAAAAGGTAAAACACAAACACAGTTTATAAAAGATTTCTTAAATAAACCTAGACCTATATTGGAAAAAGCTGCACTAGAAGATGCTGCTAGAGTTACTTTCACTAAAGATGGTAAGATAGCTAGAGGTTTCTCTAAAATAAAAAGAGCTAAGATGCCTATAGGAGACAACTATGAGATACCTATTGGTAGTATAGCTAATATGTTTATTCCCTTTGTTAGAACTCCTATTAATTTACTAGAATATAGTATGACTAATTCTATATTCGCAAAACTAACTCCGGGATATAATAAAGGAATTAAAAAGGGTGGAGCTGCTGCAGATGATGCTGTAGGTAGAATGATTGCAGGTTCATCTATAATGTCAACAGCTATATTAATGTCTGAAGGTGGCACAGAAATAGAAGCATTAGACGATGTTGGTGTTACAGGTAGTTTTGGTGCAGATTATAACTTAAAGAATACTTTAAAGTCAGCAACAGGTTGGCAGGAAAGGTCACTTAGAATAGGTGAAGAGTTTTGGAGTTACAGTAGATTTGACCCTATTTCTACAATAGTTGGTTTTGCTGTAGATATGAGAGATATAGTAAGACGTAATCAAATATCTCCACAAAGAAATGTAGAAAATTATTTAGAAGCAGCAGGTAAAATGATTTTAGGTTCTATGTGGAGTAATATAGCAGATAAAGCTATGTTAAAAGGTATTGCAGATATGGGTGAAGCCATAGCTACAGTAACAAGAGATATAGAATCAGGCTCTGACGTTAATCGTTCTTCTAATGCCTTTAGAGCTTTGACTAATCAAGTTGCTAGAGCATCTGTTCCAAACGTACTACGTTCTTATGGTAGAGCAAGAGACCCATTTGTAAAAGATACATACACATTCTTAGAAGTTATTAAAGATGGATTACCTTGGATGAGAAGTGATTTAAATAGTCGTGTTGATATGTTTGGTGATGTTATGTACTTAGAAGAGTATGGTCCTAGTGGTGAGAATCTACCTGAAGACTTTCGTGAATTAGCTATGAATATAACTAAGAAGTCTACTAGAAAAGAAAAAACTGCTGGAAAAGATATGCTTGTACAACTAGGATACGAGCATAAAAGACCTAAAAGAAATTTAACCTTTAGTGGTCAAAGTGTTGAACTAAACAGTGACCAATATAGTTTATTAGAAATGTCTAGTGGTAAACAATTCAAATATTATATTGAAGAGTTAGCAAATCATCCTGCTTACATATCTGCTCCACCAAAGGAAAAACAAATTTATCTAAGAGATGTGCGTAAGGCATCTAATGAATATGGTAAAGAGATGGTTAAGATAGTTCATGGTAATGAGTTACTTAAAGAAGGAATACTTAGCTATTATAAAGAAAGAAGAGATACTCCTTATTATGAATATCTCCCTGATTTTTTAAGAAAAGGTTATGACGATAGATTTAAGACTGATTAACGGTCATCCCCTGAACCTTGTAATGTTCCACGTTCTTTCCTGTCATGTAACTTCCTCAAGTTCTCTTGCATAATTGTATTCAAGGGAACACCCACTTCCTTTGCCATCATAGCACAGTACCAAAGTACGTCACCTATCTCTGATGCTATAGCAAGTTTCTTTACCTCAAAGTCTTCCTTATCAGCACCATCACGTATAAGTTTCTTTACCTTCCCTGCTACCTCACCTGCTTCACTTGTCATACCTAATGCTAAGTACTCTAGTGCTTTGTCTTTAGGAAAGATAGCAGTCCATCCTGCTAGTTTTTCATACAGGTCAGGTGTTATAACTTCATTTATAAATAACTTATCTTTCATGTATTTCCTCGCTTCTTCTTCTATTTTCATTTTTCTTTACTTTCTCTAGTTTTTGGTAGAATGAGGTGTTAAAACCTCTAAGCCACTCACGTGACTGCATACTATTCGCATGATACGGATTAGTAATCTTACCTCTCTTGAAGTCTGTCATACCCTTAGTAAACTGTATCTTTAAGGGTGCATCATACTTACTTAGATTTGGATTCCTTTTTCTGCTCTTCAATGGCTTCATTTTTATTCCTTTCTAAATACTTTACTAAAACATTTAATTTACCATTCTCGCTATCTAAGGCTGCTAACTCTTTTTCTATAGTATCTATTATAGTAGGGTGGTCTCCAACACCAACAGGATTAGTCATCATAACTTCTATATTAGCTATATGACTATTCATCTGTCCTAGCAGTTTAGTTTTAAGTGCTCCAATTATCATATCTCTCATTTTATACTCCGTTTAGGTTTAGGTTTAAGATGTAAAAACTCTCGTATGTGTAGCTTCCTACCACGAAAGAAAACTATTAAGTTTATTGTAGTGTTGATGGAAATGGCGATTAATAACCACCACTGCCACCATAGTAATTCATTCCCCTCTATCATTAACTAGCTTCTATATCAACGAACTCACATGAATCAGCAGTACAAGCAAGTTCTCTACCACCTGTAGTAGTATCTTCCTTTTCATAATCTGCTAACTTAGACCAATCAATAGACTTAGGCATTATTTGTTTTAACTCTAAGTACTCTTCTCTTTCTACATCTTGGTAAGGTGCTTGAGCATAAGTGTGGTCACTAAAGGGTAGGAATGATATACCTGATACTTCATCAAAGTTTTTGTATACCCATGCTCCTACTTCCATCCACTCATCTTCCTTAACAGATACAGTAACAGAAGGCTTGTGTTCACACCAATGTCTTTGGAACATGAGCCAATACTCTAGCTGTTCAATAGCAGACATCTGTGTCCTAGTTGTAGCACCATCAGGTGACTTCATAGGAAAGCTGAACACTGTTGTACTGTCAGGCTTCATGGCACATGGCTCACTTGGTATACCATTATCTTTCATAAACTGTGTGAGTGGGTCTTTGTTATCACCACGTACAGTTCTGATGTAGTAGTCATTATGTCTAGCATGAATACCTGAAGCACTGTCAACTAATTGACTAACTGTACCACTAGGTTTGACACAAGTGATTGCAGTTGACTGTGGAATACCTAAGTCTTTAGACATCTTCTTATTAGTTTCTACTGCTACATCTCTTAATATCTCTAAGATTTCAGGTGTCCATATAGGACAGTCAAGAATACCTGTTAGGGAAACTCCTAATAGTCTTTCTTCTTCTGTATTATCTTTCCATATCTTACGTAAGTATTTAAAATTAGTAAGAGTTGATTGGAATGTACCTAAGATTGTAGCCATACGTACCTTTTCTTTTAAGGATGCTAAGTCATCTGTAACTCTGCACACTACCTCTGTAAGATTACAGAACTGATAAGGTCTAAGTATAATCTCACTACATGGATTACAACCAAAGTAATGTTCAGCATCACGTCTACCATTCTCTGATGCCTTAACTTGGGCAGCTTGTCTGTTAAAGATACCACGTTCACCTGACTTAGATTCATATAATGATGTCCATTCTCTCATAAATGTACCCATCTCAGGCTTACCTTTAAATGCTACAGAGTTATTAGCTAATGCTCTCTGTCCTTCATTCTCCCACCATTGACCTGACTTAGCATGTCTCATTTGGTCATCACCTAAGTTAGACAATGATATAAGAGCAGACCTACGTACACCACCTACTACTACAACTTCTCCTATCTTGCACATCAAGTCGTGACACTCAATAGGAAATAGTCTTCTGCCTTTAGCACCTTTGAACTTCTGTATGCAGAACTGAAATAACTCAACTAATGGTGCAGGTCCTGATGCTCTACCACCAAATGTCTTAAGTCTTGCACCTGCCTGTCTCACCTGTGATACATCCCAAGTAGGCACTTGTCCTACATAGAGCATAGCAATGAGTTCTCTCAATGCCTTTGCCCATCCGGGTCTGCTGTCACCTACAGTGATGATAGTAGTGCTGTCCTCAAAGTGTTCATTGACTATGGGTAGTTTATCTACATTCTCACGTTCAACAGAGAAGCCAACACCTGTGCCACACATAAGTATGTACATACACTCATCAAATGAACGTGGACTATCTACAGGTATATAACTACAATTATAACCACCAACATGGCATCTATCTAATGCAGGTCCTGATGTCATCAAAGCTCTCATGCTAGGCATCACACCTAAGTTCATTATTTGAGTGTTTAGCTTTTCTTTTAATGCTTTTGTTAAATCGTACTTGTGATTATCTTTAAGATGCTTAGTCATGTAACTAAAGTATCTGTCTACTGTCTCACCCCAATTCTCTCTGCGTTGGTCATCTTCTTTCCATCTAGCATAGCGAGAGAGTGCTATAAAGTTTTGGTAATCTGTTGGTAGGTAGTTGTTTATCATCGTTTACTCCGTTAGTACTTTAATATGGGATATCTTTACACCCTCTAAATCGTGAAATAACTCACGCATGTAATCTTCAAAATCTTCTGTTACATCTCCGTCTGAAGGAACAGGGTACTCATCAGGGTCAAGTAAAAGAGTTGCCATAATTTTAACTTTCATCAGTAGCTCCTATTAACTTATTTAAATACCACTGTGCTTTCTTTAAATCTTCTACACCATTCTTGTACTTATATCTCCATAGATACTTAACAATGTTTCCTTGTAAGTAAGACTCAAAACCATCCCCCAACATAGCTTCTAATGCATCTATACATTCAATGCCTGATTCATTGTAATGTTTAGGGTGATTAACCATGTCTTGTTCTTTATCTGCCATCATCTTCATATACTCCATATGTCTTAGCATTTTTTGTTATCATTGTCAGATTCAAAGGACAGTACCACAACATTGTCCTCTTTGTCAACAACTTTCAGCTTAGGTTGAGGTTTTTCTTCATTATAATCTGCTTCTTTTATTAATCTCTGTCTTAAGTCTTCATCTCGTTCCATAAGAGGTACACTAGCACAGACACTTCTACAAAAATCTAATACTCCATAGTAATCATCATCGTCTAATGGATTATCAGGAGATGTCATTATAGATATATTCACACCACCTGTCCATTTATCATTCTTATCCATCTCAGGTCTTACATCTATTATAAAATCTTCATTTGATACTTTACTTAGTATAGTCACTTAGGTCTCCTTAATTTAATACCCTTAAACTTTATGAACTTAGGGTACTTATCTTTACCCTTTTCTTTCAACCAATCTTCAGGTATTATTCTGTCGTAGTATCTAAATCCATATTTATCACACCATTGACCATAAGAGGACTTAGCACCTTTCTGTAACTTACTTCTACTATTAGTAAATACAAATCTTATATCTAAATCAGGATGTTGTTTCTTTATAGCTATATGTTTCTTTCTATCTGCTGATAAGAACCTACCCTTTGTTTCTATTATTATACCATTCTTTAGTATAAAGTCAGGGGTATAGGTGCGATATGTTAAATCTTCCCACTCAATCTTCATAGCTTCATACTTATATTTGTATTTCAACTCTGTTAGATAAATTGATATGGTGTGTTCTAACCCACTCCTATACCCATGCTTTATAGCATCTCGCCTTATCTTATGAGGAGACATCTATTCTCCCTTAAGACTTACGTACTGAACCATCTTAGGTTCTTTAGCTTGAGACATTTGTGCAGGTAATTCTTTTAATGTCTCCCAACAAGACTGTCTATAGGAGCAGAAGGTACAGTTCTTATTTAGTACCATGTTTCCTGTAGGTTTACCTCTAAATGTTTCAGGCTCAGGTTCAAAGCATCTGACTAGTTCCTTTGATTCAGTTGCCTTGATATTCTTCTTTATTTTATCAAGCTCCTTGTCCATGTCAATGTGAGCACGAACATACTTGAACAGACCATTGGCTTTATTAAGTACCCACCAACCACCTGCTTTCTTACCTAATGCCTTAGCATAACCTGCTAGTTGTCCAACATAACCAAAGCTATCACCTGAATGTAAAGATTCATATGAATCAAACTTATACTTGTATGACCAATCAGATGCAGACTTAATATCATCAACTGAATCATTCATAACTAAGTCATAAGAGCCTGATATTTTAGTATCCTCATCAAGTTCAAGTGTTACATTGTCTGTGTCTTCAAACTTAACATTAGCTTCTCTTAGTACTGCCTTAAATACTGCTTCAACTATGTCACCAATCATCATGTTCATTACGAAGGTAGTAGGTTTAGGTAACGCAGTCTCAGGTTTATTCTTCTCAAACCAAAGTTGGCATGAGGGTCTACCTATATTAGACATACGTAACCTAAACTTATCTTCTCGCTTCGTGTTGAACTGACGATTCAATGCATCTTTAATGTCTGTAGCTACTTGCTCAATATTCTCTTGGCTCATAGCAGACTTACCACTTGTGGCATTTTCAAGATACTGATGAATCATCATTTCAGCAGGATGGTTCACTATGCTACCTCTTCTTCAACATCAACATCAATGAAATCATTCACAATGTCTTTGTCCTCTTGACTAACAGGTGCTTTAGCTTTCATCTCCCACTCATTAAATATATAACTGTTATAGTTATCTATCCATGCCATGAAATTAATGAAAGTATTTTGGTCTTCGTCTGTTACTTGAACAGTCTTCTGTAAGTCTAAAGAATAGTTAGGTAAGTAAAAAGATGAACCACTAGGTAACTGTCTCTCTTCACTAGTCAACTGAATGTAATGCTGAACAGGAAGCCTTTTAGTTTGATTAAACTTATTAAAAGGTTCTCCTATTGTTTTAAATGCATCACGATTATCAATTTCCCATATGAATGGAGTGTTGTCATCTAGCGATACTTTATTACCTTTCTCGTCAGTAGCATTAGGCATATCAATTAGACCAAAGATTACTCTTACTCTTTTAATCTGCTTGATAACTTCCTGTGTTGCAACAGGTAGTGCCTTAAAGTCTTTGATATATCCTGAAGGTTTACCACAGTTAAAGCTACCTTGATTGTCTTTAAGGTCTGAGTTAAGGTTATCTGCCATAAGTGTCTTATGATAAGTACCCATAGGCTCACCCTTTTTAGCAGACATATTCTTAACAAACCTCTTATACATGAACCTTTGTATAAAAGGTCTTATCTCAACAGTTGGAGCATAAACAACAGGCATATCAGGTCGTTCTAGCTTGAATGAACCACCCTTAACGACTACTGCTTCTACACTTTCATCTCCAACTTTCTTCATGCCCATAATATTATTATGATGCAATCTCATTCTAGGTAAAGGGTTTGCTTTACTTGTATCAGCAGAACCTGTTTCACCTGCGATACCCATAGCTTTTGCCATATCTGCGTAGTTATTGGTATCTATTGTCGTAACTTCATTAACCATACTTTTTCCTTTCTATCAAAGTTTCTCAGTTATATCACATAACGTCTTTTGTGTCAAGCCAATTATTACCTATTTTTGCTTCTAATAATAATGGAACATTGAACTCTAATGCAAACTCATTATTAATTAAATTAATCATTTTACTGTTGACTATTTTAATAACATGAATCACTTTTTGTATCTCTTCAGGATGTATGTCTATGACTATAGAATCATGCACACTGTTTACAATACAAGACTTTAAGTTTACTAATTCATTCTCTATGTTTATTAGTATAAGAGGAACTATATCAGCAGTAGCAAAAGACTGAACAGGATAGTTCTTTATCTGTGTAAAGTGAGACACCTTACCATAAGAGTTTCTTCTAACGTCAGGGAATGAGAACTGTCTACCTGATGGTGTAGTTATCTTTCTAGTGCTTATAACTTCTTTAGCCAATTTGGAGTGCCATAATGCGATTCCTTCGTACTTTTCCGTGAAGTGTTTATAATATGTAGCCTGAGCAGGTGTCCTTCCAAACCCTGTTGCTCCATAGAGTGGTGCAAAGGTATGAGCCTTTGCTTCTTGGCGAGATGTCTTCTCACCTGCATCGCTAATAACACTAGCAGTATAATTATGAACGTCAAAACCATCTTCTATCTCCTTCATTGCAGTTTTGTCTTGTGATAAGTATGCTGATACTCTGAACTCTAATTGTGCAAAGTCAGCTTCAAGTATCTGTCCACCTTCCCAACGAGATACAAACACTTTCTTAACAGGGAATGTACCACCTCTAGGCATGTTCTGCATGTTAGGGTCAGCACCACTGAATCTGCCTGTTGCAGTCCTATGTTGTAGTAATCTTACGTGTAACTTGCCATCAGGCTTAGTGTGTGTAGTTATGCCCTCAACAAAAGATGACAGGTATGTATCTAAAGCTGATAGTCTTTGTAGGTCAGTTAAGAAACTAACTGCCTGTTGTAAATTATTCTTCCTAGCTATGCCTTGTAGTGTAGCTAAGTTAGTTTTATTGACTGTAAATCCATTGGCACTAACCCACTTAGCAGTAGGTGCAGTAAACTTTAGTCCTGCTACCACTTTAGTAGGTACAAAAATGTAGCCAACAGAATTACAATAATCACACTTGTTGGTTCTAGCATAAGGAGTTCCATTTTTTCTAACCTTTCTTACAGAGCCTGTGCCTAGACAACTTGAACATTGTTGTGCATCAGTCTTGTACACTATGTCAGACTTCTCTTTGACATTCTTTTTGTATTCAGTATTGTCCATGTAAGGAGAGAATGTATTTGCCCATTCAAGTTTATCTTTAGGCTTTCTACTGTAGATTACCCAAGACATTTGCTCAGGACTGTTGAGATTAATACGTGTGTCTCCCATCAATTCCTTTACTTGTATGTTTAATCTCTTCTCAGTCTCAACTTTCTCTTTCTCAAACTCATCTCTAACGTCATTTAACTTTGTAACATCTACAGTGAATCCATTCTGATATATCTTTGCTAATGTAACAGATACACGATTAGTTAATACAACTGTATTCATTAAACCTGCATACTCTTCTGTGTTTAGTTTCTTGTATAACACATCTGATAATTCTTGTGTTGCTTTTAAGTCAGCAGATAAGTAATCAGACAACTCTTGCTTAGGTATTTCATCTATAGGTGTTTTATTCTTAAAATATTCTTTCATAGTGTCTTGTTTCTTTGTAGCTAACTCATACCTGTTAGCACATGCTTCAAGTGATAAAGGTTGTTTGTTACCTCTTTGTAACACATACTCTACTAGCATAGTATCAAACACTGCACCATCATACTTTAATCCACATTCCCATAGCCATAGTAAGTCATGGACTATGTTATGTCCTATGAGTATAGTCGCTTGGTCTAGTAACTCTTGTACTCCATCAAAGTTATCTCTGAATAAGTATTCCTTGCCTGTATCAGTAAGACAACCAACCATAACCAATCTATTGTTAGACTCAAATGGGTCAAGATGTAACTTACCATCTCTATGTGTAACTGTATTCTCTACATCAAGTGTTAATTTCATAATGAATTATCCAATTTATCTATAGATAGATTATAGCAATCAGCACGTACAACAAAGTTATTTGATGGGTCTATATCTCCTTTTTTCATAAATGTTGATTCCTTAAAGTAATTATCTTTATTCTTGACACCTAACAACCAACCAACAGATAAGTCTTTCTTGACACGAACAAATGCATATGCATCACATTTTTGTTTTGTGTTATATGATGCAACACTACAGTCGTAGTATGGTTTTGGCTTTACTGTTGTCTGCTTTGTTTTTACATCTATTCTTTTTTCTGATATAATAACATCGTAGTCATAAGTATTTTTCCATTCTCCACCCAATACATTCATAAAGATTTGTTCACCTATAAAACCTGCTAAACTACCTGAACCCTTCAATATAGAATTATTCAAGTTGCCCATTTCCTTAACTTTATCTTTAGCTAAACAAACCATTTCCTCTGTAATATCTACTTCAACCATTTAATTTCTCCTTGTGTTTTTTTAAATACATAACAGCATTTTTAAGTTTTGTCAAGCAGTCTGAAAATCCACCTAGTCCTGTATTACAATGATGACATATCCATCCCCTAAAAGTATTAGTAACATGACAATGGTCTAGTACCCAACTCTTCATTCTTAGTTGTCCATACTTAGACATTTCTTCAATACTTCTTTCACAGATAGGGCATACATAATCATTGTCAGGTGGTGCATTTTCTCTTCTTAACTTTTTTACTATACTCTTGTGTCCGTTTTTACAAGACTTGCATGTTCTCTTTATTTCTCCTGATTGCATGACACTAAACTGTTCTATTGGTTGTTCAATGTCACACTTGATACAAGTTATATAGTTAGAATTATCATCCTCTGATTGTTTTTTAAATTTGTTACCAAATAAATCAGTGTCCATTACTGATACCTAGCAGTTACATAATCTAACTCACAATGTTCAACACCATGCCATCCTGATAGCTTATTCTTAACTATATTCAAGTGTCTAGCAGGACTTTCTTCTTCGCCACCATCAGGATTCTTAACTGTATCTTTAGCTATAAGAACCATCAAATCAGCTTCTGCAGCTTTTCCTGTCCTACTGCCTTCCATCATAGCCTGATTGAGATATATCTTACCCTCAGCTTCAGCAGACAACTGTGACATATAAAAGATAGCACACTCATGTTGTTTAGCTATCTGTCTAGCATGTATAGCATTAGCTTTCAGTGCTTCATCTGTCCTAGCAAAGCCACCTGTCCTAGCAAACTTATCTCCCATGTCTAGTACAACTATGTCAGGCTTGTATGCCTTACAGATACTTTCAACCCATGCCATGTCACGATTGGATGCATCCTTAATGTGTATATTCTTTTTCACAGGCTCATACAATTCACGTGCTTTACTTGGGTCTTTCTTTATCTGATGCATTGTCATGCCTGTAGCTGATGTTAAGTATCTAGCACCAACTCTATGAGCAGATTCCTCGTTACATAAGATGATACACTTAGCACCTTGATGAGCAAATCCATTTGGACTAGCAATCAATGATGCATGGAAAGATGTCTTACCTGTATTAGGTCTAGCACCTACCTCAATCAAGTGACCTGCATTGACACCCTCTACCTTTCTAGTTAGACAAGGTATATTAAATGTCCATCTAGCTTCAAGGTCATTCCTCTCTAGTAATGTCTCAATGCTTATGTCATCCCACTCAACTTTTAGATTGGGAGTAAAATCATCAGCATATAACTCAAGAACATTTCTAAGAGGTTCAAGTGTGGATTTAGTACCATTAACATAGTCAAAGCCAAGATTAGCAATGTCTTCGCCAACAACTTGCTGAAACAGTTTAGATAATACTTCTTGTGCGATGTCACTTCCAAGTGGCAACTCCTTTTTTATTTGTTTAAACAAACTTGAATATGCTTGTTTCTGTGCAGTAGTCATAGATGGATTGTTAGACATAAACAATGCTTCAATCTCATCAGGTGTTACTGTTCTCTCATATCTGTCCATAGCAGTATCTATGGCAGTCTTAATCTTTCTTACGTCTTTACTGAATAGTCTATCAGGACACTTAGCACCTCTATGCTCACTGTAGAACTCCTTGTCCATCAAACTTCTTATTAATGATAATTCCATGTTGGTTACTCCTTTGGGGTTAGTTCGTGTAGTTGGTTAAAGTCTTCTTCATGTTGGTACTTCAAATCATCTTTCAATCTAAGCACCTTAACATCTCTTACATATCCTCGCAAGTCTTTTGCAAAAGATAATATTTTGGGTAGTGCATCAGGGTCTAATGCAATTATAGCAGTTGAGAATTGTGAAAGGTATCGTTTGTGTGATTCAGCTAATGATGTACCCAACACTGCTACCCCAACATATACCTCATTGCCTACTGCGATAGCACTAACACAATCCTCAACAACTACTGCCACGTTACCACAACCATGTACAAAAGGCAAGTTATTTCTTCCATACCTTTTCCACTTAGGTAGTTTAGAACCTAGTGTTCTTCCTGTTGCATCTACCATTTTACCATCATACAATATTGGAAACACTATTCTGTCATCTTTAACATCATAGTAAATATCCAATGCTGATGTATCAATCTCCCATGATTTACAAAAGTCTAATACCTTTGGTCTGTCTCTGTGAGGTACAACGTGGTCAGGCAATACGAAATCGTTTATGTCATCGTCTAGTACACTTGGGTCTATCGCATCTCTTATATCATCTACAGATAATCTAATACGAGTTGAACCTGATATACTACAAGATATTTTATAACAATTCCATAGTAACGTGCCCATATTATTCGTAGCAGTAAAAGTTTTATAGCCATTACAATTAGGACAGTTAAATCGTTTACTCTCTCCTACACTTAATTGTAAATCACTTACATAATTATATATATTCATTTATAATATACCACTTATATGTTATATAGTTCTTTGTTCGGCACGTTATCTGTGCTTATATCATACTTTTTTCGTATTGTCAATGCATTTTTTGCAGAATCTAAAGTATTTTTCATATAAGGTTTCACAGATTGTGGATTAGCATGACCTGTAACAGACATTATTTGACCCATACTTACTCCTGCCTCAACCATTTCTGTTGTGCCTGTCCGTCTTAAATCAGCTATTCGTAGCTCATCAGGCAGTCCACAGAGCTTCATTGCTCTTCTAGCCACTATAGATAGCCTAGTCAATGTATAAGGCTTGTAAGACCCTCTCATAGCTTTAGGATAAGGTGCGACATATTTCTGAAAACCATAGTCATCTTTCTGTTGTATAAGCATTTCAAGTAAATCATCACTTATAGGCAGATGAACTGTTGCACCTCTCTTGGATTGCTCTAAGTTGAGTATCTTTTTGTCATAATCTATGCTATCAAACTGTAGTAATCTCATATCTCCTATCCTTTGACACCATTCATATGCCATTTGTACAATTAAACCTAGACTACGATATTGAAAATCTGCATAACAGAAATCTAATAACTGCATAATCTGTTCTTTTGTCCATGTAACTTTTCTAGGCTTGGTAACTTTACACTTGAATGTAGAGAATGGATTAGTTTCTGCATAACCCATCTCCATTCCAAATGAATACACTTTCCTAGAGGTAGCACATATATGATTTGCCATATAAATGCCACGTTTTAGCCACACTTCATAGGATTGTCTAGCAACTGCACCTGTCAATTTATTGACCTTAGTTGTATAAACAAACTTATCATCTATCTTAGTGTTCAACATTACAGATAAACAATTTGAATAATCTACTTTAGTTTTATCTGCTAACATATTGAAATCACTAGACAAATAGTACTTGTCTACTAGGCTATTTATATTCATAACTCCCACTCCATCTGCAATAGTGTCCATGTTCGCACTCAACTTCAGCACCTACTATGTTAGCAAGTCTATGTTCCATTCTATCTAGGTTACATATTTGCTGATAGTCTATTGGACACTTATCGTCTGTAGTAGCGTTGATACTACGTAAGTTCTCAAGTATTTGCAGTACTTGTCGTGATTCTTTTGCTGTCAAGTTTATTATTTTATTTATTTCTTTTACTTTTTTCTTAGTCATATAACTATACCTCCAATGCTATGTAAATACATAGTGCTATTATTAATAGTTTACCATAGTCTAAGTCATACTTAGTACTCTCTCCATACTTATCTTCAAAGTGTGCTATTATTCTGTGCCACATTTTAGTCTCCTTTCTTTTTGTCAATGTAAATTCTCATGTGTGTTGATTCATTCAAACCCTGACCCCAATAGGTAGCACCTGTACCTCTTAACTCAGGCTTGATGTGTTGTCCACGTACTCGCATCTTATATGAATCCTTGTTAAGATACTTCTTCATAGTGTCAACAAACTCTTGACCATCTGTGTCATTAGGTATCTCGCTGAAAGCATACCCACATCCTTTAGGTTGATTGTTGTAGTAAGAATCTTTCCAAAACTCAGCTTTCTTTAACTCTTTCTCATACCTTTCTTTCCATATGTCAGAGGTTTCACTATCGTTAACAGATGATATGAAGTTATCTTCTGCTAGTTTCTTGTAATACTTATACTGTTTATCCAAATCTTCATGTGTACTCTTCTCAATCATGTTCATAGCTTTTTCTTGCCACTCATCACGTTGTTTAGCTAATCTAACTATCTTATGACTTAACTCTTCTATAGTTATATCACTAAACAATTTATCATATCCTCTTTCTTTCATGCCACTTCTCCTTTCATCCATTGTGGTTTAGTTGTATAGTTATACCTTGCGAATCTAGACTTGTCAACTATATAAAACTTTCTGTATGCTTCAATAGGAAAGAACTCTTTTGTCTTCAAGTCATCATGTCCACTAAAACATTGTGGGTGTTTAGTTATACCACCTGCTCTTGACCAAGGCATAAGCCACCTAGCTTGTAATAGAACATCTTTATGTTTACTAGCACCATGAATTTTACCATACCTATTAGTATACTCATTTAGCATTTCGTTGTACAACTGCCATGCAAATGTATAGTTTGACCTATTACGTTGTGCCCATAATGTACAAGGATGTTTTTGATGTACAGGTTTATATAAATTATGTTCTTCTGCATATCTAGGTCTATGATGCCATACGGCAGTACATAACATCTGTGCTTCTTCCAATGGCATCTTAACTATGTGTTGGTCACATAAAGACTTAGCAATATCACGTGGTCTTTTTTCTATAATAAATCTATTCATGTCTCCACTCCTCTTCACTAATATTTGTATATCTACAAAACAAAGTTATACCAAAGTCATAGCCTTGTAAGTAATAATGATGTGATTGATTCTCATCTCTTGTGCCATGTAACATAGCATCTGCTACACCATCTTTAAATGATTCAATAATCTTATGCTCTTTAATATTTTTATCAAGTTCTATTAAGTTCATTTGTATCTCCTATTCAAATGTTTGTTCTATGTGTACTATAACTCCATCAATCATATCTAAGATTTGTTGAGAATCATAAGCCTTTATATAGATATAAAAAGTTCCATAGTCTTCTTTACCTCTTGGGTGTTCCATTTCTACATAGTATCTATTCATCTTTAATCTCCCATCTGTAAAATATGTGGTCATCTATTCGTGTTACATACGTCTTAGTTTCTGTCCAACTAGGATTGACATAGTGTGCATGGTAGTGTGTAGCACCCTCAACAACGTCATCTAGGTGTCCATTGTATACACCATTAGCAATGTGCATAGCATCTCTCCATGCCTTATGTTCTTTAGGCTTATCACTCTTGCCATCACAGTACCAACTGAATTGACACCTATTCTTAATAGGAAACTCAGGTCTCCATTTATATGTTGCACCTTGTTTAACTACGTCACATACTGTGTTAGGGTATCGTGTATCTCTTACCCTATTCATCACAACTTGTGCGACTGCCACTTGCCCTACGTAACTTTGATTCTTAGCTTCGTGGTACACATTGAGTGCTAGGCATATCATTGATTCCAATAACATTAGCTTATCTCCTCTACACTTTCTGCTTTATATGTAATTACGTGTTCATCTTCACACGTGCCATCTTGAAAGTCACTCATAGCTTCTTCTTCGCTACTTGCTTCAACAATCCATTCTTCTGATTCGTGTCTTGTCACTAACACTCTGTACTTAGCCATTATACAGTCTCCATTTCACTTAGAAACAATACACCACCATAGTTACCCTCTTCATCAGCACTAACCTCAACCTTGACATCTTTGTATCTAGGCTTAGTTAGTTGAAACTGTGGAAAGCCGTCTTTACTTTCACCTAAGTAACTCTTTATCTTAAAACCCTCTAACTGTTTATAATAATTATCTATATCCATTATACTAACTCCTTGTTATTGTTATACATTTCATGCCACTCTTTTATCTTAGTCATATCACTATCGTACTTTTCAATTATCAATACACCTTGCAGTATATGGGCAATCACATCAACTGTCCATCCATTTCCTATCATCTTGTATCGCTGACTATTAGATACATGATTAGTGTAGTTGTCAGGTAAGGTTTGTAATCGTTCACATTCTAAAGGTGTTAGCTTTCTCCACATATCTTTAGACACTACCACGTTATCTTTTTGTACAGTAGTTAGACAATTAGATTTCTCATCTTCTCTAACTTCTAACTGTCTTGTAAATGGTAAGTCTAGTTGGTCATCTTTCCTAGTACCATGCTCATCTAATCTTCTATTCACTATCCTACCTATTGCAACTTTAGGTTCTCTATGACCACCTTGCATCGTAGTTAAGGTAGGTGCTTTACCCTCTTGAGCATATACACGTTTGATACTGTCATGCCCTCTTAAATCAGCAGTACCAACTCTAATCAATCCATCTTTAGATACAGTTGGATTATCTTTCAGTACCATAGTACGTTGTTTTCTTTCAATGCTATTCCACCATACTGCACCATTATATCTAGCAGTAAGACAATGAGATTTACCATCAGCATTAGTCATCTCTTCAGTAGCATAACCATCTTCTAATATGTCTTGCATAACTATTCCCTTGTCAATCATATCAGCAATACGTATTTGCTCATACTTACCATTGACTAGTACACCAAACCAATACAACCTATATCTATTTTGTGCAGATAGTTTACTAGAATTTAATGCTTGACATTCAAATCCCATGTATTCTGATATAACATCTTGAGATTGTTTAGACATTCTAACATTCTCTAACAGTATATACTTAGGCTTTAATTCATCTCTTAATCTAATAAACTCAAAGAATAATTTACTACGTTCATCATCAAAGTTTAATTGTTTTCCTGCAAATGAAAATCCTTGACATGGACTACCTCCCATTAGGATATCTACATCGTGATTGAAACTACTAGCATCAACCTTAGTAACATCTCCTATTGGTATTGCATCAGGAAAGTTAGCATCCATTACTATGTTAGCATACTTATCTATCTCAGAATAATAATACTTAGTTATAGGTATATTTGCTTTTATACTAGCTAACATACCACCACCATATCCATTAAAAATACTAGCTATTACCATTGTCTTTATCTCCTATTGGTATTTCTTCGTTAGGTAAAAATTGTTTCTCTATCTCATTCATCGTATCTTCAAATAAGTTATATAACTCTTCTTCATCCATGTCAACTACTCCTTGTAATATTTTTCTAACTTGTCATACAAGTAGTCTAAGCTATCTTGATTAGCTTGGTATAGTATGCCTATCCCACCTTTATCAATCCATTTCTGAATGTTGTCAGGCTTGTCATCAATTAAGATGTTACCTTTAGTGTATGCTCTATTCATTGCATACTTTTCTTTTACCTTAGTAAAGATAGCATCACTTGGATTGTAGTTATGTTTATCTAACCAATGCCTTTTCCAAAATGCTGAGTTCTTATTGTCATATCTTAATGGAGATGAAAGTATAATCCATTCTCCTTTAGTTAGTTTATCTATATGACTAATAAGTTTATCACTTGTTTCAAACTTAGGTATTGTTCCAAAGAAATCTGTACCTTTTAATTCTGATATTGATTGTGCTATGTTGATGTCTTTCCAATGTTGTACACCATACTTTATTTCTAGTGCTTTAAAGAAATCAGCTATGACACCATCCATGTCCACATAAACTTTTCTTTTAACTGTCATTTTATTTTCCTTTCATTTAGTTATACAAGTAAACTACACCATTATAATTTACTTGTCAACTGTTTTAATTATGCAACTAATTCAAGTTTCTTAAACTCATTAGATGATATCCATTTGCTTACCTCTTGTTCTCTATTCCACATAGATAAACTTTCAGTATCATTGCCCATATTCTTTAGGCTAAATCCATTTCTTTCATCAGCATAGCTAGAGTAGTTAGTAAATGCTGAATATAAAGAGAATACATTTGCACCTCTATTAGCAACCTCATTATAGTATAAGCTAGACATTTTCTCAGCTTTCCTATCTGATTTAACTATGTTCTTAATGATTTCTGCGACATCTACACCATCTAATTTAATGTTTGCCCATGATTGTAGCTTTTGAGATTGTGCATAGAAATCTTGTTTAGCATTTTGTAATTCGTCTATGAATGTATCTATGTTAAAATTAGATGTGTTTTTACGTCTAACTTTATCATATTCTCCACGAATTTGCCCATTAGTACAAAAGAAATCTATAGCACCAAAGAACACTTGATTAGACATACTCCCATCAACTCCATGTAATGCTATGATACGTTCAGCAATGGTAGTTGTATGCTTATCAGTAGTTATTTTAGTTGTCACATTAGGTAAAGTTATATCAGCTATTATTACTGCATTATCTTTAGCAGTAGACACCTTAACTTTAGCATTTTCTAATTCGTGAGGTGTTCTATTTTCTTTTATCACATTCTCTACACCATCAATGAAATTCATATGAGATGTTGTATTAAAACTTTTACCTACTATACCTATTGGAGTATCAGTTAAAGTATTGATTACATATTTTTTGCTAGGTAATCTTGTTTTCTCATATGCAATATCAAATTTTAAATTGTCATTTAATTGTATTAATCTATTTGTATCTAACATTATTTATTCTCCTGTTGTTTATTTAATTTTCTATTGTTTTTATCTTCATCTAATGTAATTCCTGTTAATAAAAATTGTCTTTCATGAAAGTTTAGGAATTGAAATTCACTTCTTAAATCTATATTTGAATTATCATTAATTCTATCTATGTCTACAAATGACAATGGCAATTCCATACTATTTATATTACCTGTTAAATTAGACTTTCTATATATCATATTTAATTTATGTAATTTATGTTTTTTTAGTGTAAGCATTTTATATTATCCTTTTGTTGTTGTTAGTTATACAAGTAAACTACATCATTATAATTTACTTGTAAAGAGTTATTTAATTTATTTTTGTCTTTTAATAAATTGTCCTGTTACTGCATCTCTACTAACATAGAAATAACCTACATTATGTGAGATAGTACCTTTTTGAGCATACCTACTTGTAGTACGTCTAAAGAAAATGTTTTTATTTCCTATTGGATTTTTAATTATGTTTTTCATTGTATCTTCCTTTCATTTTGTTATACAATTATTTTCTATTCTTATGTTATGTCATACAACTAAATGTATGTCAATAACTTTATTTACTTTTTTTTATTGTATTCACGTCTATATTTTTCATTACCTCCCATAAATGCTTTCATTAATCTATATTTAGTTTGTATTTCAAATTGTTGTAATTTACGTCTATCAATTTCTTTTAATATCTTTTGTTTTATATTGTATTTCATTTTAATAAATCCTTTAATCAATAAGGTCAGGAAAAATGTTTTTAAGTGATTTATCTATTTTTAATAAATCCTTTTCTTTAATGTTTCCTACCTCTATATCAAATCCCATATCTGCAATAGTTTGTAAAACTTGTATGGATAAGGTTTTAGTTTTTGCTATATTTGCAAATGCCTTACCTATTTTACATATTGGATAAATTAATTCATTACCATAAACATTTTTAATTTGTATTTCTATTTTCATTTTATTATATCCTTTTCTATTTAGTTATATAATTAAAGTATATTATTATTTTTAATTAATCAAGTAATATTTTTATTAAATCTATTTATTTTTAACTTTTCCATACTACATTTAAAACAGTATAAAAGATTATTAAATATAAACATATTATATGTTATTTCTTTTGTATTACAATGTTTACAATTTGTTATTTCTTTATTATCTATTATCATTTTTATAACCTTTTATTGTTGATGGATATTTTAAATTAAATTCATATGTATCACCTATTATATATAGACATATAGCTATTACCATTGTTAACAAGTATAATAACAAATACTGTAACATTAAATCTTTATATCTTAATATGTCTATAAAGAATATAAAACTAATTCCTAAAGTTAAATTACATATTACCGTTATAAAACCTAGTATGTGGTATCTATTCATTTTAATTGCCTTTCTAACTACTATCATGTTTTATTATAGTGTGACATTTTTGCCACACTATTTTATTTTTATTTGTTTAACTAGCTATCTTAACAAATCCACTTAATATAGCTTTATTTAGTTCCATTAATCTTTTATCCTTTTTATCCTTAGCTTTATATTTAAATCTTAATCCAATTATACATTGTTCTTTATGTTGTGGTAAATAATCATGTAAATCGCCGTCAATAACTTTAAATATTTTATTATTAACTTTATAAGTTTTAGGTAAATCTTTATTTCTTTTTGTATCAAATACCATAGCTAAACTTAAACCATTATTAATAGCTATTTTAGTTTTATTAGTATCATTGTCACTTACTGAATAAACAAACTTATAATCTTTATTAGCTATTCTATTAAAGTTTTTAGTATAATCATAATTTTTTAATATAATATCTTTATCATTATCTATTTTAGTTTGTTGTATTATTTCATTAGCTATATTAGAAAATGTATTTACTTTATTATTATAAACAATATTAATATTTTCATATTCAATGTCACTTGAAATATTAAAACGTATAGATAATAAAAGATTATTTCTTAAACAGTAATTAGCTTTTAATTGTATATATCTAATATACATAGCTAAAAATAACATAGGATTATTTAACATTAGCTTTTTACGTTTTAACATAGCTTTTTGTTTAGCATCTATATAAGCAGGATTTCCACTATAAAAGATAACACAATTACTTTTACAAGATACTGTTGCATTATTACAAACTGTTGTAATAATTTTATCCATACCATTATAATTTAAATAATCTAATATATCTTTATGATAATCATTATTATTAAAATCTTTTATTAATTCGTATGGAGCAATAGCAATACCTATTGAATACATATTTAATTCTTTTAAGTTTTTAGCTAGTTTAGTTTGTGATTTGCTTTCACTTAAAAACGTAGTAAAACCATAATCTTTACATACGTTTTTTAATTGATTTAAATTCATATCTAAAACTTTAATGTTATTATAAGTAACATTATCTAAGTTAAAAGTTTTACTAGTTAAATATTTATTTATATCTAATTTAATCATTTGTTTATATTCCTTATGTTATTTAATTTATAGTAGGTTAATTTATTTATTTGTATAAGTAAAGTTTTATTTTATTTTATTGTTATTATGGTGCTATATAATAGTTTAATTCAAATGTATTTAAAGACATTCTATAAACTTGTATATGCAATTTATAATTATCATTCAATAAATCTAATGTAATTATATTTGTTTCATTTAAACTAGGTTTTTTAGTAAATGTTATTTGATTATGAAAATTATCATTCTTATTTATTTTATAATAACTTGTATCATTAAAACAATAATCTAAAGCGTTTGTATAGCTATCAAAATAAGTTTGTTTATTCATTGTATTATATCCTTTTAAAGTTAATGTTTTATTTATATAACTAGCAATCTAATATAATTTAAATTGCTAGTCAATAGTTTTTATTTATATGTTAGCTATTGAATGTTTTTTATATCCTATGCTTTCCATATCAATAATAAAATCATTTAAATTAGTATTATGAAATAGTTTAGGAATTAAAAAATTGATAGCATTATTATTAATAATTTCTATATGATTAATATATTTATGTTTTAAATTATTATTCTTTTGAATATCTTTAAACATATTTTTATTTAGTAATTCAATTCTATATAATAACTTGTTTTTATTATTCCATATTATAAAATCATTCATTGTATTAAATCCTTTTCTATTTAATTAATAAAGTTTGTATAATTTACATTGTTAATATTTAAGTGATTAATAAAACTATTAATAGTATTTTTATTATTTGTAATATGTATAGTTTCTTCACTAGTGCAAGTTAATTCTTGCCATTGTATATCATTGTTTAAATTATCCATAAAGTGAATAGCACTATTTGTCATACTTTCAATTATAAATAAATCATTATCATTATATATATTAAAATCGTGTAAATTCATTGTATTAAATCCTTATGTTGTTATTTATTTGTATAACTAAAACATATATTAAAAACAATGTCAACAGGTATTGTTATTTTTTTTATATATAACTTTATGATAATAGGTATCACTTTTTATGATACACGATATCAATTAAATATATTAAAGATAACTGTTAATAAATCAGTTTAAACTATGCATATTATACACAACATATAGCTATAAATTAAATTATTTACTCTATATATAGCATATAAATGTTATTTTATTTCAAATACTTAGCTATTGATGATAGAAAATGGCACTAGGCATGCGACATATGGGGGGTATACGTATACGTACTCAGAGAAATACACAGATAGGTATTTTTAAGTGTTAACCACAAGTATAACTGTCAATATACCCACTGCCTAGCACCTAATGTGTGACATAAATATCACACTAATTTAACAATCGTACATGAATAAATTAATTGCTATTGACAAGATGTATAAAACCTGTTATAATTAGCTATAACTTAACCACTTAAGTGTAACACTATAATAAAACACTTAAATAAAAAGATATATACTTGTTAAATACACTTAAATGAACACTTAAGTGATATTATTAGAATAAATATCCGTACATAGATAAAAATACCCTTGACAATGCGTAAAAAATCAGTAAAACTATATACACCAGAGAATATGTTAGAAGCATTTTACAGTGCTATCCTAAATAACACACTTAAGAGCTTACATATACCACACAGTTCCGTATTTTATGTACGTGCTGCCATTGAAGCTGACACAGGAGTGAGATACACTCTTAAGCATGTGGAAACAGCTATGAAGGCAGAAGGAATGTTAGCAGATGTTTGAAGCATACGTACTTGTATGCATGATTGGTAACTCCAATATATGTCATACACTAAAGGATTTGGAAGGTCCATATAAAACTAAACAGGAATGTATAGTACGTACCTATGAAATGGCTGCTGACCTCCCAGACTACATGCCTATGTTCCAAGCCTTGAAGTATAAGTGCTTTGAAGATAAAGATTCAGATAAAGTGAGAATATAAATATGGCTATCCCAGAGAGAGTCAAATCAAAAATGAAAGAGGAAGGTCTCAAGGGTGTAAACAAGCCTAAGAGAACACCTAATCATAAGACTAAGTCACATTGCGTGATGGCAAAAGAAGGTGACACATACAAATTCATTCGCTTTGGACAACAAGGTGTATCAGGTGCTGGTAAGAATCCTACCACAGCGAAGGATAAGGCACGTAAGAAGAGTTATTATGCAAGACATAATGCTCAAGGCAAACCAACTTCAAAGTTATCAGCTAAATACTGGTCACATAAAGTGAAGTGGTAACAGGAGAATAAAATGTCAATAACACCACAAAGTTTAATGAGAGTAATTAATGGTCTTTCAGGTCCTTTAAAAACAAAAGCAATAAAATTGTTAGATAAGTATGTGCCTAAAAATGTAGACCCTAAAGGGAATGTAAGAAATCCATTACGTAAACAAAGTGATAAACAAGATAAATCTCAAAAGGCTGTAGAAGGGCAAAGAAGATATAAGGTGGGTGAAATAAAGGGTATAGTTAAAGGAATAGCTGGAACTTCTGCTGTAGCAGCAACTTATAGTGCAGGTGATTTGATAAATGACTTGCTTGGAATAAAGAAGTTAGGCAGAGGTACATTAAAGGCTGATGGTGCAGGTGGCGAGTATAGAAAGCTGTCAGCTAAAGAAGCAGAGAAACTTAAAGCTAAAAAACCTGTAGCAAAAAAGAAGGTAGTTAAGAAGACTCCACCTAAAGCTCCACCACCTAAACCTGATTCAGTTAAGAAGAAAAAGAAACAGCTTATGATGAAAGAGAAGTATACAGGTAAGGACTCAAATGTAAAGTTTAACTCTAGGGGTGGTATGCTCAAGAAGGGTAAGAAGTAATGAATGAGATACAAAAAATAAAAGATAAACTTATTGACCAGCATGGTGAAGTCAAAGGCATGGCTATATTCAGAGCAGTGAACAAAGATGCTAGTAATCAAATAGCAGGTGGTGGTGGAGAGATTGAAGGCTCTGAGCTTAGTAAGCTAATGGACTCAGAAGACCAAATCACTATCTACGAATCAAAGGCTACTAGAGCACTGGGCAAAGCTAGTGGTGGCTCAATCACAAAGAACAGAATAGGTGCTAACGACTATCGCAGTGGTGGCTACGTGCTATCAACTGTAGACAAAAGAAAGGTCAAGAGAAATGGCAAATAAAAAGGACAAAGGTGGTATAGCCATAATCATATCTATGTTAGGCAAGAAACCTAAAGGTAAAATGAAAAAAGCTGAGATGGCATACGGTGGCAGTGTAGGTGGTAAGAAGCACATGTATTCAGGTGGTGGTTCAGTCACAGATAATGCTGGTCTACTTGCTCTTAAGAAAGCTAGTCCTGAAGCATACATGAACATAAAGAAAAATGCCTAATAGAAATTACAAAAAAGAATACGCTAACTACCACTCTAAACCTGCACAGAAGGTGAACAGAGCAGGTAGAAACAAAGCACGTAAGATAGTTATGAAAGCAGGTGGAACTGCGAAGGTAGCAGGTAAAGATGTCCACCATAAAAATGGCAACCCAAGAGACAACAGAGCAGGTAATTTAGCTGTTGCATCTAAGACTGCTAATCGTTCTTTTAAGAGAACCCGTACTGCTAAAAAACTTACTAGGAGAATATAAAATGCCAATGCACGGTAAAAAGAAAACTAAAATGATGTCTAAGGGTGGCTACGGCACACCAACTAAGAAAATGAAAATGAAGGCAGGTGGTGCTACCAAGAAAACAAAGTACATGGCAAAGGGTGGCATGAAGAAAACAAAGTACATGGCTAAAGGTGGAGCAGCTAAACGTAAATAATGTCGTATCTTATAAGTAACGTACCACATTTTAAATGTTGGGTACGTAAGGAGTTCACTTGTAATCATATGAATTACCACGGTGAATACCTACACGCACTAGCTTTCGCAGTTAATACCATACCTGATAGGTCACTAAGTTTTCAGGTAGTCTTCACAGGTTGTACAGAAGATGATAATGTACACGGTGGTGCAATGTGGGCAAGGATGCCAATACAAGCACTCGTAGCTGATATACCTGTAGACGAATGGGCAGAGCCAATGGAAGACCACTTATGTCAACCTTGGGATTGTGAATCAAGAAATCATAGTGTCATAGTTATGGACAGGGTAAGTTCTTCTCCGTGGTTATGTAAGATAGGCAATGAGTTCTACACAGCTAAGTATATGTTTACTGTTGACTATACAGACAGTGACATAGCAGATGACCCTGCACAGCATAAGCAGTCACACGTGATGTATTTGTTGGATGCAGGAAAATGGACAGGCAATATAGTTGCACTGCCAAATAACAGAGTAAGAGCTACAAGTCCTGCTCTGTGGGTTACAGGAGAAGGTGCTCCAGACTTTGCACCATCGCAGTGGACACACTCAGCAGAGTCACATGAATCTTATCTAGACCCATTCACTACATTTAACAATTTATACGAGGATAGAGATGGCACTAGCAAAGGCAAAAAGAACAATAAAAAAAGTAGCAAGTAAGTTAAAGAAAGCTAGTAAAGCTCATGCAGGTCAAGCTAAAACTTTATCAGCACTTAAATTAAAAAGTGGAGGAAGTACAGTTAATGCAGCTGGGAATTACACCAAACCTACATTACGTAAGAACATATTCAACCGTGTTAAAGCAGGTGGTAAGGGAGGTGCTCCCGGTCAATGGTCAGCCAGAAAAGCACAGATGGTTGCCAAAGCATACAAAGCCAAAGGTGGAGGATACCGTGGATAAGTGTGATACTTGCGAGTGTTACGAATGTGATGCAGAAGAATGTAATTGTGACTGCCACGAAGATAAAGTAGCAGAGAGAGGTAATGATTGAGTTTGTGTTAGTGTTTATGATGGGATTAAGAGTAGTAGACCAAACACAAACCTTTGAAGATATAGATAGATGTTTGTACTTTGCAGAGAGATTACACAAGCAACCATCAGTACCACAGTTGGAAGGAGCTAATCTACAGATAACAGCCTACTGTAAACCTAGAAGGAAAAGATAATGTTAGCAGAACTCGCAGCAGCAAATGCAGCCTTCGGTGTAATCAAGAGTTTTATATCTAACGGTAAGGAACTTTCAGGTTGTGCTAAACAGATATCAGATTTTGTATTTTCTAAAGAAGCTATAGAAAAAAACCTTAAAAAGAAAAAAGCCAAAGGTATAGGTGGTGCAGACTTAGAAGAGTTCATGGCTCTTGAGCAGATAAGAGAAAAAGAAGAAGAACTCAAGCAGATGATGATATATCTAGGTAGACCCGGATTGTGGCAAGACTGGCAACAGTTTCAAGCAGAAGCGAGGAAGACTAGACGTTATCAAGAAAAGATGGCACAGAAGCGACAAGAAGAGATAATGGAATACGTAGGATACAGTATAGGTTTTATTATCATTGTATTCTTCGCAGGATTAGCAGCTTGGTTTGTAGCTAAGTGGACAGGTAGATTATAACTCCATGTATAGGCATCTGCACGTTGCAAGAAAATGTCTGCATAGGATGTAACAGAACAATAGAAGAGATTAAAGAAGCATATGAGAGCACCACAAAAGTCACTAGCAAATTGGACAAAACAAAATTGGAGAACTAAGAGTGGTAAACCTAGTACACAGGGGTCAAAAGCTACCGGTGAACGTTATCTACCTGAAGCGGCGATTAAGGCTCTTAGTTCCAGTGAATACGCCGCCACTTCGGCTGCTAAACGCAAAGCAACTAGAGGAAATAGACAAATATCTAAACAGCCCAAAAAGATTGCTAGAAAAACGGCGAGATTTAGATGAGAAAAGACAAATTGTACTTAAACTTGGCGAAGCCGCTGCTGAAGCTAGGAAACTATCTCTTCAACAAGCACGTGAAAGCTCTAAGAGAAAAACAAGAAAAAGAAGGAACTAGGAGACTATAATGGATAACATGATATTAGATGCGTGGAATGAACTTAGTTACGTAGAAGGTGTTTTATTTACAGTGTGGTTATTTGTTCTGTATTATGGTAAGTGTTGGATAGATGCAAAGTTTAATAAAGAAACTTGTAATTGTATAAGATGAGTGTAGAGACGTTTTTAAAATGGAAGATACTTCCTAGATTTATGATGTTAGCTAGTACAGTAATGTCATGGAGATGTGCTGAATGGTTTATGGATTTAGATACACCGACTGCGGCACAGTCAGCTTTTGTATCAGTAGTTATGGGTGTGATGACAGGTGTCTTTGGCATTTGGATGGGTCACGAACATAAAGGAGACAACGATGTTAACAGCATTAATAGGACCAATCGCAAACCTCGCTAGTTCTTGGATGAGCAGTAAGGTTGAGAAGGTCAAAGCAGATGGTCAGGCTAAAGTAGCACAGGCTAAAGCTAAAGCAGTTGTAGCTGAGAAAGTTGCAGCAGGTGAAGTCGCATGGGAAAAGTCTATGGCAGACTCAACAGATAATTCGTGGAAAGACGAATTTGCCTTGACAGTTTTACTTTTACCTGCTATACTAGTATTTATACCTAGCATGACAGAATATGTGAGAACAGGCTTTGAGGTATTGAATACACTACCTGAGTGGTATCAGTATCTTTTGTTTATAGCAATCAGTGCATCCTTCGGTATTAAAGGTGCAGGTCAAGCTATGAAAATTATGGGGAAGAAATGAACTTAATAAAACTACAAGATGAATTAGCAGAAGATGAAGGCATAAAATTTGAAATATATAGATGTTCACTTGGGCATTTAACAGGGGGTATAGGTCACCTTATTACTGAATGGGATGAAGAGTTCTACGATAAGCCTATAGGAACTAAAATACCACATGACCAAGTAAATGATTGGTTTGAGAGAGACATTAAAACAACTATAAACGATTGTAACTTATTGTTCTCTCAATTTGATAATCTACCTGAAGAGATACAACATGTATTAGCTAATATGTGTTTCCAATTAGGTAGACCTAGACTATCTAAGTTTAAGAACATGATTGCTGCCGTAGAAGACTTAGATTGGGAAAGAATGGCAGACGAAATGGAAGACAGTAATTGGTACAAACAAACTCCTAACAGAGCCGATAGATTAATTACTCGTGTTGACAGACAATTTGCAAGAGAAAGTATCGCATAATGAGTAGAGAACTAACTGAAAGACAACAAAAGTTTCTAGCTGTTTTATTTGATGAAGCAGGTGGAGATGTAGTAGCAGCTAAGAAGTTGGCAGGTTATGCTGAAACATCTAGCACAACAGAGATAGTGAAATCTATGAAGGATGAGATACTAGAAGCTACACAACTCTTTATGAGTAGGAACGCACCTAAAGCAGCAATGGCTATGGTAGGTGGCTTATACGACCCTACAGAGCTAGGTCTAAAAGATAAGATGATGGCAGCTAAAGAATTACTAGACAGGACAGGCTTAGTGAAGACTGAAAAAATGCAAGTAGAAAGCACTGGTGGTGTTATGTTACTTCCCCCAAAACAAGGAGAATAAAATGATAATAAATATAGCAACAAAAGGACTTAGTGCAGGTGCTAAAATTATTTTAAAGCAGTTAAAAACTTTACTGAAAAAGTCTAAGAAAACAACAAAAGACAAAGAAAAAATTACTAAATTAAAAAAAGAATTAAACGCAGATAAAACTGTAAAAGAGAAAAAAAATATATTACAAGATAAAAAAATTAAAACTGAAATGAAAGAGTCTAGTAATAAAGCAGCTTCTAAAACAGATAGAGGAGAAGCAAAAAATCAAGCCACTAGGTATGAGTCCGGAAGAAAACAAGAAATAGATGATGCCTACTTCAAAGGTATAAATAAAAAAGTTGCTGATATGAACAAAAAAAGTAGCAAGAGGATGGGTTTATCTGAGGATGGAAAGTCTATGAAGTATAGTATGGGTGGTCTATCAACAAAAAAGTATATGAATCCTGTAAAAATAGTAGATAAAATTAAAAAGAAAAAGTAATGGATAGAAGTGTAGGCAAGTGGAAGTTACCACAACCAACAGACTTAAAAGATGAAGAACAAAAAGAATGGGTACAGATACCTCGCATAGCTAGGACTATTCCATTTGGATATAAGATAAACGAACAAGACCCTGACTTACTTGACCCAATACCATACGAGTTAGAAGCCATAGAGATGGCTAGAAAGTATGTAAAGCAGTATTCCTATCGTGAAGTAGCTAATTGGATGACTACTAAAACGAATAGAGTTATATCTCACGTGGGTTTAAGAAAAAGGTTAATGCATGAAAGACAACGTAAGAACACGGCTAGAACTCTCAGAAAGTGGTCTGAGTACGCCGAAAAGGCGATACAAAAAGCGAAAGCCATTGAAGAAGCAAGAACAGGTGCAAGAGCCTAAGATACAAGAAGTATCAGACGTAGAAGCCGTACCTGTAGAAGAACAAAATATTATCTTCAAGCCTAACGTAGGACCTCAGACAGAGTTTCTTGCAGCAGGTGAAAGAGAAGTATTATATGGTGGTTCAGCAGGTGGTGGAAAGAGTTATGCCATGCTTGCAGACCCTTTACGTTACATGGGTCATCCATCATTTAGTGGGTTGCTACTGCGACACACAACAGAAGAACTTAGAGAACTAATATTTAAATCTAAGGAAATGTATCCTCAAATATGGAAGGGTATTAAGTGGTCAGAAAGAAAGATGCAATGGGAAGCACCCTCTGGTGCAAGGTTATGGATGTCATACCTAGACAGAGATGATGATGTACTTCGTTATCAAGGTTTGGCATTTAGTTGGATAGGGTTTGACGAATTAACTCAGTGGTCTACTCCGTACGCTTGGAACTATATGCGTTCACGTTTGCGTTCTACTGCACATGATTTACCTGTGTATATGAGAGCAACAACTAACCCCGGAGGTCCGGGACATCAGTGGGTCAAGAAAATGTTCATTGACCCTGCACCGTACGGAAGACAATTTAATGCCACAGATATTGAGTCAGGGAATGTTCTTTCCTATCCAAAAGGACACAGTAAAGCAGGACAAGCTCTATTCAAACGTAGATTTATCCCTGCAAGATTATCAGACAACCCATACTTGTCTGAGCAAGGTGACTATGAAGCAATGCTTCTTTCCTTACCTGAACACCAACGTAAGCAGTTGCTTGATGGTGATTGGGATATTAAAGAAGGTGCTGCTTTTACTGAGTTTGATAGGAATATTCACGTTGTTGAGCCTTTTTCAATTCCAAGAAATTGGGTTAAATTTCGTGCATGTGATTATGGTTATGGCTCTTATAGTGGTGTGTTGTGGTTTGCTGTTTCTCCAGACGAGCAGATTATTGTATATAGAGAGTTGTATTGTAGCAAAGTACTTGCCACAGATTTGGCAGATATGATATTGGATGCTGAAGCTGATGATGGAAATATTAAGTATGGGGTTTTGGACAGTTCTCTTTGGCATAAACGTGGGGATACTGGTCCTTCTTTGGCTGAACAGATGATTATGAAGGGTTGCAGATTTAGACCTTCAGACAGAAGTAAAGGTAGTCGTGTATCAGGGAAGAATGAAATACACAGACGTTTACAAGTAGACGAGTTTACAGAAGAACCACGATTAGTTTTCTTTAATACTTGTACACACATGGTATCACAATTACCTGCATTACCATTGGATAAGAAGAATCCTGAAGATGTAGACACAAGAGCAGAAGACCACTTGTATGATGCATTAAGATATGGTATAATGTCAAGACCAAGGTTTAGTATATTTGACTATGACCCAATGGGCAGACCTAGTAACAGTATGCCAATGGCAGACTCTACATTTGGATATTAAGGATATAACATGGCAGAAAAAGATGAAGTAACACTAGATGATGATTCCATTGCACTAGAAGATGTAGAGGAAACAGCAGTAGGTGATATAAATGTGAGTGGTATTATACCATTTATTATGGGTAGATACCAAAGAGCCGAAGATTATCGTAGTAATGATGAAGAACGATGGTTAAGGTCTTATAGAAACTATAGGGGGTTATACGGAAGTGATGTTCAATTTACTGAAGCAGAAAAGTCAAGAGTATTTATTAAAGTTACCAAGACAAAAACTCTCGCAGCTTATGGACAAATTGTTGATGTGCTATTTGCAGGGAACAAGTTTCCTATTAGCGTTGAGCCGACAGTGTTACCTGAAGGTGTCGCAGGGGATGTCAGCTTTGACCCAAAAATGCCTGAACAGCTTAAGGGTGAAACTTCGTTGTCTTCGCCTTATGGGTTTAAGGGTGACGGCATGGATTTACCGAAGGGTGCTACTGAAAAAACATTGGCAGACAGGCTGGGTCCTTTACAAGACAAGCTGGGAGAAATTGAAGGCTTGGAAGAAGGGGTAGGTAAAACACCTACTGCTGTTACATTTAGTCCTGCTATGGTAGCTGCTAAGTCTATGGAAAAACAAATCATGGACCAACTACAGGAGTCAGGTGCAAGTAAGCAATTAAGAAGTACAGCATTTGAGATGGCATTATTCGGAACAGGAGTAATGAAAGGTCCTTTTGCTGTTGATAAAGAATATCCTAATTGGGATGAAGAAGGTAACTATAGTCCTGTATTTAAGACTGTACCATCTACATCGCATGTATCAGTATGGAACTTTTTTCCTGACCCTGATGCTTCCAATATGGATGAAGCACAATATGTAATTGAACGACATAAGATGTCAAGAACACAATTACGTGGTTTAAAGAAGAGACCATACTTTCGTGCAAACGTGATTGACGAAGTAGTTGCATCAGGTGAGTCTTACGATAAGAAGTATTGGGAAGATGATTTATCTGACTATGCGGCAGACCACGGAATAGATAGATTTGAAGTATTAGAATATTGGGGAATGTGTGACGTTGATATGCTTGAGGAAAATGGGGTAGACATACCTAAAGACCTCAAGGAGTTTGATGAATTACAAGCGAACATATGGATTAGTAATGGTAAGTTAATAAGAATGGTTCTTAATCCTTTCAAACCTGCCACTATACCTTACATGGCAGCTCCATACGAGTTGAATCCATATTCTTTCTTTGGTGTAGGTCTAGCTGAAAATATGGATGATACACAGACACTTATGAATGGCTTTATGAGAATGTCTGTAGACAATGCTGTGTTATCAGGTAACTTACTTATAGAGGTAGATGAAACCAACCTAGTTCCGGGGCAGGACTTATCTGTATATCCGGGTAAAGTATTTAGAAGACAAGGTGGTGCTCCGGGTCAAGCCATCTTCGGTACTAAGTTTCCTAACGTATCAAATGAGAACTTACAACTGTTTGATAAGGCTAGACAACTTGCAGATGAAAGCACAGGCTTTCCATCATTTGCACACGGACAGACAGGTGTACAAGGTGTAGGTAGAACTGCATCAGGTATATCAATGCTTATGAACGCTGCGGCAGGTAGTATTAAGACTGTTATTAAGAATGTAGATGATTACTTACTCAAGCCACTAGGCGAGGGCATGTTTCGTTTTAATATGCAGTTTAACTTTGACAAAGATATAAAAGGTGACTTAGAAGTACAGGCTAGAGGTACAGAAAGTCTTATGGCTAACGAAGTACGTAGTCAGAGATTAATGTCCTTCTTACAAGTGGCATCTAATCCTGCACTAGCTCCGTTTGCTAAGTTCCCATACATTATTAGAGAGATAGCTAAGTCTATGGAACTAGATCCTGAAAAGGTAACTAATAACATGGATGAAGCGGCAGTACAAGCAGAGATACTAAAAGGTATGCAGGGTGAACAACCACAACAAGAACAACCTCCACAGGCAGGTCAACCACCTGTAGGTGCTAACCCATTAGACCCCACAGGAGCAGGTGGTGGTAATATAGGTACAGGACAAGCTCCTATACCAAATGAACAAGGATTTTCAGGAAATGATGGACAAGCAGGTGCTGCAGCAAATCAAGCCGCTAGTGAACAACCTCAAGCTAATGAACAGCTTCAATGATTACATTGATGAATTAGTGAAGCAACAACATAAGATACTAGAACAGTCTAGTGATACAACTACTCTACATAGGTCTCAAGGAGCAATAGCTACTTTGAATAAATTAAAGTTATTAAGAGATGAAGTAAATGGCATTAAATGACCAAACAGATAAAATGCTAGACCCTAAAAAAGATGAAACATTCTTTGATAAGTATGTAGCAGGTGAAAAAACTAAGGGTATGTTTAATCCAACTGCTAAAGATGTAATAGATGTTGGAACTGATTTTATTCCCGGGGTTAGTGAAACAAAAGATATAATTAGTTTAGGTACTAATGTAAATAAAGGCGAGTATAAATCAGCAGGTATTGATTTAGCATCTTTAATACTAGGAGCAGTTCCTGTTGTAGGAGACCTAGCTAGAAGAGGATTTAAAACACTTACTAAAAATGTAAGTAAGTCAGACGATGTTGTAAGCAAACAGGCAGATGAAGTAGGAGAGTCTTTACAAAAAGTATATGGAAACATAAAGCCACCCAAAAAAACAACTAAGGCATACAAACTATTTAAGGCAGATAAAAAGGGAAATCTATATCCTTTATTTGTAAAAATGCAAGGCAATAAACCTCTTGAGTTGAATAAGTGGACTAAAGCTGAAGCAGGGGAAATAAATCCTAAAACAGGTAAGGTTAAATCATCTTTAGGAGATTTGGCGTATAGACCCGGATTTCATGGTGGAGATTTGCCCATAGCCACGCACATAGGTGGTAAAAAGGGTAAAGTAACAAAACCTAACTACAGAAAAGATAATCAAGTTTGGGCAGAGGTAGAGTTTGGAGATGATGTTGATTGGCAGTCTGTAGCCAATTCAAGAGCATTAAAAAATAAAGATGGTAGTATTAGTGTTAAAACTGCACATATAACAGACCAAGTGCCTGAAGGTGGTGTATATAGATATAAAACAAATCCTAATATGACAGGTAATTGGCTAATAGGTGGTGAGTTAAAAATAAACAGAATCTTACCTGATAAGGAAGTAAAGAGCATAAATGATAGGGCAGGTGTTGCAGATTTGCCTAGATTAAAAGATTTAAAATTAGCAGAAGGTGGTACAGTAATGAAAAAACAAATGGAAATGTTTGAAGATGGTGGTCTCAAAGATGAAGGTGGTATGATTGATGAAGTATCAGGCAATGATGTACCATCAGGCTCTACACGAGAAGAAGTGAGAGATGACATACCTGCACAGTTAAGTGAAGGAGAGTTTGTATTCCCTGCTGATGTTGTTAGATATATAGGTCTTTCAAAGCTAATGGAATTACGACAAGAAGCTAAACAAGGACTGAAGCAAATGGAAGCTATGGGTCAGATGGGTAATTCAGATGAAGCTACAATGCCAGATGATTTACCTTTTGATGAAACAGACCTTGACATGGAAGACGAATTAGAGTATAATAGAGGTGGAGTAATTGAAGCACAACAAGGTACATATGTAGCTCCTACTGTGCCTACAGGCAGTCAACCCTTGGGAACAGGTCCAATGGGCAATCCTGTCGGCGTACCACAGCAAACAACAGGTGGAGTATCTAATGTTGCACGTGGAACACCTTACACACCTGATGTAAGTAAGATGTACGGAGCAGGAGCAACACCATATGCACCTGTAAGCTACAATCAATTATTAGGACCTAGTGCAACAGGAGCACCTACAACAGAAACCGTTAGATATTTTAATGCAGCAACAGGTCAATCACGTATGATACCACATCTAGTGAACGCAGATGGCACAAGAGGTGCAACATTATATCCTGTACCTGAAGGTTTTGTTATACAAGAAGAAGCACCTAAAGAGGAAGCTAAGAAGACACAAGTGCAATCAACTAAAGTAGCACCTGTTGATACAGGAGATGACAGTGGTGACCAAGAACAAAGAGACCGTGATGAAGCTATGTATGGTCCGGGAGGTGGTAGAATATCTTTAGGTGGTAAAATAGATGTTGAGAAGACTAATAGATTAGGTGGTCCTGTCAGAGGTAGTTCACTAACTAAAGGTGCTACTACATTCGGTATAGGTTACACAGTTCCGGGCAGTATTCCGGGTATATATGGTGCTTTAGCAAATGTTATTAGTATAGGAAGTAAGGGTGTTCCTGAAGGTGGAACAGGTAAGTTTACATTAGACGGTGTTACCTTAACCAAATCGGCTGAAGTAACAAATGCTATAATAAAAGACCCTATGGGTTCAGAAGCTAAAAGTTTAATAGAACAACATACAAATGCTAGAAAATCTTTACAAGATTTAAAACAAAGTAATCCTAATCTTTCTAATAGACAGGCACGAGCTATAGTAGATGCCGTGGTACAAGCTGATAAAATAGTTGGAGATGACCAAAGCGTTACTTTTAGTATTGAAAATATAGACAATAGAGTAAGAGATGCTTACATAGATGCTGTTGAAGATGCATCTAAAAATGATGATGGTTCTTTTAATGTAAACAGTTACAATAGTTTACCATCTACTGTTCAAGAGGTTTACAATGAGTCTGTGACACAGAAAGAAGATGAGCAACAACAGTACGGTGGTTACACGCCTTCTTCTCTAAGTTCTTTATCTCCTAATAATGATGATAACAATCAATCAAGTAATGATTCTATGGATGCAGCAGCAGCAGGTGGTGGAGATAGTTTTGGTTTATTTAAACAAGGTGGACTAGCGAGTAAAAAGAAACCTAAAGTCAAGAAGATGAAGCGAGGTGGATTAGCTTCACGTTAATAATCCACAATTAAAGGCTACTTATCCCCCAACAATAATTGGCTACGATAACCCCCAAGGAGAAGACAAATGGCTGAAGAAGCTACAAAAGACATGGTGCAAGATGCTACACCTAAAAAAGCAATGTTTATGAATAGACCTTATTCTCAGGAAGAAAGAGTAAAGCGAGATGAAGAAGAACTTGCAAGGCTCGTTGAGGAGCAAAAAGGTACAGAAGAGACTAGCGAGGAGGAAACTCCTAGTGAAGAAGAACCGACTAACGCTGAAGAGAAAACTTTTAAAAAGAGATATGGCGATTTAAGAAGGCATACTCAAGAGAAAGAGAAGCAGTTTCAAAAACAGCTAGATGAAATGAAAGAGCAACTAGCTAAAGCAACTAAGAAAGAAATGAAGTTGCCTAAGTCTGATGAGGACATAGAAGCATGGGCAACAGAGTACCCAGACGTAGCTAAGATTGTTGAAACTATTGCTATGAAGAAAGCAAGAGAGCAATCACTTGAGCTAGAAAGTAGAATACAGAAGATAGATGAAATGTCTGTTGAAGCTAAGAAAGAGAAAGCTGAAGCAGAACTAATGAAACTTCATCCTGACTTTAATGATATTAGAGATAGTGATGAGTTCCACGATTGGGCAGATGAACAGCCAAAATGGGTACAGGATGCACTTTATGAAAACGACAATGATGCTAGGTCAGCAGCAAGAGCTATTGACTTATACAAAGCCGATAAAGGAATCGGTAAGGAAACTAAGACAAAGAGTAATAAGAGTGCTGCTATGGAAGTTGGCACGAAATCTACAAAGACTAAAGTTGATACTACAGAAGCAGGTAAAAAGATACTTGAGTCACAAGTTCAAAAAATGTCCTCTGCACAGTATGAAAAACAGGCTGACACAATAATGGAAGCTATTAGGTCAGGCAACTTTGTATATGACGTATCAGGTTCAGCTAGATAAATAAAAAATAATGTTGACAAACAAGAATTTATGTATATAACTATACATAACTAGAAGTGTAACACAACCTCATGTTCCCAAACTGAATACTTGTGTTGCACTTTAAACTACACTTTAGAGATTACCCAATTATGTGAGCCTACACAGGAATCGCTATCCTACGTACAACCTCAACGCATGAATGGTCCTTATAAAGTAAATGACTAAAACTATATAGTACACATTCCGTGTACATTTGATAAATGTTTAAGGAGATTAAAATGGCATTTTCAGCAGCAGCTGGTTATGGTAATCTACCTAACGGTAATTTTAGTCCTATTATTTACAGCAAACAGGTGCAACTTGCGTTCCGTAAGTCATCTATCGTTGATGCAATCACTAACAATGATTACTTCGGTGAGATTGCTAATATGGGCGATTCCGTTAAGGTTATCAAAGAACCAGAAATAACAGTTAAGGCATATGAGAGAGGAACTACTATTACTCCTCAAGACCTTGATGACGAAGAATTTTCACTTAATATTGACAAAGCTAATTACTTTGCATTTAAAGTGGATGATATTGAGGAAGCTCATTCACACGTTAACTTTCAACAGTTAGCATCTGATAGAGCAGCCTATAGACTAGCCGACCAATTTGACCAAGATGTACTTGGTTATATGTCAGGTTACAAGCAATCATCTATACATGGTGCTCCAGACACAGCTAATACAACTACTAATGGTAGTGTAGCTGTTTCAACAGCAGGTTCTGACGAACTCTTATCTTCAATGAAAATTGATGCTGAAGACTTCGGTGGTTCTGCTGGAGATGCTGTAGCTATCTTACCAAGAACAGGTGGAGCTACTACTGCTGCTCCTGCTAATGGAGATAGAAACCCATTGACAGTGATTGCTAGAATGTCAAGACTACTAGACCAACAGAATGTTGATACTAACGGAAGATGGTTAGTGTTAGACCCTGTATTTATTGAAGTACTAAAGGATGAGGACACAAGATTGTTTGATGCAGACTTTGGTGGTTCAGGACTACAGAATGGTTTAGTTCTTAATAATCTACATGGATTTAAAGTGTATCAGTCAAATAACCTTCCAAGTTTAGGAACAGGACCATCTAATACAGGTGCGAACAGTTCTACAAACTTTGGTATTATTGTTGCTGGTCACTCTTCATCAATAGCTACTGCCGAGCAAATCAACAAGACAGAGACTTATAGAGACCCTGATTCTTTTGCTGATATTGTTCGTGGTATGCATTTATATGGTAGAAAGATTCTTCGCCCTGAAGCAATCTGTACTGCCGCTTACCACTTAGCAT
>Ga0213863_10000227_pt1 | contig 44551 bp, 45 predicted proteins | sample PICome_8_FD_160128 | JGI IMG/M metagenome (GOLD analysis project Ga0213863, IMG submission 160128) | Coastal seawater microbial communities near Pivers Island, North Carolina, United States - PICO497 | ecosystem: Environmental > Aquatic > Marine > Coastal | place: USA: North Carolina... | reverse complement strand
ATACATGTGGAAAACTCTGGGCAGCTTTTGGGCGCAAATGGCCCCATTTGCGTACATTTTACCACTAGAAATCGCTCAGATCCATTGCAGCGCAACTGGTCTGATCTTATTCAGGAGGCCCTACTTTTGAGTGGAATCTGTGCACTCCGTTGATGCAACGGTTGCGCCTCGCAACTTGATTTCTATAGACCTGCCACTGCCCTGTCCGCACCAGGCTGGCTGGGAGTTGGTGCGGACAATTGAGCTGCCCAGGACCATCTCCGATGGCCTGCCTATTGGTGGTTTCTCTGCCGCGGCATAACAACAGAAGCAGGATCGCCTCTGGCTGCTCAGCGATGCACCCACCGGGCATCTGGTGCCCTGGGGGGGACTAGCCAAGCTGCTCAAGGGCCAACGAGACGCACTCCGACCCGGCCGCAGAGTGCTGGTGAGGGGAGGTGATGGCCAGCCGCTGCCGAAGGGCTTCGATGGGGAGGATTTGGTGATTGAGGGCGAGCAGGCCTGGATCGCCAGTGAAGGTCGCCGCTCGTTGGAACGCCCGGCCCGGTTGATCCGCATCGATCTAGGCAGCGGCCGGTTGGAAAAGGAGCTGCCGTTGCCCCTGGGCTGGCGAGCCACCCCGGGGAAGGGCCTTGGCTCCAACAAAGGCCCGGAATCGCTGACGGCTCTTGGGCCAGGGGATCTGTTGTTGGCAGCGCAGGCGCCGTTGCTGCAGAACCAAGCTTGGGAAGGGATCAGCCTGATGCGCCGCCGTCCTGGGGAGGCAATCAGATCCACCGGGGCACTGGATGCGGGTGCCTTAGCCCGTCATGACGGAGTGACGGAGCTGCTAGCCCTGCCAACTCGAAAGCTGCTGATGGGCCTAAAACGAGGGTTTAAGCCGCCTGATGAATGGACGGCCCGCCTTGAGTTGTTTGCTCTACCTGACCCGAAGGGTCCACCGGTCCAGCCGATCATCGGCTGGGATCTGCTGGACGCAGGTTTGCCTCCTGACAACTGGGAGGCCATGGCGCTCGGCCCCGAACTGTCGGATGGACGACAGACACTGGTATTGGCCAGTGATGACAACTTCAATCCGCTGCAGTCAAGCTGGGTAGCGGTGTTGACGCCACGCCGCACCGCCTCTTGCACTGATTGAGGGTTGACCGATGCGCCGACGTTCCGTGCTCTCCCTGCTCGGCCTCGGCACTCATCGTTTTGGCTACAACAACGATCACCTTGGCTTTCTGCAGGACGAGCCGAAGCGGGCCTCGATGACCGTGAATTTTGAGTACATCAGTGTCATGCCCTGGGTACAGGGCTTTGAGGAGGTGGTGGGCAGGCCCCTGCCGTTTGCCGCCCTGGTGTCGGCTCTGCAGCGTAGAGATGGCGTCATCGACTGCGGTGCCCTGCCGGCCGGTGACCTCCTTCTGCAGCAGATCCGTGCCGTCGCCGATGAAGCGATGACCGACCTAGGGATAGGGGTAATGACCCTGAAGCAGGATGGTCAGGGCAATTGGACACGAGCGCAGGGCGCCCAGGATCGCCGTATCACGGGCATCAGTGGTCTTGAGGATCCTCTGCAGCAGCTACTCAGCAGTGGTCCGGCCACCGCGGTGTTTACGGCCAGCAACCGGCAGGGCTACGACGACGGCCTGGGCGACAGGATCATCGGCACCTTCGCCAACTGCGGCGGCGGCACCACGCCCTGGGGAACCGTGCTCAGCGCTGAGGAAAATTTTCAATCGCAGGTGCCAGAACCGGTCTATGCCGATGGCAGCGCAGCGGCGCCATCGCAGCGACCGTTTGTCTGCAGGGAGGGAAAACTAGGTGGACTTGGCAATGTCTACGGACTGGCAGGCAACAAATACGGCTGGATGGTGGAGGTTGATCCGATGTCACCGGATCAACCTGTTGTGAAGCACACAGCCCTTGGTCGCTTCCGCCATGAAGCCGTGGCGGTGCGGGCCGAAGCCGGCAAGCCGCTTCAGGTCTATTCGGGGTGTGACCGCCGCGGCGGGCATCTCTATCGCTTCGTCAGTGCTGACAGCATCGAAACGATCCAGGACAAGCGGAATTCACGTTTATTCGAGACCGGCGAGCTCCAGGTGGCGCGTTTCCATGCCGATGGCAGTGGTGAATGGCTTGCGGTTACACCGGAGGCGGTGGTCGATCCTTTCCGCCCAAGCCGCTTCAGCGATAGGGGTCTCGGCTGCCCGGTGGAGCTGCCTCACCGTAATCGCAACCTGCCTGGAGCGGAACTCTTCCGTGAGGACTCAGCTGTCGAGGACTACTGCCGTCGTTTCACCAGCTTGGCTGATCTCTATCGCGGTGAGGGCGATGCTCTACAGGGCGCGATTCTAGTGGACGCTCACCTGGCAGCCAGTGCGATCGGAGCGACCCCTACCGCTCGTCCAGAGGACACCAAGATTGATCCGATCACCGGTGATCTGTTAATCGCTTTCACCTCTGGCTCCCCGGGGTCTTCAGGTGGAGCTGACCCAGCAGTGTTTCGAGGGCCCGAGGGTCAAAACAGCTGGCCTAACGGTTGGGTGATGCGTCTTAGTGATTCAGGAAAACAAGGTTTCACCTGGCTCATGGCAATGACAGGTGGCACGCCATGGGCCGGTGGTCTTGGCTTCACCAATCCTGACAATATTGCTATCGACAGCAGAGGCAATCTATGGATTGTGACTGATCGCTCCATGAAATCCTCGTCAGGGGATGTCTTTGGGAATAACAGCTGCTGGGTTGTACCTCGCAAAGACAATGGTGATGAAACGGCAGCTTGTTTCGCCACTGGTCCAATGGAGTGCGAGGTCACAGGAATCTGCCTCGACCAGACAGAGGAGTCCCTATTTCTGGCGGTTCAGCATCCTCGAGAGGTGTACGGCACCCGAGCCAAATGGGATGCTGAATATCAGGCCTATGAACTACTGGATCGCACCGGCCGATCCTTCCAACAGCTTCGCAAGGTGCCGCTTGGATCAAATTGGCCTGCTCAGGCCCCAGGTCGACCACCCCGACCAGGCGTGGTGGCCATTCGCCGCCGAAATGGTAAAGCTCTTCTAAAGGCCTAATTCAATTCAGACAAATTTTCCTTTAGATCGGTGATGCAGATGGCGACGATGATTAAGGTCATCTGCAACGGATTTGCAAGTCCGCACTAAAGCGAATACTGGATTCCTTTCCTCCAAACATTAACAAACACATACCTTGCGGAAGCAAGATCAAACACAAAGGCTCAGTATAGAAGACTACATGCAATAAGCACGATAAAATAACGGCATTGGTACAGAAGACTACATGCGAAGAACTATTCAAATAGAGACTACAAAAAGACTTTATGGACTTACTTGAAACGATAAACAACACATAATTAACAGTTAACCTCTTGTGGAAAATTTTATTTTTTAATCAGAGAATAATTAAAAAGCCTTGTGAAACCACAATTTTTCCTTCTCGGGCTTGCGCTTGGCCTGTCCGGTACAGGGGCTCTCGCCAACGAGCCCAGTTCCGAAGCCTTAATACCGGAGATTCGAACGAATGGTGGTCTCCGCTTCCAGAGCGAAGGGGCAGGAACTCCCAACACCCTGAGCGGATACATTTTTGCCCCGCTCTCCCAGAGTGAGAGTGGCAGCGTGCTGTTCGTTGATGGCTTCGCTAATTGGAACTTCGGTGGTGAACTCAACGACAGCAACTTCGGTGCGAGCACCCGCTTGGGCTACCGCTGGATGAGTAGCGATAACGCCTGGATGTTTGGCGTCAATGCAGGTGCTGACACCACTCCATACGAAGGCGATTACAACTGGCAGGCGGGTGTGGGGCTTGAAGCCTTCAGGAAGAATATTGAAATTCGCGCAAACGGCTATATCCCCCTGAGTAACGCCAATAAAGAAGTCGACCGTGGTTTCTCCGATGCCATCCTCAAGAACAACAACCTCTTGTTCACCAAGACTTATCAAGACTGGATCACCAGCTTTGGTGGTCTCGACTTAGAGGTCGGTACCCCGATAGCCAACTGGGAAAACGGTGGACTTTGGATTTATGCCGGCTATTACTATCTCGATGCCACGGTGGACGATGGTCCAGATAGCTCCGGCGTACAAGCGCGTGCAGAAGCGCGCATCGCCAACAACTTTGCAGTAGGCGCCACCTATAGCTACGACGACATCTTTCAAAGCACAGCCACCGGTTACATCCGCTACGGAACACAACAGGTTAAGGGCGATGCCAATGCGGAGATTTCAAGAGCAGAACAAGCGCTAATGGCCCAGCGGGGCTTGCCTGTGGAACGTGAAATCGACGTGCGCATCAGCAAGGTGCGCATCGACAAAGGCATCGAGAAGGCAGTCAATCCCGAGACCGACGATGCTTGGGTGATCCGCTGCGTCGGCAGCAACAAAAAAACCAACGACTGCGATTACGACACCGTTACCGAAGCGGTGAATGCAGGAGTCAGCGACGTGATTCTGGTGGCAGATGGAAAATCGACTGATTTATTGGGCGGAAGCTTAGCGATACCAAAAGACGCCATCCTGAGCAACGGTCGCAACGCTCCCGACCTTGACACCCAATTTGGAACTGCTGAACTTCGCGATATTTTCGGCGTCGGCAACGCAAACAACAGACCAACGATTATCAACGGAACTCTGACGGTGGCCAGCGACACCATCATTGAAGGCTTTGTCTTCACTAATGCTTCGATCACCAATCGCAGCACCAGCAATGTCCGGATCCAGAACAACACCTTCACTGGCTCTTCGAATGGTGAGGGTGCGATTGTCTTTGATGGTGCCACCGATGTGTTGATTGCCGGTAACACCATCACCAACCCTGAGTTGAGCCTCCTCGAAGGATCCTCTGTTGAGACCAACATCGGCCGCGGTATCTCGGTGAAAAACGGCGATAACATCCGCATCACTGACAACACTATTACTGGCGCCACCGGCGAGGGAATTTACGTTGAAAATATTGGCACCAGCACCAACAACGTTATCTCCAACAACGTTGTTAGCGGAATGCGAGCGAGTGAAGACTCCAACTTGGAGGCTGGGATCTTTGTTCGCAACGATATAGATGGCTATATCGCCATCACTGGCAACACTATTAAGAACAACAATCTCAACTCTGGAGAGGGTTTCCCAGCCGATCGAGGCACCAACTCCACCGACGGTATTGAGCTCAACATTTGTCGAGGTGGAGTGAATCTTGGCGACGACGCTTTCACCGATGGAGTGGCAGGGGCTTGCACCAGTAACGCCACGCTGACGGCTGATATTTCTAACAACACTGTGAGCAATCTGCAGGGTGGTGCTGACGGCATCGATACCAATATCGGTGACAACGGCAGATTGATCCTCACTGTTGACCAGAACACCGTGACAGGCGTCGGTGATGAAGGATTCACGCTTGACGCCTTTGGTGCGAACACCCAGGCCACTGTGGTGATCACCGATAACATCCTCAAGACATCAGGCGCTAAGGGCGCAACTCCTGGGGAAGATGGATCCACCGATGGCATCTCCATCACCCTCCAGGAAAATGTCTCTGACACCGACTTCACTGCTGCTGGGAACTACGACTTCACGATCACAGGCAACACGATCGAGGCCGATACCGACAACCTGGCCGGAACGAACGAGAAGCCAGAGAAAGCCGAAGGCATCAAGTTCACTGTGGCCGAGAAGCTACGCGCTGGTCGCCTCACAATTAAGGCCACGATTGAAGACAACACCATCCAAACCCGCTCGGGTGATGGCATTGAATTCGACACACTCACAGAGGCTGAAGGTTCCGCCAACGTCGACTACGACGTCAGCATCCGGAACAACACAATCACCCAAACCAATGATGCCAAGCAGGCAGGAAGCGCGGATGATGGCAAAACCAAAGACCTGATCAATATCTACTTCAGCGAAAACGAAGACGATCAGTCAGCAACAGATAACACCTATGTCACAGGTCAATTCACCATTGAAAACAACACCCTTAAAACCAACGAGGGTAATGGGGAACTGAATGACGCCATCCAGATTGAGGGCATTGGCGCCAGCGCCAAGACCAGCGTGAAGGTCACCGTCAAAAACCAGGTTCAAGATCAGGCGGTGAAGATCATCAAGGTGAATAGCCAGATCCTTGCTGACACCGTCACCAACCTGGAGATCGAAGACAACACCATCACCAACCCTGAGCTGAGCCTGCTTGAAGGTTCATCAGTGGAGAGCTACATCGGCCGTGGCATCGATGTGCGCAACAGCAACAAGGTGACGATCAAAGACAACGTCATCACCGGTGCCACCGGTGAAGGCATCTATATCGAAAACATAGGCACCAGCACTAAGAACATCATCTCCGGCAACACCGTCTCGGGGATGAAAGCCAGCCAAGATTCCAACCTTGAAGGCGGCATCTTTGTTCGCAACAACAAGGACGGTTACATCGCTATCACCAGCAACACCGTTAAGGACAACAACCTCACTTCCGGAGAAGGCTTCCCTGCTGATCGCGGAACCAACGCCACTGATGGCATTGAAGTGAACATCTGCCGCGGTGGCGAAAACCTCGCAGATGACGCCTTCACCGACGGCGTGGCAGGGGCTTGCACAAGCAATGCCACCCTGACCGCGGTGATTGATCAGAACACTGTGAGCAATCTCCAAGGTGGCGCTGACGGCATCGACGCCAACATCGGCGACAACGGCCGACTGATCCTCACTGCGGATCAAAACATCGTGACGGGCGTCGGCGACGAAGGCTTCACCCTCGATGCCTTCGGTGCGAACACCCAGGCCACTGTGGTAATCACCGATAACACCCTGAAGACCTCCGGCGCCAAGGGTGCAGCCCCTGGGGAAGACGGATCCACCGATGGCATCGCCATCACCCTGCAGGAAAATGTCTCTGACACCGACTTCACTGCTGCTGGGAACTACGACTTCACGATCACAGGCAACACGATCGAAGCCGATACCGACAACTTGGCGGGCACGATTGAGCGGGGCGACAAGGCGGAAGGCATCAAATTCACGATCAACGAAGGGGTCAAGAAAGGCACTACCAAATTGACTGCGGTGATCGAAAACAATGACATCCAAACCCGCATCGGTGATGGCATTGAGTTCGCGGTGAATGAGTTGGCAGCCGATGGAGTGGTCTTTGATGCCAACATCACCATCAACAACAATCGGATTGTTCAAACCAACGACAACCCCATTGGTTCGGACAACAAAGATCCGCGCGACTTGATCAAAGCAACCTTCGGGGAGGACGGGGAAGGGTCCATCACCACAGGCTTCTTCACGATCACCAACAACACGGTGAAGAGTGCAGTTGGTGCTGGCGACGCCTTTGACTACGAGAGCCTTAGTACATCTACCAGCAATAGCTTCAAGTTCAAAGTCGAAGGCAACAATTTCTCCTCTGCCAACGACAAAGATCTGAAGATCGCAGTCCCTGCCGGATTCCTCGGCATCTTCGCTCCCGATGGCACCACCGATTTCGATGTTTACCTCGACAGTGTTAATACTGGCGCCGAGACTGAAATCACTGGTTCCCCCGAAGTGTTCCGCTTCTGATCCATTCGGATAAAAGGCGTATCTCTGTATCTCTCATGCCCCCTGATCAAGGGGGCTTTTGCATGGGCTTCAGCGGATTTGGGCGAATTAAATCAATATTCTTTTCTCGGCCGATCGAGCAGATGTGAAGCATTAACATTACTGACAAGTATTTAGAAAAGGAATTAGTCCAAACGGTGAATGCTGTTGCCGGCGAACAACACTGGCCTTGGTGGCCGCTGCTGCCAATTTGCTCTTAGTTGCAGCAATAGGTCTAAGGAGCTTGTCCCTGAGTTGTCCCTGGCATTTTGTGCAACTGGGCTGAATTATGAGCAACTGCTTCGGCATCTCAGAGCCATTAGATCGGCTTTTGCGAGTCATCTGTTCTTCCCTAAAGGGCTCGTGAATCAGGAGGCCTGGAATGATGCAAAGCAATTCCTTCTTGATCAGCTGAGAGAAGTCCTCTCGAAAGCGTCGTGGGATGTGGCTCGCTTGAGACGGCGGAATGATCAACATTGACATCGTGGGTTCATCCTCGCGACATCCCACTGGACAAGTCCCGCCGGTGCCGATGCCAGCCTCAAGCAGGCTCTGCAGCAGTTGAGGGCGAACATTCCCGCAGTGCACTGCCTGTCACTGGAGCCGGTTAACAAATCGTCGCCACGGGTTGGCTGAAATTGCGATCTCGTGGTCCGGAATGGATTTTTGGAGGTGTTTCTGTCGTCGCCTTCTAAATCAAGCGATGGCATCAGGCACCTCCATCAAGCAATCCCCATCATCGGCAACGGGCGGATGGAGCGATGCTGGAACCATCTACCAAGCAACGGTCCACGAAGGGAGAAGTCATTGCTCGGAGCAGGGCGCTGTAACTGAGCTGGTAGCGCTGTTCATCACCCACAGCCAAAAGCTGCCCAGGGCTTTCCACCACCAGGTGGTCGCTGGAGGCGCCCCGGATCACAGTGCCCCGGGGGGGGATGAGGCCAGCCGGATCCACATCCTGTTCTCCCAACGCCAGCAGGGCACGCTGAACACGCTGGGACGATCCCTCGCGACGCGGAGCACTCGGCGATCCCTCGAAGCTTGTGCGGCCGCGCTCGCCCCAGGGTTGGCTGGGCTTGTGTGTGGCTTCAATTACCTCGGCCACCAGGCTGATGGCATCGGTGTGCAGGCCAGGGATCGCCGTGCGATGGAGGGGTTCGCGGCCCAGCAGCAGGGCCTCCCCCAAGCGAAGGTGATTGATCCGCGCTGGATCACCGCCAGCGGCCAGCCAGGGGAGATTGGCGGAATTGCCGCCGGAGCACCAGGGCAAGGTCAGATGGAAGCGTTGCTCCAGGGCCGTCGTGAGCCTGGAGAGATCCCCCATATTCTGCGCATCGGGTGCGATGCCGTTCTGGCAGCCAAGGTTGGTGCCGATGCCCATCAGCTGCAGATTGGCCATGGCCAGGATCTGCTGAGCCACCGATTCCAGGTCTGCCGGCAGAATTCCCTCCCGCAGATCGCCGAGTTCCACCATCAGCAGCACCCCGTGGCGTCGACCCTGCTGCTTCGCTGCGGCGGCCAGGGCGTTGAGCACGCCGAGGTCTGTGTTGCAACTGATCGATGCACTGGCCACCACCCGATCCACCTGGCTAAGCATCGGCGAGCGCACCAACAGCAGCGGCACGGTGATGCCGCTGCGCACCAGGGCTTCGATGGTTTCAATGCGCGATTCGCCGATGGAGCCCACGCCTGCGCCCAGCCAGGTGTGCACGATTTCAAACATTCCGAGCGTGGCCTTGCTCACGCCGGTCACCGCGATCCCCTGGCCGGCCAGTCGCTTAACCAGGGTTCGGGCGTTGTGATGCAGTTTTTGGAGGTTGATCTCGAGGCGAGGGGCACTCAAAGGCCCAGCGGCTGCCGTACGCCACTGAGTTCAGGGAAGGCGCGCACCACCATGGCCACCAGATTCGCCGCGGGCCGGCTGATGGCATCGGTCACCGGGATGGAGAGTTCAGCCTCACAGAGGGCGATCGCCGCGGTGAGCTGGGCTTCATTCATGCCTTCGTGGTTGATCGTGAGACCGATCACCCGCGTTGGGGCGAAGGACTCGATCAGCCGAATCTCACTGGCTGGGGTGGGGATCGGCGCAAAGGGAAAATCACTCAGACAACGCCGTGCCGGCGCATGCTGCAGGATCACGGCCTGGGGCTGGCTCCCTCGCAGAATGAAACTCGAGGAGAGGTAGGCCGGATGGCTGAGGGCTCCTTGGCCTTCAATCACGATCACCTGCGGATGTTCGGCCTCGTAGGCCGCGACCACTGCGGCCTCCACCTCTCCGGAGCCGAACTGGGAGGGGATTGCATCGAGAGGCACCCCGAATCGGCCCCCCTGGATCAGGCCGGTCTGGCCCGTGCTCACCAACACAGCCCTGATGCCATGGCCCCGTAGGGCCTGAACCAGCAGTGTGGCTGTGGTGCGCTTGCCGATGGCACCGTCCGTGCCGAGCACGGCGATGCGGGCGCAGCGAACACGGCTGATGCTGCCGCTGAACAGCTTGAGATCCTTGAGGGCTGAGGGACGACGCACGTCGCGGATCGTTACGCCATGGTGTTTCGCAGCAGCCTGAAAGGCGGCCTCATTACCGAGGAATTCGCGCATCCCGCTCACCAGATTGAGCCCGGCGGCCATCGCCGTCAGCAGCATGTGGCGGTCCTCATCGCTGAACAGCCCGCTGGCTGGAGCCATGCCGTAGATCAGGGTTGCCTTCGACCCTCCCAGCAAGGCCATGGCTGCTGCCAGGTCGGCCACGATGGGGATTCCGTTGGCGATGCCATCGAGCACGAATCCTGCGTCGAGGCCTGCACATTGGCTGTCGATCACAGCGCGGATGCTGTACCCATCGCAGGACCGCACCAAACCGTGGGCCGTCTTGCCATCGAGTCCGGAGAAGTGACCTTCGCAGTAAACAATTGCTGGTGTTGTGCTGTCTGAAATGGCCTCGTTGGTGGCGAGGGTCCGATTGGAGTGTTGAACGGGTTGTGGAATCAAAGGAGCCAGGCCATGCCTGCTGCGCGCTTCAAAAGCGCAAGCCGGGTGGTCGCAGAGGTGGCGGCACGGAGGTGGCCGCCTGGTGGCGTGGAGATCTTCACTCTAGGTGGGTTTGACGCTCGCTCTGCACAATGCACCGCCACCACCGTCATCCCAACTGGCGCCATAGCGATCTATCCAGCAGGTTTGCCGGCACCCAGATGGCAGCGGTGGCATCACCGAGCCCAGTGGGGCAGCCTTCGCACCAGGGCATGTGATCGGCTTCGTGTTGGTTCTATCTATTTCGCAATATGTTCCTCGCTGCTAAGTGGCCTGAATTGTCATGAGATCCACCCTTCGAGTGGGCTTATTGAAGATATTATCCACACTAACGCAACTGTTAATTCTGGTAATTCGAGGGTTGCTTTGGACTCGGCAGATGTGAATGGGATTGGCATGAATGCAATGGGTAACAATAATTTTTCTGTTTCTACTGCGATCATCAATCATCCCGTTTCTGGTATTGCTGGATTTGGTTCAATTGCGCGTGCAGCCTTGGGATTGTCTTTATGGAACATCCTATTGGTGGTGAAGCCAAGGGTGATTCTGTTTTGCCCTGTCGAAATAAGAATGACTTGCTAGGGTTTGGTCGTATAATTTCAGGCTTAAATACCAAGGAAAGCTTGCAAAAAGTTTGAATTAATGAGATGCTTAAGCAGGTCTACTATTGATGCTGCTGCTCGCTTGGTTGTTTGCGAAATGGTGAAAAGCTATCAGTTGAGATGATTCCGTCCGAAAGAAGTTTGATTCGGTTGCTATTTTTAAGTACTCCTATGCAACATGCGTCGTGCTCAGTTGGGCATCAATGGTTTGGTAGTGGGTATCCTTAGGTGTCTTTTTTTCAACCCGTCTGGCACAAACGGGAATCCGGGGCGGCTCTGAGTTCAGCCTGGCGTTAGTCGCCTTTGTGCTGTTGGTGGTTTCCCCCTTCCCTGATCCATTCCTCTGCAGAATCACTGCAGTGATGGGGAGTGTGGTGGCTGGAGATGGTGTGAATCCTGCTGATCAACGCTGGCCCTTGTGGCCGCTGCTGCCACTTACTGCCTTGTTGCCGGTACAGATCTGAAGGGCTTATCCCTGAGTTGTCCCTCGTTTTTTGTGCAACTGGGATCAATGTTGTGCAACTCCCAGGGGGCTTGCCCTGATTGTGGACCTTGCCTAAGGGTTCAGATGCTCTGGGAGAAGAGCTCCTTTCAGCTGGGTGTCGCTGAGGTCGCACCCGCTTAGATCTGCTCCTCGCAAATCGCTGTCGCTAAGGTCAGCTCCATATAGGCAGCTTTCACTCAAATCTGCCCCCCTGAGATTGGCGCCTTGGAGCTGAGCAAAGCTCAGGTCTGCCTGGTGCAAGTTGGCTTCACCGAGGTCAGTGAATTGATCGAGACCTGAGCGGAAATCTGCTTCCACCAACCTCGCTCCCTGCCAAATGCTTCTGGCGGCAAGAACACCGCGAAGGCAGCATCGATGCAAAAAAGCACCGCTGAAGTTGGCTTTTTGGAGCCTGGAACTTGATAGGTCGGAATCATGCCATTTCGAGTATTGCGCTGAGGCGCCTGATAAATCTGCTCCCCATAGCAGTGCTTGCTGGAACGAACAGTCCTGGAGATTGGCTGCAGAAAATGTTGCATGCCCGAATCGCGATTCCTTGAAGTTCCCATTGCGTAAATCGCAACCATGCAGGTCGAGCTCCAGCCCATTCACACCATGGAAATTCAGGTTGGGGAAGGACGTTTGTCCTTCCTTCAACTGCCGCATGAGTTCCTCAGTGGTGGTGGGGGGGTGATCCGCCACCATCAGAGCGAAGCGCTCAGGGCATCCAGCTGTTGTCGGCGAGATTCTTTCAGCAACTTGTCTCCCTGAGCCAAGAGCCGATAAACAGAGCGATCGATCACTTCATAGAAAACAAGTGATCCCTCTGGGCATCGCCTCACAACCCCGGCGATCGTGAGCAGCTTGAGATGTTTCGACACCAGGGCTTGGCTCAGCCCCGTGGTGTCCACAACCGCGGTGACATTGCGTTTTCCTCCCCGCAGGGCCTCAAGAACGGCCAGGCGGTTGGGCTCTGAGAACACCTTGAAGTATTCGGCTAGGTGTTCCACGTCGGAGAAGGGCAGAGCTGTCGTACGAGATTAGCGCGTCAAAGCCAGATCCTCATGTATGGTTATAACGATTCTGTTATAACGCGTTTACATGGTTTTGATTAGCTTGAGGGGGCTGCCCGCTCGCTGCCTTGTCTGGGCGGGGCTTTTGCTTTTAAAACGATGAGCACAGTGATGGCCAAGGGCTCTGCTCCTCACCTGCGAGAAGACTTGCTGACTCCTCGCTTCTACACAACGGAAATCGCCAAGGCGGCGCGTACCGATCTGTCGCTTCAGCGCTCTGCCTTTGAGGCGATGCTTGCTGAGATGGAGGCGGATTACAACCGCAATCATTTCGATCGCAAGGCTCCACTGGGTCGCCTCCGGCAACTGGACCCTGAGCAGAAGGTTGCGTACGAAAGTTATCTGGTGCGCTCCTGCGTTTCGGAGTTTTCCGGATTTCTGCTTTTCAAAGAACTGTCCCGCCAGTTAAAGCTTGCGGGGCGTAACGACCTCAGTCGCCTTTTCTCGTTGATGGCGCGTGATGAAGCCAGGCATGCGGGCTTCTTGAACCGTGCACTGGTTGCTGAGGGGATTGAGATTGATTTGCCAGCACTCAGCAGTAAGAGGCCGGTGACCTGGTTTCCTTTGAGCTGGGTTTTGTACTCGGTTTACCTCTCGGAAAAGATCGGTAACTGGCGGTACATCCTCATCCACAGGCATCTGAAGGCCCATCCGCAGAATGCGTTTGCCCCTTTGTTCGATTTTTTCGAACCCTGGTGTCAGGACGAGAACCGTCACGGCGACATCTTCAACATGTTGATTCGTTGTTGGCCCGGATTGAGTAGTGGGTTGCGCGGCCGTCTTCTCAGTCGCTTCTTCTTGTGGAGCGTTTTTCTGACCCACAGCCTCACAGTGTGTGAGCGCGGCAACTTTTATCGCTTGCTTGGCATGGACCCCGATCGTTTCGATGAGGAGGTCATGCGCCAGACCAACCGAACCGCTCGTCGTGCATTCCCGGTGGTCTTTGTTCTTGGTCCGCGTTATTTCCTGCTGCGAGATCGGCTTGTGGAGGCCTTTCGAGGCGTCAAATCTGCGGAGGGTCAGCCCTTGCGCAAGCTTGGCCTGAAGTTGCGGTTCGGCAGCTTGCTGCTGCTGCAGTTCTTGCAGCCGATGGAAGCCTCATTGGAGGCGCCGGCATGAACCAGCTTCTCCCTTTTTCATCACCCCCGCTTCGTCGAGGTATCGCTGTGAAGCCACGGGAACTGTCGCGTCGTTGGGGCACGACTCTGTTCATGGTGGTGATTCATCTTTTGGCCGTGGTGGCGTTGATGCCGCGCTTCTGGAGTGGCTCGGCGGTCGTTGTTCTCTTGTTTCTTTATTGGCTGACCGCCTGTATTGGCGTGACCCTCGGATACCACCGTTTGCTTGCTCACCGAGCCTTTGCGGTGCCGCGTTGGCTTGAAGCCTTCATTGCCACCTGCGGCACCTTGAGCTGTCAGCACGGTCCCATCGATTGGGTGGGTTTGCACCGCCACCACCACCTCCATTCCGACGATCCCGCTGACCATCACAACAGTCATCTGGGCTTCTGGTGGAGTCATTTTGGATGGATGCTGAAGGATATCCCCGCCCAGCATTACGTCCGCCAGCTCACCCCTGACATGCAGGAGGTGCCTTACTACCGCTGGCTGAATCACAATTTTTTGCTGCTGCAGCTTCCACTGGCGGCGCTCTTGTTTCTTTTTGGTCGTATCCTTGGTGTGGGGGGCTGGGCCTTGGTGCTCTGGGGCATTCCTCTGCGCCTTGTTCTCGTTTATCACGTCACTTGGTTCGTTAATTCAGCGACCCATCGCTGGGGGTACGTGAGCTACCCAAGTGGTGACCAGTCTCGTAATAACTGGTGGGTTGCGTTGCTCACTTTCGGTGAGGGCTGGCATAACAACCACCACGCCTACCCAAGTAGCGCCCGGATGGGATTTCGGTGGTGGGAGCTTGATATCACCTGGTTGCATATCCGGTTTCTTCAGTCAGTTGGTCTTGTCAGACGGATTCGCCTTGCACCCCCTTTGAGGTCCTTTTAATGAATGCTCTCAATAGCATGCGTGTTTTCATCGGCTTTGACTCCCGTGAGGGTGTCGCAGTCAATGTCCTCACAGATTCGATTCAAGCGAAAGCCAGTCGCCCGGTTCAAATTGCACAGGTAAGGCTGAGTCAACTGGAGGGGGTGTATCAACGGCCCAAAAATCCTCTCCAAAGCACTGAATTTTCTTTCTCACGTTTTCTCGTCCCCTGGTTGTGCAATTTCGAGGGCTGGGCCATTTTTATTGATGCAGATATGGTTTGTCTTGGTGACATCGCTGAGCTTTGGGACCTTCGCGATCACCAATACTCCATTCAGGTTGTAAAGCATCAGCATCACTGTGATGCAGGCCTGAAGTTTCAGGGTGAACCTCAAACGCCCTACCAGCGCAAGAACTGGACTTCTGTGATGTTGTTCAACTGTTCTCGTTGTCGGGCGCTGACTCCTGAGTTGGTGAACTCAGCTTCGGGTTTGCATTTGCACCAATTGCGCTGGTTGGAAGATGAAGAGATTGGTTCTCTTCCACCCCAGTGGAATGTGCTTGTTGGTGTTCAGCCAGTGCCTCCAGATGCACGCATTCTTCATTACACCTTGGGTGGTCCTTGGTTTGAAGACTGCAAGTCCATGGTTCTTGCCGATCGATGGCATGAGGCACATCGCGCATTGAACCACCCCATTCCTTTTGGATTTTGAGGCCATGATCGATTTCAAGTCGCCGTCTTATTGCGATGCCTACAGCAGGGTGAACGCCTTGGTGATTGTGGGAGAGGCCCTTGCGGACCGTCATTTCCGCTCCCTTGCGCGTCTGATCCCTGACGATGAAGAACATCTCCTGAGGCTTGCTGCGATGGAGGGGCGTCACACCGTTGATTTCTCCTCTTGTGGACGCAACCTGGGCGTGAAGCCGTCGATGGCAACTGGAAAGTCGTTGTTCGCTCCCTTGGAACGTTTGTTCCGTGCTTTGGAGAATTCAAGGGATGTTGTTGGTTGCCTGGTCTTGCAGGGGCTGATTGTTGAGTGTTTTGCAGTAGCCGCATATCGCGCTTATCTACCGGTGGCTGATCCTTATGCCCGAGCAATCACGGTTACTGTGATTGATGATGAAACGAAGCACTTGAATTATGCGGAGTGCTGGTTGCAGGCCATGGGGGAGCAGATCCATTCACAGATCGTGCACATTTGCGAGAAGGCCTTGCCGCTCACCCTTTCAATTCTCAAGGCCATGAAGAGTGATCTCAGTGCCATCGGAATTGATTGCACTGATCTTTTGGCATTCTTTTGCGAAGATTTCACTCAAGCGCTTTTTTCTGTTGGGATTCCCCTGACAGATGCTCACCGCTTGTTGATTAAAACCGCTGCGGTTGAACACTAATGTTCCCAGCAACACCTTTGGGCGGCAATGCCGTGGCGTGAGTCTCCAGCCAGCTGGGACTGACGTCGATTTGGCTGATTGTTCCTCCAAATCGGAGCTGGAGCCAATCAGCTTGGCATCGATGATTGCAGAGCACGGCTTCGCCATGCGCTTCAGGCCAAGCCTGCCTGGCCAAGCTCGCTGGCAAAAACCAGATTTGGATTGATTTTGCGGACTTGCGCTGCTCATGCATCAGTTCATTCAGCTGACCATCGCCGCTGAGGTTCGGGGCGATGACCATCAATCGATAAAGGGAGAGGCTCTTGCCCATTGCGTTGACTCGCGATTGCTGAAATAATGGTAACGTTATATCGTGGTTATGATTTGAGGCTTGCTTTATGCATTCCTTTTCGCTTTCGGGTGGAGCCTTGAACGGGCAGCGCGATAGCTCTGTTGCCTCTTTTCAGGTGAGCCACGGTGCGCGTCTGCAACGGTTGCATCGCCGTCTCGCTGAAGCTCACCCAGAGGCTGAATCCATGGGCTTTTTGCATCAGTTGCTGGATGGTCACGCGACCCCTCGACAGATCGCAGGGCTGATCCGTGGATTGGCCCCCGGCTATCGGTTGCTCGAGGCTTTGGCGCCTCCCATTGCGAAGGCGTTCGGTTCCACGGCGATTCCCTGGCCTGCGCTGATGCGATCCGATGCTTTGGATCACGATCTTTTTTGCTTTCCCGGCTCTCTTCAAACGCCACCCAGTGGCGTTTCCAAGGAATGGCAGCGCCGGATCAGGATGCTGGCGGCTCAACATCCGCATTGTCTGCTTGCTCATGTTTACGTGCGTTATGGCGGTGACCTTTTGGATGGGCAGGGGCTTGGTCCGTATGTGAATCTCAGCCTTCAGGCGGCTGCGTATGAACCATTGCTGTTTTGGGATTTTCCATATTCTGTGTCGCTCTTAAGGGAGCAATTCCACGCTGGATTTGAGCAGCTCCAGCTCACCGAGCAGCAAGATGATGAGTTCTTGGATGAGGCGGTCAATGCATGCCATTTGAACCAGTCTCTTCTTGTGGAGTTGGCGTCCTTTTGATTCATTCAACTGTTTGGTTGATTCACCTCTTGTTGCGCCAATGGGCGCATCATTCGTTGTTTTTCTGAGTTCTTCTTATGTCGCGTGAAAGTCAACGTCTTGCGGTTCGACAAGCCCGAGAGTCTTTGATCCGAAAGTTGGATCTTGTCTTTAAGGAGGCCTGTGAGGGCATTGATGCGGAGGCTATGGGTGAAGGTGCTGTCGCTCGACTAACGCAGCTGATCCTTCAAACTCGGGCGCAGGCCTTGGCCAGTTTGGAGCGTGAAATTGAGGCGCCTTTGATCACTCGCCCTCCGTCCTCTGATTGATCGTTAAAGCTCCGGTCTTTGTGTTCTTTGGGTCTTCTGTATTGGACATTTGATTTGGTGGTGTAGGGGGGGCGTGTGAGGGTCCTGTTTCAGCTGCTGTCGGTTGCTGTTGCTGACTCCGTGCCCCATCGCTCGTCAACACGAGAGTCAATGGTTGATCTACCTGAGCCCATGTGCCGTCACGAGTCGTTCAAAGGGATTGGCTCAGCTCCGATATTGGAGGGCAGACCGCCTTTGGGCTCGTGGAGTATTTCGAGCCAGTTGCCCTCAGGATCTTGCAGATAAAACGATGCGCTGCCGTCGCGGTGGTCATGCACCGGGCCGCAGCAGTGGCCTTGCGCCAGCAGCTGCTCGCGCATTTGCTCCACTTCGGAGCGGTTCTGCAGGTGAAAGGCGACGTGCGGGCCCGCCGCCTTGTAGCCCGGGCTGAGCAGTGCAATGCCCTCACCCGTTGGCCACTGGGCATAGCACCAGTCATCAGCTTCCCAGGTCAGCCGCAGACCGAGGCCGAGATAAAAGCGCTTAGCCCGCTCCATGTCTTGCACCCGTAGGGCGACATGACCCAGGCGATGCTTGCAGGAGATGGACCATTGGCTGTCCAATGCTTTGTCAGATGAGCGCTGCATCAACGTCTCCGCTGCTGGATCGAGGCTGATCTTCTGCAAAAACAGCCTCCGCGCGTTGGCACAAACGCGCAATCATTCCCTCCTCATCAGCGGGAATCACCTGAAGGTCTAGGGCTGGTATCCAATCCAGCATCTGTTTCAGCTCTGTCTGTAGGGCCTGGTCGTGTTCCCCGATGCCGCCGCTGAGGGCGAGCACATCCACGCCGCCAAGGCTGGCTGCCATTGCTCCGATGCCCTGAAGCAACCGGTGGCGGAATACGGCGAGGGCCAACTGAGCACCGCTATGGCCCGCAAGCACCTGGGCTCGGATCTCGCGCATGTCTCCGCTGAGGCCTGAGAGCCCCTTCAGCCCTCCACTCTGCTGAAGTTGCGCCGTGATCTCAGAGGTCGTGAGTCCTTCACGCATTAGCTCCAGCAGCAGGCCTGGGTCAACACTGCCGCTGCGGGTGGCCATCACCAGCCCCTCCATGGGGGTGTAGCCCATGGTGGTGTCGATACAGCGACCACCGCTTATGGCCGCCAGCGAAGCACCGGCGCCAAGGTGGGCACTAATGAGCCGTAGTTGGTTGGGTTCCCTTCCCTGCTGACACCACTGCTCCATCACCGTTTCACTGACGTGCTGATGGTTAAGGCCGTGGAAGCCAAAGCGACGGAAGCCCTTCTGCCTCAGTTGTTCCGCTAGGGCGTAGGTGCGTGCCGCTTCCGGCAAGGTGCTGTGGAAGCCGGTGTCAAAGCAGGCCCATTGGCTCGGTTCTGGGGCCAATCCCCGAGTCCATTGGCGCGCCCAGTGGATTCCAATCAGTGCCGCTGGATTGTGCAACGGTGCCAGTGGGATCAGCTGATGCAACACCTGCTCCACTTCGGCATCGATCCGTGTCGCTGCCGTGAATCGCTCACCACCGTGTACGACCCGGTGGCCAATCCGGGCAATCGTGTTGCGATGTGGCCCAAGGGCCGGGGCCATCCAGCTCTCCAGTGCCGTTTCTAACTCTTCTCCAGCCGCAAGGTTGCGCTCACCGCGCCAGATGCTGGCCCCTTGGGAATCAAGCAGAGCCGCCTTCAGGCTTGAGCTGCCCAAGTTGATCACCAGGGTGAGACCACTCATGCCCGCCCGGCGCAGGTGATCTCTGCCAACAGGGGCTGCGCCTCCACGATCGAATCGCCAACCTCACGCAGCGATCGTTCTGAGGTGAAGAAGCCGCGTATGTCGGGGCCTTGGGTAGGGGAAGTGTTCATGAAAGCCGAGTGGTGAGTGAGTGTGGGTGCGCTTTCCGGTCTCCGGATTGCGTGTTGACAACGTCGTCTTACTGACTTTTGGCGCAGCCAATCAAGAGGAGAGGCCGAGGCTCCAGCGCCAGTTGTTGATCTCAGGAGCATCCGTTCCGTTTTCGTAGGCATAGGCACGGTGCTTCTGGATCTCGTCTTTCATCTGCTCCTTTAAATGGCCAGCACGTGATCCAAGGTTTTTGACCCTATCGATCACATCAATGACCAAATTGAAGCGATCGATTTGGTTGCTGATCGCCAGCTCCAAGGGGGTGTTGATGTTGCCTTGCTCCTTGTAACCCCGCACATGGAAGTTGCTGTGATTGGGGCGGTTGTACGTGAGGCGATGCACCAACCACGGGTAGCCGTGGAAATTGAAGATCACTGGCTTGTCTGGAGTGAACAGGCTGGTGAAATCCGCATCGCTCAGGCCGTGGGGATGGTTTTGGGGTGATGCCAAGGCGAACAGATTCACCACATTCACGTACCGCACCTTCAGGGCTGGAATCCGTTCCCGAAGCAGTTCAATGGCTGCCAAACATTCCTTGGTCGGAATGTCACCGGCGGAGGCCAGCACCACATCCGGTTCATCCGGCTCGGCGCCGCACTCGTCGTTGCAGGCCCATTCCCACAGGCCAGCGCCCTTGGCCACATGACGGCGCGCCTGCTCCAGCGTCAGATACTGCAGGTGCTGCTGCTTGTCCGAGACGATCAGGTTGGCCACGTTGGTCTCCTGCAGGGCTTGTTCCGCCACCGCCAGGAGGCAGTTGGCATCAGCCGGCAGGTAGACCCTGGTGATGCTGCCTTTCTTGTTGCCCGCCAGGTCGATGAACCCCGGATCCTGATGGGTAAAGCCGTTGTGGTCCTGGCGCCACACCGTGGAGGAAATCAGGCAGTTCCAGGCACCCACGGGTTCTCGCCAGGGGATCTCCTCGCAGTGTTCCAGCCATTTGCAGTGCTGGTTGTACATCGAGGCGATCACATGGGCGAATGCCTCATAGGTATGAAAGAAGCCATTGCGTCCGCTGAGCAGGTAGCCCTCCAGCATCCCCACCAGGGTGTGTTCCGACAGCATCTCCACCACGGCCCCATCGCGGGACAGCTCACTGCCATCGAGGTCCTCCGGCAGATAGTCCGCCATCCACACCTTTTTGCTCGCCTCATACACCGATTGCAAGCGGTTGGAGGCGGTTTCATCGGGTCCGAACAGCCGGTAGGCCTTGGGGTTGAGGCGAATGAGATCGCGGATCAGTTCGCCTAGCGGAGCGGTGTTGGCGTGGACACGCGTGCCGGGGCTCTCCACCGCCACGGCGTAGTTCGTCAGATCAGGAAACACCAGATTGCGTCGCAGCACGCCGCCGTTGGTGTGGGGATTGGAACCCATGCGCCGCTCCCCCTTGGGAGAAAGGGAGCGGATCTCGGGGCGGATGGCTCCGGTTTCGTCAAAAAGTTCCCAGGGCCGATAGCTCTTCAACCAGGCCTCCAGTTGCTGGAGGTGCTTCGGGTTGGTCTTCACATCGGGGATCGGCCCCTGGTGGGAGCGCCAGAAGTTTTCGAGCTTGTGGCCGTCCACCTCCGCTGGACCGGTCCAGCCCTTTGGTGAGCGCAGCACCAGCATCGGCCAATGGGGGCGTTCGGCGTTGCCGCTGCTGCGGGCGGTCTCCTGGATCTGACGGATCGTCAACACCGCCTGCTCCATGGCCACTGCCATCTGGCGGTGCATGGTCATGGGGTCGGAGCCCTCAACAAACACGGGCTCCCAGCCATAGCCTCGCATCAGGCTTTCGAGCTCCCCGTGGGGGATGCGGCTGAGGATCGAAGGATTGGCGATTTTGTAGCCGTTGAGATGCAGCACCGGCAGCACGGCCCCATCCCGGATCGGGTTAAGGAATTTGTTGATGTGCCAGCTGGTGGCCAGCGGACCGGTTTCCGCTTCTCCATCCCCCACGCAGGCCAGGGTGATCAGCTCTGGGTTGTCGAACACCGATCCGCAGGCGTGGGAGAGCACGTAGCCCAGTTCGCCGCCCTCATGGATCGAGCCTGGCGTTTCGGCCGTGCAGTGGCTGCCGACGTGGCCCGGGAAGGAAAACATCTTGAGAAAGCGCTGAAGCCCCGCTTCGTCGAGGGAGATGTCGGGATAGCGCTCGCTGTAGCTGCCGTCGATGTACACCGGCCCGCGCATGCCCGGGGCGCCGTGACCTGGGCCCGACATGTAAAGCATGTCGAGGTCGTAGTGGTTGATCAGCCGGTTGGCGTGGGTCCAGATGAACGCCTGCCCCGGACTCGACCCCCAGTGCCCCAACAGGCGGTTTTTGATGTGCTCCGGCTGCAGCGGTTTCCGCAGCAGTGGGTTGTCCTGCAGGTAGATCATTCCGGCCGCTAGGTAGTTGGCAGTGCGCCAGTAGCTGTCGATGCGTTGGAGTTCGGCGTCCGACGGTGGCTTTCTTGGCTCGGCAGACGCTTGATGTGAGGTGATTGTCAAGGCAGGTACAGACGAGGTGTGCAGGGGATTCCAGCTATGGCCTTCGGAGTAGCAAAGAATCTATAAGCGCGTGATCGCGTTACAACGTTAGCGTTATATCGTTATTTGTGTTGTTAGGACGCATGTCGCATTTGCCCATGGGTTACCCAAGTTCGATCTCCGACCATGCGGATTCCGCCGATGCCCAACTGCGCAAGGGCTTTGGGCCACGGGTGCGAAAGCTGCATGCCCGTATTGGCAAGGCTCACCACAAGGCGGAAGGAATGGCCTTTTCTCGAAGCTTGTTGCAGGGTGAGGCCACGCCGATCCAGATCGCTGGGCTGATGCGTGCCCTTCTTCCGGCCTACTCCCTGTTGGAGGACGAGGCGCCGACTCTTGCCTCTGCCCTTGGCGCCGAGTCGATTCCTTGGTCTGCTCTGGCCCGCCGTTCTGCGCTGGAGCATGACATTGCAGCGCTCTCCAGTATCGACCCCACCCCCCTATCAGCTGCGGGGGTGATCTGGCATGAGCACCTCAAGACATTGGTGAGGCAGGCACCCCACCGGCTGATGGCTCACGTTTATGTCCGCTACGGCGGAGATCTCTCCGGTGGTCAGCAGCTGGCGGAACAGGCCAATGCAATCATCAGCCGCGAAGGATTGTCGCCATTGAGCTTCTGGAGCTTCGAGCAGGAGGTGCCGAAGCTCAAGCAAGCACTCCATGACGGATTTGAGGAGATGGATCTCTCCGAAGCCGAAGAAGAGGAGTTGCTGCAAGAGGCGGAAGTGGCCTTCGGAGAGACGCAGCGATTGCTGGCCGAGTTGGCAGATCTGCACTGACCAACACCCTGCTGGTTTCGTCCACCTTCACTCGCTACTCACTCCTCACTCCACTTCCGCCTTCCCATGTCTCCACTTGCTTCTCCCTTGAGTCCTCTGGACTTATTGCTCAAATACGACAAACCGGTTCCCCGCTACACCAGCTACCCCACTGCTGCGTCCTTCACAACGGAGGTCGGGGAAGAGCTGTTGCGTCGCCAGTTGGCTCAGCCCAGTAGCAAGCCCCTGTCTCTCTATGTGCACGTTCCCTTCTGTCGCCATGCCTGTTGGTATTGCGGCTGTAATCGGGTGACGACCCAGTTGGGATCGAAGGTCGTGAAGCCTTATTTGGCTTCCCTGGAGCAGGAGCTGGAGTTGATCTCGCAAGTGATGCCGCAACGCCGGCGCTTGGCTCAATTGCATTGGGGTGGCGGGACGCCCAACTACCTCAATGCGGAGGAAATTGCCCAGCTGTGGGGACTGATCGAACGTCATTTCGACCTGGATCCCGAATTGGAAGCCTCCATCGAGGTCAATCCCGAGTTTCTGACGCAGGAGTCCGCCTTGCAATTGCGGGCTCAGGGATTCAATCGCATCAGTTTTGGGATTCAAGATGCCGATCCTGAGGTGCAGAGGGCCGTGAATCGCGTGGTTCCGGCTGAACAGCTGCGCAGCTCAATGCATTGGCTGCGGGAGGCCAACTTCAGCAGTGTCAACGTTGATTTGATCTGTGGTTTGCCGCTGCAGACCCCGGAGCGTTTCCAGAGAACACTGCAGTTGGTGGAGGAGCTGCGTCCTGATCGGATCTCCCTCTTCTCGTTTGCCTACTTGCCGGATCAGCTGCCGTTGCAGCGCAAGATCTCGGCGGCAGATCTCCCCAGCCAGCGTCAGCGCATGCTGATGCTGGAAGAAGCTCAGCGCCTGCTCTGTTCCACTGGCTATGACGCCATCGGAATGGACCACTACGCCCTCTCCAGTGACAGCCTTGCGCAGGCAGCGCGTGAGGGGAATTTGCATCGCAACTTCCAGGGCTACACCACCGGCGGTGAGCTGGATCTCCTGGGTATTGGCCCCACGGCCATCAGTCAATTCCCCCATCTTTTCTGCCAAAACGAACGGTCCTTGAAGACCTATGGCGAGGCCCTCAGCCAGGGACGTCTCCCCGTGGAGCGCGGTCTGGAAGTGGTCGATTCCGATGTTCTCGAGCGGCGAGCCCTGATCAGGCAAGTGATGTGCCAATTCGCCCTCTCCTTGGATCTGCAGCGATTTTCAGAGGAGTGGTCGTTGTTGCAGGAGCTTGAATCTGATGGGTTGGTGAGGCTCTCCGTTCAACAAGGCCAGGGGCAGATGGAGGTCACCACCGAGGGCCGGTGGTTGATACGCACGATTGCCGCTGTATTTGATCCACAGCAGCGTCAGTGCTCCAGTGGCTCAAGGCTGATTTGATAAGGGCTCCATGGCTACATCCCAAACCCTCGTCTTGATCAAGGAGCAGATGTGTTAATGCCCTGTCGCATCGCCATCTCCCAGACTGATTCGGGTGAGGTGATGTTGTCGATGTACTCCCCTGAACGGCTCTTTCGGGACATCAGCTCTAAGGCTGAAGTTCTGGCGATTGCGCAGCAGGTGGAGGAGGAGACCCGACCGATCATTGGCAGGGCCGCTCACGAGCTTCGGTAGGCCACTGGACGACGCAGTGTTGAACATGCTCTTGCATACGCTCTGTTCGATTCGGCCTGAATTGAGCTCAGGCCGCCACAAGCCAGCGTCCCGCCACGGCCAGGGCAACGGCTAAACCTGAGGCCCCAAGCCAGGAGGCCCGATGGGTCGCCAACTGGCGCCGCAGCAGCACCACGCTGGAGCCCCAGCCGAGCAGAACGGCCAGGCTCTGGCAAAAGGCGATCACGTGGGCGTCCGCCTGCCAGGACGGCAAGGACTCAGTCCAGGATCCATTCAGTGGCGACAGGCTGACGGGCAGAAGCTGACCGGCTTCGCCCATGCCCAAGGGCAGGTGCCGAGCCAACAACAGCGCCCAAATCAGGGGCAGGAGGCCATACAGCATCCGGCGGAGACGTTGACGGTTAAAGACCAAGCAGGCGAAGCCATAAAGCAGTGTGGGGATCGAGACGGCCAGCAGCGCCATGAGCAATCGGGGCAGCAGTGGACCCTCCACCAGGCTGGCTGGAGCACCTGGAATCCAAGCCAGCATGCGCGGGGCCTGGTGCAAACAGACGTCGCCGGCCAGGACCAGCAGCAGACTGGGCTCTCCACGGGGTAGCTCCATCTCTCGCTGGATATCGGCGGCAGGGGGTCTGATGGCGAGCTGAACCGAGCGATGGGGGCAGGCCTGGGCACAGGTCAGACAAAGAACACAGTTGCGGTTGTCATGCAGGTGGGCCGGATGGGTGCCGAGCGGGCAACCCGCTGTCGCCAGTCCTTCGCCATCGGCCGGTCCGCCTTTGAAGCAGGCATAGCTGCTGCAACTGCCGCTGCAGGTGCCGACCTGGGCGCGGAGTTCCAACACGGACAACTTTGCAAAGAGCCCGTTCATGCCGCCCACGGGACAGAGATAGCGGCACCAAAAACGTTTCTCAAAGCGCAGGGAGCCGATCACCGCCCCGCTGGTGATCAACAACAGCAAGCAACTGCTCAGCCAGGCTGTGTTCTGCAGATTCCAGACCTCTTCCCAGAGCAGGATCAGGGCGAAGCCCGCCGCCAGCAGGGGGGAGGCCCACCCGTCAGTTTCCCCGCGGGGCCAGCGAGCGGGTCGCCAACCCAGGATTCGCGCAAGTTGTTGGCTGATCTCGCCCCAGACCATGAAGGGGCAGAAGGAGCACCACAGACGGCCAACCAGGGGAAAACCCAGCAGGATCAACGGCCACCACCAGGCCCAGAAGAGGTTCAAGGCACCGTTGTGGGCCCGGTCCTGCGGCCCCAGCCAGAGCCAGAGATTCACCAGAACAAATACCCAGCTGACCACGCCAAAGAGCAGAGTGTTCCAGAGCCATGGAGCTCGCATCCACTCCCTTAGTTGAGGCTTCCAACGCCAGATGTCGAAGCGATAGCGCTGTTGGCGAGGCGACGTCCAAAAGACGTCCTCCGGAATCAGCGTCGGAACCGTGCTGCCCTCCTGGCGCCGGATCTGCTGCAGGGCCCGGTCAACCAGGGTCTCCAGCTCACGGATGTTGTTCGGGAAGTCGTAGGCCTGGAGCCGTTTGATTACCGCCTCGGATACGTCAGGGGCCTGGGGCCAGCCGAGTTTGCGGCTGCGCAATCGGATCCCATAGCGCAACCACTCCCCGAGGTCCTGCCGGCGCACTCGTATCGGCGGCACCCGAATCAGGCTGCAGCGCCGCTCAATGTCGGAGCACACCGTCTCTGAGGTGAAAAACAGGCGTCCTCGGAAGCCGTGCTGCCCCTCAAGTAGTTCCAGGAGGAGCGGTTTGAGGCCCTCAGGCGCACGATCGAGCTGATCGATCAGGAGTGAGCCGTCACCAACGAGCTCAAGTAGGGAGCGACCATCCGAGGAATCCAGGGGCTCGAGCAGATCGCTGCCATCAGCCTTGAGCAGAGCCGCATCCAGGCGCAGCATTAACTCCTTGCGCTGGGGGGATCCGAAGTGGATCAGCGCCGCCAGGTTGTCCTTCTCCAGCCCCGGTTCTCCGAGGATGAAGACCGCTCGCCGCTGACCATCCGCGGCGGCCTGGCGCACGGACTCCCGAAGCGTTTTGGCGTAACGACTACTGCCCACCACACCGCGACGGGCACGGCCCACCAGCAGGGGCGCCAAACTCAGCAGAACAGGGGGTGCGGCCAAGGCCCAACCAGATTTATCTCCTTTAGTTTGGAAAAAAACTCGCGAAGCCGCCCGCGTTTGAAACATTCAGCTTGGTTTGCTGTGGACCATCCCCTTAATCACGGCTTTTTGCCTTTGATGAATCCATCTCGACAGAATCTTTGGTTGGTTTTATGAGATGCATGCCTGGAGACGGCATGTATTCAGCCGATTAGTACTGGGGTCTCTAGCCAGCAATGCCACTGTGTTACCAGTGCTGCTAAGGATCCGATGCGTTTTGTCCTTGAGTTGTTCCTCATTTTTTGTGCAACTGGGTTGACTGGTGTGCAACCAATGCCTTTTTGGAGCTGAGCATGGCTAGGCGAGTGACGCTTAACTCAGGTCTCTCCTGCCACGAACTACTTCCCACTCTGAGGTAATGCGAACCTTCTCCGGCGGTGAAGGTTGAGGCGATGGGCATCACTGTCACTTGGTTCTGCCTTGTTTGAAGGCAATCTGGACTGCTCTTCTTTGATTTTTATTGAGAGAGTGTTTCGAAATTTTTCGTGCCTCGCTTTTGATGCTGAGAAGTATGTCCCGAATTATTTTTTTTCGAAGAAATTTCGAATGGTTTGCATTTTCCCTCGATAGTGGCACTTCGTTCATTGGAGTGTTCATGGCCACTGAGTCCAAGCCTGGTGATGAGAGTGGCTTGCCATTTGAGGACCCACTTCAGGTGCCCAGCGATCAGAAGGAAACCATCAAGATGGCATCTGATGAGCCTGCTGAAATTAGTCTTCAGTCAGGTGAAGATAATCTTGGGCCTACAAATCAGGCCAGTCTTGATGAATTGATGGCTTATCTACAGAAAGGTCTTAATTCTCTCAAGGGGCTTGATCTCAACGGTTTTCAACAGATCTATCCTGTTGTTTTATCCATTCTTGGTGCTGTGATTGCTGCACTGATTTTGGTGATTACGTCAAATGTTCTGCATTCAATAAATCACTTGCCTTTGATTGGCGATTTGCTTGGTGGGGTTTTGGAGCTGTGTGGGTTGGTCACTGTGACCCGCTTTGTATTATCCAATCTCTTGCTCCAGAAAAAACGAGCCGATCTTTACATGCGCATCGCTCTAGTTAAGAAAGAGTTGATTGGTCGCTAGATATTATTTCTGCTTTTTAACTCTTTGGTGGCCTGGATTTGCGTAGTTCGGAAGCATGCACTTGCAGTTGAGTTCTGCTTAGAGCATCTGTGCGCCAGAGCCAGCGGTAGATGCTGGGGTACAAGACCATAGAAACTTGTAACATGGTTCTTAAAACGGGTTGGCGGTGCTGTGTTCCGCCTTTGGCTGGTTCGTATTCCGATAAGCTTTGCTCTGTAAAGCAAAAACAACCCAGAACATCAAGACAGGACTTTGTGTGGGAAGGTTTTTGCATGAGTAAAACCACAAAAGAGATTCCGGTCTGGGTCGGCGGAGAGTCAGGACAACGGAAGCGTTACTTGAGATCCTTGGAAAAGGATTTGGCAGCAGAGTTCGGACCTCAATGGCGCGAAAAGCTTGGACGCAACACTCCAGTTAAGCCGTAGAGTTCGCCCTATATATGCAAAGTCACCTTAATTAGGTTTGTGATTGCTGAGTGCAGGTTTATTTAGTTCTGCTGTCGTACAGGTCTTGTCAGAGCACTAGCTCCAGTCAACTGGATAGAGCGTTGTCTTAGTTGCGCTCAGGTGAGGCATGTCCTCGACTAGTCGCTGTGCTGCTAAAGCTCCCCGGACGACACGACAAATGCCTTCTGGGTCGCAGACTCTGTAGTAGGCAAAGCCTTCTGGAGCTTTGGTTAGCTTGGTTGCGTTCATCTTGTTCTTCCTGCTGATCTAAGAACTAGTCAGCAAGACGAGTCCCGTCAAAGCAATTTCAGGCAACATGTTCTGTACGTTACAAATCCTTGGCTACCGTAATGAGCAAACGGCTGCCTCTTAGCTAAAGGAAAAGCAGGCAGGAGTCAGGTTCACATGCGCAACGGGACCTGAATCCGACCTCGTTGGGGGCAACCGTCATTGCCCCCTTCACCCCACCGTTTTCTAGAAAACTCTGCAACTCTCGTGGCCTTGGCGCTCAAGGGCCGGGGCATCGCAAAGAGTTCCGCTGCCACATGTATTGCAAAGGCGCTGACAGTTGGAACAGTCGTCGTTTTCCGCGCGATCTCGGCGAATGTGTCCCCATCCCCCTTAGATCTACTGCTACCGCTGGGTTCGCTTGCCATGGCAACGCGATTGTGTTGCCTCAAGGTTCGTGACCAGGCGCCGAGTTAACCCTGGCTGGGCTGGCGGTGATTCTGTTTTCCGCTTCGGTAGGAGGAATGACCCTGATCTGATCCCTCCCTCTGCAGAATCACTGTATTGATGGGGAGCGTGGTGGCTGGAGCTGGTGTGAATCCTGCGGATCAGCGCTGGGGTTTCTGGCCGCTGCTGCCACTTGGGTTCCAGTTACAGGAACAGGCCTGAGGTGCTTGTCCCTGAGTTGTCCCTGGAATTTTGTGCAACTGGGCCTGATGTTGTGCAACTGAGCTTTCAATCCACTGAGGTGATCTCAGGCGTTGAGCGTCTTCAATTTGTCTTCGAGGGTTTGCCGCAGCCGCTGGCTCACCAATGAACAAAGGTCGTCCACCAAGGGATCGTCGGCGTGAAAAATCAGCCGTTGGCCTTGGCGTTCGCTTCGTACCAGACCGGCCTGACTCAGTTGGCTCAATTGCCTGCTGATGTGTGACTGAGAAAAGCCGGTCTTGTTGATCAACGTCTGCACGTCACTGGGTGATGAGCGCAGTTCGCAGATCAGCTGCAGACGGGCGGGTTCACTCAGCAGCCTGAAAAATCGACTGATTTCGGCGAGCTGGTCAGGTGTCGGCGTGGATGCAGGCAATCGCGTAAGGCTTTGCCTAATTATGCCCTGATGCGGTTATGCGTGTATGATCATAGAATATTTAAAGTTGTTGATGGCTAGACATCAGATCGCCCGCGACGCTGCTGGAGCTGGCTCTCTCCTATTCCGGCAGTTATGGGATGCCGAAACCGGGACGTTCACGTATCTCCTGGCAGATCCGTTCTCATCAGAGTCGGTGCTGATCGATCCGGTGTTCGAGCGCCATAGCCGTGATCTGGCGTTGATCAACGAACTGGGCCTTCGTCTGGTGGCCTCCATCGACACCCACGTTCATGCCGACCACGTCACCGGAAGTTGGTGCCTACATGCCGCCACCGGTTGCTCCATCGCTCTGGCAGCCGTAGCTGGTGCTGATTTCGTCAGCCAACCCCTTGCCCATGGCGACAGCATTGTGTTCGGACGGCGTTCGCTCTCCGTTCGCGCCACCCCGGGGCATACCGAGGGTTGTCTCACCTACGTGCTGGATGACGCCTCGATGGCCTTCACCGGCGATGCCTTGTTGATTCGCGGCTGTGGTCGTTGTGATTTCCAGCAGGGCAGTGCCGAGGCTCTGTGGCACTCGATCCACCAGCAGATTCTCTCGCTGCCACAGCACTGTTTGCTGTATCCGGGGCATGACTATGAGGGCCGCTCGGTGACGAGCGTGGCTGAGGAAGCCCGCTTCAATCCGCGTTTTGGTGGCGCAGCGCGCGAGCAGGACTTCATCGGCACCATGGACAACCTTCAGTTGCCCCACCCGCGCCGCATTGATGTGGCCTTGCCTGGAAATCTGCGCAGTGGACGTCCGCTGGAGGAGTCCGAATCCAAGAGCGACTGGGCACCCTTGCAGCGCAGTTATGCCGGACTTGACGAGATCACCCCTGACTGGGTCGCCGGCCATCTCGATGCGATCACTCTGTTGGATGTGCGCTCTTACGAGGAGTGGCTAGGGCCTGATGGACGTGTGGCTGGAAGTTTGCACCTCCCGCTTCCAGACTTGATGCAGAGCCTGGAGACGCTTCCGCGTGATCGACCCGTGGTGGTGACTTGTTATGCCGGGAGCCGCTCCGCTCTGGCCACCCAGCAGTTGCAGCGAAACGGGTTGAAGCAAGTCGCCAATCTGCGTGGTGGCTTGCAGCGCTGGGCTGCTGAGGGCTACCCGCTGGAGCTTCCTAAGTAGCCGTTTGTTCTTTCTACGACCTTTTTATCGCCGTATCGCTTGTCCATGTCGCAACATCTCTCTCCTTCTGATCTTCAGACCCGTCTCGATGCAGTGACGGTGGTCGATGTTCGCCAGCCGATGGAAGTGGCTGGTGGTCGCATTCCCGGTAGCCGGTGCATCCCCCTTGATCGGCTGCAGCGGGCTGAGCTGCCCGATGGGGATCTCGTCTTTGTCTGTGCCAGCGGCAATCGCAGTGCACAGGCGATGGCTGTGGTTCAACAGCGGTTCCCGGGGCGCCCCCTGATGGACCTTGCCGGTGGCCTCGAGCGATGGCAAAGCGAGGGGTTGCCCGTTGAACGGCAGGCCGGAGCTCCCATGCCACTGATGCGTCAGGTGCAGATCACCGCTGGGTCTCTGGTGCTGCTGGGGCTGATCGGCAGCCATTGGTGGGCTGCCGCCTGGATTGGTCTGAGCTGGTTTGTCGGAGCGGGACTTGTTTTCGCTGGAGTCAGCGGGTTTTGTGGGATGGCTCGCCTGCTGGCTTGGATGCCCTGGAATCGGGTGCGGCTGTGACTGATCTGTTGCTGCTTGCCGGTGGTGCATTGATTGGAGCGTTGCTGGCCTTGCTGGGTGCCGGTGGATCGATCCTGCTGCTGCCCTTGCTGGTCAGCGGTTTGTCCCTGCCGATGCGCGAGGCCGTGCCCCTATCGCTGATTGTTGTGCTGTTGCTGGCCCTGATGAATCTTGTGCCGGCGTTGCGTCAACGGCGTGTGTCATGGCGTTTCGCGGGGGGGATGGGGGCTCCAGCCCTTCTGGGTAGCTGGATTGGAGCCGCTTGGGTCAAAGACGGTCTGATCGGCCCGAACCAACAGTTGCTGCTGTTCGCCTTGGCCGCCGCTGCTGCTGCCGTCTTGATGGCTCGGCCGGTTTCGGCAAGTTCTGCATCCACAGAACCAGCGCGTTGGTGGTGGCTTCCGCCCCAAGGCTTGGGCGTTGGCTTGCTCACCGGGATTGCGGGTGTCGGCGGGGGCTTTGCTGTTGTTCCTGCGCTGGTCCTTCTGGGACGGTTGCCGATGTCTCTGGCCTCCGGCACCAGCCTGTTGGTGATCGCCGCCAGCTCCTTGATGGCGTTGTTTGCTCACGGGGAATGGAGCGTGGAGGGCCTTCGGCTGCTGTTCCCTTTGTTGATTGGTGGTGGTTTCGGTGTCCTGCTTGGACAATGTTTGGCCCCGCATCTGCCAGAACAACGCTTGCGCCAGGGATTTGCTGCGTTGCTTCTGGTGTCAGCGGTGTCCAGCGGCGTTGAAGCATTGCAACCCAGGGACGCGCATGCGGTTCAGCTCTCTGTCTTGAACGACCGAGCACCGATTGCTTCAATTCTTCAAAGTCTGTCGCCTCGCTGAATCAGAGGGTTGGGACGATGTGGGTCACCCGATTGGCATCAACCCAGGTGATGAACCCAGAGCCAATTTCAGCAACTTTGAACCTGCTGGGAATGGATTCATTTTCACGATGTTCAACATTCAATACATCTGCAATCCACCAATTTCCATCGGCTTCAGTGATGCCAACAGTCATTCCTGTTTTGACGTGAAAATAAACCTGGTCCTCCATTTGTGCAGTCAAGGCGATGCCGCGACTTATCTATTGTTTTCCTATCACGTTCCTGATTAGTTGTATCGCTAAATACATTGGTATCGTTTCATTTGGTTGCTCAATGGGGCATCCGCTGGTTGCAAGGGCTGAAGCCAGGGGCTTCGGCCTTCCTGTCTCAGTTCCCTGGCTGGAGGAGATTTTCCAAGACATCAGACACTGAAGTTGGGCTCGATTGCTATGGGCAAGCGAGCGAGTTAGGCATCTTTCCACCGGTGAGGGTGGCCTCCCTTTTGTTCGTTAAGCCTCAGTCCTGGAAATCAAGTTTGGTGGCTGATCCTCCGCGCGCCCGTCGTTTGTTTGAGGGAGTGGCGTTCGCACGTTTCACCAACCAGTAAGCGGCTGAAAGTGAGAGGACTGCGATCCCGAGGCCTACCAACCGCTGGGGGTTGTTTTCAGCACCGGAAGGCAGCACGATCACTTTGCGAGCCACAGCCGTTAGCGCGGTGACCAGAACCAGTTCGATCTGCACCACATGGCGCCTCAGGTAACTGGTGATGTTTTGCAGCACCTCCAGCGCGATCAATACGGTGAGCAGATCGCCGAGGGTCTTGATCAGGTCATCGCCCAGCCACGTTGCCGCTGACCCAGTCAGCAGCTTGGAGCCCAAGGCAACCATCAGCTGGATGATGGCGGCCCTGATCACCACAGCCGTGATCAGGGTGAGCAGTCGGGAGGCCTCGCGCTAACCCGCATCAACGAAACCGAGAAAACTTCTCTTGGAACGCGTGGGTTCATTCACGGGGTTCAGTCGTTGAAGGGGTTGTACTAAGAGGGGCGATCTTTGATGTCGCTGGCAGGGTTGACCATTTCGGTGTCGCAGATGACCGAGCCATCCCTCGGCTTGCCGCGCTTGCCCAGCCACCGCTGCTCGCAGGGGCTGGCGCCACCTTTGCGGAGGCCGGGGGTATAGCGATGGATGCAGAGGAAACGGATCGGGCAGGAGAGTGCTGGAACTGCGGATGCCATGGAGCGCTATCGCGAGGGACCCCACCGGTGAGGCACGGCAGCGCAGTGCAGGCAAGGACACCCCGCAGGGGTGCATGGCTTGATCCTTGCCGAGCGAGCAAGCCAGTGCCTCGATGGGGTTGCCCTCGCGTGCTCCTGGTCAAGCGACAGGGTTCAAGTCACGCAGGCCAGCCATTTCCGGTGCCCTCCAAAGCCGTATGGCTCCCCCGCAAAGCGGTATCGGTCACGATCTGAACAGTGCTGCAGCGTGACGCGCCAGCCGGTTCTAGGGTGTTGTACAAGAACTTGGACGAGTGCAATGCAGGTCGTCACCTTTTCCGAGGCCCGCGAGAGCTTTAAGGCGGTTCTGGATCGCGTCGAATCGGATGCTGATGTGACTCTGATCACGCGGCGCAACTCCCAGAGCGCCGTGGTGATGTCGCTTGACACCTACAACAGCCTGATGGAAACAGTCCATCTGCTTCGCTCTTCCGCCAATGCTGCCCATCTGCAGCGCTCCCTGGAACAGGCCGAGCGCGGTGAGCTGCTGAGGCATCCCCTGATCGATTCCAATCAGCACGAAGTCGATTCGCTCGATGCCGGCAGCTGATCGCCTGGCTTGGACTGCCGCTGCCTGGGAGGACTACCTCTACTGGCAGGGTCAGGACCGCAAGCAGCTGCGACGGATCAACCAACTGATCCAGGCTTGCCTACGTGATTGCTTCGTTGGGATCGGCAAGCCGGAACCGCTGCGTGAAAACCTTTCTGGCTGCTGGTCGCGCCGCATCGATGACGAACATCGCCTCGTCTACCGACTGGAGGGCGACACACTGGTGATCCTGGCCTGCCGATACCACTACCGATGAGGTGTGCAACCAGCTGGCTATGACCATCGACGTTGCGGGCTGCTGGTGACTCCAGGTAATGCTGTGGATCCGTTCTACGGCGTCAAAGCTTGAGAGAATGGGCTGCAACGGCGACTCGGTCTGCCTTGACACTCCTTCGCGGCCACTATCAGCTCCAGGACTGCGAGTTGACGCTGCAGCAGGGCCTGGAGGAGTACTGGCGAGTCAACGGACTGAATGACACCCGCCGGAAGGGCGATTCCGCGGCGGCCGCTTTTTTCACCCGTCACGACGCCTGTCACGTGATCTTTGGGACGCACACTGGCGACCTTGATGAAGCCTGCAATGACTGGTACACGCTGATGTGCGTCGACGTCGACATCGTTTCCTATCTCCGCGGTTACTTCAGGACCGAGGAGTCGAAGCAGATCAACGCCTACTACTTCAAATGGGACACGCTGCGCACCTTCTGGTGCTCCCTTCTGCTCGTGCCAGCGCTTTGGCGCAAAAGCCGCTCAGTCCACAAAAAATGGCGTTGGCAGGTGCCGCCGGAACTCTTCGCTGTTCCACTCGTGGAGCTCAGAGCAGCCCATGGCATTGAGGTGGTTCACCCCGAGGCGATGTGGGCTGCCCGTTGATTATTCGAGCTTAACGATGATCTGCAATCTTCAGCTTTTAGGGAGGGGGGCTTCGGGATCAAATTGTGAATCTCGAGGGGTACAAATTCCCTTGCAGGACCTGAAGGAAGCTGCGTCAAAGCACTTCAGGGCGCAACCGGCTGGGCCGATAAGAGATCAGAAAGGCCTGTTGGTCGGCATTGTCTGACTTCACAGCCGTAATCAGGTCTTCGCCGGTGTTCCAGACCCAGACCTGGTCGTTATGGCTGTCGTGGTCAAGGCTTGTGCTCAGCGGTGGCCCGTGTTGAGCGCGCAGGCCCGCAAGCACCTCCGTCATGTCATCGATGGCGAACTCGTATGCCAGGTTCGTCAGCCCTTGTTCTGGGTCGACTTCAAACGTGGCCTGTGAAACGGGGAGTCGATCCAGAAACACATCTCGCTTGACGTAGCGACCGGCCTGCTCTTCGTGCATGTCGTGGCCTTCACCCAGATGGATCGCCACTTGTTCGAACGGCATGCCCCAAGCCAGACCTTCGACGCAGGCGTCAACGCGGCTAGCGCCGCAGACCAACAGCAGCCCGATACACGCCGTGATCAGAAGGTTCTGGAACTGTTGCAGCACCTTCATGCGGTGATCGATATCTGTTGAGATTTTGTTGGTTCGTTGGTCTGTTGCCTACTGCCTGTTGTGAGGGCAAGCCCGAAGCCGATCAGCCCAGCTTCGGGTGCATCCCGAACCACTCGCAGCAGTAGCCCAGCCTCAAGACCAAACCGATCAAGACCGCAGAGGCTGCTGCCAAAAAGGCGATCCCCATAGAGAGCTGCCGGTTCTTCTCGTCCTGCGCCGATCGGACCATCCAGAGGAGGTAAGTCTTGATACTTACCCACGTTTCTGTCGCTTTTGCAAGGCGCAGCCCAACTCCAGCAGCCAGTCCCGCTTTTCTCCCTGGACGGCTTCGACGCGTGACTTCGGGGGCAGGAGCAGCGCTCAAGCGCTGGCTCGATGCACACGTCTCTGTGATGGATGGGGTTGTTTCAGCCTGTTTCGAGGCGAATGTTCCCCACCACGCAGGTCTTGTTGATCAGTGATGTCCGTGCTGCTCCGCTTGCTCGTGTTTGGCGCAGACCATCCACATGGACCCCATTTGATGTGCTCCCTTGCATCCGAAGCCTGGAGCTGCTGCCTCTGCCTCCTGCTGGGTCTTGAACATCGCCTGTTTCGGCTGACCACCGTGGGGGTTCGCGAAGGCTGAACCTGCGGACATCACCAAGATGGAGCTGAACAAAAGAGCTGCGCGCTTCATCGGTTGATTGGCTTCAACCCTCACTATGCAGTTGATGACATCAGTGCGCCGCAGAGGTTGTTGTGCCTCCAGCAACAGAGCAAAAGGGATGCCGTGTCTCGTTCAATCCAGGGCCAGCATTTAGCTCCGGCCGCTTCTAAAGCCTGATTCGACGGTCCTTGAAGAATCTTGTCCTCTGCTGTACGTCGCGGAGCTTCAGTCGCAAAATTCATGAGTCAAAAGACCTATGTATGCGTCACTTCCTTTCTCTCGCGCTGGCTGCTTTGATCGCTCTTGTTGCCCCATCCATGGCATCCGCTGCTGATGCAGCGCATGGCGAGCAGATCTTCTCTGCCAACTGCGCTGCATGTCATATGGGTGGAGGCAACGTTGTTAACGGTCAACGCACGCTCCAACAGGACGATCTCAAGGCTTACCTCGCCAACTACAACGAAGGCCATGAAGAGGCCATCACTTACCAGGTGACCAACGGCAAAAACGGCATGCCTGCATTCGGAGCCAAGCTCGGCGCAGATGACATCGCTGATGTTGCCGCTTATGTGGAATCCCAATCGATCAACGGCTGGGCCTGATTGGCAACACTTCTGATTTGAGAGTTTGATGGTTTCGAATAGAGCCCCTAGTTGGTCAAACAACCAGGGGCTTTTTCTTGGAGTAGAAACAGTCCCGAGTCTTTCCTTTGAATCGGACCCTTCCTCTGACAGGTTGGATGCTTGTTCAATCTGAGCGCGTGGTCGCCCTTCCTCACACAGTGGTTAGCAGTAAAGGTTGGACAACCTCGTGCTTTGGGTTGATTCCCCCATTTGAGGGAGGGCCCCGCCTTGAACAATCCCTCATTTGAGGGATTGAAGTTGGTGTTGCTGGGGTGGCGGCAACCGGGCGGGTGGTGCTGTTCTGCGCCGGAGTAGGTGGTTTACCCAGGCCTGACCCATTCCTCTGCAGAATCACTGCATTGATGGTGAGCATGGTGGTTGGAGCTGATATGAATCCTGCCGACCAGCGCTGGAATTTCTGGCCGCTGCTGCCACTTTCGACCACCTGTTCACAATAGTTTTGAGGAGAGCGTCCCTAGATTGTCCCTGCAATTTTGTGCAATTGGAAGCGACTAAAGGCAACTCAGGAAAAATTTTGAAGGCCGTACTCAATGCTTGCAGCGGTATTTACCTCTTCTAAATATGCATAGAAGGCAAAATCGAGCGAGCCGAATGCAGATGCGATGAAAAGCCTCACTGGCGATGAACTGCTTGTTAAGGGGAACCGTGCAGTGCTGCAATTGCAAAAAATTCGATAAAGAGCGGTTGTGCCATGTCTAGATGAAAGATCAGACTCAACCTGGTACACGCAGTGAGCTCTTTCTTTGCCTAGATCAAACGAAGAACCGAACATTCAGAGTGTGCTGCCACCGCTTTGGCTCATGGCTTTAGCGGTAGGGGTGAGCGTTGCCAATCCCTTCTATTCCCAATCCCTGTTGCCAACGATTGAGGGAGCCTTTCAGCTATCTCCGGGAACAGTCCTGCAAGCTCCAATGATCACTCAGCTAGGAATGGCATTGGGTTTTCTCCTTGTGGTTCCTCTCGGTGATGTGAGAGAGAAACGTGACTTACTAACGCTGTTGGCCATAGGCATGGCGTTGGCTTGTGGGTCTGTTCTGATAGCACCAAGTTTCGGTTTACTGCTGTGCAGTTGGTTCGCTCTTGGGATGGTCGCACTGATTCCATCGCTTATGCCCCCTTATTTGACAGCTCTAACTCCAGAGCCAACGCATGGCCGGATGTTAGGAATCATTTTGAGTGGTCAATTCAGCGGACTTCTTTTATCGCGCAGTGTTAGCGGCTGGGTTGCGGAGCTTTGGGACTGGCGCCTTATTTATGCTTTCTCAGCAATTCTGATGCTTGCCATCGGTTTGCTATTCCGAACACGCCTGCCGGACGTAGCTCCGACCAGCAAAGCCTCGTACTGGAGATTGCAACGCTCACAGGTCAACCTTTGGTGCCGTCACCCACTTCTGCGTAGATCCTGCCTTTCACAAGCCTTATTGTTTGGCAGCTTCATGGCGATATGGAGTGGAATAGCCATACATCTTGCAAGTCCACCTTGGCAATTCGGTCCGGCGGTAATAGGCAGCTTTGGATTTATTGGTTTAGCAAGCATTACGGCCACACCGATTATTGGTCGACTTGTTGACCGACTAGGACCCGACCGAATCGTGCTCACAGGAGTGCTTTGCGCCTCAGGCGGATTTGTGCTGATGGGATTACAGCAGCAAGTACTGTCTGCTCTGGTTCTGGGATTAATGGCCGTAGACCTTGGGGTGCAGGGCAGCTTCGTTGCCAACCAAGCTCGTATCTATTCGATCGATCCAGGAGCACGAAGTCGAATGAGCAGTCAGTTATTTCTCACCTGCTATCTGGGTGCGGCGGCCTGCTCAACGCTAATTTCTCTGTTTTGGAGCCAATGGGGGTGGGCTGGCACATGCATGTTCGCAATCAGCTTGATGGGACTTGCAATCGTTGTCGAACGCCCCACGTGGCAGCCGAGAAGTAACAAATAAGAGCAGTCCCGTGCCATCGTTGTGGAAAAAGATCTAGCGCATGAAGTGAAGTTGATGACCTCAATAACCCCTGATGCTGTGGAGCAACCCACTAGGTGTTTAATGTCAACAACTGCTAGGAACCCATCAAGAGACTGCACGGAAGAACCATTCAATGCGAGAAAATGCACGAAATAGAAAAAGCATCTCCCTTGAGCCACGAATCAGTTGAAAAAGAACTGCAACCTTTGGTTCGTAGACGAGATCCAAAGAGCCTTGACCTCAGCCGTCCCTGGCTATCTCGACTGCCACTGGCCTGGCCAGTACTGAATTCTGTAGAACTTAAACGTGAGAAGGCCATCGCCTTGCAGGCTTTCGGGCTGCCTTTGCTTCTGTTACGTAGTGCCGATGGGACAGCATCTGCCCATATCGATCGTTGCCCCCATCGCCACGTTTCTTTCTTCAGCGGGACGGAGCCACCCCGTGTCGTCGGTGACACGGTGCGCTGCCCCTTCCACTACCAAGAATTCAATCAAAAAGGGCACTGTGTTCGAACTCTCCACGGCGAAAAAGGTAATGCGGAATCGCTGCTGAACCTGCCTCTCCTGGAGGAGGGAGGATTTCTTTGGTTACCGATGAGTGATGGCCTATTCGACGATCGTGGCCATCTGGCCATGCCATCAGAGCAAATAAAGGCCGCGCGGGCAGCTATTTGCTTGCCCCAGGAGTTCGAGCAGCTAAACAATCCAGCTCGTTTCCACTGCCATCCTCTATTTGACTATCGCTATCCCTGTGGACCATGGGGAATCACAATTACTAGCGGATTAGACCACACGCATGGATTTCAGGTTCACGGGATCGCCCGAGTGGTGCATCGTATGCGTCGCTGGCTGGGAGCAGAAACCCTTAGTGGCATGCATATGAAATGCAGAGATGAGGAGCGCTCGGTACTAGTCACCTATCAGCAATTCAGCGACTCCCTTCAGGCCTATTGGAAGGTTGGAGGAGCTCCGAATCTCTGGCTCAACAAAATTGCTGACGGATTATTCATTGCAGTGCTATTTGTTCCCGAAGACTCGATGGCGACAATGACGCGAGGCTGTATTTACATCGATCCTGATGCTTGGGGAGCAATGGAGTTTCAGCCATTTCTGAATCGTCTACGTGATCTATCAATTCAAAATAGTGAAGAAGATAAACCTTTTATTGAAAGCCAAGCGCGTTTTCTTGATCAAGGAGAACTTCCGATCGGTAACGCCTCCAGTAATGACGCGCCTGTTTACCATTTCTTCCGCTACTTGGAACAGATGACAGGCACACCCATCGATTTTGGTTACGCAAAGGTTTCTGCTCAGGAAGTCGTAGCCAAAAACTTCTGGAGTAGCTGACGCATGCGAGCGATCGGTTGATCCGCCTCAATCAGCTGCTCCCCGACTGGACATGGGTCCAAATCGGATGGCATCGCTTCAAGGATGCGTCGATCTTGGTCGATTAACGCGCGTTCGAAGGCAATCACACTGGCGTTACTCACCTCTTCTTCCGTATCGTTGCGCAAATAAAAGCGCAAAATTGTGCAGGAATACGAGTCACGAGGAACAGCGAATAAGACGATGCATTGCTGTCGTCCATTTGGCCAGGTGAGTTGAAGGGTGAGTCCCAATGGAGCTAGCCAATGCACATATCTTTCAACACGCGGCGTTGGGCTGCAGTCCCCAACCGTGGCCTCTAGTGCCTCAGTTGTGCTGAGTTTGAGGGGAATATTAAACTTCAACCCATCACTGGTAATAGTGATACCGCCTTCCATCGGCTCTGGTATGGGGGAAAGGGCGTCAAGCACTCCCCGATGCACAAAATAGTGATGGAAGTTGTCCAACCCATTTTCGATCACACGGAATGCAGAGCACTGCCATTGCTCATGAAGTCCTTGAATGCGTCGATGACAACCGGACGCAAGCATCGAGAGCGGTGGGATCGGCAGCTTTGCTTGATTCGCAAGACAGACCCATACCAAGCTGTGTTGCTCTTTGACTTGGTAAGCCTTCGTGTGGCATCGGTTGGGGATGGTCTGATTCGGTTGCTGAGGCAACTCACGGCAGTGGCCATCCGTGTCAAAAGCCCAACCGTGATATGGACAGTGAAGATGTCCATCAAGACCAACATGACCACCTGAAAGAGAAGCCGAACGATGGCGGCAGCGATCATCCAAGGCGCCTATCTGACCATCCATGCGACGCCATAAAACAAGAGTTCGACCCAGTAATTGAACCGAAATTGGTTCACCATCCCATGCTTCCAACGGCATCAGCGGATACCAAAAAGGTTCTAATTGCTGAAGGCTCGTTTGCATGGGTGAGAAGCCGATCACTTAGAATGCTAATAGCATCCTCTACGAGTGGACATCAACTAATCAATAGAGATAAGTTAAGATTTTCAGTAGTTAGTTATAGCATTGAGCAATGTTCTACAGCCAAATGGCCTATCTAGCAAACATATGTCAACCAATGGCATTCACATGCAGCTTTAGCCGAAATAGCTTGGGAGCCTACACAAAACAAAAAACTCATGCATATCATGAGAATTTAAATAAAACTTATCTCCCTTCAACACTCTCAAAATACACATAAAATCATTAACAACAAATCGAGAAAATAATTTAATCGTGCGTGAGGCCTTTTCATTTACACCCACGTTAAGAAATCATGTTGATCAAACATTTAGAGTCATTATTCAATCAGCTATTCTCTCAAGAGCCACAGAGCATCAAAACCATCTCAAGAGTGATATGGATCTGAGCTTATGAGCGATCGCATATCCCAGCAAACAAAGGAATCAGAAGCATCACAGCAAGACCAACGCTGGCCTTGGTGGCCGCTGCTGCCGTTGTATCCCTATGGAAAGCGTGCCACGCATTTTGAGGAGTTGATCCCTGGTCAGGTGTGGAGCTTTGAGCAGCTCCAGGGCATCTATTACGTGGCGGTGCCAATTCGGCTCACCGTGGTGAAGGTGCCCGGCGGCTTGATGCTGGTGAACCCCTTGCCACCAACCGTTGAATTGGTCGCTGGCCTTAGGGCCCTGGAAGCGGACCATGGACCCGTGTGCACGATCGTGTTGCCCACCGCATCCGGCCTGGAGCACAAGTTTCCGCTCGGACCCCTCGCTCGCGCCTTTCCCAAGGCTGAAGTGTGGGTGTGCCCAGGCCAGTGGAGTTTTCCGGTGCAGCTGCCCCTGAGTTGGCTCGGGGTACCGGCAGAACGCACCAAAGTTTTGCTCACAGATGGTGTGCCTCATCCGGAGGTGTGCCAATGGATCTCGCTTGGCCCCCTCGATCTTGGTGTGGGCCGTTTTCAGGAGATCAGCTGTCTGCATCAACCCAGCGGCGCTCTCGTGATTACCGATGCTCTGGTGGGCATTCACTCCACACCGCCAGCGATCTTTGATCGCGATCCCACCCCCTTGCTGTTTCACGCTCGCGAGCGTGGTGATCAACCCCTGCATGATTCACCAGATGCACGGAAACGAGGCTGGGCCCGCTTAGTGCTTTTCGCTTCGTACCTCCGGCCCCATTGCTTGCGGGTGCCACCGATCGCCGAGCTGCTACGCCATGCCTTCCGGCCAGGATTGCGCTCATGGAAAGCCCACTTCGGGCTTTATCCCTTCGATTGGCAAGACGGTTGGCGTGACGACGCTGCGGCCTTAATGGGAGACGAGGCCGCCAAAGTGCAGGTGGCTCCCGTGCTGGAACGGCTGGTGTTACCGCGAGCCCAAAAAGCGATCAACGTCTGGCTTCAACAACTGGAATCCCGATCAGATCTGCGCTGGTTGATCCCCGCCCACTACAGCGCACCCCTGTCCTTCACTGCTCAACACGCAGCGGCTTTACGAACGGAACTGCAACAAAAAAACTGGGCACCCAATGAAGGAAATTGGAGCTTCCTCGGTAGTATCGATCAGCGCCTTTTAAAGCTTGGCGTTGTCCCCGAAAGCCCCCTTCAACAGGATTGATTGGATCAAAAATGGGGAGATGATTCCAAACGATCAGTGATCGTTAGAGAGGCAAATTTGCCTTCCAAACGTTTCAAGAAAACTCTACAGATTCAGATCGTCGTCTGGATTAACGGCCATTTCATCATCAGCGAACAGCGTTTCTTCCAGCTCCTTGCGCTGCTCCATCTGACGCAAGAAATATCCCGTCATCATCGCGGAGGCCAGCATGTTGGCCAAGTTGTCGCGATTGGCCGTTACTTTCACTTCAAATTGCTCGCCGGGGAGCATCCCCAACAAACCCTGCACGTTATGGCGAATGATGTCCTGAATATCGTTGCTGGCGGATCGAGCAACCCTCTGCAGAACATCCGGAGATTGGTCCTGGAGGTATTGGATCAAGCTGTTAACGGGCTGGCCGTCCTGGCTGTCCGTGGTTAGGAATTCTGGATTGAACATCCTGCCCACCTTTCGTCAGTCGTAAGACCCTATCGCAGCTGCGATGGGCAGAACCTCGGGATCTTGGTGTGAGAACCGAATCGGACCGAACCTGTTCAAGGGCCAGTAACGCCAAACCGCGGTACCAATCACCCTCTCGTCAGGCAGAGAACCCCACACGTGAGAATCCAGGCTGGCATTGCGGTTGTCGCCCAACACCCAGTACTGCCCTGGCGGCACGTTGAGCGGTCCTTGGTCGTAATCCATGGCCGCAGGCATCCAGTCTTCTGGCACAGGGATGTCGTTGCGCAACAACTGCCCATCTCGCACTTCAATCGTGTCTCCAGGACGTCCCACGACGCGTTTGATCAAGGCCGCGTTGGCGTCGTAACCAGCCTCCACAAGCTGGGGTGGCACGGCGAACACCACGATTTGGCCCAAGCCGATCGGCTTGTGGCGTTGGCGATTCAATCTCGGCGTGATTTTCTCCACCAAAATCCTGTCCTGCAGCTGCAGCGTGGGCAACATCGAACCGGAGGGGATCCAACGGGGTTCAATCACCTGCCAGCGCAGAAGCAGGGCCAACACCACCCACACCACCAGGCCTTTCCAACCGTTGCGCTTGGGTTCTGAGTTGGGAGTAGGTGCCATGGCCGGTTCTGCGTTAGCCGAGGATCGCATTAGCCACCGCCGCATTCCTGACCCAGGCCCTCGCCAATCTGCAGGCTTCTGTCCTGTTGCTCCAGACCCTTCAGCAACAGGGCCTGCGCCACGTGGTGCTCTGCCCTGGCAGTCGCTCCGGCCCCTTAGCCCTTGCCGCCGCAGGCTTGCAGCACGCCGGGCTGATCACGCTCAGCACGGCGATCGATGAACGATCAGCTGGATTTCATGCCCTCGGCCGATCCAGTGCATCGGGTGTTGCCACGGCCGTGATCACCACCTCCGGAACGGCGGTGGCCAACCTGTTGCCGGCCGCCGTAGAAGCGGATCGCTCCAACCAGCCCCTGTTGCTGATCAGCGCGGATCGCCCCCTAAGGCTCAAAAACAAAGGGGCCAATCAAACCGTGAATCAAGAAGCCTTTCTCACCCCGGTCTGCCGTTGGTGTGGATCCGGGCCCTTGGATGGCGTCAGCAACGGGCTGGATCACGAGCTGCGAGCCCTCGCTGAGACCGCCTGGCGGCATCTGCATCAGCAGCCAGGTCCTGTGCATCTCAATTGCCCCTTTGAGGAGCCCCTGCTCCCCGATCTGCCTCAACAGAAGGCGTTTTGGACGCAATGGAACAGCTCCGAGGCCCTCGCTGCTGATGCCGCTAACCCTGAGCTCTGGACTCCCACCCCCCAAATCGCCGCGCCAAGCCTGGATCCTGATCAACCCGGTGTGATCGTTGCCGGGCCCTGGCGGGGACTGAGCTCCCACCTTGAGGCCTATCAGGACGCCTTGATCGCCTGGCAACAACGCAGTGGCTGGCCCGTGCTCGCCGATCCCCTCGCGGCGATCCCGAGCGGCTTAGGAGGCGTGATCCGCCATTGGGATCTGTTGCTCCCCAACGGTTTAAGCCAGCTGCCAAGCCATGCCCAGGTGTTGCGGTTGGGGTCGATGCCGGCCAGTCGTCGCCTCGAGGCCTGGCTTGCCAGCCAGAAGGGCCCACAGCTGTTGATCACAGAGGGGGACCCACGGCCCCTTGACCCCCTCGAGGTCG
>Ga0213863_10000225_pt1 | contig 44707 bp, 41 predicted proteins | sample PICome_8_FD_160128 | JGI IMG/M metagenome (GOLD analysis project Ga0213863, IMG submission 160128) | Coastal seawater microbial communities near Pivers Island, North Carolina, United States - PICO497 | ecosystem: Environmental > Aquatic > Marine > Coastal | place: USA: North Carolina... | reverse complement strand
GCTCACAGGCCGACCACCACGCGCCAGCGAACCGATGCATTTCTTCGGCGGCCAAAAAATCCGGCAGACCGTTGCTGACGCATTCATCGTCGTCGTCGGTCACCGCGACTTCTTCGGATGCTGTATGTAGAGCTCGGTAAAACAAATTGCCGTCGCGTACATAGCTCATCAGGTTGCCGCTGGGGCTTGGATTGAAACCGCTGTGTCGATGGTCCTGGGGCGTAATACGCACTGGAGCGTTATCTTTCGCTGAGACGTTGATCCAGTACGCTTGCCCATCAGCATAGACCGCTAGTGAATGCTCATTGCCCAGCCAATGGTAGTGCGATATGCCGAAGGTAAACTGACGTTTACGCTCGCGCTCCGCCCGTTCTGCATCGCTGAGCTCGGTAACGCTCTCATCGGCCTCGGCGTTAAGGTCTGAGGCTCGAACTAACAGGTGGTGCTCATTGTTGGCTCTATCGAAACGCCACAGATCCAAGGTTGTTGGCGCGTCTTCGGCTCCCTGAAGATAAGTCACATATTGACCGTCGGGCGAAAACTTGAATTGGCTGGGCAGGGTTGGCCTTAGGCCGGGCTGGGTAAAAATAGCTTCTGGTGTGAGCATTTCTTCGTTACGAATGTTGGGTAGAGTGTTGCTCACTGCGTTTCCTGTTGTTTGTTCTGGTCGAGGATGGAGTCTGTGGTTCTCAGATTCTGCTAAAGGCGTCTCGGGTCAGATTCTCAACGCCTGCACCGGCGGGCAGTAGACGAACGTTGTCCTCTATGCGGATGCCGCCAAAGGGTGTTAGCAGGTCCACTAACGACCAGTTGATTGGTGCGTTTACCGCGCGCTTTTCCTTGAGCAACATGGAAATAAAATAGAGTCCGGGTTCCACAGTAATGACCATATTTTCGGTCAATGGTCGGGTCAGTCGCAGCGATGCGTAAGGTTCTGGTGGAGGAGCCACATGGCCCTCGATATCCAGTTGTTGGCCACCCACATCGTGGACTTGAATGCCCAGCAGGTGACCCAGGCCATGCGGGCAAAAGGGCACGGTCAGTTCATTGGCAAATGCTTCGTCGGCACTGCATTCCAAGAGTTTGGTGTCGACCAGAATGTTGGCGAGAGACCGGTGCATGGCCGCCTGCAGCTCGACGTAGTTTGCCCCGGGCGTGACTTGGCTGATCAGGTCGTCTTGATGATCCTGCATACGCGCGATAAGCACTTCAAAGAGACTGGCGGCTTCCGCGGAATAACAGCTGGGTCCGACATAGGTGCGAGTGATATCGCTGGCATATCCGTCAACGGTAGCCCCTGCATCGATGAGCAGGCTGTTCATCTCTGGGGCAGGTTCACGGTCTTGGTACTGGTAGTGCAGCAAGCTGGCGTGCTGGTTTTGAGCCACAATGTTCCCATAGGGCAGTTGCCACTCATTCATGCTGCTGGCTTCAAGGAACGCCAAATGGACTCCGAATTCGCTGGCCCCGCGGGCAAAGGCCGCTTCCGCCGCCTTGTGGCCCCTAGCGCCCTGGTCGGATGCCTGTCTCATCAACGTGAGTTCGTATTCGGTTTTGCAGGCACGCTGGAAATGCAGCGCATGGATGACATTCGGGGGGTTGAGGATACATTGATCCGTTACGGCGCCGTCGCGTTCGCTGATTTGGGCCAGCTTGTGTTTGCCCCCCAATTGCTTGGATACGCTTTGTGCGAGACCGCTCTTTAGCGCGTTAAGATCCGCAAAAACCTGAATGTCCATATGCGCGGCCAGATGCGTGGGGGCTGGAGTTGCAGCGTGCCAAAAGTCATCGGGCTGATGAAAGAACAGTGTTGGTGCTGTGCCTGGGCGAACGAGCAGCCAAGTGTTCTCACCAATATGTTGTTTGGCGAGCCATTGAACCATCAAGGGGTTGGGACGAAAAGCCGGCCCCTGATCGTCGTGGAAATGGAATTGCTGGCTGCCCGCGCCCAGTAAAATTGCGGCGAATCCCGTGCGTTCGATAACGTTTTCCCAAAACGTTTGCAACGTCGCATAGTGCGCGAGCAGCAAGGTGGGTTGATCGGTGTCTGTCATAACGTCGGCTTCTCAAGGCAACTGAGGCGGACCGACAGTCTAGTGCCGTGGCGTGCGGGTCGCTAGGGTAAACCGTCGATTACAAAGCGAGACAAGTCATACACCTGAGATTTATCAGGTGTCCCTGACGTGTTAACTTCTACAGCAGTATCGCGTTCAAACGAGGGATTTATGGAGAGTTACGCATACGCTGCCCCGAGCAGTGTGTCAGAGACGGTTGCTTTGCTGGCGCAGAACGCCAGTGAAGGGCGGCAGACGCAAATTTTGGCTGGAGGGACGGACGTGCTCGTACAAATGCGTGCAGCGGGCCATACCCCTCGGACGATTATCGATATCAAAACCTTGGCGGAAACCAATCGGTTAGATGTTAGTGCTGACGGTATTTACATTGGTGCTGCCGTTCCCAGCGCGGTGATTAACGAACATGCACTTTTACAATCGGCTCTGCCGGGCCTTTTGGAGGCCGCTGATCTCATCGGTTCGACTCAGATCCAAGGCCGGGCGACAATATGCGGCAATCTCTGCAATGCCTCTCCCGCAGGAGACAGTATTCCTGCCATGATAGCGGCCGGCGCGATCTGTGAGATAGCAACGGCCGCAGGCAGTCGCGAAATTGCGGTAGAGGACTTTGTTGTTGGGGTGGGTCGAAACGCGTTGGCGCCTGGAGAGTTTTTGCTCGGTCTGAAGTTGGCTATGCCGAGCGCCGAGACAAAGGATGCCTACTTGCGCTTTACCCCGCGCACTGAAATGGATATCGCCGTGGCTGGGGTGGGTGTTTCTCTCACTGTCGCAGGCGGGCGGTGTACTCAGGCGAGGGTTGCTATTGGCGCTGTTGCACCAACGGCCATGCTGGTGCCCGAGGCCGCAGAAGCCCTCATAGGCACAGACTTGAACGACACTGCGCTGCATCAGGCAGGAGAAGCGTGCAAGGCAGCCGCATCCCCAATCAGTGATAAGAGGGGCACAGCGGAATATCGCAAAAAAGTGGTGGCCGTGTTGTGTCGTCGCGCCATTGTTGTGGCGCATCAACGAATTCAAGGAGCGTAAGGGTGGCGAGACTACAAGTTGAAACGGTAATCAATGGGGAGCCCAGAGAGTTCCTGTGCGATGCAAATCAATCGATGTTGGATGTGTTGCGTGATGAACTGGGGTTGACCGGCACTAAGGAAGGCTGCGGTACCGGTGACTGCGGTGCGTGCTCGGTGTTGGTTGATGGCCGCTTGGTGTGCTCATGCCTGATGTTGGGCGTGGAAGCTTCGGGTAAAAGTGTTGAGACAATTGAAGGTATCGCCGGTGAAGACGGATTGCATCCATTGCAGCGCCAGTTCTTGGAAAATGCCGCGCTGCAATGCGGTATCTGTACCCCGGGCTTTATCGTCGCGTCCAAGGCGCTTCTGGCGAAAAATCCGAATCCTGATGAAGAAACCATACGGTACTGGCTGGCGGGAAACCTGTGCCGGTGTACGGGCTACGATAAAATCATTCGCGCGGTGCAAGACGCTGCTGCGGAGATGTCGCATCCGGCGTAGGGTGAACGCGCCGGTGTGGATTTAAAAAGCCCAGTCAAGCTGGGCTTTTTTGTACCCGTATCGTGTTGCGGGACTTAAGGAAAGGTCAGGCCGGTAACGTTGGCGAGATCGTCTATCGCTTGGGCTTCACTGACCACCTTAATGGTCTGCATGCCCAAGGCTTTTGCGGGCTTCAGATTGATGCCCAGATCGTCCAGAAAGATCGCCTCGGAACAGGCGACGCCCAGTCGTTCGCAGGTTCGAGTGTAGATCTCAGGATTGGGCTTACGGACACCTTCGACGCTGGATTCAACCACAAGATCAAACAGCGCCATAACCTCTGCAACCGCATTGGCCTTGCTTTTCTCGCGCGCCATACCAGGCCCTTCCCCGGCTTTGACATTGTTGGTGATGCAGGCCACTTTGTAGTGCTTTTTGCACTGTTTTAGCACCTCGACCATCCGCGGTCGGAGCGTACCGGATAGCATGGCGATTACTTCTTTGCCCGGTATGCGGTGGCCGCGTGCTTCACTTTCGTCGGCGAACAAGCCGTCGAATTCGTCCAAGGAAACGCTGTTGGATTCGAATTGCGCCCATGCATTGCTCTCGGGATTAATGGCATTGGTTTGTCGGATAAAGTCTGCGGGGACGCCGAGGCGCGCCTCCAGGGCATTGAATGCTTCAAAAGGGCTGCTGGTAAATACACCGCCAAAATCCCAAAGGATGGCAGACGCTTGGTTTGGTGTGTCGTTAGACAAAGTAGTCTCCTTAGATTCAGGTGGGCATGCTTCGCCTTGCGTGTCGAAGTGCTGCAACCGGAGTCTAGTACGCCAGGCCGCCAGAGAACATGCCGAGCGGGCATTTCGTTAGCCGAGCAGCTACGCTGGATTACTGAATGGGAGTGAAACGATAGCCCACGCTGCGCACGGTCTGGACGGTTCCGTCTAAGCCAAAGGGCTTGAGAACTTTACGCAGTCGCAGCACGTGGACATCAACGGTTCGTGTTTCGATGTAGCTACTTCGGCCCCAGACACGATCCAGTAACTGATCGCGTTCAAAGACGCGGTCGGGGTTTCGCATCAAGAGCTCGAGCAGTCGATACTCAGTGGGCCCAATGTTGATGTCTACGCCTTTGATCGTAACGCGGTGACTGACCAAATCAATACGAATGCCTGACGCTTCGATCAAGTCGTCTTCCGGTGCGCCTGAACGACGCAACAGTGCCTTGATTCTTGCGACCAGTTCCTTTGGCGAGAACGGTTTGCTCATGTAGTCGTCGATGCCGGATTCGAAGCTCTTCAGGATGTCCGACTCTTCGTTTCTCGCGGTTAGCATCAATAAGGGGAGGGCGCTGGTCAGTTCGTCCCGTCTGAGGCGTTTGGCCAACTCCACACCGCTCATTCCCGGAAGCATCCAGTCTACGATGAGGATATCCGGCAAATTAGAGTCAAGGCGCTGCAGTGCTAATTCGCCAGTCTCGGCTTCCGTAACATTAAAGCCTGCCCGAGTGAGGGAAAAATTCAGCAGTTCACGAATTTCTGGTTCGTCTTCAACAATTAGGACGGTAGTAGCCATCTGTATGTATTCCTCAACTCAGCGCACGAGAAGGTGGTCTCAACAAATGAGTAGACTACCGCATTGTGACGATTGCATGACTTTATTGTCTCAAGGGTTTGCGGTGACAAACAGCCGGCGACTCGATTCCGCGCTCGTCATGTCCTCGATTGATCTAAGGCCCGTGGCGTCGGTAGGATGATGCTTTTGAGGAGTAAAACTATGGGACAGATGATCACAATTGCCATGTCCGACGGCTTTGGCTTGGGCGCGTACACCACCAGTCCAACGGGCGGCGAAAGCAAGGGTGTCGTCGTCGTCATTCAAGAGATATTCGGCGTCAATGCGCACATACGCGAGGTGGCGGACGGATACGCGGCGAAAGGCTACACGGTTATCGCGCCCGCATTATTTGATCGTATCGACTCGGATATCCAGCTGGGCTATACCGAAGCCGACATGGGTACGGGTATTGGTCTGGCATTTGAAAAGCTGCAAATGCCACAGACGCTCGCAGATTTGCAAAGTGTGGTGGACTACGCGGTCGAACTGGGTCCCGTAGGCGTCGTCGGGTACTGCTTTGGCGGCTTGCTGACCTATTTGAGCGCCTGCAACATCAAGGGCGTAACTGCCGCATCCAGTTATTACGGTGGTGGTATTGCGGGGATGCTGGATCAGACCCCCCAATGTCCGTTAATCATGCACTTCGGTGAATTGGATGCGCACATTCCGATGTCTGATGTGGAAAAAATTCAGGCGGCGCATCCGGATCTGCCTGTCAATGTCTACGCTGCCGACCATGGATTCAATTGTGATCACCGAGCCAGTTATGACGAAGCCGCCGCCGAATTGGCCCTGAGCCGCACATTGGCGCACTTTGAAGAACATTTTTAGGCCGACGTTGCACCACAATCGAGCAATCAGACAAATCCAACCAAATAAAAACCCGTTCTGACGATCTTGGCCTTGTCGAGTATTGACAAAAACTTGGTGTTTGTTGATCCTTCGTGCCGGACTTAGCGGGGAGGCCGCTCTTGCCAACGCTCTCGGGCTGAGAACCGTCGAAGACGATGCACATCTAAGGGACATTGTTTTGGGCCGGTTCTTATGTAGGCAACATCTGAATTTTTGCTACGGCATATAAAAGCTGGCTTTAGAAGCGAATGTGAAGGGGTCGCCTTGTGCGGCACCTCAGTGAATTTCGAGCCATACAGAAACCAGGGATTTTCCAGTAGGAAGTACTAATGAAAAAACACATGCAAAAGCTGTCGCTAACGCTGTTAACCAGCGCGGCTGTATTTACCGGATCGTCTGCGTTGGGGGCGACGTTGACAGACGTCTTTCAAGCCGCCGAGCAAATGAACGTTCAGGCAAAACGCTCTCAGGCAAAGATCAACGATCTTACTGAAGAGACGCGTCAGCTGCTGAATGAGTACAAAACGGTGCTCAAAGAGGTTGAAGGCCTGAAGGTCTATAACCGACAGCTGGAAAAGCAGATCGGTAATCAAGAGCGCGAGATGGTGCAGTTGTCTGAGTCCATCGACGAAGTCACCGTTATTGAGCGTCAAATTACACCGCTGATGCTGCGAATGATCGACGGCTTAGAGCAGTTTGTAGAGCTAGATGCTCCATTCCTGTTGGACGAGCGCCTCGCTCGCGTTGAGAGGTTGCGTGAGATGATGGATCGCGCGGATGTTGCGGTTTCCGAAAAGTTTTCGCAGGTGTTCCGTGCCTTCCAGATCGAAAACGAATACGGCCGAACGATGGAAACTTATCCTTCGACGATCGAGATCGACGGCGTAGAACGTAAAGTGGATATTTTGAAAGTTGGTCGAATCGCCTTGGTGTATCAAACACCCGATGGCGCAGAAACCGGAATGTATAACCCTACGGCTCGTCAGTACGAGGCAGTTGATAACTCTTATCAAGCTTCTGTAAGACAGGGCATTCGTATGGCTCGTCAGCAGGCATCAATCGATATGCTGAGCTTGCCGGTAGTTGGAGCGGGAGCAGCACAATGATCAACAACATGACACTTGGTTTGACTAAATTGAAACTCTTTGCCGCGGCCTCCTTGGCCCTAGGCGCGACGGTGTTTGCTCCGGTGACCATCGCTGAAGAGGGCGCAGCGCCTGCCAGCGATTTGGTGGTAAACGAAGCCAGCTCTCTGGACGAATTGCTAGAGAATGTAAAAGAACGACGCGTTGTGGAATCTCGCGAGAACACCGCCCGCGAACGTCGCTTCGCCAACGAAAAAGCAGAACAAGCGCGTCTGTTAAAAGAAGCTGAAGCGGAACGTTTGCGCGAGCAGCGTCGTTCCGATCGGCTGGAAACCCAATTCGAAGAAAACGAAATTCGTATTGGCGACCTGACCGAACAGCTGGATAAGCGGTTGGGTAGCTTGCGTGAATTGTTCGGCGTGTTGCAGCAGGTTGCTGGTGACACCCGCGGCGGTTTTGAAGGCTCTATTATTTCCAGTCAGTACGCTAACCGTGGAGACTGGTTGGGTGAGCTGGCCAAGAAAATGGGTACCTCTAGCCAGTTGGCAACCATTGATGAGATGGAAAGCCTGTGGTTTGAGCTCCAGCGCGAGATGACCGAGTCCGGAAAGATTTCGAAGTACCCGGGTACGATTACGAAGCTTTCGGGTGACAAGGTGAATACTGAAATCGTTCGAGTGGGCTCCTTTGCCTTAATTGGCGAAGGCCAATACCTGCAATGGGATGCCGACAGCCAGTCAATTTCAGAGCTGGCGCGACAGCCAACGGGACGTCACGTTTCTACGGCAGAAGACCTTCAGGCAGCGGCTCCCGGCGAAGTGGTTGAGTTTTCTGTAGACCCCACGCGTGGTTCCTTGCTTGCGCTATTGATCCAAGCCGCAACCTTGGGTGAGCGCATCGGTTCCCCGTTCGCCGCCATCGGCGAGTGTGGCATGCCTTTCTGCGACGGTCAGGGTGGTGAAGTAGGTTCAGTGATCATTTTGGGCGGTATCCTCGGTGTGCTATTGGCACTGGAGCGGTTCATTACGTTGTTCATGATTGGTACCAAGGTTGCCGCTCAGCGTAAAGATCCCGTCGCGCAAGACGACAACCCACTGGGTCGTGTCCTCAAAGTGTACGAGGAGAACAAAGATGTCGACGTTGAAACCCTTGAGCTCAAGTTGGGCGAAGCGATTCTGACGGAGACACCTGCTCTGACGAAGTACATCAATCTGGTTCAGGTGATCTCGGTGGTTGCACCGCTTACCGGCCTCTTGGGTACGGTGATCGGTATGATCGAAACCTTCCAGGCGATCACGCTGTTTGGTACTGGTGATCCGAAAACCATGGCTAGCGGTATTTCTAAAGCGCTTATGACGACGGTACTAGGACTTTGTGTGGCGATTCCAACCACGCTACTGCACGCGGTAGTGAGTTCTCGGTCTCGTGGGCTGGTGCACATTATCGAAGAGCAGAGCGCCGGTATTATTGCCGATCACGCTGAAAAGTCCGGTAAAACCTTAGGTTAAGCCGAAAGCCTGAGTCCAAGGAGACTGCCGCAAGATGTTTAACGACGCTTACCTGGCGATCATCAGATTCATGGAGATGGGAGGCGATGTTCTTTGGTTCATCGCTGCCATTACCTTCCTGATGTGGAGCCTAATTTTCGAGCGGGTTTGGTTTTTCCGAACCGAACACAAAGACTTGGTGCTGGAAGCCAGTAATACCTGGGAAAACCGGGGCGAACGCAAGTCATGGAGTGCACGTCAGGTGCGAGAGGGGATTATTTCTGATGGTGCAACCCGCATCACTGGGAGCTTACCCATTATCGAAACCTGCGTGGCGCTATGCCCTCTGTTCGGGCTGCTCGGCACCGTAACGGGTATGATCGCAGTGTTTGACGCTATGGCAACTCAGGGCGGTAACGCCCGTTCCATGGCGGCTGGCGTGTCTATGGCGACCATACCGACCATGTCGGGAATGATCGCTTCATTGTCTGGCCTTGTGGGTACGACCTATCTAAAGCGGAAGGTCGAATACGAGACTGAGCTTTTTGAAGACCAACTAACTCTGGATCATTAGATTCGGGGCAGAGGAGAATTTTTATGCGCAGACAAATAAAGCGCATTTCAAGAAGCGAAGAAGAAGCTGACATCAACCTGACGCCCATGCTGGACGTCGTGTTCATCATGTTGATCTTCTTCATCGTGACCGCCACGTTTATTAAACAGGCGGGTATCGACGTACTGCGCCCAGAAGCAATGACATCTGAGCAAAAGCCGACGGTAGCCTTGCTGGTTGCCATTAGCCCGAGTGGCGATATCTGGATAGACAAGAAGCGCGTGGACCCAAACTCGGTCCGCTCGCATATCGAACGTCTGCATGCAGAAAACCCCAAGGGAGGACTTGTTGTGCAAGCCGATCGAATCTCGACCAATGAAAAGCTCATGGTTGTTCTCAATGCCGCCAGAGCTGCAGGAATGCGCGAAGTGGCTATATCAACCGAAAACAATTAGGCAGGTAGTACTATGGTCGCTCGTTATGCGATAGGCGTTGGCCTAGGAGCTTTAGTCACATTTTTGCTGTTCTTTTTGATGCAGGCCATCATTGCAACAGATGAAGCGAAGTTGGATGAAGGCGTTAAAGGGAAACTCTTGGACTTCGTGCGTTTGCAGGACGATCAAGAAGTTGAAACGAAGCAGCGTAAGCCAAAGCCGCCACCGCCGCCGGATGAACCGCCACCCGATATGCCGAAGCCGGATTTTGAATCTTCTGATTTGTCCCAGGGCGTGGATGTGGGCGCGGTAGACGTCGATGTGGATCTGTCCATCGAAGGGGGAGGGTTCAGTTCCGATGGTGAATATTTGCCAATTGTTAAGGTGAACCCACAGTACCCAAGACGAGCGCAAACACGCGGTATTGAAGGCTACGTGATTTTGGAGTACATCGTCACGAAGACCGGCGCGGTGCGCGATCCGGTCGTGATAGACGCCAAACCGCCAGGCATTTTTAACCGCTCGGCGATTAATGCGGCGTTGAAGTATAAGTATAAGCCGAAGGTCGTAAACGGCGAGCCAATTGACGTGGCTGGCGTTAAAACCCGTATCACGTTTGAAATGGCAGATTAAGCATCAGGAGTTGTTGCCGAAATGACAAAGATTGAATTAGCAAACCGGTGGGCTTGGTCACGCGGTAAGACACTGACTCGAGGTTTCACCGCCGCCACTGTGGCGTTAGCGTTAACCGGGGTTTTCAGCCCGATAAGTGACAGCCTCGGTCAATGGACTGCGATTAGCGCGACTGCTGAAGAAGCACCGGCTAAAAAGCAAAAGACCCGCCGAGTACCCTCTTTGAGCGAAGGGGTTTACAAGAAACTGGGTGAGGGTCAAGAAGCCATCGATGCGAAAGATTTGGCCGGGGCCGAAGAGATTATCAAGACGGCGCTGGATCGTTCGCGACGTTACAACGAGAACGAGATAGCCAACCTGCATAACATGCTCGGCTACATCTATTACCTCAAAGAAGACTACGATGGTGCGCTGCGGGAATACAAAATCGTTGTTTCCCAGGGCGAGAAGATTCCTGAGGGTCTGGAGACCACAACCCTCTACACCGTCGCCCAACTGAGCTACGTTCAGGAAAATTATGATGACGCGTTGAAGTATATGGAAATCTGGATTTCCAAGGCGTTGAATCCTTCTTCTGCACCTCGCTTCTTTATGGCAACCGTCTATTACCAGATGAAAGAGTACGACAAAGCCATTAACCAGATGCAGTTGGGTATCCAAATCGCGGAAGAGCGTGGAACCACAGTTAAAGAACAGCAATGGAGCTTGTTGACCTTTTTGTACTTCGAAAAAGAAGACTGGCCTAACGTGATCGAGACACTGAAGGTTCTGGTCGAGAAGTTTCCCAAGCGAGAGCATTGGGTGCGTCTCGCCGGCGTATACGGTCAAGAGGGTTTTGAGAAGGAGCAAATGTATTCGTTAGAAGCAGCCTACACTGCTGGGTTCCTAGAAAAGAAGACCGATTTTACTAACTTGGCCGGCTTGTTGATGCAAGAAGAAGTGCCTTATCGCGCAGCCAAGGTACTTGTCGCCGGTTTCAAGGCCGAAGCCATCGAACCTGATACCACCAATCTTCAGGCCCTAGGACAAGCGTGGCAGCTTTCTCAAGAAGTCGACAATGCCATTGAGGCTTACGAAGGGGCGGCAAAGCTCTCTGAAGACGGTAAGATTTACGAGCGACTGTCTTATTTGTATCTGGAAGACGACCAGTTCGATCGCTGCGTCGATTCAGCCACCGGTGCCTTGGATAAGGGCGGTTTACGCAAAGCGCAGTCTGTTTATATTGTTAAGGGCATGTGCCAGTACAATCTCGATAAATTGACCGCAGCGAGAGATTCGTTTGTGCAATGTCGCCGTGTGGCGCGTCGAGAAGAAGACAAGGCTAACCAGCGGGTCTGCGGCCAGTGGATCACCTTTATTGACCGTGAATCGGCGCGCTTGAAGCAGCTGGCTGCGGCTTCGGGCTAACGGCTGTCGCGTGTCGTGGTAAGAAGCCGGTCACAGACCGGCTTTTTTTTCGCAAAAAAACAGGAGACCTATCGTGTTCACCGGAATTGTTCAGGGCTTGGTTGCCGTAAAAGGCATAGAAGAAGAGCGCGATCTGAGCCGAATAGAGCTCGATCTGGGCGAATTGGCTCAAGGCTTAGAGTTGGGCGCGTCAGTCGCGGTAAACGGCACCTGCCTAACCGTGACACGATCCAGCAACAATGGCGGGGTCTGCTTCGACATCATCAAAGAAACCTTGAACACCACAAACTTGGGCGCCCTCACAGCGGGCTCTTTGGTGAATGTAGAACGCTCTTTCAAGGTTGGTGACGAAGTGGGAGGGCACATCGTTTCGGGCCATGTTACCGCTACGGCCTCCTTATGTGGCCTGCGTCACGAAGGACATGATCGAGTCCTGACCTTCGCTCTCGATCCGCAATGGCTGCGTTTCGTGCTGCATAAGGGCTATGTGGGTGTCGACGGTGCAAGCATTACGGTGTCCAGTGTCGATCGGGAGAACAGTACGTTTTCCATCAGTTTGATACCGGAAACCATAGAGCGAACGACCCTTGGCAAACTGGCCTTGGGCGAGCGCGTCAATGTCGAAGTGGACAGCCAAACTCAGACCATTGTGGAAACCATTGAGCGGGTGATGCAGGACCCGCAAATGCGTGAGTCCATGATGTCCCAAGCGTTGTCAGGAGACGCTGAGTGAGTTTTCATCAGCGCCTTCAAAGCGTTTGGGCCGCCCAGAATTCCTTGGTCTGTGTTGGTATTGATCCGGAACTGACTAGGTTGCCCAAGCATATACGTGAGCAGGAAGAGCCCTATCTGGTCTTTGGTACGGCGATTGTTGACGCCTGCGCTCCCTACGTTTCAGCGTTCAAACCCCAAGCCGCTCATTTTGCCGCGGCGGGGGCTGAAGATCAGCTGGCCAAACTGATCGGCTACATCCAAACGCATCACCCGGATATCCCCGTCATACTTGACGCTAAGCGCGGGGACGTTGGCAGTACAGCGGCCCTGTACGCAAAAGAAGCGTTTGAGCGCTACGGGGCCGACGCGGTAACAGTAAACCCCTACTTAGGCCATGACAGCTTGGCGCCTTACTTCCAGTATTCAGGCCGAGGCGTGATTGTGCTGTGTCGTACCAGTAATCCGGGCAGTGATTGGATTCAGGGAGTCCGGGTCGGCGATGAACCTCTGTATCTTACGGTAGCCAAACAAATCGGCGAGTGGGATGTCAATGACCAGTGCATGTTGGTAACCGGAGCCACCTATCCAGAGGAACTGGGTGAGGTGAGGGGGATGGTTGGGGACATGCCCTTGCTGGTGCCTGGAGTTGGGGCCCAAGGCGGTGACGTTGAAGCGGTTCTCAAGGCCGGAGTGGATAGCATCGGGCAGGGTCTGTGCATATCCAGCTCTCGAGGCATTATTTACGCAGGGTCTGGTTTGGACTTTGCCGAGAAAGCCGGCCAAGCCGCCATGCGGCTTCGAGATGAGATTAACCGTTACCGTTAATAATCGTCCCGTGTGTGGATTGCGCTAACCGTCAAAGTCTCGCAACAGGTTACGGGCAATAATACTTTGTTGAATCTGGCTCGTGCCTTCGTAGATCCGAAACAAACGTACATCCTTATAAAAACGCGCAACGGCATATTCTTCCATATAGCCCGCGCCGCCGTGAAATTGCACGGCCTTGTCGGCGACGCGCCCAACCATTTCCGTGGCAAACAGTTTGCAGCAAGAGGCCAGAGTGCTGACGGCTTCACCGGCATCTCGGCGTTTAGCTGCGTCCAACACCATGCATTGGGCTGCGTAACTTTCGGCCTTGCAGTCTGCAATCATGCCTTGAAGTAACTGGAACTCCGCAATGGGCTGGCCAAATTGCTTTCGTTCCTTGCCATAGGCCAGGCACAGGTCGATCAAACGGTCTGCACAGCCAACGGATAGGGCGCTGATGTGTATTCGTCCGCGATCCAAGGTTTTCATAGCGCTTTGGAAACCTTTGTTTAGTTTGTCGGGGCCACCCAGCAGTCGGTCGGCCGGAACCCGGCAGTCATCAAAGATAACGTCGCATACATGAGCGCCTTTTTGGCCCATTTTGCTGTTTGGCGCGCCCAGAGTGATTCCGGGGGTATCCGCGTCGACCAAAAACGCGCTGACGCCCTTCGCACCAGCTGTGTCTGGGTCCGTACGGGCAAATACCGTGAACAACTGTGCACTCGGTGCGTTCGTGATGTAGCGTTTGGTTCCATTCAGAACGAAGTCGTCGCCGTCGCGCACGGCGCGAGTCGTAAGCGAGCCCGCATCGGAGCCCGCATCGGGTTCGGTTAGCGCGAAGGAACCGATGATCTCACCACTGGCAAATTTGGGTAGATAGAAGGCCTTTTGCTCTTCGGTACCGTCCATCACCAAGCCCTGTGAGCCGATGCCGTTGTTGGTGCCAATAATGGATCGAAAGGCAGGAGAGGTGCGCCCCAGTTCCATTACGACCCGGCATTCCTCGTAGGTGTTTAGGCCGATACCGCCGTATTCCTGAGGAATCGTGAGACCGAACAGTCCCATGTCGCGCATTTCTTGCACGACGTCTTCGGGGATTTTGTCCTCTTCCGCGACCTGAGCTTCGAGTGGAATAAGCCGCTCAGTGACGAACTTGCGTACCACATCGATCAATTGCTCCAAAGTATCTTCATCCATCGCAGGTGGCAGCGTGACAGCAGTATTCATTGGGTCGTCCAGTGGGAATGAGAGCGCAATGATAGCTTGGTGAGCGGTCGCCGTCGAAGCTCTCAAGAACAATGACCGTGAAAAAACTTGGGCAAAAGGTTGCCCGTCGGTCATTTCGTTGCAGTACGAAGGCCGCTGCTTTAGCCTTGTGGTTCGAATTTAAGGACGCACGCATGAGTAACGACAAAGCTCCCTTCGTTTGGGACGACCCCTTCCTTCTTCAGGATCAATTTTCCGAAGAGGAGCGCATGATCCAGTCGTCAGCGCGTGATTACGCTCAGGACAAGCTGCTGAGCCGTGTGCGCGATGCATTTCGTCATGAGGTCTTCGATCGAGAGATCATGAACGAGTTTGGTGCCATGGGCATGCTGGGTGCGACCCTCCCCGAGAAGTACGGCTGTGCCAACGTGAACTACGTAGCCTACGGCATCATGGCTCGAGAAGTGGAGCGAGTAGACTCAGGCTATCGCTCCGCCATGAGCGTGCAGTCCTCTCTGGTGATGCATCCGATTCACGCATTTGGGTCAGAAGCTCAGCGCGAAAAATATTTGCCTAAGCTGGCTACCGGCGAGTGGGTCGGCTGCTTCGGATTGACGGAGCCCGATCACGGCTCTGACCCAAGCAGTATGGTCACCAATGCCAAGCGGGTTGACGGCGGATTCATCATGAACGGTGCCAAAATGTGGATCACAAACTCACCGATTGCTGATTTAGCGGTGGTTTGGGCGAAGCTTGACGGTGAAATTCGAGGTTTCATCGTCGAACGGGCTTTCGAGGGATTTAGCACGCCCAAAATCGAGGGCAAGATGAGCCTGCGCGCTTCGGTAACCGGACAGATTGTTCTGCAAGATGTGTTCGTACCGGAAGAGAATTTATTACCTAACGTCAAAGGTCTAGCCGGCCCATTTGGATGCTTGAACAGAGCCCGATATGGCATCGCTTGGGGGGCTATGGGTGCAGCAGAAGCCTGCTGGCACGCTGCGAGAACCTACACGCTAGAGCGCACTCAGTTCGGTCGTCCATTGGCCGCTAATCAGCTGGTACAGAAAAAGTTGGCGGATATGCAGACGGAAATCGCTCTCGGTTTGCAGGGCTGCCTGCGCATGGGCCGAATGCTCGACGAGGGCACGCTACCCATTGAGAACATTTCGCTGATGAAGCGTAACAACTGCGGCAAGGCTTTAGACGTGGCGCGTATGGCCCGTGATATGCATGGCGGTAACGGCATTTCCGATGAGTACCCAGTGATCCGTCATGTGATGAACCTAGAGACGGTGAATACCTACGAAGGCACACATGATATCCATGCGCTGATTCTGGGTCGTGCGCAGACCGGTCTTCAGGCTTTTTCTTAGGGCCGCCCAGGGCTCCGACACCGCACGAGAGCAAATAGCGTGAGCGCTTTAGGCTTACGCTTCTTGCCTGAGATTTTGAGTGCTGCTTCTCATCCCCTTGTAAGTCTTTGCTGAAAAAGATTCTAACGGTTTGCCGAGGGGCGTTAGGGATTCTATGTTCGATTGTCCAAACTCAAGGAACGAGGGCATTGAACATGACGAAAATTTTATTGGCTGACCATCACAGTTTGTTTCGTGCGGGCATGGTGAGATTGATCGATTCCATCGGTGGCTTTTCTGTCGCCGGAGAAGTGGACTCGGCTGAATCTGCGGTTGAATTTGTTGCGAAACACACGCCCGACATTATGTTGTTGGAAATGTCCATTCCGGGACTGTCGGGCTTCGAAACGCTCAGGCGAGTTAAGCGGCTGCATGTGGGTACACGAGTCGTTGCGCTAACCCACTGGACGAATCAACCCTTACCGCTGCACGCCATGCGGGCGGGAATAGAGGGGTATTTGGGTAAGGACATCAGTCCGGCTGAATTCGAGACGGCCTTGCGTAAAATTCGCTTTGGCCGGCGTTACATCTCCGAGAACATCGTCCGTGATCTTGCTCGAGTTGCCTACGGCGATTTATCCGATAATCCGTTTCAGCAGCTGTCGGTTCGTGAGATGCAGATCATGCTGATGGTGCTGGGCTGTAAATCTCCGTCGGCGATAGCACAGGTACTTCACTTATCGGCAAAAACGGTAAACAGCTACCGATACAGGCTGTTTGAAAAGCTCGGAGTCAAAAGCGATGTCGAGTTAGCCATTATGGCCATTCAGCATGAGATCGTTGATTTGGGGGGACACGCAAGTGGACGTCCGCGAACGACCAAAATGCAGCGCGATCGTAAGGCACCGGTGGCAACCGGTCCCGCTGTCGAAGTGAATGGCATGGATGATTTACACAGCACCTTAGATGGGGGCGTGGTTTAAGGGTTCGCTCTCAAACGAAGACGCTAACGTTCAAGTGTGGGGAGTGGCTAAACTAGCAGAATGAACACTCCTCCATCCTTACACTCAACGATTGAGTCCTGCCGAAGGTGCCCCAGACTCACTCAGTATCAAAGCACCCTCAAAATGATCCATCCTGATTATCACTGTGCCCCCGTGGTTCCTTGGGGCGTCGCTCGGCCGAGATTGCTGATCGTTGGGTTGGCCCCGGGGCTACAGGGCGCCGGCCGCACGGGCAAGGGTTTTGTTGGTGACGCCAGCGGAGCTTTTCTTTTTTCATCGCTTTACGAGCATGGGTTTTCCAGCAGCAGCGATGCTGAAAGGGCGATTTTACGCGGCGTAGTGATCACCAACATCGTAAAATGTTTACCACCTAAAAATCGCCCGTCGGGCATCGAAAAGCGGCAATGCGAAGGCTTTCTCAGGCAGGAGCTTGCGCAATTTTCTCCAAGCAAAAAAGCTAAGCCGCGGGTGGTTCTCTGTCTGGGTAGGGACGCGTACGAATCCGTTGTGAGCGTGACAGGGGCTGCGAGAAAACCGTTTGTGCATGATCAGCGCATCGAGCTGGCTAAAAACTATCACCTCGTCGGCAGCTTCCACCCCAGCCGACTGAACGTAAATACCGGGCGTCTTACCCGAGCGATGTTTAATGACATGTTTTCAACCATCAATACGTTACTCAACGGTTCCTCGTCGCTATAGTTCTCGCATGGAAGAAACCGATTTCAACGCAGAACAGTTCCTCAAAAACCTTACGCGTAAGCCTGGGGTGTATCGAATGTTCGACGTTCACGGCAAGGTGCTCTATGTGGGCAAAGCTCGTAACTTGAAAAATCGGGTCTCAAGCTACTTTAGAGCCTCTGGTCTGGCCACCAAAACCATGGCCATGGTGGCGAAGATTCATCGCGTGGAGACGACGGTAACCAAGAGCGAGACTGAGGCGCTGCTGTTAGAGCAGAATCTGATCAAAACCGATCGTCCGCCCTACAATATTTTACTCAGAGACGATAAATCCTACCCCTTCGTTCATATCTCTACCCCAAGCACTTATCCGCGCTTGTCTTTCCACCGAGGATTGAAGAAGGGTTCAGGCAAGTACTTCGGACCGTTTCCATCGGCGGCGGCGGTACGAGACAGCCTGAACGTGCTGCAGAAGCTTTTTTTGATTCGTCAGTGCGATGAGAGTTATTTTAAAAATCGCTCTAGGCCGTGCTTGCAACATCAAATACGCCGCTGTAGCGCGCCCTGTGTGGGGCTGATTTCTGAGCAAGACTATGCGGAAGACGTGGATCTGGCGATTTTGTTTCTGCAGGGCAAGAGCATTGATGTCCTGGACCAATTCAAAGTGAAGATGGATGCTGCCGCAGCTGAGATGGATTACGAGAAAGCGGCCAAATACCGCGACCAAATCCAACAGCTGCGTAAGCTGCAGGAGCGACAGTACGTCCACGGTGCGGCAGGCGACGTGGATGTTTTTGGTTTTGCGGAAGAGGGCGGCCAGAACTGTGTTCAGGGTATTTTTGTTCGCGCGGGTCGGGTTCTAGGCCAGCGAACCTATTACAACAAAAATGATCTGTCGCTATCGCCTGGCGAATTTTTGCAGGCTTTTTTAGCTCAGTATTACTTTGCGTCGGTACAACGCGACATTCCGAAGTCCATCCTCGTGAGCGATCTGTCCACCGATGTCGAAGCGCTAAACGAGGCGCTGAATGAAAAAGCGGGTCGCGCCGTGCAGCTAACACAGCATGTGCGGGGCCAGCGGGCGCGCTGGCTTTCGTTGGCAAAAGACAATGCAAAACTGAACTTACGCAGCCATCTGGCGGACAAAAGCCATATGCTCGCCCGGTTTCAGAATTTGCAGGACGCCATCGGCCTTGATGAGATGCCCCAGCGACTCGAATGTTTCGATATCAGTCACACCATGGGCGAGGCGACGGTGGCGTCCTGCGTTGTTTTTGACACCAATGGACCAGTGAACGCCGAGTACCGTCGCTTTAATATTGAGGGTATTACAGGCGGAGACGATTACGCGGCCATGGAGCAGGCACTGCGTCGTCGTTACACCCGACTGATCAAGGGAGAAGGGGCCATGCCTGACTTGTTAGTCATTGACGGTGGGTTAGGTCAGGTCCGACGTGCCTTAGCCGTACTGCAAGAGCTGCAAGTCGAATCGGTTAAAACCCTTGGTATCGCAAAGGGTGTTGAACGTATATCCGGCGAAGAACGGTTCTTTCTTGGTGAAACGGAAATAGTGATCGATGGGCGTTCGGAAGCGGGCCACCTGTTGCAGCATATACGTGACGAGGCACATCGGTTTGCAATAACCGGCCATCGTGCGCGCCGAAGTAAAAAACGCAATCAGAGCGAACTGGAAGAAATTGCCGGTGTCGGCCCCAAGCGTCGGCGCCAGCTGCTGATGCATTTTGGCAGTCCGAATGGTATCCGCGGCGCGAGTGCAGAAGAATTGGCGAAAGTGCCGGGAATTAGTGGCACCATTGCTCATCAAATATATAACGCGCTGCATGAGTAGGTGCTGGCCACAGCCAAGCTCGGTAGTTTGTGTTTCCATCAGTCAAAACAATCTGGATAACGTTTCGTGAATCTCCCGAATGTCATAACGGTCGCCCGCATTCTTTTGATCCCCGTTTTCATTGTGCTGTATATGCTGCAGAAGGATTGGAGCATCTTCTCTGCAAGTGTGTTGTTTGCCCTCGCGGCGATAACGGATTGGCTTGACGGTTATTTGGCTCGCCGGTTGAATCAAACCACGTCCTTTGGCGCGTTCTTGGATCCGGTGGCAGACAAGCTCATCGTGGTCGCCGCGCTGATCATCTTAGTTTCCTATCACAACGATCCTTGGCTAACGCTGCCGAGTCTGGTCATTGTCGGACGTGAAATTGTCATCAGCGCGCTGCGCGAATGGATGGCAGAGATCAACGATTCCGTTGCGGTTGCTGTTAGCTATCTCGGCAAGATCAAGACCACACTGCAAATGATTGCGCTGACCTTACTGATGTCTCAGCCCGTTGGGAACGACTCAATCGCGCTGCAAGCAGGCTATGTGCTGCTGTATCTGGCGGCAGTGATGACCCTATGGAGTATGTGGCAATACCTGCGGGCTGCTTGGTCGTCACTCAGCCGTGGGCTCCGCTGAGGAGTACCCTAGTCTGAGCGAAAAAATGGAGGCTGAGGTCGGAATCGAACCGGCGTTAACGGAGTTGCAGTCCGCTGCATAACCACTCTGCCACCCAGCCTGGGGGAGCGGAAGTCTAACGGTGTCGCTGGGCAAATGCCACCGCCGAAACTGAATTGGCACCGCTTTCGTCGAAAGAGTAACGTTCGGCCTGCAACGTTTGTCTAGCAGTAAAAGGATTACAGTGAAAAACGATATTATGTCGGTTGGAGACAGCGAGGCTTTTTTTCAGCGTTTCGACGAAAACCCCTTCCATCGGTTTATCGGATTGTCCATCGCGGAAATTGCAGACGATTACGCCTGTTTACGGCTTACCGTTACTGAAACAACGCCAACGGGTATCGGCGGCAGTGTAAATGGGGGCGTGTTGGCGACGATGGTGGATATGGCCGCAGTTGCAGCCGTATTCAGTAAAGCATTGCCCGGCAGTGAGCCGGCAGGTACGGCGGATCTGTCCATCACCTATCTGCGTCAAGCCCACGGTCAGTGGCTGGAGGCGAAAGCACGTGTGATCAAACGCGGTCGTCAATTGAGCACGGTGGCCATTGATATCGTGAATGACGACGGGCGTTTGTGCAGTACGGGCCAGGTGCTCTACGCGATGCGTACCGGCGCAAGTGCGTAAGGTTTCGAACGCTGAAGGCTTAAAGCCACTGTTGGCCCTTAGCGATTGACGGAGCGCGCGAGTATGCGGTCTAGCGCGTTAGCGAAAGTCTGAACATCCTTTTTATCCAGGGCCGCAGGGCCGCCGCTGAGGACTCCTGTGGCGCGCATTTCTTCTGCTCGATTGCGGCGCTGCAGATAGTCTTTAACGTTTTCCTTGGTGTAGTGGGTGCCTCTAGGATTCAGCGCTGTGGCGCCTTTCGCCACGACGTCGGCAGCCAATGGAATATCACCAGTGATCACCAAATCGTTTTCGGCCACGCGTTCGACAATAGCGTTGTCTGCAACGTCGAAACCTTGCGCCACCTGAATGGACCTGATTACCTTTGACGGCGGCGTTGGGACGTATTGGTTGGCGACGAGGGTCAAGGATACCTGTAATCGATCGGCGGCTTTGAATAGCACTTGCTTGATTGCCTTGGGGCAAGCGTCTGCATCAACCCAGATATTCATATATTTGCTCGCGACTACCAAACAGGAAACGCCAGTGTGCAGTTTGCAGACAGAAGATGAAACGGCAAAGCACAGAGTTATTCGCATTGAGAGTGTAAGCGCATGAGTGATTCGACCTTTCGAGGGCTTTTGAAAGACCTTGGTATTTTTTTCGGCACCGTACTCGCCTTTGTCGCGGGGTTTCTGTTGGTGAGTTATGTGATGGCGCCGAGTCGTAATCCGTACGGCTTCTGGTTTGGGTTTTTGCTTTACATGTATGTTTTTTCAAAGACCCTACGCTGGTCATTGGATCGGCAACGAGGCAAAAAAGGCCGCAAAGGAAACGATAAGATTCACTGAGCAAGTACTGCAAGGAGTGTGGGGTGAGGTGCGTGAAAAGCGGCGGTGCCGGGGAAAATGAAAGTGTCTTGGAGGTGAAGTAGCGCAGAGGGGGAGAGGGGATAGCACAGAAGCATCACCTCCAAGACAGGATAATAGTGCGTTACGGCAAGTGAATTTGCAGTGTTGCCCGCGAGCTTTTTAGTTCACACCATGCAAACAAATTTCCCGCCGATCCCGCAGTGATATCGCGTCAGTCTTTGGCGGCCACGCGCTTACGTCTTTTCGCTTCTCGAATAGGCTTATTTGGCTGATCGCTTTTTGCCTTCACGTTTGTCCTTTTCTTCGCCTTTTGCTCTTGGTTGTCGGTTCGTGACCTGTCCATTTTTTTTCGATTCGCTCTCGTGCCGTCACCTGGTCTTTTGTCCCCGCTGCCTTCAACCCGAGCGATGTTCAGTTTTTGACCGCAGACCCATGCTTTCTTAAGGTCGGCGAAAATGGGTTTGGGCATGCCTGCGGGAAGCTCGACTAGTGAATGATCGTCTTGGATGTCGATCCGACCGATGTTCTGAGCGTCCAATCCCGCCTCGTTGGCAATCGCGCCGACGATATTTCGCGGCTCAACTTCATGATTGTGTCCCACTTCGATACGAAACAACTCCATATCAGCAGCTGGCACGATGGCACCCCGCTTTTTGTTTCCTCGTGTGTTCTCGTCACGCTGCCCGCGTTCCTGTCGTTCCGATCTGGGGCCTCGTGGTTTGAGGTCTCTTTGACCTCGGGCGTTGTTGGCGTTGCGTTCGTTACGCTCGTTGCGGGCGCGAGTTTCTGGTTTAACTAATAAAGAGCGCTCGCCCAGCGATAGGGTAGCCAGAGCGGCTGCGATATCCAGCGGCGCTAAATCTGAGTCGTTTTGATATTGCTCTAAGATACCGCGCATGAAGGCTAAGTCGCCTTGATTGATGGTGTCGGTAATACGCTGCTTAAAATCGGCGATGCGCTTGGTGTTGATGGTCTCGGTTGTTGGTAACGTCAGCGGTTCGATTTTCTTGCGCGTCGCGCGTTCGATCGCGCCGAGCATGCGCCGTTCACGAGGAGCAACGAAGAGTATCGCGTCGCCTTGTCGACCGGCCCGTCCTGTTCGCCCAATTCTGTGGATGTAAGCTTCGGTGTCATACGGGATGTCGTAGTTGATGACATGGCTGATTCGGTTCACGTCCAAGCCACGTGCCGCAACGTCTGTGGCGATCAGAATGTCCAAGCCGCCTGCTTTGAGCTTGTTGACCATTTGCTCTCGCTGCTTCTGCGGCATATCACCGTTCATTGCGGCGGCAGCGTGGCCCCGGGCCTCCAATTTATCGGCAAGCTCTGTCGTCGCAATTTTCGTGCGGACGAAAATCAGTACGCCGTCAAAGGGTTCGACTTCTAAAATCCGGGTTAGCGCGTCCAGTTTGTGCATGCCACCAACCAGCCAAAAACGCTGGCGAATCGTTTCAGCGGTGGCTGTCTTGGCCTTGATCGATACTTCTTTCGGGTTTCGCAGGTGCCGTCTGGCGATTTTTTCGATCTGTTTCGGCATGGTCGCCGAAAACAGGGCGGTTTGACGGGTTTCTGGGGTTTGCTCAAGAATCCATTCCACTTCGTCGATGAAGCCCATGCGGAGCATTTCATCGGCCTCATCAAGCACCAGAGCCTGTACTTTGTCGAGCTTGAGCGTGCCCTTGCGGATGTGATCCGATACCCGGCCCGGCGTTCCCACAACGACATGAACCCCACGCTTGAGTCCGCGTATTTGGCCAGAATAATCCTGTCCGCCATAAATGGGCAAAACCTGAAATCCTTTGATCTTGCCCGCATAAGTCTTAAAAGCTTCAGCAACCTGAATCGCAAGCTCACGAGTTGGCGCTAACACCATGATTTGCACATGCTTTTGCGTGAGATCTAGCCGCGACAGAAGGGGTAGGGCAAAAGCCGCTGTTTTTCCGGTCCCGGTTGGAGCGTGCCCGAGAATGTCGTCGCCGTTCAATAGGTGAGGAATTGCTTGGGCCTGAACCGGTGACGGAGCTTCATAGCCAAGGTTTTCCAAAGTGCTGAGCAGCTCTGGAGCCAGTTTAAGTTCTTTAAAAGAAGAGGTCTGTGGGGTTTTACCGCTCATATCATCCTGATATTGCTATGCCAAACTGGGGGTTCGACGGACTCGCATGATACCTGAACCTATTTTCGATATCCGATTCATCGCGAATTAATCGAACAATCAGATTCATTCAGTGGGGACGGCTGGTTTGCTTTTGAAATTCTGCATGTTAGCTTTTGGTTGTCGTATGACGGTCGCTAGCGCGTTACGTCGTATGACACAACAGTTCCTGGAGAGGAACGTGTATCAAAAAAATGGGAAGAACTATGATTCTTGAACTATCCAAAAAGGCTCTGCGTAGCAGTGGTCTTTTCTACACAGCGTGCGTGATTGCCCTCGGCAGTTCGCCCGCGGTCTTCGCGGAAGAGGAAATTGAGGAGGTCGTCGTCACCGGTTCGTACTTGAAGCGAAGTGTCGAAGACTCACCATCACCTCTGGCCGTTATTTCATCTGCGGATATCGATGACTTGGGCGCACAGTCGATTGCCGACGTTATTCAGACTCTGCCTTGGCAGTCAGGCAGTGTTAGCCGTAGCTCTACCTTTGGTGGTGAAGGCGGTCGTGGCGCGATGACGATGAATCTGCGTAACTTAGGCCAGTCATCTACATTGGTGTTGGTGAACGGCAAGCGCAACGTGGCGAGCTTTTACGACGAGGGCGGTAACGCTGCCGTAGACGTGAACGCGTTGATCCCAAACATTGCCCTCGAGCGCATTGAAATCGTGAAAGACGGCGCTTCGGCGTTGTACGGTTCCGACGCCATCGCGGGTGTTGCGAACTTCATTACAAAGAAAAACTTTGAAGGTTTTGATGTTCAGTACGAATTTCAAACCGACGATGAAACGAAGAAAGGTGATACGAGCAACCTTCAAATGATTTTTGGTACCCAAGGCGATCGCGGAGGCGTTATCGTTTCTGCCGGCGTGCGGAACCAAGATCGAATCACGGTCGCTGATCGTTATGATCGCTTTGGTGGTTCGACCGCTTCTGGCACTGGTCAGCCCGGACGCATGCGCAATACAGAACCACCTGTATGGGCGGATAATGGTTTGAATCCAGGTCAGCCTGTTGAAGGCGGGCTTTTCCCGCGGGCGGCTGACGGATCCTCCTACGGACAAGCAGACGTTAGCTGTGAAGACGCAGCAGCGGTAGGAGAGGGTGGCCCGTTGGGTGCTTTGTATGGCGGTGTGCTGTGCGCCTATGACTTTGGTTCATTCTTCCCGCTTCAAGGCGAAGAGTCTTCCAGACAATTCCACGTACAAGGTCACTATGACCTAGATGACAGCATTGAGTTGTACTACGAGTTCGCTCACAGTGGATCTGAATTTGGCCGAACCAATTCGTTGAACCCCAACGCATTGTCTTTGCCGATTCCTACCAATCACCTTGGTTTGATCGAAGACGCCAGCCGTCGGGGTATCGTTCCTCAGGTGATTGTTAATAGCACACGCTTGATCGGTGGCACGGTAGATTCTTCCTATGAAGATCGCCCAGTGGTCACGGAATCTGTAATGGATAGAAACAACCAGCGCATGCAAGTCGGTGCGACCTGGGATCTCGAGCTCGGTGGTCGCGCTTGGACTGCTGATGTTTCCTATACGGCCAGTGAAATGGACCGTGCTCTCAGCGAGATTCAAGACACTCAGTCAGTTGAGATGGAACTTGCGATTAATGGCTTTGGCGGTCCAGCGTGTAATCCCTTTACGGGTACTGCAGGTGAAGGTAACGCAGCCTACGCAGCCTCTGGCGGTGATTTTGCCGCGGGTCAGTGTTACTTCTTTAACCCATTTGGTAACTCAGCTTTTGCTGCGGATGGATCTGCTCAAACGGATCTGACGTTGCGCAATCCACCTGAGCTTTACCAGTATCTGTTGGGTCGAACCACCAGCGACTCTCAGTACCGGCAGCGCGTCATTGACGCGACCATTGCTGGCGAGTTGTTTGATACCAATTCTGGACCTATTGGCCTGGCGGTTGGTTTCCAGCGCCGTGAAGATTCCGCGCGCGTCGTTTTCGACGCGACCACCAACTCAGCCAACTTGGACTTTGTATACGGTCAATCTGACTGGAATGGCACGTTGACCACGACGGCTGTGTTTGGCGAGATAAGTGTGCCTATCGGTGAAACGTTAGAAATGAGCGCAGCACTGCGTTGGGAAGACTTCGATGAAATCGGTGAATCAACCACCGATCCAAAGGTTTCTTTCATCTGGCGTCCAGTCGACACGTTGACCGCTCGTGCGTCTTGGGGTTCATCGTTCCGCGTTGCATCATTGCAGCAATTGTTCGGTAGCTTGACAACCGTTCACAACATGACAGACGAATTCAGCGGCACCGCATACCGTGCGGCAATTACCGATGGCAACAGTAACTTGAAGCCTGAGACAGCTGATATGTTCAACGTTGGGTTTTCTTGGATTCCTGAAGGAAGCTTGGAAGGCGTTCAGATCGACCTCGATTACTACGATTACGAGTACGAGGACATCATTGGGCGTGAAGGCTTTGCTGGTGTATTGGCTGGAGACGAGGCTCTACTGAACGCAGCGATCGCTGGTGGCCAGACGCTAACGGAAGCGATTGGTGCAGGCGTTGGTAACCGTGATCAGGTCGTTCGAAACGGTGCTGGTATCGTGGTTCGCGTTTTGCCTGATTTCTTGAATCTGAGCAACGCAACGATCTCCGGTATTGATCTGCAAGCGTCATACAGCTTTGACACCGATTACGGTGCGTTCAAGCTTGGCCTGCAAGGCAACTACGGCCTTGAGTACGATATCGAAACCGGTGGCAGCACCTATGACGGACTTGGTTTCTATAACGAAACCAACCCTGTCGCGCCACGTCGTCCTCATCCCGAGTTCAAGATCAATACGTCGTTGAACTGGCGAATGAACGATCACAGTGCGTTTCTGGCGATTCGACACGTAGACGGCTACACCAAAAAGACTCTGACCGGTACAGATGCGTTCTGGAGAGAAACCGTCCGTACGGCGTTGGGTGATGGCGCAGCTGAAAGCTTCTTCGATGCCAATATTGACAGCTGGACGACTGCCGATGTGCAGTACACTTATAATATGGGTGAAATGTCCTATGTGAACTCCAGTGCGATCACGATTGGTGCGAAGAACCTCACCAATGAAGAGCCACCCTGGGTTCCATACATCACGTCATACGACCCTGTGAACCACGATCCTCGTGGCCGCATGTGGTACGTGCGCGTGAGTGCAAGCCTGTAGGCTGATGACTTAGGTCAACTTGATGCGCCTTAGGGCGCAGAAAGGAAAAAGCCCCGATTCGTTCGGGGCTTTTTTTTGCTCAGCGATTGATCGTTGCTGGTCGAAGGCAGGGGTGAGTGACTATTTGAGACGCTTCACTCGAAACCACGATCCTCCGTTGATGCTCATACGATAGCCACCCATGGTGCCAGGCTTCATTTCAACGCTATCGCCAGCAGAGGCTGACATCATGCGTTCTTTAACCAAACCCCAAATTTGACCGTTATCCAAATATAAGCGGGTCATTTTTTTCGGATGCTTGAATATTTCGGTCAAGGTGGCCTGCAGGGTGGAATCGTCGTTGTTACTGAACACGCCACTGGTCTGGCCGAAAGACGAGTCTTCGACATCTGGGCTATCGACTGAAGGTTCGCTTCGCGCTCGGCTCGCCTGGACGTCTTCTCGTTCAGAACTGACCTTTGACGTCACTCCGCCATGGCTTTCGTCGTAGCAGCTCAGCCGCGCCAACAAGTTACTGATTTCTTGGCAGCCTGCTTCGTCGTGGGCGTAGCCTGTGTTGGCAGCAGCGATCAAGGCAAGTGTCATCAGGGTTTTTTTCATAAAGCTCTCCCAGTTGCTGAACATTAACATTAAAGGGAGAGTGTAAGTGCTAGGGCGACATTCGGCATCCTCCGATTCGATGACAAGTTACGCCGGACGCTTTTCGTTTGGCTGTGTCTGTGGAACCATAGCGGTTACACACTGCAGAGAACACACCGATGTATCCAAACAAATATGCCGTCGATTATGCCGAGCGTGCCGCCTTTATTATGGCGGGTACTGGTGAAACCGTGACCTATGCGGCGTTCGACGCCAGAGCGAACAGGCTTGCGCATTTGCTGCGTTCCGCTGGCCTGCGGCACCAAGATCATTACGCCATCATGATGGAAAACAACGACCGCTACATGGAAGCCTGCGCAGCTGGCGAACGCGCGGGTCTTTATTACACCTGTGTGAACTCTTACCTCACAGCGGACGAGCTGGCTTACATTCTGACCAACTCTGAATCTCAAATTCTGATTACCAGTGTCGCCAAGCTAGACGTGGTTCAAGACGCAGTGGCCCAATGCCCGGCGGTTCGGCAGGTGTTGGTGGTCGACGCGGCAGAGATGGACCTGCCCGAGGGATTCGACGACTACGCCGCTGCCTGCAGGGGCTTCCCAGAAACACCGATTGCCGACGAATTGTTGGGTACGTCCATGCTCTATTCATCGGGTACCACCGGCCGCCCTAAGGGCATCATTCGTCCTTTGCCTGCGCAACCGCCGGCGGAGCAACTGCCGATGTTCGACTTCTTGGGTGGTCTATGGCGTTACCGACAGGGCATGATCTATCTTTCGCCCGCACCTCTGTACCATTCCGCTCCCCAAGCCGCCGTGAATTTGACCATTCGTCATGGTGGTACCGTAATTATCATGGAGCGTTTCGATCCCCAAGAGTATCTGGCGCTAATTGAACGTTATCAGGTAAGCCATTCCCAACTGGTACCCACCATGTTCAGTCGTATGCTGAAATTACCGGAAGCCCAGCGTCTGGCCTACGATTTATCGTCGCTGGAAATCGCCATACACGCGGCCGCGCCTTGCCCAGTTATGGTGAAAGAGCAAATGATCGATTGGTGGGGGCCGATTATTCATGAGTATTACGGCGCGACCGAGGGTCTCGGGTTTGCAGCCTGCGATACGGCGGAATGGCTCGCCCACAAAGGCACGGTGGGGAAAGTTGTGCTGGGCGAGCTGGCGGTGCTCGACGATGAGATGCAGGCAGTGCCTCAAGGTCAACCGGGGACGCTGTGGTTCAAAACCGCTACGGAATTCGAATATCACAAAGACCCTGAAAAGACTCAGGAGGCCACGTCGGCTGACGGTGAAATGACCACAGTCGGTGACGTAGGGTACGTGGATGAGGACGGCTTTTTGTACCTAACGGACCGAAAGACATTCATGATCATTTCCGGAGGCGTGAACATATACCCCCAGGAATGCGAGGATCTGCTGATCACCCATCCCAAGGTTGAGGACGCTGCGGTGTTCGGCGTGCCCAATGTGGACTTGGGCGAGGAGGTCAAGGCCGTGATTCAAACCGTCTCCGGTCAGATCGGAGATGAAGCGCTCAGCGACGAATTGTTGGCGTACCTAGCGGAGCATTTGTCGCGGCAAAAAATTCCGCGATCCATCGACTACATCGATGAAATGCCTCGGTTGCCTACAGGCAAACTGTACAAGCGCGTGCTGCGGGATAAGTACTGGGGTGAGGGGCAGTCGCGTATCGTGCAGTAGCGCGTTGCGACGCAACCCCTTCAGCCGGTCGCCCTGAGATTGGCGCTACTCCTCGTAGTCGGCGCCAATCTCAAAGGTGGTTTCGAGGTTGATTAAGGCTTTGGCCTTGCCGTCGATGATGATGGGTTCGTATTCAACGCGCTCAACAAATTTTTTCAGCAGTTCCATATGCTCTTCTCTCGTCTTTTTGCCCGTAACGCCCCGAGGCTCACCCTCCAGATATTCGCCGTCTAAAATGGTGGTCTGACCGTCCGCAGAAACGCGATAGGTGTACCGATAGCTCATGTTGTAACCTTCAGAAAACGTTATTCGTTTTACCTTTTTAGGCAGACAAAATGTGTTTCTGCACAGCGTCTGTCGGTCGTCAAATCCGGCAGGCCAGATGCGCATTGCGCATTCATCACCGATGCATGCCAAACAGGCCTGAGAAAAACGCTCGCGGTTCGCCTTGGCGGTCTTTAGCCCGTCCCGGGTCAGCGGTTTGATTTCACAGGCAAAGGTCGGCAGGTTGGCTGGAAAGGTTTGCGCAGCCGACGCTGCGTTTGTGGTCAGCAATCCTAATGCGGTTGCGATGACCAGAAGTAGTGATTTTAGTTCCATAGTGCGCTTCCTCTTAGGGCGGTTACTGAATTTTGATCCCGAAGTCTGCCACGACGGTATTGAGCCGTCTTTAGTCAGGTTTTAGCCGGGGTCACTGTGCTCTAAAGCCGAAAATACAATGTTTTGCTCGATAAGCTGGTTTATCTCAGATTGCCCGTAGGCGAGTTCGCGCAGTATCTCTGCCGAGTGCTCTCCCAGTTCAGGCGTGTGGGCATAGATGCTGCTTGGGGTTTGTTCAAATTGCGCGGCAGGTCTTGGCGCGCGAACCCGCCCCGCGGTGGGGTGTTGGTAATTCAGCAACGCGCCCATGGCCTGTATCTGTGGGTCGTCGATGACCTCGGCTCGGCTGTTGAGGCGGGAGTAGGGCACGTCTTCCGACTCAAAACGCTCGCACAGATCGGCAGTGGTGAATTTAGGATACGCTGCATCCATCAAGGCGCGCAGTTCCGTACGGTGTTCCAACCGCGCGGCGGCATCTTGAAATCGTGGATCATCCACCAGTTCCGGCAGATCCAAGGATCTGAAGATGCCAAAGAATTCCGCTTCCTGAACGGGCATGCTGGCGATCCAACCGTCCTGGGTTTCGTGCAAAAAGACCGAATGGTCGAGTGGGGGCACCGGTTCAATGCCTTCATCCAAAAACGTGAAATTGTTCATGGTGTCCGGCCACAGAAAGGACAGTGCGGCATCCAGCATGGAGATCTCTACGCGCTGGCCTTGCCCCGTGCGCTCGGCGCTGAATAAAGCGGCCACAATGGCCTCTGCGGCGGTTAACGAAGTGACTTTGTCGCAGATCAGGCTGTTCACCATTTCTGGCTTGTCATCGACGCGTAATGCGGTAAAGCCGGAAATCGCCTGAATAACGGCGTCATAAACCCGTCGGTTGGCGTAGGGACCAACAGAGCCAACCCCATTGATCGAGGCGTAAACCAGCTTTGGGTGACTGTCTTTGAACACCTCGTAGCCAAGGCCGAGGCGATCCATTACCCCGGGGCGGAAATTCTCCAGCACCACGTCAGCGGACTGAATGAGCTTGGTGGCAATGGCTTTCCCTTCAGGCGTTTGCAGATCGACGCTTAGGCCTCGCTTGTTGCGATTCATGCTGGTGAAGGCGCTCGCCATACCACCGCTTTGTGGATAGCCCTTGCGCATGAGGTCTCCGCTGAACGCTTCGACCTTGATGACGTCAGCACCCTGATCGGCCAACATGGCACCGGCAATGGGCCCAGAAAAAATAGCTGAGAAGTCAGCGACGCGAACACCGGTCAGTGGACCTGTCCGTGGTTTGCCCAACTCTACTTCCTGCTCCATTGCTCCCCTCCCCAGTTGCCGTTGTGCTGGCTCTCTGATCAAGAGTAGAACATGCGCAACCAATGAAGAAGTGCTTTTCGCAAATGAAAAAAAGGGATTAATGTAGGGTTTTGTCTTTGTCGAAGGGGAATCCTCAGTGTCCTATAACCATCCTGAATATTTAATCAGTATTGATGAGCTTGCCGAGCAAATAAACGATGCGTCGCTGCGGGTATTTGATACATCGGTTTTGTTGCACGCCACGGATCAGGGCTACACCTCGGAGCCCGGTCGGGCGCGGTATCTTGAAGAACATATCCCCGGAGCGGCCTTCATTAATCTGACGGAAGATTGGTCAGATACCACTTCAGGCCTGAACAATACCCTGCCAGGCATTGCCGCGCTTTCGCAGGCGATTGGTAACGATGGTATTGGTAACGACCATTTGGTTGTGCTGTATTCCTCGAGCCACCTCATGTGGGCAACCCGGGCATGGTGGCTGTTGCGGTACGCAGGCCACACCAACGTTCGGGTGCTCAACGGCAATTTGGCTGCCTGGATAGACGCCGGATTGCCGACGCGCAGCGATGCAGAACGGTATCCTGCGGCGCAGTTCACCCCCTCACCTAGGCGGGACTTGTTTGTAAACACCGAAGAAATGACTCGCGGGATGCAAGATGCCGTTTGCACGATTAATGCTTTGTCGCCTGCGCTGTATGCGGGTACCGGTGATTTTTACTACGGTCGCAGAGGTCATATCCCGGGCAGCCGCTCTGTGTATTTTGCCGATATTTTGCAGAACGAGTTTTTTCTGCCGGCGCCTGAGCTTAAGGCAGTGTTGGAGGCGCAAGGTATGCTCAGCGCGCCGCGTACGCTTATTTATTGCGGTGGCGGTATCGCAGCCACATTGGATGGTTTCGCTTGCATGCTGCTCGGACAAGAAAACGTCGGGGTCTACGATGGCTCAATGTCTGAATGGGCGGCAGATGACGCGCTACCGCTAACGCTCGGCGATGCGCCTTAGGCGCCGGAGGTTCAAAGGCATTGAATCAGCAAGACACCAAACGCTCGATATGGCATGCGGTGGCACGGTTAGGTCGCGTGCTGTGGCGGCGGATGGCCTGGGTCATTCGGCGCTTCATTGCACACGATTGTCTGACCATAGCTGGATCTTTGACCTTTACCGCCATGCTCGCCTTGGTGCCGCTGATGACCATCGTGTATCTCGGCTTGGCTTTTTTACCCGAGTTCGGCGTGCTGGCGGAGCAGGTTGAACGTTTTGTTTTTCAGAATTTTGTGCCGAGCAGTTCCGCGGCGGTGCAGAATAAGCTCAATGAATTTGCCGGTAGAGCAGGGGACCTGACCACCCTAGGCCTAATCGGTCTGACGATTACAGCCTTGGGGTTGGTGCTGAGTATCGAGCGTCACTTTAATGCGCTTTGGCACGTGGGCATGCCGCCTTTGAGTCTCAGACGGCTGGTGTCCTTAGTGGGATTGCTGACCGTTGGCCCAAGCTTGGTGCTCGCGGCATTGTGGATTTCAACTTACGTGCTGTCGCTGCCGCTGTTGGCCACACTGGATGTGATCGGTGTTGCGCCGATGTTGTTGAGTGAGCTGCCCCTGCTTTGTTTGTTTTTAGTGTTCAGTATCTTGTTTAAGGTCGTCCCGAATGCTCTGGTCGTCACCAAGCACGCGCTGCTTGGTGGGTTCTTGTCAGCGACGGTGTTTAAGGTTGCATTCGAGGTGTTTGCTTGGTTTTCAGGCTACTTGGTCTACGACGCGATATATGGTGTGCTTGCGGCCTTGCCCATATTCCTGCTGTGGCTCTACGTGGTCTGGGTCATCGTTCTGATGGGGGCGCTGTTCGTTTGCTCTTTTGGCGCGGCGGATTTGGACCAAAACTGAGGAATTATTCCGTCAGATTTCTCACACTCTAGTGTTTGCTGCAACGTTACCTATTGGTTAACATCGTCTGCGCTGGATGAGCGCGCAGGGTTGTTGTCTGCGACTCCCGAGCAACAACAATAAAAAGTTTATATACGAAAGTTTGAGAGAAAAAATGATATCGAGAGTCGTCGCAGCCTTTGTCTTCTCCCTGCTAACCCTGAGTGTTTCCTTCGGATGGGCGGCAGAAACGTATAATGGTCAGGTCGCCGGTGTAGGACAGGTTCAGATCGAGCTGCTCGAGCAAGGCACGCCGGTGTTTCCACGCCGAGCAAAATCCTATGGCGTCAGCGGTTCCGTCTTGGTGCGGTTTTCGGTTGATGCGGAAGGAAACGCGATAGGTGCCGTCATCGTGGAATCTAAGCCACGACGTATGTTTGATCGCTCGGCGATGCGCTACATGGAAACTCTGAAGTTCAAACCATTCGAGGTCGATGGTGAGGTTACTCAGGTCGACGATATTTTGATGACTGTTGCCTATCGATTGGGGGGATAGCGATAGACCTTCTCATTAACGGCGCGACCAGCTAACAAACCAAGAACAAAAATCATAATGTCCATACGCAATAAACTCCTCGCCTTGCTGATTACGGGCTTCACCGTTCTCCTCACCATTTTTTATGTTTCCAATCAGACGTTGAACAGCGCTTCACAAAAGTTTACTTCCGACTCTTTGGCGCAGACCTACAGCGCCGCATGGCTGTCGGCTTCGGATGCCCAGTTTGAGCGATCGGTGGAGCAGTTTGACCCTGAGTTAGGCGCTCCAGAAATCACCCGGCTATGGGATCCGTTCGAAAATGCCTTTGACGATTCTGGAGAGACCAATCCGCTAGTTGCTGCGCTGGAGTCCGAACGTCCCGACCTAGCGCGAACTTACTTTGACACGCTTTTCGCCGATGCAGTTGACTTAGAAGAAATCAGTTTCGTAATGGCGTATACCACGACGGGACGCCAGGTCTACTGCTTGTCCGGCCTGTTCCTGCATGGAGCGGATCCCTGCGGAAAGTCTGCCCGGCCAGATTTTTTTCTGAACTTTGACAGCTTTATTCGCGATGCGATTCAGCGTCCGACGCGCAACATTGTTCGTATCACGGATATCACCGGTGATAAGCCTCTTTCGATCAACGATTCACTGTCGTTTGGCGTACTCAATGCGGACGAGGAAGCTGTTGCCTTAGTCGTGGTCGGCAAGAATTTGGTGGATAACCTAGAGCTGTTCAGCGAAGACTTTGAGGTGCGGTTGGCCGTGCGCTCGAATGGTAAGAGCATCAGCTTGGATGATTATTACGACGATGGCGGATCAGAATCTTCGGAATATGGCGTCTCCAATTTGCGTAAGTTAGTTGCGCAAGGCTCGCTGATGGCGGAAGAGTCCTCGGATGCCACGTTTAGTGAAGTGATCAGTGAGTTGGGCGTGTCGATTACGTCTATACCGCTGAGCTATCAGGCGACTGCTGAAGAAATCAGTTTGCTGATTTTCAAGGATCAGAGCGAGAGTATCGGCCAGCAGCAGCAAACAACCTTTAATACCAACGCCAGCGTAGTCGCGACGGTTGTTTTGGTGGTTGGCGTTATTTTAGGTTTGATTTGGGGCGCGTTTGGTCAGATTAAAGTGGCTATCGACGTGCTTCGCGGAATGGCGCAAGGCGACCTCAGTTTGGAAATGCCCGAGCGCAGCAGAATATTGGCGTCGGACAAAGACGAAGTAGGCCGCTTGTCTGGTGCCATCGATCAATACCGTGAAAAGTTGCTAGAAGCCGAAGAGCAGCGCGTTGATCGGTCGCGCCGCCGAATAGAGCGTGACAACTTAATGTTCGAAAAAATGGAAATTCTGGCCTCAGAGCTCGAAGGAGGCGCAAAAGATCTTATGCTCGACGATATTGAACATATGCGCTCGGAAGTCGAGTCAGGGGACGATGAAGCGAAAGAGCGTGCGTCTATTGAGCTGATGGGTGTGGCTTTTTCGCGAATGTCGGATGAAGTGTCTTCGCTGATCAATGCGCGAACCGAAGAATTGGTTCGCACGAGAGATGAAATCGACAGCTCTATCCGCTACGCAGCGCGTCTGCAAAACGCCTTGCTGCCAAAACAATACCCTGGCGACATTTCGTTCAAGGTCCATTGGCGACCGCGGGATCTGGTGGGTGGTGACATTTACTTCGTACACAGTTTGCCTGACCGCGTCTACATCGCTGTTGTGGATTGTACTGGGCACGGTGTGCCTGGAGCGTTCTTGTCGATCATCGCGCGTTCGGTACTGGAGCGAGCGATTGATGAACGTGAAATACAAAACGCCGGCGACTACCTGACCAAGGCTCATGGTTTGGTGATGGAGACGTTGAGTCAGCAAGACAACACAAACGAGAAAATTGACGAAGGCTTTGATGGCGGCGTGTGCATTTATCACCGCAAAGAGCGTCGTCTGGAATTTGCCGGAGCGAAGTCTTCACTGTTTTGGGTTAACGAGAGTGGCGCTGAAGAAATCAAAGGCGACCGTAAATCCGTTGGTTCGTCTCGATCCGGCGGCGCATTTCAGTTTAATACCCATGCGGTAGACAATCCGAAAGGCGCATTCGTGATGCTGACTGATGGTATTACGGATGTGATGAGTGCAGAAGATCGACCGATTGCATTCGGTCGTCGTCGGGTACTCAGGACGCTTCAGAATGCTCCTCAAACCACACCCGAGGGTTTGGTGAGCAATATTATGACAAATGTCGACCTCTACCGAGGAGGTGCGCCGTATCGAGACGATCTGACCTTATTGGCGTTTTCGATTAATGGGGATGCGGACGAAGTTATCATTCCCGATGCAGAAGAGGTATAGAAATGGAACAAGCAGCAACGCAAAGAACACCGCTGATTGAAATCAATGAGGCAACCTGCCGTATCGTGGGTGAATGTTATCCAGAAAACATTCAGGAGTTTTCGGCTCCTGTGATGTCCACGCTACGCTCGATGGTGCCGGAAGCCGGTTCTTTTACGGTGGACCTGGAGCTCTTTTACTTCAATAGTTCGTCGGCAAAGTTCTTCTTTGACTTCTTCGAGTTCTTTGAAGAGAAGGCGGCGGCGGGCTTGGCGGTCAAGGTCAATTGGAACTATCGTGCTGATGACGACACGATGCTGGAAGCCGGTGAGGATTTCGGTGAAGACCTTGATTCTTGTGTGTTCGAGCTAGTCGAGGTTCAGGCACCCATAGAAGGTGATGCCGAATAGCTCGCTTTTTGACTCGACGATAACGCCTCGGAATCCATCGGAGACCATCCCATGATTAATGACGAAACGCTCGAACTCCATAAATTTATGCAGGCTCGACGTACGCTTTTTTGCTATTCGGGTCCGCTGTCAGAAGATTTGCTGACACAGATATCCAATCCCGTCCGGCAGCAACTCAGCGAATCAGATTCTGACGAAGGGGTCGCCAAGCGCGTGTTTGGTGTCTTTGTTGAGCAAGCCCAGAATATTATCCGTTACGCCACGCTGCGCGCGGATACCGGAGAGGGCGTTGGCACCATCGCTATCAGCGTTACTGAGGACGACGGATTTTTGATCGAGGCCGTCAACGCCATCGATTCTGAGAAACGCACTGCCCTCGAGAGTACATTGCTCGAATTAAGCATGAAGGATGCCAAAGAACTGAGAAAGATGTACAAAGACCGACTGCGCAGCGGCCCGCCAGAAGGGTCAAAGGGAGCGGGCTTGGGTTTCATCGAAATGGCTCGCAGGGTGCAACGCTTCGAGTTTGAAATTGCCGATACCGAGAATGGCCCAGTGTTCGTTTACCGGGGCTACGTATCCTAGCAATGCACGTCGTCTAGCGGCTCAGTCAGTGCCGCTAGACGGTCAACCGATTCGCCAGATGCCTACAGCAAGGATTTTTGAGCGGAACCCTCTTTCAAGTGCGTTTGCACTTTCTCCATGGCTCTCTCCAAAGACGCTTTAGCGGTTTCAAGTTCCTCCGCGCTGAGGTGACTGATGTCTGTGTTCACGACAGAGGTACCAATTTCCAGCGACAGGCGAGACAGTCCGCTTCCGTCGTCGATGACGGGTCGAAAGGTTCTCACAGGGCCGATGCCTTTGAGATGAATGGTGTCGAGTTCCTGACAGGGAATTCGGTCGCTGACCAAGGAGTACGTGTCGAAGGACATCAAGATATCACCGCTGTCAGCCGCGGTTTCCAGCCGTGAAGCGGTATTGACGCCGGTACCCACACAGGTGTACTCCAAGCGCAATTCGCTGCCAAAGTTTCCGACCGTGCAGAAACCGGTGGCGATACCAATGCGCATCTCTAAAGGCTCCTGCAAGCCGTAGTGATGCCAGTTGTCCTGCATACCCTTGAGCGTGCGCTGCATCTCCATGGCCATGTTGACGCAGTTGATGGCGTCTTCTTTAACGCCCTTGGATTCCGGGTCGCCAAAAAACAGCATGATGGCGTCGCCAATGTACTTGTCCACAGTAGCCCCGTAACCCAGAGCGATCTCCGTCATCGTGCCAAGATACAGATTCAGCATTTCGGCAACATCTTCGGATTCCAGGTTTTCAGCAATGTTGGTAAAGCCACACAGGTCCGCGAAGAACACCGTGAGCTTTTTTCGTGAGCTTGTTCGGGCGACGGCTTTCGAGCCGGTGAAGATTGACTGATAGAGCTGAGGTGACAAATACTTGGACAGCTGCGTCGAAAGGCCCTCCAATTGTCGGTTGGTTTCTTGAGCTTCCTGAGACAGTTCCGTTAGGCGTTTTTCGCTTTTGTCACTGAGTTTGATGATTCGGCGCGTGGTTTTTAGGAGCTTTTGATACTCCTTTGTTAGCTTTTGGTGGTCTTCGGTCGATGCGTCACCAGAATCAACGAGCGCCAGTGATGTCTCCAGCACTGACGTTTCGTGATCAAAAATGTCCCCGGTAATTTCGTCAGACGCCATCATTCACCCCTCGTATTTTTGAATTAGAAGGTACCAGAAGGTAATCATAAAATGTAAGTTGTCTTGGGGCTTGTCAGCGAATTTTCGTCACTTTTTAATATTTGCTTAAGTCGCTGGGTCAATGCATTACCTTTATTCTGGGGAGAGTTATCGTGCGAGCAGTCGGTTTAATGGTCCATGGCGGGCCAGAGGTGCTAGAGGTTGTGGATGTAGAAGCGGTTACCGCCGGTCCTGGTCAGATTCGGATTCAAAACTTTGCTGCGGCGGTTAATCCCACGGACATTGTTGCCCGGGACGGTACCCGAGCGAAGCTGCAGAGCCAGTTCCCACCGCCCTATGTGCCCGGTATGGACGCTGCGGGCATTGTTGATCAGGTCGGTGAGGGCGTCTCAACAGGCATTAAATTGGGTGATCGTGTCATGGCCATGGTGGTGCCCAAGGCGAGTCACGGTGCCTACAGAGAGCAGTTGGTTCTGAACCAATATGCGGTGGTACCAGCGCCCGCGAACACCACGCACCTGCAAGCCTCTACCTTGCCAATGAATGCCTTAACGGCTCGACTCTCCCTGGATTTATTGGAGCTTTCCCCCGGTCAGGTGTTGGCTGTCACTGGCGGCCCGGGCGCTTATGGCGGCTACGTGATAGAGCTGGCAAAAGCTGCTGGTTTGACGGTTATCGCCGATTCATCGGAAAGCGATCGGGCGCTGCTGGAAACGCTGGGCGCCGACGTGGTCGTTGCCAGAGGCGAGGGCTTCGCAGAACGCATCCGAGAGCACTTTCCCGATGGGGTTGATGGTGTGGCCGATGGTGCGTTGCTGAACGATAAGGCGATTCCTGCCGTGAAAGATGGTGGTGCCTTTACCGCCATTCGCGGCTTTAGAGGCGAGCCCCAACGGGATATTCGATTTACCGAAACCTGGGTGACCCAATACAATGAACGCTACGACTTGTTAGACGCGCTGCGTCAGCAGACGGAGCAAGGGCAGTTAACCCTTCGGGTAGCGGATGTCGTGCCTCCAGAACGGGCTGGCGACGCGCATCAACGCCTAGCTGCGGGTGGTACACGAGGTCGGATCGTGATCGACTTTACGTGAATGTCACCGGGGCAATGCATCACTGTTCGGTCAATCAGTCAGGGTATGGAGAGACGGGATGAGACTTGGGATAAATGGCACAGGGTTGGTGCAGCAAGCTTCGGTTCAAGCGGTCATCGATCATGCAAGACAGTCGGCTGAAGACGGCTTCGCACACTATTGGCTGGCGGAACACCCAACCGGCGGTTTTGATGCCATCACGGTTTTGGCGCTTGTGGGAGCTCAGGTGCCTGATATCGAATTGGGCACGGCCATCGTGCCGACATTTCCCAGACACCCCATGGCGCTCGCCGGTCAGGCGCTTACCGCGGCGAATTCGCTGGGCGGACGTTTTACGTTGGGCATCGGTTTATCTCATGAGCCGATGATGGCGCAGCTGGGCATCGCCTTTGACCGACCAATCCGCCATTTGCGCGAGTATTTGAACGTTTTGATGCCTCTGCTGAGCGACGGTGAGGTGGACTTCAGCGGTGAACTCTTTCGTTCCAGCGGTCGGTTTTTCCAGCCGCCAGAGAAACCGGTTGAGGTATTGGTCGCAGCTCTTGGTCCTCAAGCCTTGGCCGTTGCAGGCCGGCTAGCCCAGGGCACCACGCTGGCATGGGTGGGGCCCAAAACCGTAAAAGAACATATCGTTCCGACGATCAGTGACGCCGCTGCCGCCGCTGGAGCGTCTGCACCGAGAATACTGGCCACCTTGCCATTGTGTGTGACGTCGGAGCCGTCCAAGGTTCGTGAGTCGATTGGCCGGGGGCTGTCTATGTACGGCAAGCTGCCCTCCTATCGAGCCATGTTCGAACGTGAAGGAGTTGAAGGCCCAGCCGATTTAGCCATCGTGGGCAGTGTTGCCGAGGTTGAAGACGGCATCGCGGCGCTGGCTGGGGCGGGGGTGACAGATTTCGCACCTTCAGAGTATTGTCTAAGTTCGGAGCAGCGCGACGATACGCGTGCGTTGCTAAAAAAACTGATTTCGGAGGAGTAGTTGATGAAGCTAAAGACACTGGGGCCAGAAGCGGAAGTGAATGATGTGTTGGCAGCATTGGACGAGGCCGGCGCGGTGATTGTGAGGGATGTCCTTGACAGTAAAACGGTCGATCAGTTCAACCAAGAGGTCATGCCTTTTGTCGATCGAACCGTCATGGGGGGAGACGACTTTTCTGGTCGAGCGACGAAGCGCACCGGTGCGCTGGCCGCTCGCTCGGCCACCTGCCGAGATTTGATTGTTAACGAGATGGTGCTCGGCGCTGCGGAAGCCTTTTTACAGCCTTTCACCAGTAAAATTCAGCTGCACCTTACGCAAACGATTCAAATTCATCCGGACAGTCCAGCCCAGCAAATTCATCGAGATCGGTACGCTTGGGGCACGTATTTACCCGTTAGCGTCGAACCCCAGTTGAATACGATTTGGGCAATGACGGATTTTACTGCGGAAAATGGCGCCACTCATTGCGTCCCCGGCAGCCATCGCTGGCCGTGGGAGCAAAAGCCCGAGCCTGAGCAAGTGGTTCAGGCAGAAATGACGAAGGGATCCGTGTTTTTCTATACCGGAAGCGTTTTGCACCACGGCGGCGCCAATCGCTCGAATGCGCCGCGGCTGGGTCTGAATTTGACCTATTGTTTGGGCTGGCTGCGTCAAGAGGAAAATCAGTATCTGTCCTGTCCGCCGGAACTGGCGAAAGATTTTGATCCTAGGCTGCAAGAGCTGCTGGGCTATACCCAAGGCGAGTACGCGCTGGGTTATTACTCAGACCCTTTTGACGATACCGGCCGTCGAGAAGTCCTGCCTCCAGAACATGCTCTGGGGCGACGCTCCAATGCACCTGACTTTACCGACCTGCCATAGAGCGGCGATATGGACCGCTAATCGGAATCGGATAGCGCGTCGCTTACCATGGCCTTGATTAGAGCGATGGCCATCAGGGCCATCACGATGGAGAAGGGTAAGGCTCCCAAGATCATGGCTGAGCGCAGCGCGTCCATGCCGCCAGCGCTGAGCAGTGCGCCGATCAGCACCGCAAAAATAACACCCCAGATCACGATATGACCGGCGCCTTTTTGGTTTTGGCTACCACCGGACGCCAAGGTATTAATGATCAGAATTCCCGAGTCTGCCGAGGTGATCAAAAAGGTCAGCAGAAGAAGGACGACAACGACGGACAAGGCAACAGCCCAGTCTGGTGACAGCATCAGATTGATGGTGGCGAACAATTGGGCTGAGATGTCAGCGTTCACAATGCTGCCTCCAGCGATGCCCTGTAGCTCAAGATCAATGGCCGTCGCGCCAACGAAGGTCAGCCAAGTCAGGCAAATCATGGCGGGCATAATGATGGCTCCCAGCACGTACTCGCGAACGGTTCGCCCGCGCGAAACCCGTGCCAAAAACAAGCCAACAAAGGGTGCGAAGGCAATCCACCATGCCCAGTAAAAAATGTTCCACGCCCCTTGCCACTGCTGTAGCGCCGCACCCACCTCGGTACTGGTGTCTTGCCATACCGTCACAGACATGGCCGGTAGCGCAAGCAGGTAGTCCCAGATCGCGAAGCCAAAAGTGCTGAGTGCGAACGCGGTAGAGCCGAAGATGATGAAGAAGCTCACCAAAAAGATGGACAAGCCCATGTTGACGTTGGATAGCCATTTGATACCCCGCTGAATCCCCGACAGAGCAGACAAACAAGACGCACTGACGATCAGTACCAGGCCTGTGATTTGAGCGCTCAGAGTGGGTTGGCCACTGTCGTTCACCAGAAATGACAGGCCGCTGATGTTGAACAATCCAGCAGAGAACTGGGACACGCCATAACCGATTGTGACGCCCAAGCCGATGAGGGTGGCCAGAATGGCAGCAATGTCGACGAGATGCCCGAGCCATCCAGAAAGAGACGAACCAAAAAGAGGCTGCAGCCCTGAGCGAATGGTGAGCGGCATTCCCTTGGCGTACCTCAGGTATCCAAGCGCAATGCCAATGATGCCGTAGCAGGCCCAAGGGGTCAGCCCATAGTGCAGGAGGGCCCATTTGTAAGCATTTCGGACGTTGTCCGCATCCAGCGGTGTGCTGGTGCCTTGGATGGTCTCCGGGTTGGTGGCGAAATGAAAGATGGGTTCAGCCGTAGAGTAGGTGAGCATGCCGATACCGATGCCTGCACCAAACATCATCGATAGCCAGGTGAATTGCGAGAACTCAGGCGTGTCTCCGGGCTGACCCAGCACGAGTCTGCCTGTGCGTGGCCACAGTGCCAGTGCAAGGCAGGTTGTGGTAAAGAATGTCGTCACGTAGATGTACCAACTGCCAAACGACGCGGTGGACCAGGTTTGCAGGCTGAGCAATTGCTGGCCTGCTTGGCTGGGCGACACAGCGACCCAAGCGATCAGTGCCAAAATCACCACCTTGGGCACCGCGGCAACCCAAACGTTGAACCCGGCATAAAAGCCCGTGGATTGAGTGGCGATACGGATATCGTTACTGGATGCTTCTTGGGTCATGCTGGTTCTACGTCAGGTGATGGGTTGGGCGGTTCGGGCGTATCTAAGACGGTTCTGCGATTTGCAGCAGCTGTTTGCCCAGATTTGCCCCGGTGAATAAACGCTGTAGCGTGTCGGGGATATTGTCGAAACCTTGCTGTAAATCCACTTGGTACTTCAGTTCGCCAGTGCCAATCCACTGCAGCAGGTCGGCGATGGCTTCACCAGCCCGTGGCATGTAGTCGAGGATGATGAAGCCTTCCATTCGGGCTCGCATGGTGACGATATTCATCAAGTTTGCGGGGCCGGGCACCGGTTCCGTTGCGTTGTATCCCGAGATGCCGCCGCACATGACTACCCGCGCTCTTAGGTTGATGTGATTTAGCGCCGCTTCCAGAATTTCGCCACCGACATTGTCGAAGTAGACGTCCACTTTGTCGGGACAGGTGGTCTTGATCTGATCGCTAACGTTGCCCTGTTTGTAATCAATGACGTCGTCGAAGCCAGCTTCCTCCTTAAGCCATGCGCACTTTTCAGGGCCGCCAGCAATGCCGACAACGCGGCAGCCTTTGATGCGTGCAATTTGGCCCGCGACCGATCCGGTGGCGCCGGCAGCGCCAGAAACCAGCACCGTTTCACCCGGCTTGGGGTCGCCGAGATCCAGGAGTCCGAAGTATGCGGTAAGACCGGTAATGCCAAGCACAGAGAGCATCATTTCGGGTGTGACACCTTCGGGTAGCTTGGTCAGGCCCATGGGGCCCTGATTGGGGGCCGCGACAACAAAGTCTTGCCAGCCGCCAGTGGTCTGCACGATGTCGCCAATTGAGAAATCGGGGTGCCGAGATTCTGCTACTTGGCCGACGGAGCCTGCGCGCATGGGCTCACCGATACCGACAGGCGGCAGGTAGCTGGGTCGATCTTCCATCCAGCCTCGTTGGGTTGGATCAAACGAAAGAAACAGGTTGCGAACAAGTACTTGCCCGTCTGTCGGCTCGGGAATTGGATTTTCCGCGTAGTCAAAATTTTCTCGAGTCACCAGACCGTTAGGTCGCTTGGCCAGCAACCACTGTCGATTCGTGTTCATATCAATCTCCCATAAATCAATGCCTCAGTATGGCGAAGCATTCATTCATAGCAACGGGGAATGTGAACTTTGAATTATTGAGGCCCACAGAATGGGGCTCATGCGTCCTAGGCGAAGACGACGGTTCTGGGCCCATTGGGCAGTACGCGGTGTCGAATATGTAATTTGACCGCCCGCGCCAGCACGGTTTTTTCCAGATCTCGGCCGATTTCGACCAGCCCTTTGGAATCCATGGCATGGTTCACGCGAGCCACATCCTGTTCGATGATCGGTCCTTCGTCGAGATCTGCGGTCACGTAATGGGCCGTTGCCCCAACGATTTTGACTCCTCGGGCAAACGCTTGGTGATAGGGTCGAGCGCCTTTGAAGCTTGGCAAAAACGAGTGGTGAATGTTGATTACCGGGCAGGGCGCCTGCTGGCAGAAGTCGTCGGAGAGAATCTGCATGTATCTGGCGAGCACCGCGAGATCAACGCCGCGTTCGGCCATGATTGAGAGAATGCGTCGTTCTGCGCCGGCCTTGCCTGATACGTCGATGTCCAGGTGCTCAAAAGGTACGTTGTGCTGACTCGCGAGTTCCGCAGCTTGACCGGTGTGATTGGACAGGATGCCCACAATTTCAACGTTGAGTTCGCCCGAGCTGTAGCGCTGCAGCAAGTCGGCCAAGCAGTGGGTCCATTGGGAAGCCAGAATCAATACTCGGGGGTGTTCACTCTCAGCGTGGAAGCTTGCCTGCATATCGAAGCTTGTGGCTATGAGTGAGAACGCGTCGGACAGCGTGTCAGTAGTATCCGTTGACTGCGGCAGGTCAAAGGTCACGCGCATAAAAAAGCGGTCTGAATCCTCGTCATCGTATTGGGCGCTTTCGGTGATGTTCGCCTGTCGATCGAACAAAAATTTAGAGACTCGGTAAACGATGCCTATAACGTTGGGGCAATGCAGGACCAAGGTAAAACGGTTCAGAGCGGACTCCATTAACTGATGAGTGGTTGTTGCGCATAACAATGTGATGTTGAGCTCCGGCGGATCAGAACCAGCGCCTGAGATACCGGCCGGGGGCGATTTTAGAGTGCGAGAGACGATGTGGCTAGGGAAACGCGGACTATCGTAGGGAAAGTTAGCAGCAGACTGTGGGAACTCGAGCTGTGGGCCATGAGTCAATTCGTTGGTTAGTTCCCAGTGCGCGGTTACATTCGATGCGTTATCGGAAGAAAGCCCAACGTGGTCGATTGGTTGTCTATCACACGGAAGCATGTCTAGCTTTTGATCAAGTTTATGTGTTACCAAAAGTAATTT
>Ga0213863_10000223_pt1 | contig 44891 bp, 98 predicted proteins | sample PICome_8_FD_160128 | JGI IMG/M metagenome (GOLD analysis project Ga0213863, IMG submission 160128) | Coastal seawater microbial communities near Pivers Island, North Carolina, United States - PICO497 | ecosystem: Environmental > Aquatic > Marine > Coastal | place: USA: North Carolina... | reverse complement strand
CCTGTTGTATCTTTCTTTGCCATACCTTTCTCGATAAGACCAACAACAACACCTTGCTTGTCAAGAAAGCGAAGATCGTTGTCGTCACCATTGACAACTTCGTAACCTTTCCATGTCTTGGGTAATTGATTGCGAAACACAACCGCAACATTACCCTTCATTTCAAGAACCATCTCACACAACTTGTCATTCGTTTCCGAACGACTGAAAGTCAAGTGGTAATTACTTGGAAACTCTTTGTGCTTGCCAAGATACTGAGCCATACGCTTGAATGACTTGGTATAATCATAAAATTGAGTTGACGGAAACTTGTCAAAGATTGTTTGAGGTTGCTCTTCGTTAAAGAATACAGATTCCCAAGCAATGTCACTTGTAAGATTGAGACGGAAAACGGATTGCATACTCTTCTTTGTTGCAGACTTAATTGAACTTGAAATTTCTTTTGATAACTTGAAAAGGAAATCCATTTGCTTATCGAAGAACAACTTTGTCTTTGCAATACGAGATGCTTGAACTGAATTCATTTGTCCACGACCCGCTGTGTTGAGGCAACTTGCTGTGCAACCCTTGCTTCGCCATTGGCAAACTTCAAAGCCCGAAAGATTTGCGGGAGCAAAGTGAATTCCTTTAGTAATGTAACCGAGCTTTTCACCCTTTTCAATTTTTTGGTTACCTGCGGTGAGTAGTGTTGTCTTAATCATGTATCCAATTATGACAGATAAAGTGCCCAAGTCAACCCCTAAAATGCAGAAAAGTAAAAAAAGTTTTATGGTGCATCTTACTGCGCTTCAACGACTTGCGCGAAATCGCCTAGGCCCGTTTTTCCTAACTGCCTGGCCTTCAACAACTTATAAAATATCATTTGCGGACACAAAAAAGCCCCCCAAATGGGGGGCTTAGACCCTTGACTTAACAAGGCGACATCATCAACTCACCGACCTTTTAAAAGTTTTGTCGGCACAAGTTGCACGAAGGATGTGCCTCCGAGCGACTCTGCGATTTGAGCCATTCATGTCCGAGAACATAACATGACGAGAGGTAACGCTATTGATTTTAGCGGAGAACGCTTTGCGTTGCTCACCTTTTTTAACAAGAAGGGAAACGAAACGACCCTTGAGACTTTCAACTACATTTTGGAGTTTTGGTTGCTTTTTCATAATTTTAATTTTGTTTATGGTTTGTGTTATGGTTTGTTGTGATTAAGAAGCTTGAGAAGTCAAGCCAACTTGAGAGTCAAGAACGCCATGCAATGCAAGCGAGCGACTTGGCAATTGTGTGATTCCACCCTTGAGAATGTGAGTGAATCCGTTGTAAAGCGAGTGCATGGTTCGAGGAGAAAAATCGTCATGTTCGGGCTTGTGCCATTGCTCAACAACATCAGCAATCTTGCCTTTGCTTATCGCTCCATTTTGGAATGCACGAATTACAAGGTCATGTGCTTGCTCGTTGTCAAGTTCATACTCTTTGTATGCCGAGATGCGTTGCTCGTCACTTGCCCATGTCTCAGTCATCTTGCCGAGAGTCTTTGCAATCACTTGAGACAAGTCTCGTAAAATGTGAGTGGTATGTCGTCTTGCAAGTACAACCTCATTAGTGAAGATAAGGTTTGAGCAAACAAAAGGAGCGTTGCCCATGCACAATCCCGCAGGAAAACATTTGTCGTGCGAGTTGCGAAGACCAACAATAGTTCCACGCTCGTCATTGTCAACACCTGTATTCTTGACATGAAACAAGCCAAAGTAGCGTTGCCCATAGCGGTGAAGAGAATGGTAAGTTTTAACAATTTCCCAACCATTGCCTTGCATTTGTTTTTGTACACGATTAACAAGGTCGGCATGACCAATTGGTTGCCAAGACTCAGTAGCTTCGGGAGTTGTTACATTTTCAACATCCTTGAAGGAAGATTCTTTGGTTGCACATACGGAGAGATTGATTTCTTTTGTCATAATTTTTTTAGTGTTGTGAGTTTCTGTCTTTGATGAGTTAATTATACTAAAGTTTTTGTTTTCTGTCAAGCTTTTTTCTTTGCGATTAAGTTTTTTTTTATTCGACTAATTTTTTTCTTGTTCAGTTATCCTTATCTTTATGTATACAAGTATGTCAGAAAATGAAGTGAAGTCAACCTTTTTTTTCATGAAAGTAAAGATTGTTGTAAGTTGTTGATGGTCAACGAGTTGTGCAACACGGACCTGGGCGATTTTCTGTAAGTCGTTGAAAATCAAGGGGTAGCGAGCCTCTAACCAAAAAAAGACCCGCCACCCCAAACAAAATTAAGCCCGCTTCTCTAAATCGTAGAGTTGATTCAGCAAGATGCCATGAGCAAGCTTGCGAGCGAAATAACTTCCGCCCTTCATGCCTCGCATTTCTGCTTGAGCAAGTTGAAACCCAATTGTACGCAATTTTGCGTTAAGTTTAGCAATTCCGTTTGTGGACATAATTACCCTTTCGTTGGTTGTGAATAATGGTGATAAGCCCTTTCGGCTTCCGCTTGCGATTCAAATGAAACGCTTAGTAAATCTTGAGTCGTATCAAGATGATAATTTGTTGGCGACTCTTCAAAATACAAATCCCATGTATCTGCATCTGCATCGTAACTTGGTTTGTCTAATGGTTCGCCAATGCAAACCGCATCAATGTATTCTTTTCTTTCCATAATTTATTGTCCCCACATTTGGTTATACATCTCAACATCAACTTCGTTTTCTTGAACCTCGAAATTTTCGTGTTCTTCGCCCAAACGAATTGAGACGCTATCGCTAGTAATGATGATTCTACCTCCTCCAACTATTGCTAGTCGTGCTTGTAGATTGTTAATGATGTCTTGTAGTTCTTCCATAATCAATACCAACAAGAATAGTAGATTCTGTGCTTGTTGTCAAGTGCTTTTCTTGCACTTTCAATAAACATCAAGTCGTTACTCTTATACCAATACTCGTTTTCGGGAAATGGTTCGTCATCTTCATTGTTCCAAAAGTACGAGTCGCTTCCCCAAAAGAATCCGTTCGCTTCGGGAAGTTCAAAATTGTTGATTGAGTACTCAAGATTATCAATGTCTTGTGCGGTCAACTGCAATTCAACGCAGTTAAAGTCTCCCATTTCATCACCTTCGGTTTGTGCGTTTGGGCAACCTTTGTCTTCCCAAAGTTGTTGCATCCATCCTTGTAGTCGATTGTGCTTTCGCCACTCCATCAGTTGTACATCGTCATCCGAGTTGCGTTTGCGTGGTGGTCGTGAGTATGCGTATTGGTCTAATCCCATAATTTTTTCCTTTCGTTTAGAGTTGTGCGGATTGCATTGATCCCTCTATCATAGCTTCTCTTTCGAGACTTTGCAAGTCTATAATGATGTCTGCAAGAACTTCTTCTGCGGATTGAGTAGTGAAGCCCTTGACTCCAACTTGTTCACCTTTCTCAAGATTCATTCTGTCAAATGGATCTGCGTAGCGAAGATTTCCTGCTACGATTTCTGCGATTTCTTGTCTAATTTGTGCTTGATTCATAATACTGCTAATACTTGTTTAGGTTCTAGTCTGACGGCAATAGCATAGTCTACCATCTGTTGAGTGTCTTTGTCAACGAAATTCGTATGTTTGTATGGATTGTATGTAACAGGTCGAGCCGTTGGATGTGAGTCGATCCACTCGCCCATCTGCCAATTCTCAAGATAACCATGCACACCCGCATGAACATTCTTGCGTTGCTCTTTGAGAACACGCTTGCGTCCCGCTTGGCTAACTTTAAAGGTGCAACTATGCATGGCAAGATTCTTTGTGTGAAGTTTAACCAATCCATTTTGACGAACGCTCCAACAATTCTTGTGAAGATTCTTGTAGACAAATACAGGTCGATTGTAGTTTATCTTGTATTGAGGTTCGTCCTTAATCATGATTCTAGTATGACAGGTTGTGAGTTGTTGTCAACCTTCTTTTTTAAGATCGTCAACAAATTTAGCCAAACGCTTGAGTTCGGCAATGGCGTTTTGTTTACAGGCAAAACCTGCTTTTTGGCTTTGCAAAATTTCTACACAAATCGAAACGGTTGCTTGCCATGAGGGAGTTACTTTAATTGTTTTCATAAATACGAGTATGACAGACTGAGCCTCTAAGTCAATACTTTTTTTCGTGTTTTTAAAGATTGCCGTATCTTGTTGTGACTCAATGACTTACAACAAACAACCTACGCGATTTTCGCGCAACTCGTTGATATTCAACAACTTATAACATTTTAATTTTTATGTTAATTTTTTAATTTTTAATTTTATTTTTTTTCTGTTAATTTTATTTATTGTATTATTTATAGTATTGTTATTTGTATTGTTGTTATTTGTTGTTTATGTCATTGTTATTTCCCCCTGTGTATTTGATAAGAATGATATTTGATATTTGTGTATTTGGTGTTTGGGGTTTACCAATTGCGAATATCGTTTATCATACGGATTACTCCTACTATGCTACTAACTATTAGGATTGTAGTTACGTCCATTTATTGTGTTTTGCTGTATTGTTTCCAAATTTCAAGATCAAGATCAGTAACACTCTTACCGAGTTGGCGAGCGATGTTTTTAAAGATGTTCGCGAAATAAAGATAAGTGTTCTCATTTGAGGGCGTGCTTTTGGGTGCATCGGTATAACCTTGATCACGAAGATACCTCAGGATGTGAGTGTCAAGCATCGGCTCATCGAAATCCTCGCGACTATGCGAAAGAAAGAATCTTGCAGTCTTAAGACCTATTCCTGCAACCTCTAATAGGCGACTCAAGGAAACGCTCTGTAAATCTTTAATCTTACTCACTGCAACATAAGAATTGTATCTTTGAGCATAAGGACTAAGCTTTGCCCAGTGCATGATTTCATTTAAACGCCCGAGTTTAATTAATTTTTTTATGCAATTAAATGGACTTGTTTCTTTTGTTATGTCTTTTGCTCTCTCTATGAATACCTCTAATTTAGGTGCTTCGATAGATGATTTTTTTCCTGCGACATTGATGCAAAATAAGATGAACTCTTGTAGTTCGTCTTGTGTTCTGTTATAGTTTGTTACTTCGGCGGGATTAATCATAATGTTTTTTGTGTTAGGTTATTGTGCAATGTGAAGTGCGGTTCGAAGATTGTTGCAATCACCCGAAGATAAAAATACCTCTCGGCAATAGTCAAGATTTTCTCGTTCAACACGCTCGATCGTTTCGATTGCTTGGTAAGCATGAACTCGTTCGCGAGGAAGTCCGCCCCATTTGATAACCACTTTCATGTGTGGAAAATGCTCGGCAATTTCTGCGAGTTGTGCTTTGTTGATGTATCCCCAATTGGCAAGTATGTCTTTGAATGTTTTCATGTATACAAGTATGACAGATTGTTTGTGTGTGTCAACAAAAAAGTCCCATTCGAGCCGAAGGGGTGGGAGGAGGCTCGAACAGGACTAGAGGATGATTAAGAAATAGGTGTGGGGGGAGACTACTACATACTCCCAACTTTCGGTGTGAACATTAGTTCATTATGTGCCTACTCGTACTACAATTGGATTGGGAAATCCTACCTCAGACATTTGCCCATCGGTACTCCACCACAGAGAATCGTATACCTTAACCCGCTCACAACAGGTTATTTCAGTCACCCACAGGAAGGATTATAAGCCCTTCCAAAGTCATAAAATTTTAAAGATCAATTTTATTTTATTTGATTGAGTTTGTTTCTCAATTATTTATACGAGTATTATACTATATTATTTATTATTTGTCAAGTATTATTTTTTAATTTGGTAATAATAATTGTTTTAATTGTTGTATTGTTCTATTTGTTAATAAAGATAATTGTTCTAGTGTGATGTTCCAATTTGTATCGTAAAGATGTTCAATCTCTGCATCAGTCCATTGTTCGGGAAGTTTAAAGATATCTAATTTCATACAAATTTTCGTTTGGCTAGACGCATCGCACGCTCGGCTTTGATTTCTGCGAGGCGTTTTTGTGCTTCTGCTTGTTGTGCGAAGATACTATCTGTTACAACACTTCCAAAATTAGCAAACTTACCTCGCGTGTTTACGCTTGTATACTTGCCGTTTTGAATGTCAGTCATTACTTGACTTGCTCGTGCGTTTTTTGCAATACTCATAATTATATGTTTTTTTGTGTTAGATTATTCGCCCCATGCTACATCATCAAAATTAGAGATGTACTCGCTGAAGATGAAGTTGTGAAGATCAATTAGTTCTTGTTTACTGCAACCATCAAGGTAGTCCTCGATGCTTTTGGCAATTTCTGATTCTGCAATTTTTGTTTTCATAATGTCTAGTATGTCAGATTTTTGAGAGATGTCAAGCCTTTTTTATAAAACTTGTCCGCCAAGCTCGAATACTGACCATTCGCCATGTGCGAAGTCATTTGTGTTCTGTGCCCATGTGTATGCACCCCTAAGCGTTCTAAAATAAAGAGGTGCTTCGCTTGGACTTGCATCATCCACAAGAATGTAGCTTGCCTCATGTACTCCGCATGGATCGAGCCATGCACTTTGTGTTTGCTCTGCTTGATAATCAATCTGTTCGTGTTCTGTTTCGCAATAATTCATGTACCCTAGTATGACAGGTTATTCCTGCTTGTCAAGCCTTTTTCGATTAAATTTGCTGATTCCGCCAAATGCCCCTGTTCTAGTGGCAACTCCGCCCTTCGTCCCAACTTTTCCTTTTCCGCTTTTCTTTTTGCCCACAACATATTTTCTTGGATTTATTTGTTTTGCCATAATTTTATTTATTTTTTTGTTCGATTGGAGTTACTACTTTCTCAAGTTTGATATTGACAGGTTGTTTTGATTTATGCTTACTGCATCCACAAAACATAATCCCATTCGAGTCAGAATCTACAGAATGAAGTATTTTATCTGATTCTTTTTCTTGTTTGACTTGATCTATTGCTTGCTCTAATTTTTCCTTTTTGTCCATAATTTTATTTATTTTCTTATTTAATTAATCGGCGGTAATATATTTGATGCTTTATTTGATTGAATTTTCTTTGCAATTAGCTCCTCTTCCATCATCCATTTGGTGGCATAACCTAACAAAAAACTTGGTAAAATTATGCACATTAAAATTATTATACTTTCTATCATTTGTTTCTTAATATTTGAGCTATTAACATTAGTGTTTCATTTATTTTATTTAATTCTACTCGTACATCATCTGTGTATCCATTTGATACGGATATTTGTTCTTTTATTTTGTCGAGTTCTTTTGCAATTTGTTTCATGGTATATACTATATTGTATATTTGAATATTTGTCAAGCAAAAAAATGAATTGGCGGGATAGACGAGACTCGAACTCGCGACCTTCTGCGTGACAGGCAGACGCTCTAACCAAACTGAGCTACTACCCCAATCCACGCACAATTACACTAAATATTTTGTATTATTATATATATTATGTCGATGTTTTATGTTTTCTTCGACATATGATGGTTGATGTGTTTATTTGAACGACACAAATTCGGGACTATCTGTCCACATTCCTTTGGCTCGCTTGCCGTTGTCAGTTTTTAGATTGATTGTTTCGTATAAATGATTCAATAATGCTTTATCATCTTCGCTTTCTTTATTTGATGTTTTTTTATTTGCAATTATTTTGTTTATATCATCTAATATATGATCTATTTCTCTTCTTATGTGCATTGTATATTGTATATATTGTTATTGTGTTATTTCGCTTAAATAATTGTATAAATTTCTACATTCTATTATTGCTTTGGATGTATCATCTTGTTTTAAAAAGAATTCCATGCTTTGTTGCATCAATAATATGTCCTGTATCTGTTCGTCAGAGTATAAATGTATATCTTTTGCTAGTTGATTGACTATAAAATTGCTTTTTTCGAGCATCTCGTCAGCGTGAGGATCATCATCTTCCATTATTGCGTGATCTCCTCAAGATATTCTAGTGTGTGCTTGGCTTCCCACAAGGCTTTCTGTTCATCGCCCAACTGCACATAAAAATTCATGCTATTATTATGTATATTCAATTGTTCTGTTTGGTCTTTGGTTAATTTGCTTATCTTGTTTTGAAAGATTTCCACTATTTCAGCACTTATTCTTTGTAGTTCAGTCATAATATACTATATACAATATAATACACACATGAGATTGTCAACAATAAAATACAATATTATGTAAATTATTAGTAATCAATCACTTATAATAGAATCATTTGAAATTAGTTGGAAAGCCGTGACTATTTCGCACCACTTCTTTAGACTCGCCCGAATCGCACTCTTTTTTTGATTCATTTAGCACAATCGCACGAAATATTTGATGCAGTTGCGAGGCGAGTCGGCACACTTGTATAATACTTATTTTTGTTATTTGTATTATTGTATAGAGAAAATTATATACTTTTGTCATTTTTATTATTTATTTATTAGTTTTTTGTATCAAATTATACTATATTTAATAGTAATTTATTTTGAGTTTTTTTATTTTGACCCGATTTTCAATTATAAAAACTGATTTAATTGTATCAATTATTTTATATATTTAAGTCGGGCAACCCACTTTCCCCCATTTTAACCCACATTCTTATTATTTTTATTTTATTTTTTATTCTTTATTATTGTATATCTTTATCTAAGTATATATTGTATATTCCTGTATGAATATGTATATACGAGCAAGCATATTGTATGTTATAATAGATGAATGGTGAGAGGGTGTATCGGCTAGATCGAGAAGATCACAACAAAATATAGTAAAACATATGTAGCTGATATGTAGCACATATGGTTACTCATAGTTTCTAAATGATATTGCATATGGAAAGCGTGGAATTCCATCGGGAGTAAGTTGGAAATACTTTATGGTTGCCATTTGCCCAATATACTCTGCACGATTATCATAAATTTCCTTGAGATAGTCAAAACTACCTTTGATGTTGCTATTAAAGGTTTTCTTGGTTTTCGGGCAATAACACACAAGATGCTTTGCAGTTCCACTACGATTACCATTTCCAACATCAATATCAACTACCTTATATTCTGCATCCACAAACTCTTTTCTTTTTAATAATGATTTGCTTCTCTTGTTTTCATAGCTTGATAATGATTTGCGAACCATTTGACCTTCATATCCTTGTTCAAGATATTGATTGTACAAACTATTTAGATTGCCGAGAGAATATACTTCACTTGTTTCAACTAATACAATATGTTTGTTTGTCATTAGTTTGGCTTTTAGTTCATCTATTCTAAAGTCAAATGATTGATTTTCATTTATTACATCATTTATTCTTGGTGCATCATATACATGATATTGAATAGTACCTTCTGCTTCTGCGAGTCGTTCTTGATATTCAGTTTGCTTTTTGGCAAATGCTTTATCAGTCATACTTGCTGACTTGATTGGTTTTTGTTTTCTTACAAGTGAGGTAATTTTATTGAAATTATCCCGCAAATCGTGATTGTATAGTTCTCCATCGAGAATAGCTTTAGGATGAGCGAGAAAGAACCCATTTAGGCTTTTAAGGATGTGAGGAATACACTCTATCTCCTTGCCATTGCGAGTTCGTCCTACGAGCTTGTCACCTTCTTTGCGTACAATGCAACGAATTCCATCCAATTTTGGTTGCGAGTAACAAGGATACTTGCCAACCAATTCATCTTGACGATCCTTGAAATTGTGTGCAAGCATTGGTTCATAAAACTTTTTGGTTTGTGCATCAATCTCGTTGAGAGCATATCCACTATCCAATTTCTTTTGGAATTTAGCTTGTGCTTGTAGTTCTGCTTGAGCTTCGGGAGTTGTTTCGTTGCTTCGTCCAACATTCTTGGCGATTGTGGTTGTAGCCTTGTCGGTAGTCTTTTTACCATCCACCAAACCTTTGACTGCATAAAATGATGCACCATCAATGTGCATTGTCCATTCACGCAATTTACCTTTAGTATCAATCTTATATAATGTCTGCAATGTTTTCGTCATGTTTATAATAATAGAGTAACATCAAAATGATGTCAAGCCTTTTAAATGAGTTTCTGTAAAATATTTAATTCTTCTTTACCAACATACTTATCAAAGTATATGCAAAAATCTATTAAATTAGCCCGAATTGAGAATTGTTGACTATGTTGTATGTGATTAACAACAATATCAAATCTTCCATCTCGCCAAAATTCAATCAACTCGGCAAAATCAAAATCAGTCTTTTTTTCGTTCTTGAGCATCTCTAACCTTTTTTGTCACCATCACATTCGGATTGTTGATATGCGGAACAAGAGGTTCATTTCCTGTGTGAGACATTTTTTTACCAAACTTTGAATCTTTTTTGCTTTCTCTGCTTTGTTTTCCCATTTTAATTTAATTGTTTTTTTTGTTTAATTGTTTATCTTTATACTCTTCTAATTTGTAAAACCTTTTGAATTTATGTATGAATTGATTGTCAGTAAGTGAATCAAAATCTTTTTGTAATTGCCATTTAGCAAATCGTTTGAGTTCTTGATTGCTCCAACCATCAATCATCTCTCTTGCGAGTTTTTCTTTGTTTGTAAATGTACAATAATTTTTATTCAATTAGTATTCCCCAATTAGTTCTTTTAAACTGAATGTGTTCGTTCCCATGTGAAAAACCACATTGTCAACAGATGGTTTGCTTAGTAATTTTATTTTATCTGAATCTAAAAATTCATTAAATTGAGCTTCATTATCAAAATCAATCTTTTGATCGAGATTGCCGAATTTATAAGTTATACAAAAATTCTCGTTCATTTAAGTAAATGTAATACCAATGCAAATATACCCGAAATCGATCCGATTGTCATAATCAAACCTATCAAATCAATCATTTCCATTGTTCAAAAATAATAAATACCCGAATGCCAATACTACCAACACAACACCGATTGCCATGTTTACTCCATTTAATATACTATAAAATTCCATACGATTACGCTACTGCGAGGGTTTGAGGATTTGCTACTTGTTCGATAAGAAATCTGCGAATCGATTCGCTAACATCTAATATCTCATTAAATTCTGTATAACTAAGTGGGTTGGCATCACCTTGTCCACCATAACAAATTCGATAACCTTCTTCAAGCGGAGCAATGTCTGCTTTTGCTTGCTTGGTATAATTGCCGTTGATGTCACGATGCCACTCCCAAGCACAATGATACGAATTGATGTAAACAAGAACATCCAATCTGCCTAAATTGTGTCCAACACTATTTTTGCGTTCTCTCATGTCCACAAAATCAACACACGCACTTGGATAACCACTCTTCATGTCTTTAAGCCACACATGAACTGCATGATGATTCATTTGACTATAATATTGATTGTTGCCACTTCCATATCTGTTGGTAGTCATCAGCTTTCCACCCGAAATCTTCGCCATCTGATCGTTTCGATCACTTTTGCTTTTGTAACTCAACAAATTTTCGCTTGGAATTAACTTCTTGAGTGTGTTGTTGCTTTTAAAATAAATTGTTTGTGGACTCCATAGATTCCATCTTACTTGTGCATTATCAAAATAATTATTCATGTTTTTTTATTCAATTAGTGTTTTTAGTTTATAGTTTATACTATATATCAAATGTTTTCATCTGTCAACTCTTTTTCTTCTATTCGTGTGGTATTATATTCAATTTCGGTTGTGAATGGATATTTGTTTAGAAATTCTGCTTTGCTCAATTCGTGAAAGTCGCTCATGCGTTCATTATCTTCTATAAAACTTTGTATCTCATACGAATACTCCATGTGCCTATCCCAAACTTTTACATCGTCAGCAACCCAATCAAAAAAATCATGCAATAAGGTTACTGCTTCTAACACTTGATTGTTTCCATCGCCCAATGCACTTGTTTCTGCTTCGTTCAATACGAATTCTATTGCTTTTCTTAATTCCATTTAATCTTCTCTTGTTCCAACAACTAACAATTTAACATCTTCACCTTCTCCTGTCAATTCAAAATGTTCGCAAATCTCGCCAAAAATAACTCCATCTTCGGGAGCAATGCTTACCCATTGACAATTCTGCTCTTTACCATCGACCACAACATCAATCGCATCCCATCCGTAATTATCGAGTCTTGCTCGTTGTGCTTTAGTTAATTTCATAGTTTTTTTTGTTTAATTATGCTTCATTCCACACTTCATCAAATCCAACCAATGCTTCGGTATCTCCACCGATATAGTCTCCATCGAATCCATTTTTGTTTTCAATTATCATTGCTCGTCTTGTGGTTTGTATTTGTTTGACTTTGCCAATTTGTTCAATGTCACACTTGAATCCAACATAATCGCCAACATTAACTTCAAAAGTTTCTTCCCATTTGTTTTTGATTTTCATAAGTCCCATTCTCCATTTTTTACATTGTCAATGTCTTGCATTGCTTTGTCATATGCAGTCGTATCGCTATGACCATCTTCAATCTCATCATCAAATAATTCAATTATGTCGTTTGCATGATTAGCATTAAATGATTCTTGTTTAACCAATCTTTGCAACTCTTCTTTTAGAATTTGTCTGTATGTTTGCATGAGTATAAGTATGTATTAAATTTTAATCTTTGTCAACCCCAAAAACTCTTTCCCATTCTTCACGAATATCAAGATCAGATGCCTCGTACAATCCCTCGCATCCATCAAGAAGAAAATCAATAATCTGACTAACACCCATGTTCATTGCTTCCAATTCTGCAAGATCATAACGCATATCATCAATCGTTGGCTCTTCGTCTCTACTTTGTCTTTCAGTTGTTCTCATCAGTAAGTGTATCTAATTTTTCGTATAATTTGTTGATTTGTTTTTCCAATTTGCAAATATACATTACATCATCGGGTTCTCGCATATACATATAATCAAGCTCTGCTTCCAAGTCCTTGATTGACTTCCATGTGTCTCGATATTCTTCTTCGTTTTCTTGCACTTTCATAAGAATCTTAAAATTCATCAAACGACAAAATCTTCGTAGATGAACAATGGTTTGTTGTTGTCTTGCATACCTCGAAATGTGCCAAGAGTATTGTACTCGAAATGTTCAAGTGCATCAGTCTCGTCAATCTCGTTGTCTTCCATTAACGCACGAATAATCTTTTCGACTGAATATACTACTCGATCATCAGTATCACTACCAATGATTGCACGATTGTAAGTAGAGCGAGGTTCAAGAACGATTGCATCTTCATTGTTTTCTGCAATTCGCTCGATCACTTCGTCACCAAATGATTGTTGATTTTCGTTTGTCATGTTGTTATCTTATGAAATCGCTGAAATGTTGTCAACACTTAAATTCATACATTCTGATAATGTTGCATCTTCTTCCACTTCTTTGATTGAAATAGATATACGATCATCATAATCTGTATCTTCTGTTGGTATAAAGTTAAACGAACTAATTTCTCCGCTTAATAACCTCATAATGTCTTCGTGCGTTAAACCTAATTGTATGTTATAATCTTTCATGTTATGCAAAATATACTCGCTCAAATGGTCTGTCTTCAACAGGCAAATGTTGGTTTGCAATCTTCTGAAGCAATCCAACTTGCTTGTTCAAATCTTTCCAATCTGATTCTCTGTATTCATCTCGCACATGGTCAATCAACATATAATGTTCCATGCAATCTAACACATTTTGTAATGCAATTAACTGATTTTCTTTTAACTTCATAAATTTACCTTTCTAAGCAGTAACTCCAATAACGAGAATTTCTTCTGTTTTGAACTTTGTTCCAATACATTTCTCTTGCCACATTCGGAGCAACACCATGCTTGTCGCATCGTGCAAGCCACTCGTTCTCCATGCGTTCGTACTCCTTGAGAGTGTTCGCATGACCTTTCTTGGTATCGTGACCCATGAAACGCAAGAGGTGAACATCAAGACAACAAAGTTGTGCTTCAGTTGGATAACTCAATGCAAGAGCATAAGTAGTCTTTGCGTTACCTAATCCATAAATTGTTCCAATTAGACGATTGCGACATTCTTGCCATGTCTCGTCATCTTGCTTTTTGAATTGATCGGGATTCTCACGAAACTTGGTTGCCAAGTCCCACAATCCACGCTCTCTACGCTCGTACAAGCCAACTCTCGCCTTGACAATCATCTGCTTGAGCTTGTCCTTGGATATAGTCCAAGAAAGATCACTCATTGCAACCTCGTAGCCTCGCACATTACTTTCCCAAGTTGTATGCACACTCATAATGGCGAATACCCAACGAGCAAACATTTCGGAATCATCTTGAGGAATAAGGTTAGTCCAATACTCTTGTTCGGCATGAACTGCACCAAGTTTAAGGTTGTCGAAAAAGCGATCCACATTTTTAAGAGGATCAACTTTAGGTTTAGATTCTACTTGCTCGATACGCTCGTTGATTGGAGCGATAGAGTTGGTAAGAAGTAAGATAGAGTTATTCAATGTATTTTCTGCAATGTTCATAATAGTAAGTATGACAGATTAAGTGTTTATGTCAACGATTTTTTTTAAGAAAATGAATTTTGTTATAAATGTTTGATTATCAATGTTTTGGACTATCATTTAAATTTGTGCGAAATCAAATACAACAGGTTTGCCTCTTAACATTCCACAATTTTGTTTGTAAATATCAAGATCAGTACAACGCTCGTCTCCTAGAATCGAATGAATTTTTTCGTGCGATTGGTGAGAGAGTTTAGTATTTGCTCGCTCTTGTATGACTATTTGATTGTCTATATAATATGGTTTGATATAAAATTTTTGCAAATCACTTGGCAACTCCGCAAACTCATCGTTGAGGGAATCGGCAATTTTAATTACATAACCTAATTTATTTTTTGAGTAAACTGATTTGTAACTACCTTCACCGATTTTTAAAAACCCCCGAACGATAATTTGCTGAACGAATTTTTCAATGTGTTTATCGAGTTCCAAGTAAAGACTTAACATCTTCGACTTGGTTGCGTTCATTGCTATGAGATTGCGATAAGAGTATCGTGAATCATGTGACGAGTTTTATAGTCGAGAATTCGACCCTCTTCGTCTTGTGGTAGATCAAGGAGCATCTCTTGCATATCTTGACTAAGAACCTCACAAATGCAAGCAATTTTGCGATAAATTCCGATTTCTTTGTATTTTAGAATAGCCCATATCGAATCAACTTGTGCATCGTTAGCTTGAGCGATAAGATTGAGCAACTTTATATCTTGTGTTTGTATTTCCATAATTGTATTAAATTTAAAAGGTTGCAACTTTCCATTGTGATCTTGGAGTATCATCATCTCCAACAAAATCATAACCAATATCAAGAACAATATCATAAATCTCTCCGCAAGTCAACTCATATCCTTTCATGCGACTTTGAATTTGCTTGAGGGTTGGCTCTTCACCATTCTCATGTTTGTTCTCAATATAATTCCGAATGGCAATCGTTTCCATGTCAGAATCCTCTTCTTCATGGCAATCGCAAGATTCGCAATCACCACAACAATCATCATCTTCATACTCGTCATCATGCTCATCTTCGGTAGTTGACCCATAAATAGGCTTGTTTGCCTCGTAAACAGGTTTAAAGAGTTCGGTACGAGTATCAGTAATATCTGCCACTACTTCGTACTTGCTCACACGCAACTTTTGGAAATCACAATCAGTTGGAACACTAACTGCATCAGATGGATCAAATTTCACGACAAGCAATCTGCCATCGCTACTTGCCCACTCATTTGCATAGTCGTAACTACCAACATGAAGACCAAAACTGCAATGATTGTTTTTGTTGTCATCAACGCATCTGCGAGCAACCTCGATAGTTGCACCAACTTCATTCAAAATTTGATGTCGTTCGTTGGTCTCACCTTGCACAACAATCGTATCTGCATTGCCTGTTTGTGACCAATAATCGCCTTGAACACCTTTGTAACCAAGCACCATGCCATCTTCATCATTTGGCAACGCTCGATAACTCAAAAAGGTGTACAATTCGTTCACGCTATTGGCACTTGGATTGGCTTGCAATCGAGTGATAAAATTCACAAGCGGAGCAGAATCTTTCATGCCACTACGAAGCATCTCGATGAGCTTGTCAACTACAACTCCATGTAGTCTATGACCTTTGTAATAGACAACTTCATCCTTGACTTCAATGTCTCCTTGGATAAAATTTTCAACTGATTTTTTAATGTCAATTAAATCTCCAAGATCATCATATCTTGCATCAAGAATAGCTTTCTTGGCAAGAGTATAATTTACATGATCTTTTCTTATTGAGTAAGGCTTACCTTCCCAAAAGATGGTGATTGAATTTTCGCTTAATATGTATGGTACTTTATTCATTCTATATAATATACTTGATTTTGTTTTGTTTGTCAATTACTTTTTATCACAAAGATTGATATAATTGATTATGTCATCGAAAATTTGTTTATCTACATTGCTATATCTTACACTATCTGCAACATGAACGAGCATTGGATATGATGACTTAATTGTATCAATATCTTGCTTGAATTGCTTGGCAGAAAATCCATTGTCAAGATTGAACTGCAACCAATCGTTCTCACCTTGATCTTTCAGAAAAGAAATGTATGCACAACAAGTAGCACAATAATCTTCGTTTACAATAATATTAAAATTTTCTTTCGATTGGCGAAACAAATGATTTTGTGGCAACTTGGATAAATCGAGTTGTTTGTTGTTGAACAATCTGCCAATGTCGTACCTTGCAACACTAATTGCGGATTTGAGTTCTGTATCTTGTTGAGCCATAACATAATTGTATGCTTTTTTGGCTTGAGCTTTGTTGTCAAGTAGATACTTTTTGTAAGCATCAGACATGAAATCAAAGAAAGAAATCCATGAATTTTTGTCTAGTTTGCTGACATCTCCACTACGAACACCAAACAATCGAAAAGATTTTTCTTGTGAATTATCTTGTGCAAGATTGCGAATTTTTTTTGCTCTAACAGAAATATCCTTGAGATCATATTGTTCGTTGTCAATCTTGTAACTTTTGATTGGTACATAAACAAATTTACCATCTATCAATCCAACTTGGTTGTCGCTTTCTTGCAAGGATGCAATGTCATCCTTAACATTTGACCAATAATCAATGTTTCGCCAATAAGAGGATGAGTCAAGTTTCATCTCAAACAATGCAATGTTCGCACGACTACCTTGACCCTTACGAATACCAATTTGTGGTTTTTCCTTGACAATATTAGAAACAAACTTCTTGTGCTTGTCTGCAATGCGATCAAAATGCCATTCATTATCAATAGTTGATTGAGCAGAATCTGTTTTTGCATCAATAAAATATACGCTTTCTAGCTCTTCATCTTCATTGAATAATGTTCTTGCACGAAGATTGTTGCCATGAGTAGAGTCAATGTCTTGAAGTAAGAAGATAGTGTTTGCTCTGCAACACGCACGATTTGTTTTGCTACTACGCACACGAAATCCATTGCGAGCATCACGATCAGATACTTTTTCAGTATGAGTGATTACAAGTTCATCAGTCATTCCATAAGGACGATCAAATGCAAAAGAATTGATGCGAAGACCTTTCCAAGCAAATGAATTCTCAAATGCTCTGCGAAGAGTATCGGGCAATGAATTTACGATTCGTGCATAATTAGCTTTGGCTTCAAACAAATCTTCTGAATCTGCCAACTTTTCTTGTGCAAGTTGTTGAATTTCTTTGACCACTTGGATCATCAGTTGCACAACGAATTTTTGCGTTGGTTTATTGTATTCTAATGCCTCACGACTATGATGCAATTTTACACAACCAAGAGGAACACGCAAATAAAAGTTAGGTTCTTCTAAAAGGTTTTCGATAACCTTTATCTGACTTTCATCGGTCACATAATTCTTTACATCAATAGCATTTGAGTCGAGTGGATACGCAACTCTACCCATGATAACATGAGACTGACCATTGTGGCGATAATAATATGATTGATTTTCGCTTTCAATAAAGAACCAATCATCTTGTTTGCTTTCAAGAAGAATTTTGTCTCGCTTGATGAATTTATCATCTGCACCAAGAAACTTGGGCATATCTTTGTCGGGAAAATGCTTGAAGAATTTCTTGCAACTATCTCGAAAGTTTTCGATGTCTTGTTCGCTAATTGCAACTTGAATTTCTAAACCTGTTGGTTCATTGCTTGGTTCGCTATGCAACTTGGAAATCTTGGTATCATCAAGTTCGTTGACATAGATGTTGTAGGAACTTTTTGTTCCACCATTGTAAGACACACAAGTAAAGTTGTCACCATAACTTAATGGAGCAAATTTGCCGATACCGAATGCACCAATATAATTATTGGAGTTGCGTTTGGTACTCTTGCCATACTTGGAATACAAGCCGAATACATCCTCTTGTGATAATCCACCGCCAAAGTCACGAACGCAAAAATTCGGGTTCATCTTGCTTGGCAAGGTGATCTCGACTGACCTCTTGGAATTGGCTTCCAAGTTGGCATCAAGTGCGTTGGCACTAATCTCACGAATAACTGCAAGTTGAGTGTTAGAATAGTTGTTGCGAAGCAAACTTGCGACATAACGCATATCTTCCGCATCAATCGTGCAATCTACTGAATCAAAGTCGTGTGAAGCGACTACTTTTTTACTTTTGTTTTCTGCAATAATCATAATTTTTTAGGTTTGTGTTTTTTTAAGTAAGAATATAGTATCTCATATATTCGGATTTATGTCAAGTGTTTTTTTCTGAAAGTTCGCAAGCTACTCGTAGTAAATGATTTAGGTAACCAATTTCTTCAATGTGCATCTGCTCATCCTCTTGTGTGGTGATTGGATAATCTTGAATGTCTGAAATTTTTTGTTCGATTAGCTCTATTACTTCGTTCATCGTGATCCTCCATTTATATTGTCAAGCTCATTTTGTTTTGCTTGTTGTTTGTAACTGAATTTAATTTCTTGTTCGATTAGCTCATTGATTCGACTTACATCTTCAATGTTAAAATCAAAATGTGCTTCTAATACTTGTGCAATTTCTTCGGTGCAATCATTGAATGCTTCGGTATGTGACTTATTGTTTCTTGGTTCTGCTTTCATAATTCTGTTGATTTGATTGGTTCGCAAATGTGTGCATTAAATACATTTGTTTGTTTAACTAATTGTTTGTACTTTTTCTTGGCATCTTTCAACTCGACAAACGATTCCCAATGATGGGAAAGAATGTGCATTTGTGTGAGTCTTGTACTCCATGCTACTATATAAAATTTCATGTGTTATTGTTGAGTCTATCAAAATTGCATGATATGTCAAGCATTTTGTTGTGTTATTGATAAAAAACTAATTTTTTGTTGTTGAAGTGTGTGTTTTTGCATCTTTCATCATGCGTTGTGAATCATTTTTACAACTTTTGATTTATAATTTGATTTGTCCATTATACATGATGCACAAATTATTGTAATCGTCCACCCCCATCAATCACATTACGCAAGCAACTAGATTGTCCCTTGCGAGAAGAAACTGCTTTCGCTTTATCAAAAGCATCTGAGCTTGCGTACTGCACTAAAATTGGCGTACTTTTATCTAAATATACCATCATACCCTTGCGAGGTTGTGATGCTAACTCCTTTTCGTGCTTCACAATCGAAGCGTTCATGTCTGCAATAAAATCTATCATGTCAATATACTAGATTAGTTGTTGATTGTTGTCAAGCATTTTTTTTCAAGCTCTTCTTCAAGCTCATAAATGCCTCTATGGTAATACTTTAGATTATATTGTTCTGCAAATTGTTTTGCCAAAGATACAAAACTATCTGACCTATCAAAAGATTCGTATATGTCTGCATCTTCATACCAAGACTCGTAAGTTGAAATCATCAACTGAAAAGTTCCATCGAATCGCAAATCTTTTTCCATCCATTTAGGCGTATCATCTCCACCTTTTTCATAAAGGTGAACTTGACCCACATAATCGGAATAAAACTTCATGTGTTTCTTGACAGGTGATCTCATTATCAACCCTTCAAAGATTTTACAAAGTTCCCAATTCGACTCTTCTGTTTGATTTGTTCTTCTAAAAAATACTGAATGTGCTTCTCCGCTCATTCAAACAATTATGACAGAGAACCAAATGATGTCAATACTTTTTTTAAAAAGAGTTGTAACTCGTTGAGTTACCGCAATTTACGAATCATCCAATGCGACTAAACAAAAATTCCAAGACCTCTGCCTTGTTGGGTAAATCTGATTCCTCTATTAACTGAATCAAAAATTTTGTTTGATTAGCGACTCCACGATTGTATCCTCGACTATAATATACTTCTTCTGTTGATGTATCAATGTCCATGTATTATATTATTTATAATATCACTTTCGTCAATCCAACGATTTGACCAAGGACACAATTTTTCTATTTTGAGTATTTCAATGTTCCAATGTCGATGTTTAATCATCTCAAGTTGAAACTCAAGTGCTTGCTCTGCACTTTCTGCCATGTAAAAATGTTTATTTAATTGTACGCAATTTCTTCTTCGATAAGTTATTCGATACTCAAATTGTCTCTCCATACTTTATTTTAATCTTTTTGATCGATCTTTATAGTCTTGCAGTAAAAATGATTCGCCCTTCAATGATTGTTTATTTATTTCGTCTTTATTTTCTCGTATTTCTTTTGGAGAATATCCCCAAAATGTAATATCCCAAAGTATCAATCCCGCAAGTTTGCTATCGCTAAGTTTTTTTGGTGCAATTACTTCACAATCAATCAAATCACCCCATTCTACAAAATCTAAAACTGCACAATCATCTTCATTGCAAATATGTATACAATGTGAATCTCCTATACTCTCTAATTTTATTATATTTTTGCATTCTTTTTTTTGTAAAAAAATTAGATAATCATATGATCTTTGAAGATTAACAGAAAATAGTTCTATTTTGTTTTTTGAATACTCTTTTAGATATTCTTTAAATATTGCGTTAAAAATGTTTTTGTATGATGTTTTCGTAAGTAATTGTCGTAAGGTCATACAAATATATACACCTTATATTTACATCATAATCGCTCGCTACTCCAATAAATATTATCAAACAACACAAGCTCAATACTGCTTGTATGCTCGACTTCCACTCCAACAGGCTCATGTTCTTGCACGACTTCATCGTTGTGTTTGTAAAAAAATTCTTCATGCTCACTTGCACAAATTACATCTATTATATTATATTCTTTATTTGTCATCATTTCTGTCCCAATTTAAATATTTAAATAACCAAGTTGCGAAATCTTTTAAATCATAAATGTATCGACTTGAGTTGTCTTGCCCCAACCAAAAAGCACTTTGCTTGATCAATGTTTCATGTCGATTGCTAATTGTTTCGAGTTGTTCAATGCTCATTTCATCTCCTATATTTTCATACATAAGATTGATAGCATTCATTGTGTTCTGTATTTGCTCTTCTTCGTTATACATTTTGTGAAAATAGTTTTTCAATATAAGAATCTAATCCTTGCATTATTTTATTTGCGAGATTTTCTCTTGCACTTTCACTTGCAATATTTATTTGAGAGTCTTTCATCTCATCAAGTATTTGTAGTATTATTTCTTTCATGTTCATTAGTATCTCATATATTTGAGAACTTGTCAAGAACAATTTTGTCAGTTTGTTGTAAAGTCATCATAATCAGCACATTCGGGATCAAAAATTGGAAACAGATAGCTGAGTTGATTGCCCTCTGAATCCTCTTGCATGATCGCTTCATACCTTATTTGACCCGCCACTTCATGCCACAATCCACCAACCATTGTATTTGTTTTGAATACAGGATGAAATGTAACATCCATGTGATATGCTACAAATTTTTTACTTCTCTCTCCAATGTCCATTGTCGCAATCTTTTGTACACAATGCCAATGATTCTAGGTCATAATTTGCTTGAGTAAATGATCCAAAAAAACAACGCTTGTCCATCTGATCCCACATTTTTTGTAGCATTTCATTGCGTTTATTTATTGGAAATTTGTTTGCAATTTGCTCAACAATCGGTTGCCAAAATGTATAACTTGTTCGCTTTCTTATTTGCTTTTCACTATGAAAAACTTTTACTCCTTTATTTGCAAAAAAATCATTCACCTTTAAGCATTTAAATTTTAGCAATCTTTCTGATTGTGTCATTTTATTGTGCCTTGTTCGATTAAAACTGCGAATATATTTGTTAATCTTTCGTGGCGAGATTTGTATATTTCTTGAATGCCAATTATGGTATTCATTATTTGATCTTCTGATGCAGGTTCGGGTGCATCTCCAATCATATACAATAATGTATCAAGGTCTTCAATAACAGATGACATCTCCATGATTCGATCTTCCATGTCAAAACGATCAAAAGATTTGTCGCTTAATTTTTGTAATGTATTTGAATATTTGTTCATTGTTTTTTCTGCTATTTCTTTTAGAGATTCCTTGACAGAATCTTCGTAAGTTGGATGATCGTCTCCTGTTATTTGTGTCATTTCGAGTATGGTTTGACATCGCCATTTTGATCAAGTTTTTGATCTTCATATTTGGCAACAAGTCGTCTATAAATTTCCATTTTTGCACAATCCAAAACACCAACTATGTCATTGTATGTTTGGTAGCTTTCATTATTTGAGTCAATATATTTTGCAATTAGCTGATGTATTGCATAGTTTAAATCTCCCGCACATTCAAATTCTGAGAGTTGTAGTGCAACCAAGCCTTTATCAACTTTTTCTTTGCTTTCTTTTGAAATGTATGGCATATTATTGTTCCTCTTCGATGAAGCGATTGAGTGTATCCAATCGACTATATGCACTATCCAACAATTCAAGTGCTTCTTCTGCGTTATTGTAAAAATCTTTTGTGGAATGGTCGCCAATGCCAACTGCTTTTTGACCCAAAAGATCGAGCGTTAATTTTGCTTTAGCAACATCCGCTTCAGCAGATGTCCTCAACATATCTTGTAATTTATTCATTGCCTGTAATTATATACCATATTTGGAAACAAGTCAAGAGCGAAAGCACTCCGACTGCCATAAATATTTCTTTAATTAAATTAATTTTTTGTTTCATTAAATTAATCGTGTGTTGTATGACTAATGATCGTATTCATGGCAAAATGTAGGTATTTTTATCCCCGAATACCGCTCTTGATCGTATCGAGTTCTCAAAAATACTTTCTTCGTTATTTTTTTGGCAACGATTTTGGGAGTCCAACTTTTTTTGGGAAAAACCCATGAGCCATTTTTGAATTTGCTCTCTCCAGGGATTCTGTCTCCAATTAGCTGTTTTAGTTCTTCTAGGCACTCTCGAAAAATATTGTGGCTTATTATATACTTGATTGTATCATTGCAAAATACAGAAGATTTTATATCCGATGTATATTTGCCGACTAGCTCATGGATTGCATCTTGGAAATCCCAAACTTCATCAGACGCATCAAATCCCATGTCCTGAAAGTATTCTTCATCTAATAAATAAATTATATATTTTTCGATCTCTTTTTTAATATCATCGAGTGTTTCGTTGTTGTTTTGTGTTTTCATTCTAAATCTTTTAGTATATCATCTAATTGTTCGATTGTTATTGTTTCTGATTCGTCAAAATCTTCGCATGGTTTGGCGAATTTTATTTGATCGTAAATCAATATATTTTCTTTGCTTTTATTTGCGTCTGCAAGCATCATATTTAAAGTTTCGATAAGTTCTTCGGGGCTTTCTGCGATCACCTCTGCCTCTTCGCTATGTGCAAATATTTCGCCATCGTCATTGTACATCACCTCGTACAAACCATACGCATTTTTTCGTTTGATTATTCGGTAGTTCCACATATTATTTATAAATACTTTCTTTTCCTGTTTTTTTAACTGCTTTTTGTACATACAATATAAATGTTGTTTCAGCAGTTGATTTATTTACTTTTGAATCTTGAGCATATATATCATGTAGTAAAGTTTTAAATTTGTGGGGCATGACAAGATTAAGACCCGCACACTTGCGAAGAATAAGCATCGCATAACCATAAACTTCTTCACTTATATTACCCATTCTTTTATGACCTTGAATAAATTGAACATATTTTTCAGCAAATTGACCTCGATGAGCATTTGGTGATGAACCAATTGCCTTATTTATGTGTTGCTTGTGTGCCTTTTCACTTTTTTTCTTGGGCTTTTTAAGGTAAGTTAATTTTCCACCTTTTACATCAAAATATAATTTATCTGTATTTATAAAATTGCAACGAATATCTTCATACAATTCAAATCCTACAAAAATTTTTGATTTATTTGCATCCAAGACATAGTAGTATTTGCAAGGTTTGCCATTAAAATAACTAACCGCAGTCAAGCTATACTCATGGTATCTACCATTAGGTAATTGCTCATACTTTTGGCGAGCAATATCTCTAGCGAAAAATTGTAATGGTTTTTTATCTTTTCTTTGTAAACCTTTTTTGTGCAACAAAGAACTTCGATCACAAAAATACCAATTAGAATATTTATTGCTATCAAATTTTTGAGTTTTTGTTTTGTAGATTTTCATTTTCTGTTGTTATTTAGCAAATTAAATATACTAATTCCCAAGCAAGCAATAATTGTAATACCCGCGACAACTGCATCCCATTTTATGTTCGATTGTAGTATTTGCTCAAGCATAAGAACCGAATAATTCTTTTCTGACATCTTGAAGTTTCATCAAAGCACTCCATTCGTCTTTATATTCATATCTTTCATAAATCTCTTTTTGCTCTGCGATCATTTTGTCGAGTTTGATTTGAAGATCATTTTCTGCGTCAGAATATCCTGCGTCATATTCGTCCATAATTATTTTGTTTTGATATTTCATGCAATCTGAGAAACTACCATTATATATTATTTCGCCATTGTTGTCAAGCAATTTGTATGTGCTTGGTTTAGTTGAGTGATCCCATTTGCCGTTCATTGTATTTAAATATTTGCACGGAGAGTATCCGTGACTAACTCCGATATAGCAGTAATCGAATTACTTTCTAGTCTTTTTCTGTTGATCAAGCAAGGTAGTTGAAGTTGTTTCGACAAGGATCGGGCGGAATTCAAACCCTCACGAACTTGCTTTCGTTTCCAAACATTAAGAGGTGAACCTGTACATTTCATTCGTCAACATTATGCCATATTTTTCCTTCCTTGTCAAGCTCGGAACTCCAAATCATTAACTTTTTATAAACAGGATATAAAACTGCACCCATCCATTCAAAATACAAAAAATTACTAAGCGTGTCGCCGCAATAAAACAAAATTTTGCTTGCGATTAACTTCAATATCTTTTGATTGCGTTGACGATTGCCATTGCACCATCGCTATTTTTTGTCATAATAGCCTCGCCTGTAGTGAGGAGTATTTTCCAAAAACTTTCGCGTTGTTTTACATATACTACATTCACAGGATTGATATAAAATTTTTCGTTATTTGCGTCTTCGATTGTTATCATTTGTACATATTATTTTGAAATTCTTCAATTCTACTTTGTTTTTCTTCGCTAAGATGTCCTTGCATATTATTTGCATTTTCTTCATCAGTAAACCATTGATAATCTAAATCAAAAACACTATCAACATTTGATGGATGAAATCCTGCATTAACGAGCAAGCCTTTGAATTGTTCTGCGAGTTCGTAAACATCTGTTCCATCAAACGAATCATCCGATTCAACACTATATGTTTTGCCATGTAATGTAAGTGATAATTTCATATTTATTTTGAAAAACAGATTGGACAAGATTCGGTTGAAGAGTGAAATTCTTTCTTGCATACATCTCCCCATTCACAATTCTTATTTGCACAAGAAGACATTACAAGAGCAATTAAAACTAATAACAATTTATTCATGCCTCTATTTTACTTTTTCTTTTTTGTTTTGTCAAGCTTTTTTTGTTTGTTAAAAAGTTTTGGTCAAACATATCATCTTCATCGAAAGCATTGTATTCTCTTCTGAAGTTGTCGTATTCAACCCATAATTTGTCGTACCAAGTTTGGTGAAGTTGACTCATTCCCATCAACATATTTAGCAACTCATCTTCTGTATATTGTTGGGGAGAATCTCCAATCGCATAGATGAGTGCATCTATATTCTCTTGAATGTTATTTAGGTTGCCTATTGCTTCTTCTAGCTTGTTCATTTACTTCTTAAATTTATTGTCAATCCATACCTTGTATGTATAAAGTGCCATCAACATAAATGTGAGCAACAAGCCATCGCCCCAAGGTAAGTTCCATAGTTCTGTTATTTGATCCATTGTTGAAATTTTTATTTAATGCAAAGTATACTATTTTTTGTTTGGTTTGTCAAGCTTTTTTTTAGTTTGTTTCCAGTTTATTTTAGAATAATTGTCGCGAAATTGATTTGAGTTATTGTTTCGCGGCGAATCTCCTTTGCCGTTTTGATTATTTGAGTTTTTGCCTTTCATATTTTGACATTTTACAATATTCTATAAATGTTACTTTTCTGTCTGCTTTTGATAATTTCCATTCTGATTTTAATTTAGATCGGGTGCGATAAAATGTTGGTTGATTGCTCCATAAATATTTTGATAGTTCTCTCGAAACTTGATTGTCGTGTCCGCCCATATTATACCATCAACAATAAAATCACAAGCCCAATAATAACAAACAACTCAATAATACTATTCCAACGATTAAACATAAATTTAAGAAAATTTTCATGATTCAAATATATTAACATAGATTGATCATTTGGTCAAGCATAAAATTTGAGTGTAAATATATTTATGACCGAACAACCAAGATTTGATGACTCTAGCGAGCTTGTACCGCATCGCAACTTTACAATACCTTTTAATTATGTGTGGGAACGCGAAAGTGCAAGATGGATTCCCATGGAAGAAGGTTTTGGTGGTTCATATTTGGATAACATAACATTCAATGCAAGTGCTTTTATTCATAAATTTGGTAGCAATCCAAATATTAAAAGCAGTGGATTATCAGTCACTAGCCCCGAAACAATTTGGGATGGATCAAATGAATATGCTTTTCCAAGTGATGATGGAGAGATTATGGAAATTGTATCATCAAGCGGAACAGATACGCAAGATGTGGTTGTTCAAGGTTTGGACGAAAACTTTCTTGATAAAACTTGGACAGGAACACTCGCAGGACAAACCCCTGTAAACATTGGAACTTGGACACGCATATTTAGAGCATATAATGATGGAAATGCCGATTTTGTGGGAGACATTACAATCAATGAAGTTGGAGGTTCAATTGATTATGCTAAAATACTCGACGGCAACAATCAAACATTAATGTGCATTTATACAATACCCGCCGATAAAATTGGTTATTTAACAAAATATAGTTTGAGTGCCCAAAAACCAAGTTCAAGTAGTATTAATTTTACCGCACAAATAAGAACACGCGAATTTGGTAAAGTATTTCGAGTACGCGAAATTGTATCTTTTGGAACAGATCACGACACACAAAGAAGCTTGGACTTTCCAACTAAACTACAACCAAAAACAGATATAATATTTAATATTGTAGATTCAGATGGCAACAATGGTGCAGTTAATGCTGATTTTGATGTTGCTTTGCATGATCTTTAGAAGATATAAATTGTTTGTATTCTTCTAAAATAGATTCGTGTCCGTGGTTTTGTAGATATTCTTCGATGGACATTGGTTTGTTTATTTCTTGATAATATCTATGAAGTTCGCGTTCGTATTGATCCAATGCGGATTGGTAATTTAGCTCGTCATCTATACAGAATTCATCTCTGATGTAATTGAATGTTGGTTCTTTAATTGTTTTCATATTTATAGTATTTTGTAACTAGTTCCCTGTTGTGTCTTGCATTTGTTGTTTTAGCAAACGAATCGCTTTATCCTTGCTCTTCACCTCACATTCCCATTTAATTGGCTGATCAAGGCGAATAGATACATTTGGTGGAAAGCGACCTAATGCAAAATAGTCTGCATGGGCACGCGGTTTTTCGGGAATACCTTCGCTAAAATGAAAAACAGGACTGCATTCCTCTGCCCATGTATATGCACAACGCTCTGCTTGAAATGCAGAACTTCTATTCTCAGAGGGATTGCAAAAGTCATGGAGATTATCGTAGCAGACAGGCAAATTGTATTGATATTTCTCGGATAAGTATTCGCTAAATTGTATGCAGTTGTCTACATTAAAGAAGCTTTTGTCCTCGTTCTCGATGGTAAGGCGATTGCGAACTCCTTCATCGCATTCTTGTAAATTACCGTAGAAGCGTTCTGCAAGTTGTTTGATTCTGAGTTGATGTATCTGCTCGGAAGTAATCATCATCTCGACTCCTGTGATGGGTGTCGGGCTTGCATTCACATGAATATTCATGGGTGCAGAATGATCTTGCGGTAAGCCAATCATGTCAAGCACACTAGCTTGAAAATTGAGTTCGATTATTGTGCGTTTTACCGCCGAATCGTTAAGCGATGCTAATACATTAAATTGATCGGGATGCGAGCCGATACTAATGCCAAGTGTTTTGGCAATAATTCCTATTTGTCGAAGCTCTTGCTTGATTGCTTCGATGTCAGGCAAATCTTCAAGAGAGATTTCAAGCGTTTGATCGGTAACGAGAGGAAAAAGGCTAGAGCTAAGACGATAATGCCCAATGTCTGACTTAGCACAATGATTGAGAATATCTGAAGTAACGCAACAATTATGCAAAATTCTTTCAGACAATTGATTAAGTGCTTCATTTCTATCTTCTGTATTACACAAATCATTGAATCGTTTGCGGGTCATTGTGCGAAATGAATATTTCTTTTTGTCTTTGTCTTTCAATTCTTCGCTGATGCAAGTTAGTCCTAATATAGTTGTCATGTATGGTAGTATAGCAGCTTAAACACTGGCTGTCAAGCTTTTTTTGGGTGTACATATTATTATGGAAATTGAAAAAATAATATTGGTTGCGTTGGGAATGATGGTGTCTATGGTCGCCTTTTTCCTTAAAAAAGAAAGTTTAAAAGTGGATCGCTTGAGCAAGCGAGTGCAACACATGGAGATTGATCTTGCTAAAAATTCCGCAAGAGATTCTGAGAGATGGACTCAAACAACAAAATTGCTAGAGGATCGCAGGACAGATGTAATTAAACTATTTGAAAAACTAAACAAATGAATTTTATAATGGAATTATGGGATATATTTTTATATCTATCTTTATCTACCGCATTTATTATAATATTTTATCCTCACAAGTAAATGGAAAAAGATTGGTATTGGATTGTTTCCTTGACTTTATTTTTCTTGGAAAGAGAAGCAATTATGGATGTTTGTTTTTTGTTGATGAGTTTGTGTCTTTAATCCCAAAACATTATTTTATTGCGAATGGTGAATCTGTGACTATTGATCCAGTTAATTGCACCAAAAATTTTATCAAATATAAAAACAACAGGATCGCGGTAAAATAGCTTGTATATTTTGTACAATAAGGTTTTGGTTTTAGCTTCGTATTGTTGTTGTGCTTGTTTCCACTTTAATTCAAAAGATTTTCTTTTGCGATTACAGTTAATATCAAACTCAATCAACTTTATTTCTTTTAATTTGCCAAAGCTGTATATGGCTTGAAATTCTATGCGATAATCGTTTGGCAGATCGTTTTTGTTGATGTTTGTATAAAAATAAAATGATCCATGATATGATTGTGTTTCAAACTCAGGCAGATCGCAGGTCAAGCTTCCATCTTCTTGAATTGTAAAGCTCAACATCCAATTCTCTAAGCATTTCGTTTGAAATTCTTCGTTTGCCCAATCGTGTTCGGGTAAACCTTTTAAATCTTGCGGAAGCGGAAGTTCTCGCTTGCAGTATACTCTGTCGAATAAGCCCATTATTTTTTAAATATTTTAATTATTGGTTCAATAAATACATAATACCAAAAGGCAAAAAACATAATAATGCAATCATACCATTTGTATTTCATGAATTATGCTATCATATAGAATGCGTGATGTCAAGCTTTATATTTTGATAGTGCGTCTTCTAGAGCTTGTTCGGCAGTTCGTATTTTGATGTATTGTTCGATTTTACTTGTGTCTAATACGCAATTTGATCGGGGTGCGGTTATTTGTTGCATAAAATCATCAAGGTTCGTGAAAAATTGAAAATCTTTGTTGCTGAGTTTATGTTTTTTGATTAGCTCTACAACTTGTTGAGTTGTGACACTTCCTTTATTCGTAATGTTGTAAATGCCGTGTGGTACTTTTTGTGTGATTAAATCGATAGCATATTTCGCGAAATCACCGCGATGACTCAATGAGTTTTCTGCGTCCAATAAAGTATCATAGCTCATCAATTTTGTTAAATAATTTCGCGGAGATGCATATTCATCAAATGGAATGCGTAATCTAAAAATGTAACTTTCGGGATTGTTTTTCTTGACAATTTTTTCTGCGAGAGCCTTAGTGCCGCTATAGAAGCTTCCATTTTGAAAATCAAAATTAGAAGCATCTTGTTCGGTAAAATGTTTTTCGTATCCACCATAAATGCATCCCGAAGATATGTGAGTATATTGATGATCAAGATCTGTACAAAGTTGTGCCACCATCGATGGAAACAATACATTACCTTCGATGCAATCTGCTTTCGCCAATTCACAAGCGTCAACATTTGGTTTGCCAATATATCCTGCACAATTTATAATGTGCAAATCATCGCCCAAAACATATAGGTTGTATTTGAGCTCTGCAAGATTTGTATAATCTACCTCGCTTCTGCTCCAAGCGACATGAGGTAAATCGCGTGACTTTAATTCTTTAATTATAGCTTCTGCTATATATCCGTTTTTTCCTAATATAATGTACATAATTCAAATACCTTCTTGAGGTTGAAAACATGTGAGTTTATCGATGAAATAAGAACGAGTGTTTTTGTCGGATGAAATTCTTTTCCATAAGTCCGCATCTGCAGGTTCGCATCTTCCCTCTTCTTTTTTGCAATCTCTGTAACGCAATTTGATTTGATTGCAATTAAAGCATATAGATGAATGTATTACGTTGCGGGGTTCGGGTAATCTTTTATAAACTGCACTATCTAAATTTGAATGTCTAGGTAAAATAGAATTACTCGCGTAAGTTGAGGCAGTATAAATAAAATTTGCTTCGGGAAAATCAACAATTGTATTATTTATATTTAATAAATGATCCGCCTCCCAATAATCATCGTGATCTAAATGAGCAACCCAAGAAAATTTATTCTCCAATGCCCGTAATATACCAGTGTTCATTGCGTTTACTCCTCCGCAACACCACAAGTTTTTTCCAGTATAAATACTGCGTTCTATTGCAACCGGAAGATTTTCAAAATAAATTTTATCTTGATCCAGAATAGTTTTAGCTATACTTTCAAATTCATCATTATCCTCATATTTGTCCCCAATTAAAAAAACTTTAAAATCTTGATGTGATTGATTTTTTATTGAATTTAATGCTCTTGTAAGATAATCGTAGGATCTTCCATCTGGTCTTTGGTAGGTTGCTATTGTAATTGCTATTTTCATATTTTGCTTGCTGGGCAGCCAATATAGCTTCCCGATTTGTTTATGTCTTTAATTACTCCGCTATTCATGCCTACAACAACATCATTATGAATATTGATTTTTTCTTTAATGCAGCTATTGGCACCAAGATATACTCCGTTTCCTATTTTTACATCTCCAGAAACTATTGAATTTGGCATAGCGCTAAAAAAGTCTCCAATTATGCAATCATGACTAATATGATTCCCGCGATTCAAAATAGCTTGCTTACCTATTCTAATGTTTGTTGTTAATATACAGTTTGCGCCAATAAAAGAACCTTCTCCTATTGAAATAGATTGATTCATAATTTGAGCGGAAGGATGAATGAAAGAAAAGTATTTTGTGTTTGTCGGAAGTTTTTCAAACATTTGTTTTCGCTTTCGACTGTCTCCTATAGCAATCATTGCTGAATATTTATTGGGGTCAAATTTAGATAATGGCAATGAGTTTTCGCATATATATTCATCATCAACAAAACAAGGTAAGCGTTCCTCCATTTGAGCCATAATTTCTCTTGCGTGGCCCCCACATCCTATCAAGCATTTTAACATGAATTTAATTTTTAAATAAAATAAAATTTGAATAACTAGAGAGAGATTCTGTTTCTATTTGATGAAAATTGCGTAAACAGCCAATTACTTGATATTCAGACAAATTTAAATTGGAAACAATATTATCTACTGCAGGCTTGACTTCGGGGGAATGTTTGTAATCGTGATAATCGTCAAATAATATAAAGCCACCAGAGCGAACTTTGCTGTTATACAGATCAAAATCTTTAATTACCGCATTGTAACTATGATCTCCATCTATATGAAGAATATCTATATTAGATATACTATTGACAACCTCTGTGTTCCAAGATAAATTCTTGTGAATTGTGTATGTACGTTTGTAAGGATTCATAGAGTTGAGATTATCTCTTAAGGTAGCTTCTTGATCTTTACCTCCTATATAGTGGTCCGCTTTCAATGATAAAGGGTCAATGCATGTGACGGAAGTATTGTAAGGGTGACCAAGCATTAAACACGCAGAGCTGCCAACATAACTCCCTATTTCAACAAAATTAACATCTTTTTCTCCCAAAAATGTTCTTATGTCATATAGTATATGAGTATGTTCATGAAATTTTCTTTCATTAATTGTTGCATTAGTTTCTCTCAGTTTTTTGAGAGATTCCGAAGACTCATTAATTTTTTCAAGTATATTTTTAATATCATTCATGATTTATAAATTTTATAAGTACTTAAATCTGGATATGGTAAAGTTAAGTCTTTGTTTTGTTTTTTTGATCCATCTAGATTATAAAATTGATTCATTAACAACAAGCCTCTTGATGCTAACTCTGGCATCATATAAAAATTCCACCCAAGCATATCAAAATTATCTTCATGATAAGAGCGTTCGTTTCTTCCGCTGTATCTTGCTCGCCTAAACCAAGAATTTGCCTCTTCTGAATCTGTGAGAATCGCACCTCCCTTGCTAAGTTTAAAATGTTTATAAGGACCAGTAAATGATATACACATATGAGACTGAGGTATGTACATATCCGCAGTGAATCTCAAAGCTGAATCCCATACATTACTACCCTCGAGTAAATAAGCCCCAGTTAATGTTTCCCCTTTTACTTGTTTGAATTTTACTTTGAGTCCTGCATGTATAATTTCACAAGGTACAGAAGGATATGTTCTCGATGGAATTGTAATATAATTGGAACAAGATTTTTTAACATGATTTTCGTAATATAGCGACAAAAACAATGCGTTACTCATATTATCCAAGCAAACCGCATAAGTTGAACCAGTATACTCCGCAAGAGCAGATTCAAAATCATTAGTGGATTTATATGGATTTGTCGCTAGTTTGCTCATTTTTTAATATGTCTGGATTTTGCTTTATTGTTTGTTTAGTAATTAAGTCTTTTAGTCGAGTGGTTGACCACTCGTGAGAACGAGTGGTATATATAACTTTTGGTGGAAGATCATCTCCTGTAAAACTTTTTCCAATGTAATCCTCTCCAAGTATGCGAACATCGGGTTTCCAGAATTTTATTAATTCTACCAACTCCTCCTCCGTTTGATACATATATACTTCGTCTACATATTTTATAGCCATTAATGCTTTGTATCGTTCATAGTACGGTATGACAGGTTTGTATTTTGTAAACCTTGTAGCACTTGGATCTCGTTGTAAGAAAACCAAAAAACGATCACAATGTCGCTTTGCTTCTTCAAAAGTATAAATATAACCCGGATGCAAAAGATCAAAATTGCCTGCGGTGAATCCTACTATTTCTTTATTCATAATAATTCTTTTAATCCGTCTTCAAAAGATACACTAGGAAACCAATTTAATTCGTTTTGAATTTTACTATTATCAATTGCATAACGCCAATCGTGACCTAGTCTATCTTTTACGAATTCTATTTGACTTTCATCTTTGCCTAGTAGTTTAAGAATAGTTTTAACAATATCAATATTTCTAACCTCATTTTTGCCACCAATATTATAAACTTCACCAATTTTTCCACCATGTAATACTGCATCGATACCAGAGCAATGATCTGAAACATGAATCCAGTCACGAATATTTCTACCATCACCATAAACAGGAAGTTTTTTGCCTGCTTTAGCATTTTTTATCATCAATGGAATCAATTTTTCTTCGTGTTGATTTGGCCCATAATTGTTTGAACAACGAGTAATTAAAATAGGATATTTAAAAGTTTCATAAAAACTGCGACACAACAAGTCAGCACTTGCCTTGCTTGCTGAATAGGGACTATTTGCCTGTAATGGAGTGTTTTCAGTAAAAGCATAGTCCTCTTCGGTTAAACTGCCATATACCTCGTCTGTGGACACTTGAAGATATCTCTCGACACTTGGGCAATCGTGGAGTAAACTCAATAAAGAATGTGTTCCATTTATGTTGGTCTGAACGAAAGGAGTCGAATCATTTATACTATTATCAACATGACTTTCAGCCGCAAAGTTAACAACATAATTTATTTCATTTTTTTGTATTAAATTACGAATGCGATCTGTATCATTTATATCGCAAATTGATAAACTATATCTTCCTGATCGATTTATCTCTTCGCTAATATTGCTGTAGCTTGCCGCGTATGTTTTTAGATCAACATTGAATATGTTGTAATCATACTTGTTGAATATATGCTTGATAAAGTTGCTTCCGATGAAGCCAAGTCCGCCTGTTACTAATATCGATTTCATGATCGTTCGTAGTCGTCTTGTATTCTTACAATATCATCTTCTCCGAAATATGTGCCTGTTTGCACTTCAATGAGTACCATATCTTCTGTGCGGCTTGGGTTTGCCATGCGATGCTTGTCACCAAGATCAATGATTGCAGTCTCCCCCACTTGGTAATCGCGGTCTACATCATTTTGTGTGACTCGCGCAACTCCTTGCACAACAGTCCATGCTTCTTGTCGTTTGTGATGATATTGATAACTGAGTCGTTGTTGCGGTTTAACCACAATTCGTTTCACTTTACAATATTCTGTGTCGAGCAGTATCTCGTAATGTCCCCAAGGTCGTATTGATTCGTCTTCCATGTTTGTATTTACACTCATATTTCTATCCAATTTTCAAAATCTGCGAGTTGTTGTGTTGATGCTTCACATTTTGGAATTGCTTGATTGATTATGATGTCTGTTAAATCTTGATCTGCAACAAGTTTATTTTGGAATGTATCGAAGAATGTTTGAAAAGCCGCGATTCGCTCGGCAGGAAATACAAATTCCTTGCCCTTGGTCACACGACCTCGTTGTAGCCATTCTAGTGGGTGTTTATTGCTTTTGTTTGCGTTGCAGGTCTTGCAGCTTGGAATTTTGTTTCCCTCGTGTTCTAGCCCAAACATGGGAGGTTTAAAGAGTCGTCCATTGGTGGGTATAAAATGATCCATGTCGCGCATCTCACCAACTCCGCAATACCAACATTTATTGGGTTCAATTATGTCAGCAAAGATTTGTTGCTTTAATGCTTCATCTTGATCTGTCCATGATGCACTTTGAAAATACGAAAGCACATCTTTGATTAGACCATTGATCATGCTGTGTCCACGAAACAATGTGTTGGCGTTGTGTTTTTTTGCCACAATTATAAGCCAAAAGTTTCTTCTGTGGCATCACGAGAAAATTGTTCTACCGATTGATTGCCTGTCATTAGTTGTTGAATTGCTTGTAGTGCGGCTTTGCCAACTTGATCGCTAACCGCAGAAAATTCATAGGTTGTTAAGTCCAAGTCGCTACCATATCCAAATTCAATACGAATATGACAATCATCTATTACATGTTCATTTGTGATTGGGCATTTTTTATTCATTGATAAATTCTAGCATGATATGTTTTGTTTGTCAAGGAAGAAGTGTAAAAACTAAAATGAGCGAATCAAGAAACAAACAAATTCAACTGAATTCAGTGGATTTAGTCGTTGTGGATGGTAATGAAGGCTTTGAGCGAGTCAATCTTTTAATTAAAATTGCATTGCACAATAGTAAATTTATAAGATTTAATTCTATTAAAATATTCACAGGTTATAGCCCGATTGAAAGCTTGCCTGAATATCAAAATATTAAATATATACCTATCGAGGTAAACTCTATATTGCATTATAATAAATTTATTTTAACAAAACTACATGAATATGTTTCTGCTGAATATTGCTTGATTTTTCAACACGATGGATTCATTATTAATCCACAATTTTGGGATGAAAGATTTTTAGAATACGATTATATTGGAGCGTTGTTTCCGAAGGCTTCGTGGAATAAAATCAATAGAGTCGGTAATGGAGGTTTTAGTTTGAGAAGTAAAAAGTTTATAAAATATTGTACTTCTTTGGATTTAGACTTTTCATTTAATGAAGATAAACTTATCTGCACTGATCATTATAATGAACTATGTCGAAGCGGTTTTACTTTTGCGCCACCTGAGCTTGCAGCAAAATTTTCACTCGAAGAAGATAATGAATACAATAATAATATTGAACAAGTTTTTGGTTTCCATGGTAGTTCTCGGAGACCTCATTTATATTCTCGAACTTTAGAGTTGATTAAAAAGATTAAATAGCCTGCAGTCTTTTACGCTAACTTTTCCAAACTGTATCCTTAAGCGGCAAATCAATTGATGCAAAATGTATTCTTACTTGTTTGAGTGAATGTAAATCTTGGGCGTTGGAATTTAAGAATTGTATTAAATTTTTTTTGCTATTAAAATTACGCAATCTTATTCGTTGCGTAGAGTCTTCGGGAATGTGAGATATACAATAACGAAATTTCATTTTCTTCTTTTGTCTAATGATTGAAGATAAAGAAAAACAACTAAGCTCGCGAAAAAATAACAGAAAAAAGTAAACATAATAAAAATGGCGGAGAGAACAGGATTCGAACCTGCGGAAGGGCAATAAGCCCTTCAACGGTTTAGCAAACCGCCGCCTTAAACCTACTCAGCCATCTCTCCTAAAATGGAGCCACCTGTCAGGATCGAACTGACGACCTACGCATTACAAGTGCGTCGCACTACCATCTGTGCTAAGGTGGCGTATAAATATAATATCATCCAATCACAATTCTGTCAACATCATGTTCAAGTTCATAGTTGTTCCAATAATCATGATCGTATTGGCTATATTTTATATCTTGAAAAAGAATTATTTGTTTATTGTGTTCGTATCCAATTGCCGTGCCATCGGCTACTCGACCACTACCATCTTTATATTCAAAGCATTCATCGTAATCGTGCTCGGAATATACTATATCTGTTGATTTTATTTTTATAATTCGTCTCCCGCTCGCCAATTCATGCACCATTTATAACTTTGTACAGATGTAATTTTTTCTTTTATTGATTCATCCAATTGACTTGTTGATGCTCGTAAATTTGTTTGTAATGTATCTATCAATACATAAAGTTCTTGAATTTGTTTGTCGCGTTTTAATATTTCTAATTGTAAAAGTTTTTCGTTCATGATTGTGCAAATATAAGGTTGAGTTCATAATTACACCTATTTTTTTGTTAAATTAAGGGGTTGATGCCAACCTGCCCCTGCGTGCATTTCCGGGGTGCCGCGAACATTTAGTGGTAATCCAAGAGAAACAGCTAATTTGCGCACCTCTCCGGCATTTAATCGCGCTCTCTTGCCGTCAATCCATATCACATATGGAATTGATCCATTAAGATTCAGTGGGTGCGGAATTGGGTTGATTTGTATTTCTGTAAATAGTGTATCTGCATACTTATTGTATGCAATGGGTGGCTTTTTTGCGCATCCAATCAAAAATAAAATACATAAACTATGAAACACCTTCATGTTTAGCTTTCTGTAATATATACTGCCTTGCCCTTTCAAAAACTTCGGGGTTATTTTTTTTGCACCATTCTAGTACCCATTCTCTGACCGCAATTTCAATCAAATCTTCTTCGGAATAATTGATGCTGTGTTTATTCACGATGATTTTGTGATGTTCTCATTGTTGCAGGGGTGATTTTTAATTTCTTTTAAAATGTTTTGCAGTATATCTTTCTGAGATAGAAGGCGAAGTTTTGTTTCGGGGTCAGATACTTTTTTATATTGTCGTTCGATATTTTCGATGTGTCCGCGAATGATGCTTCGATCGAATTGTCCTTTGTATGTCCATCCAAGATCAAATCCGCGTTTCAATCCTTTATTGTGAGCTTCTTCAAACTCATTTGCTATGCCATTGTCAAACATTAGAATAGTGTTAGTTGCGATGGATTGAGAGCTTCGAGCTTTTCTTCGTCCTCTTCAATCAATTCATCTATTGTCTTGTTGCTTCGCAGCCAATTTCTTTGAGCCATGCGAATCACGAAACGCATCAATGCAAATGCATAAATTTTATTGAGTACCACTTCATTACCTTCTCCATCTTTCACACGAAATTCTTTGGTTTCTTCATTGTATTGAAATTCGGCGTGTTTTAATTGTTTTGTGATTTTTGCCATTTTTATAAAGTATAACACACAACCAACAACTTGTCAAACACAAAAAAACCCTGATAAACACTGACCTTTGAGTGTACTTACTATTAAAGATATTATGCTAAAAGGAAAAGAACGACAGATCGTGCTTGATTGTTTGTATCAAGAATCATTGACGGAAGCGAAAAAACATACAATATTTGAAGTTAAAGCTAAAATGACCGCAAAACTAGAAGCTCAATTAAGGTACGAGCACTTATCTCTCAGAGAACGAATTCAAATATATAATAATTTTATATGTAAAAAAATAACAAAATACATCGCCGACGACATCAGTAAATCAGCCACAATGTATTGGGTTAATGGAACACCTGAAAAACGCAACCAAAGAATAGCAGAGTACGCAAGATATGCATTTACTCGAATGCCAGAAAATCAAAAAATTGCAATTTGCGAAAAACTAAGATTTAAATATTTAAGTAATTAAGAAAACGAAATCTCTCACCTGTGTCAAGAGTATGATGTATATACTGCTTGATTTCTTGAGGGAGCTTTTTTTTTGTTTCATTGTATTGTTGTTGAGCTTGTTGTTTGTTGTAATTTGTTTGCAGTGGATGTTCGATAGTATGGTTTGAATCGCGAATCACGGGCAATCCGAGAACGTATGATATTGCACACATTACAATATCAAAGCCCCACCCAAACCTATTGCATTCAAATAATTCCTCGAAATTATGATCTTTAAAATAATTAATCACCCGCGGATCGATAAACCAAACAGTTTCATCTCCATTTGCGATCATTTTTAAATTTTCATCAATAAACTCAACGCCATCGATTTGAGTTATATCGTCGTCGTACCATTCGACGTTTTTTACTTTTGGGTAATAAATTCCCACATTGTATTTTTGCATATAATGGCACGCATCTTTTGTTAACTGAGCCCAATTTGTATAGCTTGTGTCGCCCTGCACATGAAAAAATATACTTTTTCTGTCATGCAACTCGATTGCTTTTAAAAATTGAGCGGTAAAATAACAATTCTCTCCAACGTTCAACCAATGTGGCTGTGAGTTATTTTCGTCGCTGTTGATTACATTAACTTGATCGAAAATTTTGTTTAATTGTTTCTCGATTACAAGGGTAGATTCAAATTGATTGCGCCAATTAAATATAAATGATTGAATATTCAATAACTAATCCCAGTTTCCTTGTGCGACATTGCGTCCATCAAGATTACTCCAGTCAACTGCAAATGGATCTTCATCTTCGTTTTGTTGTTGGTGTTCGTTGTTGAATTCTTGTTTTTGTGCATCATATAGTTTTGAGTGCATTCTTTGCCCCATCCACAAAGATTCAAGAAGTAAGGCTTGTACAGCTTGTAGATTGTAACTCTCTTCGCGGCTACAACGATATGCTAATTTTAATACATTGCACAATGTGCGTTTTTCATCAAATGGTTCGCTCATAGCGACCTTCATTTGCTCGGCAAGTTCCTTGGTAAAAGGTTTGGGTTTATATTCGCTCATATTGTTATATACACTTTAATTACATCTTGAAATTATTTTCAAAGAGCAAATCTCTTAGACAGTTGTATGTTGTATTAAGATCTGGACGAAAATGCACGTTTTGGAATTCTCTAATATGATCGTGCATTTTAACATGATGTAGTTTTTCAATTACACTACAATCGCAGTAACTCTTTGTTACTGCTCTCTCGCTAAGATAATATTTTGTAACATCGTTAATATAGGGTTTACAATCGTAATATAGAGAATTATCCTCGAAGGGCTCAGCGTCTATGTGGTCTCGAGCAAAGGATCCGTCGTTAAAATCATATAGTGTGGTCTGTGGGTTAATCGCCACGACTACATCGACCAAGCATAAACTACCAAATAAAATAGAAGCAAATCCTCCTGCACTAAGGCCGGTGAATAATGTTTTTTTGTATTGCCTTGTCAACTTGCTTAAATCAGAGCATATCTCTTCTACGCTCTCTGAGTGCAAATAAAAACCTCCGACCTTACTATCTCTTGGTCGAGTGTCATCCTTGACAAAAAGTAAATCAGAGTGCTCGGGGTTGAGTCGAGAGAAAGTGTTTTCTAGCTCAAATTTATTTTTGTTCTCAGAGCTATACAAATGAGTATTCATCGATTGAAAAACTACAATCAAGTTTGGTTTTCCTTCAAGTTTATGTTTATATAGTTTTTTCATTTTAATTAAAATTTATAATCAAATATTTCAATAGAATCTTTTGACATCTCTGCGGTCATCTTTTTTGTCGCATCGTTATAAAAATTTCGATAATCTTTGCTGGGTCGAATGGTTTTTTGATTGACGTGGTAAGTATTATAATTTTCAATACCTAAATTTTTCATTGCTGTAGCCAAATCATGATCGAAGTTTTCTTGCATAATGATATGATCCATTACAAGTTTATTTTCGTGACATAAATACGGTTTAATTGTGAAATTTGAATGAGCGCAACCGTTTGCAACGCTAAAGTTATAGCAATCTATTATGTATTGATCAAACGATAAGGAGCTAGGTAATCCATTATGAGTTTGTTCAAAAAAATAACGAGAAACCGCTCTGTCCCAGGGATTTCTAGCTACAGAAAATTTATAGAAGTCTTGCCAATTTAATTGAAGTTTATTTAATTCAGAAATATGATCGAATAAATCTGCATGCTGAAATTTTTTATATCTCGAAAATAACGGGTGAGATTCATCAAGTATGCCTAATGTTTTTGCCACGCTTGCTCCGGCGCATTTTGGAGGGTGTGTGAAAATATATTTATAATCTAAATCATACATGATAAACTTTAATTTCTGGCATTTGTTTTTTAACCTCTAGGATTTCGCTCTCAATTAATTGTGGGTGCATGTTTCCAGGGGGCATTTTTAAATGAGATATATTGCAGTCTTTTAGAAATAAACTAGATAATTGTTTAAATAGTTCTTGGTAATAATAATTAGTTGGATGCATAGACAGGTTTCCCCATAACATTTTTTTATCCCAATTATTTAAAATCCATTCTGACATATCTAAATAATCATCTTGATATTTTTTCCGTGCAATTTTAGATCTGCGCTCCAGTTCTTTTACATCATTTAAAACTTGATCTTTAATACTATTTAAATTTAATTTTAATAAAAAATTAGTAATGCATAAACTCTTACATTTTGATGCTTTATATAATTTTTCAGAGGTAATAAAGTCGCTCCTAACAATGTCTTGAAAAATAAAATAATCCGCTTTACTGAGTGCTTCAAAAATAGATTCATTAAGCTTAACGTCAAATGGATAGAAAAGTTTTTGAGCCCAGTCGCGTTCTGGTTCAATTCCGTAGTCATTAGGGCATATAAAGTCTACGCTTGCATCTCGTTGTAGCCAACGAACTATAGCAGACAATTGACAATTACCATATAATAAAATTTTAGTCATCGCTCTAAGAGTTGCCCAATAAGGTTATGCTTGTATTTTTTTCTCATATTTAATTAATTGATTAATCATACTTTCTTGCATTGTTTTTAAATGGTTAAAATTATGGTCGATGATAGGTTGTATACTTCGTTTGAATGTCGACCAGTTCTCATCGTTCATGTTGACCAGTTTACCAACTTCCTGAGCAATCGCGTCTTGCCGTTCTCTCCAGTCTAATATATTATCATAGGTTTCGTCAATATAACCGTCAAACGTCTTGAAACCATCATGCCGTAATAATTCTAGCGTTTTGTAGTACCCGCATATTATAAATGGATGTTTGTTTAATATTGCTTTGATTGTCTTCTCGCTATAGCGGCAAGCCCTATCATGCATTTGGGTTTCTGCGACTAATGAAAATCTCGTATGCTTATATAGATCTTCAAAATAGCTCATCCATATCCAATTTCCCCAATTGGATACTTTTTGATTATCAAATGTTTTAGGCAATTGCTTTTGAAGGTCTGCGGATGTATCATGTTTGAGTGCGTTAGGGCGAATTTTTATTGCAGACCACACAGCATCATCTAATAGTCCGTTGCAGTATAACGTGTTGATCATATTCATCTTCTGCAAATCAGTTCTACCATTTTGATAGAGCATGGAGTACTGTTTGTTGAGAGGTATTGTTAAATCATTTCGATCCGATTTAACATAATAAGATAAGCACCAGAATTGATTGTAGTATATATACCGATCACTAGAGCAGATCTTATGATTTAAGGTCATCACATAGATTTTAATTCCGATATGTTCCTCTAGTATATCAAAATATTTATCAAATATTTCCAAATTCCAGCCGTCCGCCCACTCGTATGACAAATCAATTAAAATAAAGTTTTTAATGCCTGCATCGTTAATAAATCTATGTAGATTATCGGATAATGGTTTAGCTACATAAAAATTATTCTCGACAACTATTTGATTAATATAACCTACATTAAATCTAAAAATTTTATCTCGCATATCTTGAGGGAGATGTTGTTTAAATTCGGTCATGTTGGTATATATATCCTACATTTACGAAATATCAACATTGTGACAGTATCTCTCCCATAATTTTGTATCCCAAGATGTTTTTTTTAGAAATTTTTGTTTTGTTTCTTTGTTTAGATCTTCTATTGTTATTTTGTTTTCAATTTTTGTGCTGTTTCGCATGGTTGTGTTGGTATCTGAATCCGATAAACCTTCTTTAAAGCAAGAAAATAATACTTCATTGATAATATTATCTGTGTTTTTAATGTCTTTAATTAAGAAGTTGAAATTATCGAGAAAATTGCAACATTGATTAAACCAAAACTCGCTTATTGACCAGTCATCATTCATGCCTGTGATGGAACGAATTAACCAACTGTCTTCAAGGGAATCGGAGGATAGATACTCTACAAAAGATGCCTCTTTGATTGATTTATGAGAAGGCTCATGACTAGATTCGTCGCCTGTGATATAATGGTAAAGAGATTGTTGTCTGCTAAATACTTCTCTGAATATAGAGAAATAAGCTCCTTTAGATTCGCATAAGTTTAAAATTTGTTCTACCTTGCTGAAACTTGGTCTAAGCTCGCCATTTTCTGGCTCAATCACTATGGCAAGAACACTTAATTGATTGTTCTCTATGTATGTTTTTAATGTAGGAAATCCACATTTGCGAGCTCGAGCCGCACTAAAATGATGTTCTTTTATGTTTTCATCTGTCTTCCAATAATCTGAATTAAATTTTACAAAAAGAGTTAGGTTGAAATTATTACCACAGACAGTTAAGCGTTGTACGTTGAGTTCAGATGCGTTGCCAATCAAGCGAACAAAATAATTAGTAAATACATGTATCAAATATGTCCCAGCATTTTTAGGTATATGTAAATATACAGGTATTTTCTTTGGCTGCTGGGCTAGTTCCATTTTTTATGTAAGATAATTGTTTGTGGATATTGTTTTTTTACACTTTCTATACTTGTGTCTGCATCAATAGGCAAAGAAAAGTTGCTGATTATCTGTGTATCAACTAAATTGTATTCTGGAAAATCTCGATCATCAAAAAACTTTCGTCCAGTAATGGTGCCGCGAAAACTATGCATTGCTACGTCAAAATTAACGAAATGATTTTTATGAGTCAACACTCTTCTTTTAATAAGTTCTCGTGTTTGATCGAAAAAGAAAGTTAGCAAGTTGCATGTTCTGTAGATAGCTATTCCATTTAAATGACCAGTCCATGGTTCGTACTCTGGAACTTCTGCACAACCTTTGTATATGCTACCAGCAATCAAGAAGTCATTTTCGTTGCAGTAATTAATTAGTTTGTCTATCCAAAATCTTTGAATTGGTTGACTGTCTGTTTCTAGCATCAATAAATATTCGTATTCTGATTCAGCAATCGGAATCATACTTTCGAAAAACAAATTGTTTGGGCCAGCGCTACCACCAAGCGCAGGAACTTTGGGTAAATTCATTTCTTTTAGCTCTTTTGGTGTGCGGACATAAAGATCATCAAGATCAGGCAATTCGTGTGAATGTATTTTTACATCATTTACATTTGCGCAATTTTTATATTCTAGTAGATCATTGTATTCTGATACATCTCCTTTATTGAAGTATATCAGCAGATCGATTTTTTTATCGATTGATGCTGGTGTTTTAAAAAAACTATCGAGACATTTGTGCGTGTGTCCAGCGAGATATTCTCGCTGAGTATTAAGCAATACAACAGCTAATTGATTGGAAAATTTCATTGAGGACAATTACACTCTACATGATGTAATGGATTATAATTTTTGCATTTGTTTTCGTATCGTGCTTGCATATAAAGAGGCCAAAAGAAATAATATGCAGCAACATCTTCATTTTCAAGCGCCGCATCCAATTCTTTCGCATACAAATATTCCCAATCACGCTGATTTTCTTTAAATTTCGTGTCGCTCGGTTTGACAGATAGTTTGGTTGAAACACATCCACTCAGCATCAATAACACACAAAGC